>Ga0315912_10003215_pt1 | contig 16461 bp, 13 predicted proteins | sample VfabasoilMG_FD_204469 | JGI IMG/M metagenome (GOLD analysis project Ga0315912, IMG submission 204469) | Garden soil microbial communities collected in Santa Monica, California, United States - V. faba soil | ecosystem: Environmental > Terrestrial > Soil > Garden | place: USA: California... | reverse complement strand
GCTCGTGTTGGGCAGCGTGATCTTGAACAACGGCGGCGTGGTGCGCGTGAACTATCAGAGTGCCTCGTTGTATGACGCTGCGTTCGAGTCGTACAACAGTACCGTACAAATCCGGCTCGATCTTTACAACACCTTTGGCATTTACGCGCGCGCCAACTGGCTCGACAACAACGCGCCGCCCGAAGCGGTGGTGCAGACGCTGACTGATTACGTTGTGGGCGGCGACGTCACGTGGCACTGGGTGCGGGCAGGGGCAGAATATGAGGATTTCGATTCCAACTTCAGCCAATACAAAGCGTGGCGCTTCTTCCAGAGTTTCAACTATCGCCCCGACGATGACTCCACCCTGAGCGTGGACCTGAGCCAGAATTTTTACCGTTACCCGGGCGACAACACGCAGGACCAGTATCAGTTCATCACGCGTTATCACACGCGGCTGCCCTTTGCCCTCGCGTGGTACGCCGAGGGCGGATACACTTTGCAGGAAGTGCTCGGCAGCGAGCAGAATTACGGCTTCGCCCGCACCGGCGTGACGTGGAGCCGCGGCAAGCTCAGCGCGCGGGCCGCGTATGATTACAATTATCAGACGACCCGGACCGGTGCTTCCCTCGAAGAACGAAGCCGGCATCATTTCTTGCTGTATCTGAAGCGAACCTTTTGACGCCCTGATCATGTTTCGCCAGTCGCTCCAACCGAATCGCCGAGGACCGCATCGCTGCGGCGGACCAATTGCGATCCTGGCTTTGCTGGTGATGGCGTGCCTGGCCCTAGGGCTTCCAGCGCGCGAGCAGACGAATCAGCCTGCGCTCGTCTGGCCGCCGGCGCCGGCGGAGCCGCGGGTGACCTTTGTCCGCGAAATTGCGCGACCTTCGGATATTGGCGCCAAGCGGGGCATGTTCAGCCGGCTCGGGCATTGGATCACCGGTGAGTCGCAGACCTCGGATCGCGTGGACAAACCGTTTGGGTTGTTTCTCGATTCCAGCGGCAATTTGCTGGTCACCGACGCCGGCGACAGTTCCGTGCTAATGCTGGACCTGAACCGCAAGAAATGGACCCGCTGGCGCGAGGTGGGGAAGACGCGCTTCAAATCTCCGGTGTCCGTAGCGCGGCATCGCGACACGATTTTCGTCGCCGACTCCGCGTTAGGGAAAGTCGTCGCTTTTGATCCGAAGGGTAAACTGCTATTCGAAATTAACCAGGAGTTGGAGCGTCCGGTTGGGTTGGCGCTCGCAAAGGATCGCTTGTTGGTGGTGGATTCTCAACGGCATCAGGTGCTGAGTTACGACCTCCGGGGTGGTTATCAATCGAAGTTCGGCCAGCGTGGCGCGCAGCGCGGGGAGTTCAATTTTCCCAGCCACATCAATATTGACGGGGCAGGGCGGATTTATGTCACGGACTCGATGAACAACCGGATTCAAGTGTTTGATGGCGACGGCCGCTTCCTCCGCGCATTCGGCAGCGCTGGCAATGGGCCGGGTTATTTCAGCCGGCCCAAGGGCGTGGCCGTCGATGGCTTGGGACACGTCTACGTGGCAGATGCCGTTTTTGATAATGTGCAGGTGTTTGATGGCGACGGACAGCTGCTCATGCATTGGGGAGAAACTGGCCCGGCTCCCGGCGAGTTCTGGCTGCCCAACGCGATCAGCATCGGTCCCGGAAATGAAATCTACGTGGCTGATTCCCACAACCATCGCATTCAAGTGTTCCGGTACATTGGTAAATCATGACTGACTGCGGAATCATAGTTGGGCAGAGTTCGGCCGCACGGCACGTTCCAATTTTGCGGGCGGTTGCTTCATGCCGCGCCGTGACTGGCGTGTTGCTAGCACTGCCGCTGATTGCTACCGGGCAGGGCTTGTACGGGATCATCAACTCCAAGCACGACCTCTCGCTCAGCTCGCCGGGGCTGGTCCGGTCGGCGGCAGAGAAGGAAACCTGCGTGTTTTGTCACGCGCCGCACAACACCACCGGGCAGCAGCCATTGTGGAATCATGAGATGTCGGCGGCCACCTACACCCCCTACAGCAGTTCCACGCTCAAGGCCACAGTGGGACAGCCAACTGGGGCGTCGAAACTCTGTCTGAGTTGTCATGACGGTACCGTTGCTTTGGGGATGGTGGCGAGCAAGCGCACGCCCATTGCCATGCAACAGGGCATCACCACCATGCCCGCAGGAAGTTCGCGGCTCGGCACCGATCTCTCCGCCCACCATCCGATTTCGTTCACGTATGATCAAGCGCTGGCGGCTACGAAGGGTGAATTGCGTAATCCCTCGCAGCTAGTCGAGGACGTCAGACTCGACAAGACTGGCCAGCTGCAATGCACGGCCTGTCACGATCCGCACAATGACCAGTATGGAGATTTTCTGGTGAAGAATAATCAGGCCTCGGCGCTCTGTCGGGATTGCCACATTCCGAACCAATGGGAGACATCCGCCCACGCCACGTCGACCGCGGTCTGGAACGGCAAGGGCATTGATCCGTGGCCGCACACGGCGCAGAACACGGTGGCCGACAATGCCTGCGAGAATTGTCATCGCCCGCACGATGCTGGCATCAAAGCGCAGTTGCTCAATTTCGTGAACGAGGAGCAGAACTGCAATTCCTGTCATAGCGGCAACGTCGCAGCCAAGGACATTGCGGCCCAGTTCAATAAGGTCAGTATTCACCCCATTACCCTGACCTCGGGAGTGCATGATCCGACTGAGAACGCCATCAACCCGCCGCGGCATGTCGAGTGCGCGGATTGCCACAACTCACACGCCACCCGCAATGCGCCAGCTGTCGCGCCGGCCGTGAGTGGTGCCCTGGCCGGGGTGCTGGGCGTCAACCTGAACGGCGGCACCGTGTCATCCGCCCAGTTCGAATATGAAATCTGTTTCCGCTGCCATGGGGATAGCGCTAATCGCGGACCTGCCCGCGTCACCCGTCAGAATGTGCAGACTAACACTCGTCTCGAGTTCAATCCGGCGAACGCCTCCTACCATCCCGTGATCAGTGCTGGCAGAAATCCTTCGGTGCCGAGCCTCCTCCCACCGTGGTCCGCCTCCAGCCTCATGTATTGCGGCGATTGCCATAACAATGATCAAGGGCCGGGCGCGGGCGGCAGCAGCAACAATCCAAGGGGCGCTCATGGTTCGATTTATTCGCCCATCCTTGAACGCCAGTTGATCCTCAACGATCTGCTGCCGTACAATCAGGAAAACTTCGCGCTTTGCTTCAAGTGCCATAGCAGCACCGTCGTCGTGAGCGAACAATCCAGCAGTTGGAAATATCACTACAAACACATTGTCGAGTTTCGCGCCGCGTGTACCACGTGCCATGACTCCCATGCCAGTTCCAAGCCGCACCTGATCAACTTCAACACCACTTACGTCAAGCCTTACAACGGCGTGCTGGAATACAACTCCACCGGCGTCAATCAGGGCAACTGCACCTTGAGTTGTCATGATGGCACCGGACAGAATAAGATCCACGACGCACTGAGCTATCCGCTTCCCGCCCTCCGGCCCGCAGCGCGGACAAAATAGCATTACTCATTGCCAAGAACGGTCTGGTGACACCCACGGTTAGGCGGTACCATAGTGGCATGACAAAATCTGCGAAGTGCCAACTAAACCATGACTGAACTCGCCCCATCTCCGGGCGCGGTGGCGCTGACCAATCGCAAGCGATTCAACCGCGCGGCCCGCTGTCTGCCAGTGGATCGGCCGCCGGTGTGGCTCATGCGCCAGGCCGGCCGTGCGCTGCCCGAATATCGCAAGCTCAAGGAAACCTACACCTTTGTGCAACTGGTCCAGAATCCCGAGCTGGCTGCCGAAGTTACGCTTCAGCCCATCCGCCGCTTTGGTTTTGATGCTGCAATCCTGTTCAGCGACATCCTCGTAATTCCCGAGGCGCTGGGGCAGACCTATTTCTTCAAGGAAACCGGCGGAGTGCAGATGGATTTCGCCGTGACCAGCAAAGCGGATATTGACCGGCTCTCGGTCGAACAGGTCTGCGAAAAGCTCAGTTATGTGGACAATGCTCTGCGGATTTTGCGGCGCGAACTAGGTGATGAAACCGCCCTCATCGGCTTCAGTGGCTCGCCGTGGACGCTGGCGACGTTCATGATGGAAGGGGCGAGTGTGCCGAAATACAGCCGGGCGCTGGCATTGTTCCGAGAGGATCGCCAGACCTACAACGCGCTCGCGGAGAAACTCACGGCCGCAGTCACTGCCTATCTCAAGATGCAGATTGCGGCAGGTGTTGATGCCGTGCAGATCTTTGACAGCCACGGCGGCCATCTCGCGGCCACGGAATTTCAGGAAGCCAGCGGGCGGTGGACGAAGGAGATCATGGCGCAGCTTGGTGCCGAGGTGCCGGTCATTCATTTCTCCCTGGGCACCCACGGCAACTGGCCTGAACTCATCGCCAGTGGCGCCAACGTGCTCGGCATTGACTGGCAGACCTCGCTGGCGGAGGTTCGAAAGCTGGTGCCCCACGACATTGGATTGCAGGGAAACCTTCCGCCTGCATCGCTGGCAGACGGCACGCCGGAGACCGTTGCGGCTGAAACGCGGAAGATTCTCGACACCATGCGGGGCAGGGCAGGGCACATCTTCAACCTCGGCCACGGTTTGACGCCGGGCGCGAAGCTGGAGAACATTCAAGCGTTGGTGGACACGGTGAGGGCTTTCAAATGAAAACGCTGAACGTAGATCTGGAATTGGTGAAAAAGTACAACGTCGCCGGGCCGCGTTACACCAGCTATCCGCCCGCAACAAAGTTTACCGATGCCGTCACGTGGGAGCAGTTGTCCGTCAAACTCGACGAAAACAATCGCACCCCGCGCGATCTCTCAGTCTATTTCCATATCCCGTTCTGTGAGACGCTCTGCTGGTTCTGCGGCTGCACGACCGTCATCACGCTCAATCACGACAAGGGCCGGGACTACATTGACTACCTCGGGCGTGAAGTGGTCAAGATGGCCCCACGTCTGCACAAGGACCGCAAGGCGGTTCAACTCCACTTTGGCGGTGGCTCGCCCACGTTCCTGCGACCAGATGAAATCCGCCGGCTTGGGGAGATCATTCATAAACACTTCACGTTTTCCCCTGACATTGAAGCCAGTGTGGAGGTTGATCCCCGCCGGCTCACGCGCGAGCATATGGTGGCGTTACGCGAAATTGGGTTCAACCGAGCCTCGATGGGCGTGCAGGATTTCAATCCCAAGGTGCAGGAGGCGATCCACCGCATCCAGCCGCGGGAGATGACGCAGCAGGCGATTGATTGGATGCGCGAACTTGGCTACGGCTCGATCAACTTGGATTTGATTTATGGCCTGCCGCATCAGACGCCCGCGACGTTCAATGAAACGCTCGACACCGTGCTGGAAATGAAACCCGACCGGCTTGCGGTGTTCAGCTACGCGCACGTCCCTTGGATCAAGCCCGCGCAGAAAATTCTTGAAGAAAAAATTCTGCCCACGCCGGAATCCAAACTGGAAGTGCTGAAGCTTGTCATCGAGCGCCTGACCGCCGACGACCAATACGTCTATATTGGCATGGATCATTTCGCGAAGCCCAAGGATGAATTGACCATCGCGCAACGGAACAAGCAGCTCCAGCGGAATTTCCAGGGTTACAGCACCCGCGCCGGGTCGGACATCTACGCGTTTGGCATGTCTGGCGTTTCCCAAATGCCCGATGCCTATTGGCAAAACGAGAAGGAGCTGCCGAAATACCAGGAAGCTGTGGACGCCGGCCGCGTGCCGTTGCACAAGGCGTACTTTGTGACTGACGAAGACAAGATCCGCCGCGAGACGATCATGCGCACCATGTGCGATCTCTCGCTCGACTTCGCCGCCATGTCGCAAAAGCTCGGCATCAACTTTGAACAACATTTTGCAAAGGAACTCGCCTCGCTTGCGCCTTTCGAAGCTGATGGCCTTGTGAAGCGAGCAAGCGGTGGATTGGAAGTCACCGATGCCGGTCGGCTGTTCATCCGCAACATTGCGATGTGTTTTGATAACACCCTAGTGCCGGTTGGTGAGCGGCGGCACTCGAAGACGATTTGACGCGTCCGCCTGATCACGTAGCATTTCAGCCATGAAACAAACCGCCGAGCAGGCCGACGAGGCATTTCGGGAGCAATGCCGCCGGCAGATGGCGCGCCCGTTGGCGTCGCGCATCAAGTACGGTTTCAACCGTGTCTATAAGCCGGTGCTGGATGATGCGCCGTGGCGGGTTTTTAGGACCATGGTGGAGTATCGCGCCTGGTGCGAGGCCAGTCTGCCTGATTATCTGGGATTCAAGCGGACGAAATCATGAAGCGCCCCGAGTTTCGCCCCGCCCAAGCCGAGGAAATTGCGACAGCATTCGCCGCGGCGGCGGTCGAATACCTGTTCATTGGCAAGAGCGGCGCGATACTCCTCGGTTATCCCGGCACGACCCAGGACGTGGACGTGTTCCCCGAGCGCTCGCCCGAGAACGGGCGGCGGATCGTCGCCGCGTTGAGAAACATCGGCTTTACGATTGGTGACGACTTGGAACGCGGCATCATCGCCGGAAACGACTTCGTTCAACTCAAAGACGGCCCTTTCGACCTCGATCTGATTTTCGCACCCGATGGCATCAACAGTTTTGCCGAGGCGAAAGCGCGCGGGCTGCGGGAGGGAATTTTCCACGTCGCCAATCTGCGCGACATCATCGCCAGCAAACGCGCCACCGGACGACGGAAAGACGAAATCGAACTGCCGTTGCTGGAAAGCTTCCGGGCGGAATGGGAAAAGCTGCATCCGGTCGAACTGCGCTCGGCGGGCGACATCGCGTCGGAAAAGTCGCGCGGGGAGCAATGAAATCCGTCGCAATCATCGGCGCTGGCATCACCGGGCTGACCGCCGCGTTTTATCTGCAACGCAAAGGCGTGCCGGTCACGGTGTATGAAGCCAGCGGGCGCGTTGGTGGCGTGATTCAATCCATGCGTAAAGATGGTTTCCTCGCTGAGTTCGGTCCGAACACGCTGCTCGAAACTTCGCCAAAGGTCGGCCAGCTTGTTCGCGACGCTGGCTTGCAATCGCGCCGGCTTGATCCTGATCCGAAGGCCGAGGCGCGCTATGTGGTGCGGTATCGTCGGCCCGTGGAGATGCCGGCCAAGCCGATCGGATTTTTTACGACAGAATTATTTTCGTGGAAAGCCAAGCTGGCGGTGCTGCGTGAGCCGTTTATCAAGCCGCGGCGCGATGGGGTGGAGGAAAGCATCGCGCAATTTGTCGTGCGGCGGTTCAATCAGGAATTTCTCGATCACGCGATTGATGCGCTCGTGGCCGGCATTTACGCGGGCGATCCCTACAAGCTTTCCGTCACGCATGCGTTTCCGAAATTGAAAGCGCTGGAAGACGAATATGGCTCGATGATCAAGGGCCAGATCTTTGGTGCGCGCGAACGGAAGAAGCGCGGCGAAGTGGCGAAGGATCGCGCGCCGAAGTTTTCGTTCGATGAGGGGTTGCAAGTGCTGCCGGACACGCTGGCAGCGCAACTTGGTAATGCGGTGAAGCTGAACACTCCGGTCAAGAAGCTCACGAAGATCGCGGATGGCTGGCGCGTGACGACGAACGCTGGTGAGGCAGAACACAGCGCGGTAGTTTTTTGCGGCACGGCGAAGCGGTTGGCGGAGTTGGAGGTCGCCGTGGGGCAGACGTCCTTGTCTGCCGGTGCGGGCGACTTTCCAGTCGCCCGTTCCATGCCTGGGAACACGGGACTGGAAAGTCCCGTGAACCGGCGGGCTGGAAAGCCCGCCCTACAAGCGCTTGATCTCTCGGCGCTCTCCGAGATCCGTTACCCGCCGGTGGCCAGCGTGGTGCTGGGATTTCGTCGTGAGGATGTGGCGAATTCATGCAACGGCTTTGGCATGCTGATTCCGAAGATCGAGGGTTTCAAAATCTTGGGGACGATTTTCTCCTCCTCCCTTTTTCCGAATCGTGCCCCAGCGGGACATCTCACGCTCACGAGTTACATTGGCGGCGAGCGGTATCCTGAGCTCGCATCGCTTCCGTCCGAGAAGCTTTACGAGATTGTTTGCCAAGACTTACGCGTGTTGCTGGGCGTGCGCGGGAAGCCGGTATTCCAGAACTGCGTGTTCTATCCGCACGCGATTCCGCAATACAACGTCGGGTACGGTCGCTTCAAGGATTTGATGACTGAAGTGGAGGCAAAGGCGCCAGGGTTATTCCTCGCTGGCCATTATCGCGAGGGTATCTCGCTGAGCGACTCCATCGTCTCCGGCATCAATGTTGTGGACCGAGTCCACCAATTCCTGACTTCCGCCGCCCAAGTCACCTTGTAGCTCCCGTGAGGGAAGTGTTGGCTCCACCCGGAGCCCGGCAATGCCCAAAGTCCGCTGTCGAATTTGCGGTTGGTAGCGCCGCAATCCGACGCTCAGTCGTCCGTGGTGGGATTGTTGGACGCTTTGTGGAATTAGCCAGCGCCCGATTAGGGCGAGCCCGGCTTTGGTTTTTCCTCGCTGCGCGCGAGTTCGGCAAGCACCGCGTTCCATTGGGCGGCCTGCCCTGGCCGATTGGTTTCTTCAAAGAGCCGCACCAACCGCTGAAGCGCCTCGCGCAATCGCGGCCGGCCGGCCGGAGGAATCGTGTCCGCGCGCTGCTTCATCCCTTCAAACCCAGCTAGGAGCAACGGCTCAGCGTCGGAGTATTTCTTCAACGCCAGAAGGCAGCCGCCGAGTTGACTGCGCGTGTTGAACGTTCGCCAGTCGTCTGGCATCAACTTTTCGCGCAGTTGCAGACAATTTCGGGCCGCAGTCTCCGCTTCCTCAGCCATGCCCTGGCTCAGCATCGTTGTGACCATTTGCGCCAACGCACTGGCCACCGAAATGCCATTGGGCTGGGGAGACCCTTTTACGGCTTCTATGTGTTCACGCCAAACTCGGACTGCCTCCAGAGGCTGTCCCGCCCTCACATAGGCCTGGGTCAGCCGGTCAACTTCCACCCCTGTGTTTGGACCTGTCGGTCCGTACTGGGCGGTGAATCGCCTTACGGCATCTTGCAGGCGCGGAATGGCGTTGCTCCATTGCTGCGCCTCGAAGTAGGCGAAAGCCAGTTTATGCAAGTATTCGAGAGTCACAGGGCTGTCGGCTCCCAGTTTCGTCTCCGCCAGGGCCAAAGTCTGTTCGTACAGGGGAATGGCATTCGAGAACTGTCCTGCATCCTGGTAAAAGACCGCAAGGCTGCTCATGGACCGCAGTGTTTCGGGATGGTCGGGCGCGAGCTTCTTCCGGCGCAGTTCGACCGTCTTCTCCGCCAGTGCGATGGCTTCAACTGACCGTCCCACCCGGTTGTAGGCCCCGGCGAGATTGTGCATGGAGTAGAGGACATCCGGATGATCCGGCGGCTGTTTGCTTTGACGCAGGCGCAGAGTCTCTTCGTTCAACGTTATGGCCGCTTCGAGATCACCAGCCATCTCGTACGCGGTGGCCAAATTGTTCATGGAGTTCAGGGTTGGAGGTGCGTCTGGTCCGTTGACCTGACGGCGCGCCTCCAACACCGCTTTGCGCAAAGGCAAGACGTCCTGGACACGCTTCGCCTCCTGATACGAACTGGCGAGGTTGCCCATGACGCTGAGGGTCATCGGATGATCGGGAGGCAGGTTGGATCTGGCAATGGCCAAGGTTGCCTCGCCGAAGTAGATGGCATTCGAAAGCTGGCCTAAGGACCGATAGATGATTGCGAGGCCGTCCATCGAGGAGAGCGTGTCTTCGTGCGTTGGGCTTAACACCACCTGCCGAGCCGCGAGTGCTGCATGTTCGAGGGGCAGCGCCTTGTCGTCGTGACCCAGGTCGTGATAGAGCAGAGCCAAGTTATGCATCGCCACGAGAGTCTGTGGGGAATTCGTCCCCGGGTTAGCCTGCAATGACGCGCAGAGCGCCTCCGCCAAGGGAAGAGCTTTCTCCAATTGTCCGGTGGCTCCGTACGCAAGCGACAAATTGTTCCTGGCCGCCACGGTGTGCTTCGCCTCATCGCCCAAGTTGGAACGAAACAGTTCATACGCTCGTTCGAGTTGGGCCAGGGCATGCTCGGCATCGCTAAGATACAAGAAAGTCTCCCCCATCGTTTCGCGCAGTTGCGCTTCGATCAACGGTTGATTCGAGAAGGTATTGGAGATTTGTCGCTCGGCAGTGATCAACGCTTCTCGGACGGTGACATCCCGGGATATGGCATTTGGATCGCCGGTGGGACGCGCCACGGCAAGGACGTGACGCTGAAAGAATTCCAGGATTGCGGTCGCTTGGGCTTCCGCCTCCTTTGCCTCGCGCTCGCGGGTTTGTGCTTCTTTACGGGCATCTGCTTCCTGTGTCGCTGCCGCGCGCGCGCGTTTGGATTCCTTGATGGCGAGATAATACGGCACGACGCCCAGCACCATCACCGCCACTGTCGCCACCGTGATGCGCCGTGCGAGTTTCAGGCGCCTTTCCAAGGCGTGCTTGTCCTTCACTGATGCGCCGCTGTGCAAGAGTGCCAGGTCAGCGTTCATCGCCTCGGCCGTCGGGTAGCGTTCCTTGGGACTAATTGCGCAGGCACGTAATAACACGGCGTTCAATTCCATCAACGCTTGCGAATCCGCGTCCATTCCTAGGCTGGACCGCGGCTCGGGAAACTCCTGCCGGTCTTTCCCCATGCTCGCTTCGTAAAGAACCTTGCCCAGCGCGTACAAATCTGCCTGCGGCGAATTCGGGCCTTCCGGCGGAATGAAACCTTCCGTACCCACGAACGATTGTGCTTCCGCCAACTCCGTCACGAGACCGATGTCTGCAAGCTTTGGCACGCCGTTGACAAAGATGATATTCGAAGGCTTCACGTCTCGGTGAATCAATCCCCGACGATGCAAATGGCCAAGCGCCAAGCTCAACGCCAACCCGAGGGGGATGCACTCTTCCATCGGCAAGTGCCCCCGCTGTTTGAGGGCGCGGCTTAGAGTCATCGGCACGTAAACTTGAGGATTGAATGGAACCGCGCCTGTGCGCGAGTCGCGCTGATCCATCCCGCCAGGCTCGTTTAGCCCGTCCGCCAGTTCCATGACGTAATAAAAATAGCCCGCCGTGTCGTTGCGCCCGATTTGCAACACATCCACCAAACCTTCGTTGGTACGTGAGATGGGTTCGTATTTCTGGATTCCGATGAATTCGCGTTCGTAGGGCCGCTCATCCTTGAAGCGAGCACGACGAACAACCTTGACCGCGCGCCAGGTGCCGACGGCGTTGCGCGCCAGCCACACTTCGCCGTAGCTGCCTTGGCCGATGCAGCGGATCATGTCGTGATCGGGAACGTCCGGAGGAGGGACGGGGACGGGTGAGACGGGCGTGTCGTCCAATCCGAGTTTCGCCTTTAGATCATCAGCTTTAGCCATAGGATTGATTTCAAGTGTGCAGGTTTGGGAGTTCCAAAATGGGAGCCGAGAACGCTAACCTTCGCTTGTCGATTCCAAGTCGCCGGCGGCCTGTGAGTTTTTGAACATTTTTTCCATTAAGCGTCGCCGCAAGGCGCGGACTCCCAGCCGAGGCGCGACCTGATATTTCTGGAATGACGCCGTGCGCGGCCGAAATTCCGTTACGCCGCCGCAGACTCTTTTGAGCCATGACCAGAGACGTCGCATATGTGTCAACACTCAATTCAACCTCACGGCGAACAGGCGCGGCATCAGGGGTTACGCTCCAGCAGCTTTACCTCGCTTTTCACCAAGCGCGCCATGCGGTGTTGTACGACATACACCTTGGCGGTGCTCACTCCCAGTAATTTGCCGATGTCCCGGGCCGGCATGCCTTTCACGCTGTTTAGGTAGAAGATTTGATAGTGTTCCGGGTTGACCTTGCGCTTCACACGCTCCATCGCAGCGTCCACGAGGTTCTTTTCCCATTCTTCATCCCACAAACCCTCGAAAGCTTGGACCGCCGCCGGATCCTGGATCTGATGACCCAATTCGCTCGTGGCAGTACCCGTTTCCAGCGGGGTCAAGTCGCCGCGGCGTCGGCGCCAATGATCAATGATCCGCCGCCGGGTTACGTGCATCAACCATCCCTTGAACGAACAGGCTGCTGGATCGTAATGGAAGGTCTCCATCTTACGCGCCACACCGATGATGGTTTCCTGCACGACTTCCTCCGCTTCAGAGTCTGACAAGCCGGATTTTATCGCCGCGCAATAAATGAGCTTCCAATAAGTGTCAAAAAATTCCTGCCAGGCGGCGTGATCGTCCAGGTTGCGCAGTTGTTCCAGCAGACTGAGGCGCGTGGGTGCCAATTCGTCGTGAGGACCGGGGAAACGATGAGCTTTGGCCATTCCAGCTACATTCATCGGGGACTCCAGTCGCAGTCTTACAGAAATCGTTCCTGAATGCCCAGCAGATTTTTGTAAGATCCGGTCACTTGTCGCGATTGCTGTGTTGAAAGCTGGAACTCACGAAAGGTGTCAGAGGTTCTGGCTGGCAGTATCAACCAAAACCAAACCAGGCGCGAATCGCCTGAGACGAAAAGGAAAGCAATGAAGAGTTCAAGCAAGTTAAACTGGATCAAAGTGACCGGCCTCCTGCCGACGCTCATGGCGGCCGCGGCAATCGCAGTCTATTCGCCCGCATTCGCCGAGCAGTCCGGCAAAGTCATTCCACCCAATGCCACCAAGTACGGCGACGATTACGCCGGCTGGAGTGCCAAATGGTGGCAATGGACTCTGGAATTGCCGCTCGCCGGCCATCCGTCTGTGGACAGTCCGGACTTCGACGTGACTGCTGGGCAATCCGGCGATGTGTGGTTCCTCGGCGGACCTTTCGGAGAAGTAACGCGCGAGGTCACTATTCCTACCGGCAAGGCACTATTCATTGGCATTGCAACCGTGGAATGCTCCAGCTTGGAACCGGAGGAATCGGGATTCCATGGGGACACGGCCAAGGAACAGCGCACGCTGGCCAGGTATTGGGCCGATCACATCGAAGATGTGTTCTGCGTGATTGACGGCGAAGCCGTGCCGCGGATTGAAGCGCATCGCGTGACTTCTCCCCAATACGACTTCCTCGCGCCTTCACCTTGGATCTTTGGCGAAGTGGGCGGGGCTGGCACCTCCGTTGGGGACGGCTATTATGTTTTCGTCTCTCCGCTGGCGCCCGGCGAGCACACCATCCATTTCGGTGGGGTATTTCGCTTCACTCTCGAAGAGGATGGATTTGATGCCGAATTGCCCATCGATATGACCTATCACCTGACGGTCGAATAAGTTGGCAAACTCGGGTGATGCGGGCAAAAACTCCCCGTGGTCGGATGACCATCGGGGAGAACTCTTCTTCAGCTAGGCCATCTGTCGGCGATGCATTTCTTCGGGCGAATGGTCGCGAGTTCCTCGTGGCTTCCGGCGGTTTGCGCCCGCTGAATTGATAGGACTGTTGAACCGAGAGAAATTACGGAACTTAGTCTTAGGCTTTCCAATTTCGACTTTATGGCCGTGCCGAAATCTCCAGCATCCGTTCAATCGGCAATCGCGCTCTTTTCAAAATGTGTTCAGGTAATTCAATGCGCGGGGCGAGGTTTTTCATGCAAGCGAGCACTTTCTCCAGCGTGTTCATCTTCATGTATTTGCACTCGCTGCAACGGCAGTTGTCGCCCGGCATCCGCATGACGTCAAATGTGGGCGCGCAGATGAATTCCTTGTCCGGACATTCCTTTTGCATCCGGTGGATGATGCCCGATTCAGTCACAATCACGAACTGCTTCGCGGGCGAATTCTTGCAGTAAGTGATCATCTTCTCCGTTGAGCAAACGGCGTCAGCCAATTCGCGCACCTCGCGCAGGCTCTCGGGGTGAACAATTATCTTCGCCTCGGGATACTGCGCGCGCAGCTTCTGAATCGCATCACGACGGAACTCGACGTGCGCGTAACAATTTCCCTTCCACAACGTCATCGGGCGACCGGTTTGTTCCATCACCCACTCACCGAGGTTTTCATCCGGCACGAAAAGAATGTCTTTGTCCTTGGGCGCAGCCTCAACGATTTTTACCGCATTGCCACTGGTGACGATGACATCGCACAGCGCCTTCACGGCCGCGCTGCAATTGATGTAGGCAATCGTCCAGAAGTTCGGATTCGTCTTTTGCAACTCGGCCAGTTTGTCGGCGGGACAACTTTCCTCCAGCGAGCAACCGGCGTTCTTATCCGGCAGCACCACGATTTTGCTCGGATTCAAAATTTTCGCGGTTTCCGCCATGAAATGAACGCCGCAGAAAACAATTACATCCGCATTCGTCTTTGCCGCTTGCTGCGCCAAGCCAAGCGAATCGCCAACGTAATCCGCCACATCCTGGATCTCGGCGATCTGGTAATTGTGCGCGAGGATGACGGCGTTCAGTTGTTTCTTGAGCGCGTAAATCTCCCGCGCCAACGGTTCGAATCGCTCTGCGTCCATCGGGCGACGCACGGCGGGCAACGCGCTACTCAACTGCGGTTCTAAAACTTCAGTCATTGGATAAAGCTAATAGCGAACCGCAGCAGCGTCAATTTGACTGACCGACTCGGTTTAGGAACGTATTAGTTATCGCGAACTCGGGGAGCCAAAGAAATGATGCGGGTGCCGGCATTCTTAAGCTCCAGTTTCTGCACGGCCCGCAAGCCCGCTTGACTTGGCGGCACAGTTTCTCAAGATTTTGCCGTCGTATGGCGGGAAAGAGCAGTTCCAAAAAGAAAATCAGCCGCGAAGAAGCGCGCGATCTCGATGTCCAGATCGGATTCATCGAAGGTCTCGTGCGGCGCGACCCCGGATACGTGGATGCGCTGCAAATCCTGGGCGACAACTATACGCGTCGCGGGCGCTACGCCGAGGGGTTGGACGTGGATGAACGGCTGGCCCGCCTCGAACCCCGTAATCCGCTGGTCCTCTATAACCTCGCTTGCAGTTATTCCCTGACGGATCAACTCGATCGGGGGCTTGAAACGCTGCGCAAAGCGGTTGAGTTTGGATACCGCGATTTCAACTGGCTGCGGCGTGATCCTGACCTGAAGAAACTGCGCAAGCATCCGCAGTTTTCTGAGCTGGCCAAGATCATCCGGAAAATTGAGAAAGCCAGTGAATGACACCCGCTGATCGGGCAGCCTGATTCCAAGCCATGAAAGTTACGGTTCGCGGACGCACTGTCCATCACCGCACGGTTACCTTTGACGAACGCACCAATGCCGTCCGACTCATCGAACAACGCCTGCTGCCCCACGAGTTCAGAATAGTCAGCACACGCACTTTTCACGAAACGGCGGCCGCCATTCGAGACATGGTGGTTCGCGGGGCCGGGGCGATCGGGGCCACTGCCGCTTACGGTTTGGCGCAGGGTGCGCGCGCGTTTCGAGGCCGCGATCTCAACAAGTTTGCAGTCCATTTGGCCACCGTGCACGCTACGTTGCTGGCAGCACGGCCAACGGCCGTCGACCCTGCCAACGCGATGCGCGACGTCCAGTGTTCCATGACGCTTGGAGAGACGGTTGCCGAGGAGCAAGCGCTGGCGCTCGCTGCCGCCGAAGATTTCGCAAACGCAGACGTCCGGCATTGTCAGGCCATTGGGCAGCATGGCGCGCGTTTGATTCGGCCTGGGGCCCGAGTGTTAACCCACTGCAACGCCGGCTGGCTTGCCTTTGTTGACTACGGTAGCGCCACTGCTCCCATGTATGCGGCTCAGTCGGCGGGAAAGAAGTTCAAGGTGTTCTGCGACGAGACTCGACCGCGGTCGCAGGGTGCAACGCTCACGGCTTGGGAATTGTCGCAACAAGGCATCGCCCATGAAGTGATCGCGGACAACGCAGCGGGGCATCTAATGCAACGTGGCGAGATTGACCTGGTGATCGTCGGCAGCGACCGCACACTTGGGCGAACCGGTGAAGTTGCCAACAAGATCGGGACATACACCAAGGCGGTCCTCGCCAGGCGGCATGGCATACCATTTTACGTGGCCATCCCACTTTCGACGATTGACTGGCGGCTCAGTTCGGGCTTAGCCATCCCCATCGAAGAGCGCAGTGAGCATGAAGTCCTCGGTGCGTGGGGAGTGGTGCAGACGCCGGGCCAGCGCGGAAGACCGCTGCGCAGTTCTCCCGCATATGTTCGCGTTGCCAATCCATCGAGCACAGCCCGCAACCCAGGCTTTGACGTTACGCCGGCGGACTTGATCACCGGGATTATCACGCCGGTGGGCATTTTCAAGCCGCGGGAATTGTGGGCTCGGCGAAAGGAATTGGGATGGACGGACGGGCGGAGCGGTACTCGGTAGAAAACTTGGCTTGCGAGTTTGGCTGGGTTGAATATCGTGCAGGCGTTCAGAGGTGGCGGGGTAGCCAAGTGGTAAGGCACGGCTCTGCAAAAGCTGCATTCGTCGGTTCGATTCCGACCCTCGCCTCCAACTCCAAGTTGCACTTTTGCAACGGGTTGCAGATTCCAGAGGAGGCAAG
>Ga0315912_10003214_pt1 | contig 16465 bp, 12 predicted proteins | sample VfabasoilMG_FD_204469 | JGI IMG/M metagenome (GOLD analysis project Ga0315912, IMG submission 204469) | Garden soil microbial communities collected in Santa Monica, California, United States - V. faba soil | ecosystem: Environmental > Terrestrial > Soil > Garden | place: USA: California... | reverse complement strand
GCGGCGGTGAAGCCGAACGGCTGGCTGCCGGTGCCCACCCAGTGGGATTCGAGATAGAGGTCGTCGGGATTGCCGCCCGAAAGGAGCAGCACGTCCACCGAACCGAACTTGGCCTGGTCGGTGACGTACATGCGGAACTGACCTCCCTGGAGATCGACTTTCAGCTTGGCGCCGTTCCCCGTCGAGAACGAATCGAAGAAGTAATCGCCGGCCGTGAAGTTGACCGTGACCGCACCGCCCAACGCCACCGTGCCGTACGAACCGGGCGCCAGCGTCAACGTGATCCCGTTGCCGAGGCCGGTGTAGCTCGTGCCACCCGAGGCGAACGGCGTAGCCGCCGGGAGCGTCGGCAGCTCGGGGTCGCCGATCACGTCGGCGCCGACGCCGGCCGGATTCCCCATTGAAATGGTCGTGCCGGCCGGGTGAATGACCGACCCGGTGATGAAGCAGCCGTTGTTGAGCTGGGTGTGCCAGGCGCAGCGGGCGGTACCGTTCAAATCCCCACCGGCGTTCAGGACCAGCGCCCGCTGGGCGGACGTCGTCCCCACGTAACCCGCGCCGACGAGGCCGGTGATGAGGGAGCCGCCGCCGATCGTCACCTTGTCGTGGGCGGCGAAGATGACGTAGTCCGAAAGGGCCGGGGCGGCGTGGGCGGTACCCACTGCCAGGCCGGCGACGGCCGCAAGTGCGGCGCCAAAAACGCGGAAACGATTGATCATGAAAGACTTACCTCCGGCGGATGTCGCGCGAAATGGGATGTGGGCTCGAATCGCCGCGGGCATGCGGATGGACAGGGGATACGCGTGCGGAGCGGCCACAAAAAGTTTAAGGACATCCCGGCGCTGGCGCAATGAATGGTTTCGGGAGGCCTTCTGGTCGCCGGGGGGCATCCGGGGGGGCCCCTGCGCGAAATAACCCATTAGCCGCCGATTCAGACCATCCCCCTGCCGGTCGAAAACATCCGCATGCTCCCGGAAAATCCCGCCGACGTGCCCGTTCCGGCGCTCCTTTCGGCCCTCTCGTTCGCCCTCGACCTGGCGGAGGGGCAACCGATGGGGCACTCGCAGCGCACCTGCCTCATCGCCCTGGCCGTTGCCGACCGGGCGCAACTCGCCCCGCGCGAGCGGAACGATCTCTATTTCGCCGTGCTGCTCAAGGACGTCGGCTGCTCGGGGAACGCGGCGCAGGTGTACCAGGCGTTCGGCTCGGATGACCTGGAGTCGAAGCGCCGTTTCAAGACGGTGGACTGGACGAGTCTCGCCAACTCGGCGCGCTATGCCCTCGGCCGCGTGGCGCCCGGCGCCGGCTGGCTCGGCAGGATCGGACGCCTGGCCCTGGCCACGCGCAACGGACACGCACTCACCCGTTCGATGATCGAAATCCGCTGCACCCGCGGCGCGCGGATCGTGGGCGAGCTCGGCTTCGGTCGGGCCGCTTCGGAAGCCGTGGCGGCGCTCGACGAGCACTGGGACGGAAGCGGCCAGCCGAACGGCCTCGCCGGCCATGGCATCCCCCTGTTGGCCCGCGTCATGGGACTGGCCCAGACGATCGAGGTCTTCGCCGCCTCGCAGGGAACGCGGGCGGCCCTGCGCGTGGCCATCGAACGAAGCGGCCGCTGGTTCGACCCCGAGTTCGTCGAGGCCGCGCTCTCGCTCGAAGCGGAAATCGACGACATCCGCCGGTTGGGCCCCGACACGCTCGAAGCCACCGTGCGCCGCCAGGCTCCCGACGATCACGGGCGCGCACCGACCACGTTCGATGCCGTGGCCCGCTCGTTCGCCGAGGTGATCGACGCCAAGAGTCCGTTCACCGCCCGGCACTCGGCGCGCATGGCCGACATCTCCGTGGATATCGCCCGCCAGCTCGGCTACGACGAGAGGGCCTGCCGGCGCCTCCACCAGGCCGGGCTCCTGCACGATGTGGGCAAGCTCTCGATTCCAAACTCCATCCTCGACAAGCCTGGCCGGCTCAACTCGGACGAGTGGGAGGTGATGCGCCGCCATCCCTACTACACGCAGAAGATCCTCGAGCGCATCCCCGGCCTTTCGCACCTCGCTTTCGTGGCGTCGTCCCACCACGAGCGGATGGACGGCAAGGGGTACCACCGCGGCCTCACCGCCGACCAGTTCCCCGAGGAAGCCCGCATCCTGGCCGTGGCGGATGTCTTCGAAGCCCTCTCGGCCGATCGGCCATACCGCCAGAGCCTGCCGCTGGAGAAGGTGATCGAGATCATGGAGACGGATCGGGGGCGGGGGTTTGATCCGGTTTGTCTGGATGCGTTGTTGGAGTCGATTGAGAGGGTGCCGAGCCGACGGGCGGCCTGAGGGCGATCGCGCTCCCGCGCGACGCGCACTGGGATTACACTCATTCCTCCAGCACCGGCCCGATGGGCCGGCCGTTCCTTCGCCATCGACATCCGCGTGCTTGAGTTGAGGTTCCTGTGCGTCGATTCATCAATCAACCTGGCGTGCTGTTCCCGCTCGCGCTGCTCACCTTCGCCGCCTGCGATGAGCGGCCTCAGGAGACCGGCCCCCCCGACCCGATCCGGGATCTCGTCGCCGGAGCCGCGAATGACTCCACAATTTCCCTGGTGTGGACCTCCCCGAGGATATCCGCCGGCGACCGGCTCATCGTTTACCACGTGCACTACGAACTCGCGGATTCGACTGCGGCTGACTCATTCGAGTATGTGCCGACCAGCGTAACGCCCCAGATCATCGACGGAGTCAGCGTGAGCGGACTCCGCCGCGATACGGAGTACGCGTTCACCGTTGCCGGCGAAAGTGAGGAAGGCGGCATTGCGGAAGCATCCAACCGCGCCGCGGCCAGGACGGCCCGGGATTCGATCCCTCCGGATCCGATTCTTGATCTCCGCGTGCTCGAACGGCGGGACCATTCGATAACGCTCGGCTGGACGGCCGTCGGGGACGACGGCATCAAGGGCCGGGCCACGCGATACGACGTTCGTTACGCACGGAACGGCACCGCTCCCTTCAATTTCAACGCAGCCACCCAGGTCCACGGGGTGAACCCGCCGTTTCAATCGCGGGCGGCGGACAGCGTGACGATCGATGGACTTCAACAGAATACGCCCTACACGTTCGCCGTTCATGTATTCGATGAGGTGGACAACCGATCGCCCCAACCTGGACTCGTCCAGGCGGGCACGCTGAGAGTGAATCTCGAGTGGCATGTCCGTAAGGATGGGCTCGGAGATACAAAGACCATTCAGGCAGCCATCGACAGCGCAAGCCTCTACGAAGGCCATACGGTACTGGTGTTCCCCGGCATCTATCATGAAGCAATACGTTTTCGCGGAGCCAACGTCCAACTCAAGAGTGCGGGGGGGCCGGATGTAACAACGATTGACGCCACGGGACTGGAATCATCCGTCATCCAGATACGGAATGGCGAGCAGCGCCAGACGCTGGTCGAGGGATTCACGATCACCGGCGGAGTCGGCTCACCACCTCAACCAGGAGGCGGACGGCTTGGCGGCGGAATCCTGATTCTCAGCTCGAATCCGACCATTCGTGGAAACGTTGTGAGGCGGAATGGTCGCGTCAACGCAGGGCCGACGATTAGCACGAATTGGGGAGGTGGCATCTACTGCGGCCAAACCCCGGGCAACAGCGGTCCAATTATCGGAGCGAGCCCGCTGATCGAAGGGAACACCATCGAGTATAACCAGTCACGCTCCAACTGCTGTGGTGTGGGCGGACAGGTGTTCGGGGCGCCGGTTGTCGTCAACAACTTGATCCGATGGAACATCATGTTCAGTGAAGGCGATGGTGCGGGGATCTGGCTTCACTCCGCGCTGGCGGGTACGGTGGTTCGGGGTAATTGGATCGAAGGAAATGTTGCCTACGACAAGGGCGGCGGACTCATGCTCTATTCCTTGGCGGCTGATGCCATTCTCGATATTGAGGACAATGTGTTCGTGGACAACCTGTCGATGGGATTGGTGAACGACAGTCAACCGGGGTGGGGCAATGGGGGAGCCATCTGGATCGGCGGCGCTCCCTCGCTCGTTCGCAACAACACTTTCGTCGGTAACCAGGGTTCGGCCATCGAGCGGGGGCTTGGTGGATCGATTCTGGTAAGCGACGCAGATGGGTCGATCATCGAGAGGAACATCATTTCGTTCACCAAGTTGGGAGGCGGGATCTACTGCACCAGGCTGACTTCCGTAGTCGTCCGCGACAACATTACCTGGTCCAACATGGGAGGTAATGGCACCGGAGTCTGCGCCGGATGGTCGGGAGTGGATGGGAACATCGAGGTCGATCCTCGCTTTTGCGACTTGAATGGCCATGACTTTTCCTTGATACCCAATTCGCCGGCTCTCAGCCATCCAGCTGGGAGGATTGGGGCTCGAGTCAGTGGGAGCTGCGAGGTCTTTGGCGAAGCAACGCGAGTTCCTTGAGCGTGATCCTTGGTGAGGAGTAGCTACACCAGCGCGATTCCAGCCCATCCCCCGGTACGCTACCCTCCCTACATGGACCGCCCACCCATCTCCGATCTCTTCGCCCGCCACCGCTCCATCCGCCGCTATCGCCCCGATCCGATCGATCCGGAGTTGATCGATACGGTGTGCGCGGAAGCCGTCCTCGGCGGTTCGTCCTCCGGCAATCTCAACAGCGTGTCGATCATCCTCACACGTGATCCGGAGCGGAAACGGAAGCTGTACGGATTCCACTTTGAGCAGCCAATGATCCTCGAGGCCCCGCTGGTCATGACGTTCTGCGCCGACTGGCATCGCACGCGCGAGTGGTTGAAGCGGCGCGGCGCGCGGGACAACTTCAACAATTTCCTTGGATATCACGTGGCGGCGTATGACGCGATGATCGTGGCGCAGAATGTGTGTCTCGGGCTTCAGGCACGCGGGCTGGGCATCTGCTACATGGGGACGACGCTCAGCGTGTTGAAGGAGCTCTCCGACTTCTTCGAACTCCCCGACACGTGCGTGCCGGTCACCAGCATCGTGGCGGGGTATCCGGCCGAGGATCCTCCCAAGCGGGATCGGTTGCCGCATGCGGCGTTGCTACATGATGAGCAGTACCGTAAGCCCACGCCGGAGGAGATTGACGCCATCTTCAAGGAGCGGGAAGTGAAGGGATGGGAGCGCTACATGTCCTATACCGAACTCAAGGCGGAGATCGAGGCGCGCGGCATCACGAACCTGGCGGAGTTCTATACGAGCGATGCGAAATATCCGCCGGATGTGTTCGCCGATGACTCGGTGAAGATTCGAAAGCTCCTCGAGGAGAAGGGGTTTCTGCCGTAGGCGGCTGCTGTGTGTGCGACAGTTGCATCAGATATGTCGAATGGTTCCGCTGCTATTCGTTTTACTCTCCGCGCGGAGAGCAAAATGAACACCGGCGGAAGTTTTCATTGATGGCGGATACGGAAGGCATGCGCATTCGCCGACCTCGTTGACCTCAGCGAGAACGCGTACGGCCTACTCCGTTCGTTCGAACGCCACGATCCGGAACCGCGTGCCGGGGTCGGTCCACTCGTCGATTTGGGTCCAGCGGCGATCGGTGGCCAGCTCCGGCAGCGTGGTGTCGCCGAAGAGGCGCCAGCCGTAGTGGTTTTCCCAGACGGCGATGGCGCCTGCGGGCGCGGCGGCCAGCTCGGCTCGCGTGGTGTAGCCGGTCGTCTTGCGGTCCCAGCGGTCGCGATGGGCGAAGTGGTAGAACCAGGGATGACTGACATAGAGGGGGCGCGCGAGCGCGCCGCGTGACCGGAGCGAGGCGACGCTCCGGCGCACGACTTCCTGCTCCAGGCTGAGAGCGATCGGCCTCGTGACGACGAGGGAGCCGATCGCGGCGAAGAGAGCCAGTCCCGCCATCGCCCAGCGGGGATACCGCCGTAGGGCGAGACACGCCAGCAGAAGTCCGGCGGCCGGCAGGAGTGCCAGGAAGCGCCGCCAGTCGCGGCCGGGCACGACGAACATGTCCGATACGAGTCGATGGGAGAGGCCGAGCGCCACCAGCACGACGACGCCGAGGATCAGGGTCGTGGCGGTCCAGCGATCGCGCAGCCGGTCGTTGCTCGCCAGCGCGCGCTCGAAGCCGGCGCCCATCACGAGCGCACCCGCGGGTGCCAGCACGATCAGGTGGCGCAGGAAACCGACGCTGCTGCCGAACTTGAGCGCGTCCCAGGTGAGCAGGGTGAGCACCGTGAAGCCGCCGAGCCAAACGAGCCCGGCGAACCGGACACGCGGCGCGCCGCCGGTGGCGAGGTTCCAGAAGCCGCGCGCGAGGCCCAGGAGGCCGATTGAGCCGGTCACCACGATCAGATTGCGGAAGTAGTGCATGGGTCCGGCAGTTTCGAGTGGGCGTCCCTTCGTGCGGATTTCGTTGAGGAGCCATAAAGGGTCGTGGTGCACGGCCCCGCCGATGGCCGCCCAGACAAGAAACGGAATCGGAAGAAGAAGCAGAAGCCGCCAGCGTTTGGGATGGTGCAGGACGACCCACCCGGCCACGAGGAGCGTGACGATCCCGAGTTCCACTCGTACGGTTGGCAGCAGTCCGGCGGCCAGCGCGACTTCGAGGGGACGATCGGCCGCGTGCCGGTTGAGAATCACCGCCACGAGGAGCGCCGCCAACGGTTCAGTCAGAACGCTGAACGACAACAGCAACACCATCGGCTGCCAGAGCGCCAGCGCGCCCCAGGCGGCAGGATGGCCGGCGCCGAGGCGAACGGCCGTACGCCAGGTGACGACGCCCGTGATCAGCGTGAGCACCACCGTGAAGAATCGAGCGCCGTTCCATCCGAGCTGCGCGGGCAGGGAATAGAGCGCGGTGAAGCCGGCGCGCCCCCAGTAGTCGACGAAGAATTCGGGGTGGCGGAAGGCCGAAGCCGCCATGAAAAAGTGATCGAGGTCGTCGTCGTTATAGGCGCCCGACGACAGGAGCGCGATAACGATCGCGGCGGCCACGAAGACCACGGCGTGGACGACGAATTCGGTCTTGTCCGAAGCGGCCGGTGGGTTTGGCATGCGGCGCGATTGTGACGGCTGGATGCCGGGAATTCGAGCCCCGGTGGCTGGGCGGATCGTCGCGCCGGCCGGCTCTCGGAGTGGGCTAGTCGCCCGCTTCGGCCATCCAGGTCACGATCGGCGATTTTCCGTAGGTCTTCGTGAGCCGCGCGCGCAACGCGTCGGCCCCGGCCGCATCACCGGTGGCGTCTTTCACGCGGGCCAGGTTGTAGAGCGCCTCGGCCGTTGGATCGAGAGCCACGGCCCGTTCGAGGTGGGTCGTGGCCCCGGCCAGGTCGTTCCGCTTGTAGGCCAGGATGGCGGCCAGGTTTTGGAGCCGCGGGTCCGCCGGTGACGCCGCCAGGGCCACGCCGAGGTAGGCGTCGGCGTTCTCGAGTTCGTTGGCGGCCAGGAAGCCCCCGATGAGCCAGAACGAATCGTCGGCCGACGCCTTGCCGGCGTCATAGCGCCGGGTGAGGGCCGTCAGCGCCTCGGCCGTGCGGTCGCCCGTGCCGGAGCCACGGATGCCGCGCGGCGTCGGCGGGAGGTCGGGTGCGTAGATCAGGCCGCCGACGGCGTCATGGCGCATTTCCGTTCCGATCGCGCGGTGCGTGGCCGTCGTGGACGACTCGAGGCGCAGCGTCATCACCACGACGAGGAGGCCGGCGGCCAACCCTGCCGCGGCCACCGCCGGCACACGGGCACCCAGGCGGCGCGACGGGAGAGTCACCGGGGCGGCCACCGGGACGACCTGCGGGCGCCAACCCGGCGATCCGCTCGAGGCAAGCTGATCGGCCCGCGCCTGGACGAACTCGGCATAGATCCCCATGCAGCGACGGCAGCCGGCCAGGTGCTCCACGAGAACGTGGTCGGCTCCGGCGTCGGAGTCGATCAGGTGGGCCAGTTGCTCGGGTGATGGATGGGTGCCGGACGGTAGGGAGCCGTCTGGATTCATCTCATGTCCTCCGGATGGAGCTCGACGATCGACCGATCGCGTGGGGCACCGGGGCCGGCTTCGGATCCGCATCTTCCAGCATCCGGCGCATGGCGCAAAGGGCCCGGTTCAGCACGCCGCGCACGGCCCGCGGTCCTTGCATGTCGAGCTGGCGGGCGATTCCCACCACGCTCATCTCCCGGAAATAGCGACATTCGACGACTTCGCGGTTGGGCCCCTCGAGGCGGTCGACGCAGGCGCGGATCCGTTCGAGCAAAAGGCGCGTCCGCTTTTCGAACAGGATGACGTCGGGACGATACCGATCGGCGCCCCGGGCGTGCTCGTGGGCCAGGTGCTCGAGTGTCTCGAGCAGCCGGCCCGACACGGCACCGACCGAACGGGCCTGGAGATCCCAGGCCAGCCGGCGAACCATCCGTCGGTCGAGCCGCGCCTCGAGCTTGCGCAGCCGCCCCGAAAGCTCCGCCTCGCTCATCACAAAGCCGCGGCGGGCGAGACGGTCGCGGATTTCGGGGAGCTCGCGGAACTCGACGAAGTAGAGGCGATAGAGCGCCTGGTCGGACTCCGGGAGCGCGGCCAGCCAGCGCGGAGGCCGCACCCGGCCGAACTCCTCGCGGAGCGCGTCGAGGCAGCGACTTCGTGTCACCGTCATCACCCAGGTGCTCAGCGCGGCCCGCCCGTCGTACCGCGCCAGGCCCTCGCGATGAAAGCAGGCCAGAATGTCCACGTACACGGTGGCGGCCTCCTCGCGCCGCCGGCCATGGTAGTAACGGCCCACCATCGAGCGGATCAGGCCCGAGTAGGCCAGGACGAAGTGGTGCCAGGCGACCAGGTCGCCTCCCGCGGCCGCCGTCGCCAACATCAGATCTTCGGAATGGCTCAGTTCCGTGGTATCCATGCGCTCTCTGGTCCTTGGACACCGGTATCGGTGTCGGGGTGGTCGGTGAGGATCGTGTACGCGGCCCATACCGAGGGTGGCACACCGGAGGCAATCAGTCGACGCCTTGCAGCTCCCAGGGCGGCCACCGGGTCGATCGCGCCGGCACTGCGTCGTTCGTTGAAGGCGCGCATCACCGCCGCCGCATCCACGTCGCGCACGCTCCAGCCGGTGGCGATGATGCGGGCGGCGCCGGCTTCCAGGAACATCTCGGCCAGGCTGGGGATCTGCGCCCGACCGTTGTGATACCCCACGCCGGTACGGCAGCCCACAGGATGACCAGGCCGCACCCCTCGAGGTTCAGGTTGCGGATGTCGGCCATCCCGAGGAGGCCGGTATCCGCCGAGTCGGCCGCCAGCGGGAGGTATTCAACGTACGGCAGCTCCGGGTCGGACACGAAATGCCCGGCGATGTCGATCTCGTCCGCCGACGCCATGCCGGCCATCACGGCCCGGCGGGTGGCCGCCGCGCCGTGGAGTGCCACGGGGACAACGTCTCCGGAGACCAGGCCGATCACTTCATGCGCGCTGGCCGGCGTCGGCTCGTTCAAGATGGACCAGCGGCGACGCAACTCGGGATGGTAGGCCGGTTCCGTGACGACCAGCGGACGCCGGCTCGAGACCCGCGCCGCCGCCGGGTAGTCGGCCAGCCAGGGCACCACCACCACGTCGTGCTCGAGCAGGTAGGGGCGATACGGGTCGGGCCCGAGGCTCAACGCTTCGAACGGCAAGCGGCAGAGGGGGCCATCCGGCGACACGAGGAGCCGGGTCGCCGTGGCCTCCCGGGCGGCGGGTGGGAGGAGTTCTCTGGCCAGCCGATCGAGGCGGTGGACGGCGGCCACACCCGGCCACCCGGCGACGCCGGCCTCGTCCGTCAGGGCGCCAACGGCTTCCGTCACCCGGCGGGCCAGGTCCGTCGGCGCGATCGGCAGCACCTCCCGCACCACGCGGTCGCCCGTGCGGGTCCAGCGGATGACGCCGGTGCGTTCCCAGCGGTACACGCAGTGGACATCGGCCGCATCGATCGGCGGGAGGCGTGGCGTGTCGTCGCGGGCGACGATGGCCGCCACTTCCGAAGGCGAGACCACGGCAGTCCGGCGCCCCTGCAGTCGAAAGGAGTTCCAGGCCAGTTCGAGGCAATAGCCCGCCGCCGGGTCGTCGGCCACCAGGGCGTGAAATTCGGTCCGGAGCGGTTCGGCCGCGCCGAGCACCAGGAGCCCCTCGGGCGTATGCCCCTGCCCGGAACGAATTGTTTCCATCCGTCCGAAGGCCTCGGCCAGGATCTGCGCCGCGGCCGACCGGTGGCCCGACAGGCGGTGCAGGCGCGCCCGCAGCGCATCGTAACGGTGCCAGCCCGAGTCATCGGTCATCACGGGGCGCCCCGCGGTCATCGTGTCGACCTCGGCCAGCGTGAGCCGTGCCGTGGCGGTATCTCCCGCCGCGATCCGGGCGGTGGCCAGCTCCACGCGGAGCTCGTTGCGCAGTTCGGAAATCCCGCTGCTGTCGCATTCGTCGATCATGGTCTTGAGGAGCACCTGGGCCTCGGTGATTCGCTCGGCGGCCATCAGCACGCGGATGGCCTCGAGCCGCGGCTGCTGGCGTCGCGGCCCGATCGGCCAGTCGTCCACATCCTCGAGTACCTGGCGGGCCGTCCGTTCCGCGGCGACGAGGGCGCCCCTGGCCGCCATTGAACGCATGCGCAGCACATCGAAACGAACCTCCCACTGCGGAAGTTCGGCGGGATCCCAGTGGGCTCGCCGGTGCCGCAGCAGCACATGGGAGCGCGGCAATCCCCGGTCGACCAGGTCCCAGCAGGCGAAGCGGGCGAACAGGTTCAGCCGGGAGAAGAGGAAGCGCACCTCGGCCCGCGGAACACCCAGCTCCCGGCAGCGCTCCTCCGCCTGGCGGATCAGCTCGAGGGCGCGGGCGGCGTCGCCCTGTGCGTAGTAGTGGCTGGCATAGAACGAGAGGATGCGGGCTTCCTGCCAGCTCCGGCTGCGACGGGCGAGGTCCATCGCCCGGTCCCAGTAGCGCCGCATGTTGGGTGTGTCGCCTCGCTGCTGGTACTGGACGCCGACCATGCCAAGGAGCTGGCAGGCCAGGGCGGTGTCGCCGAAGGCCAGTGAATGGCGCGCCCCCTCGAGCGCGCACACCTCGAGTTCATCCTTCCGGCCGAGCCGCGGCAGGGCCTCGCACACCGAGGCATACGGGTTGCCCAGGTTGACGACGTCCGCATAGGGCAGCCCCTCGCGGATCAGTTCTTCGTAAGCCGCCAGCGTGGCGGCGGGGCCGTCGGGACGGTTGTCGCCCAGCTCACGGGTGCGGCGGATCAGGTCGCACACGCGTATCCGCGCCGTGTCGGGCAGGGCGACATAGCGGTTCAAGATCCGCAGTTCGACGGCGTTGCTGAACTCCTCGGCCAGGACCGTCACCAGCCGGTCCAGGTGGGGCATCAGGATCGGCTCGAGGCGGCGAAAGTCTTTCGGGTCGTTCGGGAGCGCGGCCTGGATCGTCGTGCGGGCATTGAGCAGCAGGTCCGGATCGATGCCGCGCGCGAAAATGCGGAAGGCGTTCGGCGAATCGGCTTCGAGGTGCGCCGCCAGTTCCGCGGAGAGTTTCGGCACGAGCCCGAGGAGCCGGCCGCCCGGCGTCGGGCCGCAGCTCAGGACGAGGGGCAGGATCGCCGCCGTCAGGAGGAAGGCGGCCGTTGGCGAGAGGACAGTCCGGGCCGGGCGCTCGGGTGCCGGCGGGAACCGCTCGGCAGGGCCGCTGGGTGATGCAGACGGAGAGGTAGGCATCGGGTCATCCACGGGGTTGGCGACTGCAGAAGTATATGGGTCAGATTTGGTATTGACCATGAGTTGTTGTCACACAAATGTCCGATTTCGGCCCGGCGCGCGCGATATTTTTTGGCCTGTCCGATCCGGCACTTTGTCCGTATGGAGCCGGCTACTTTCCGGGTGGCACGCCACTCCCCTCGAAGGGGAGGCGGCTGTCGGCCACGTCGAGCCGCGGGCCCAGCTCGTACACGTTCCGGTAGCCGTAGCTGTCCAGCGCGATGAACGTGGAGAGGTTGAGCGAGGCATCGGCCCGCTTCAGGGGGAAGGCGGCTTCGTCGCCCGTGAAGTTGTTGTTGCAGTAGATGAAAATGCGGTCGTTCCGGTCGGGAAGCTCCATGTCGATGGCGGGATTGGCGGGTTCATCGGCGCGGGCGAAGGGGGCGGTGAGCAGGGCAAGGACGAGCAGCGGAATCACGCGTACCACGGGGGTCCTCCACGAGCGAGTGACCTGGGCTCCGGATCGGCGAGGGGTGGCGGGACCTACCTCCCGTGGTGTGGCCCGGTTCCCGCACGTTGCTTGCGGTCGGGGCGCCGCCCCGCTCTAATCCCGGCATGACGATGGCCCTCGTCTTCGATGTGCTCGCCTACGGGACGCTCCTGTTGCTCGTGTTGACGCGCCGACCGTTGCGCGCGGCGCTGGCCGGGCTCGAATCGTGGCGGCGCGTTGCGCTGCTCGCACTCGTGTTGGCGGTGCCGGTCGGGCAGATGATCCACAAGAGCGAGTGGACCTACCCGTTCGTGGCCTGGGCCATGTACACCGATCGCCGCCCGGCCAACGTCACCTGGTACGAATACTCGCTGGTGACCTCCGACGGTGTCGAGCAACCCTGGCCGGTGGCCCACGAGTTCAGCCGGCTCGGGAAACGGGTGGTATGGAAGTTGCGCCTCCTGGAAGAGGCTGCGTCCACCGAACAGGCCGATCGCCTCCTCTCCCACCTGGCGGCCCGCTCGCAGGTAACCCATTCCGGCCAGCCGGCGACGGCCGTGCGCATCTGGTCGTGCACATTGCCGGTCATTCCCGGCGCGACGCCGGCCGCGACCACGCGCACGCTGCGCCGCACCCTCGTCCTGTGATCGGCTGACGTGCTGCACGAACGGGCCACTGCGCAATCGCTGGGAATCCTGCGCGCCGCCGTCTACACAATCTGGCTGGGCGATCTCCTGCGCGAGCCGATCACCGACCTCAAGAACCTGCCGGTCTGGATGTTCGAGCCGTTGGGTGTCCTGAAACTCGTGCCGTCGATGGCCTGGCCCGTCGTCTTCTCGCCCCTCTTCCTGATCGCGCTCAAGCTGGTGCTGCTCGGGTTGCTCGTGCCGCTCGTCCTGGGGCGGGGCCCGTATCGACTGCTGTCGGTCACGGCCGTTTGCCTGCTGATCTTCTGGCAGGGGCTCACCCGCGGGATGCTCGGCGTGGTGCACCGGGAGATGGCCATCCTCTACGTGACCATGGTCCTGGCGCTCTCGCCGGCCGCCGACGCGTTCGTGTGGCGCGGCCGGCCCGGGACGAAGGATGCGGGGGATCGGTCGCGCGCCGACACCGCAAAACTCGACGTGTATCGCGCCGCGCTGATGATCGCCACGCTCGTCTACACGCTCACCTACGCGGCGGTCGGCGTGCGGCGCCTCACCGCCGCCGGGCCCGGCATCTTTTTCGACGGCACGATCCTGCGCTATCTCGTGATTCGCAGCGCCGAACCCGGCTGGTGGGCCGACGGCGCCGGGCTCCAGGTGCTCACGCATCCGTGGTTGTCATGGCTGGTGCAGGCGGCGTTTCCCGTGGTGACGCTGGCCGAGATCCTGGCGCCGCCGGTCCTCCTCGACCGGCGGTTTCGCCTGGCCTGGATCGTCATCATCGCGGTGTTCCACGTCATGTCGTGGGGGATGATGCAGATCTTCTTCCTGCAGAACATCCTCCTCATGCCGTTCCTGCTCCACGAGTGGGCGCCCGCCGGACATGACAAGACCCGGCTCGCCGAAGCGAACCGGGCCTCGTATGGGGCCGATGGAGTTGAAGTCGGCTAGAAGCGCAGACCGAACGCCACCGACGCTTCGTTGTCGTCGGAAATCGTGTACTTGGCCTGGCCGAACGGACGGACGGAGCCGCTCTTGGCGCCAACGCCGCCGATCAGGTTGAGGCCGACATTGGTGTCCGTGTCCACGTCGGGAGCATCGGGGTTACTCACGATCAGTGCCGGGCCGGCGCCAAGCCACACGGCCGGGCCGCTCCCGGAATTCAGGTCCCGGTGAAAGTCGGCGTTCAGCGTGAACAGATTTCCACCGTCCACGAACACCCATTCGAGATTGGGATTGAAGTCCCACGACTCGGCGAGGCTCGTGAGAACGCCGCCGCCCACGAAGCCCTGCTCGGCCTCGGTGTAGTAACCGCCGCGCAGTTCGGGATCGACGTGGGCGCGGCCGGAGCTGGCCAGGGTGGTCATTGCGGCGGCCACGAGGGCGGCCGTCGTCAACTTCGTCCATCGGGACATGATGCAATCCTCCGGGTCCATTCCATGAGGCCGACGCCTCGCGAGGGGGATCGGCTTCCGTACGGAGGGGATGACCCGCAAGCCCTATGCCGGGAAGCGGCTTGTGAGGCGTAAACCGTTTTGGTGTAAGTAGATACCTTGGGGCGGCCGGGCCATCGAGGGACGAAAATACCCGGGCGGTTGCCGGTAGGATTGACCAGAATCGCCCCGTTTCGGGGAAGGCCGGTGACTTTCGGTCCAGTGCGGGAATTTACGAATTGGTGACGCGGAAGGCCCGTATCATCGGCAACGATGACCATTTCTCCTGGCCGCCTTCCGCAGATCGCTGCACTCGTCCTCCTTGGCGTCACGAGCCTTGCCTGCGGCGATGACCCGCCCACCGAACCGGACGTCGCCACCGACCGCATCGGTCGCGTTCTCATCCTCGGCAACAGCCTCACCTACACGAACAACCTTCCGGTGATGGTCGACTCGCTGGCCGCGGCCTCGGGTATCGAGGTCAAGTGCACCGCCATCACCGACGGCGGCTTCGGCCTCATCGACCATTACGTCAGCGCCTCACGACGGGCCGCGGTGCTCAATGGACACTTCGACTGGGTGATCCTGCAGCAGGGGCCGTCGGCGCTGGCCGAGAGCCGCGATTCGCTCCTCGCCTGGGCCGGGCTGTGGGAACCGCTCATCAAGGCCAGCGGCGCGAAGGGGGCCATGTACGCCGTGTGGCCCGAACGCGAGCGGTTGTTCGCGTTCGGCGACGTGAGTGACGCGTACCGCCTGGCCGCCCAGGAGATCGACGCGCTCTTCCTGCCGGTGGGCGATTCCTGGCTGGAGACATGGGCGCGCAACCCGAACATCGCCCTTTATGGGCGCGACAATTTCCACCCGTCCGTGGCCGGCACCTACGTGGCCGCGGTCACGATCGTGTCGATGCTGTCCGGCCGGTCGGCCACCTCGCTCGCCACCCGGTACACGGTGCCCCACTCGATCGGCGCGCCCCTCGACAGCACCGCGGCCGCCACGATCCGCGCGGCGGTGGACGCCGTGGTCGAACGGAATCGGATCGCCGGTGAGGCCCTGCCGGACTGAGGGAAAGTGTGTAAAAAGTACCGGCCCGGAAATTGCATATGGTCCGCTTCATGATCCCGCGACGTCGAATCTTCGCAGCCATCACTCTCGCGACCATGTCTCTCGGAACGTTCGGCTGCGGCTCCGGCCGCTCCGTGGATGTGGACCGCCTGCGCGCCTACCAGCCCGGAGGCGCCACCGTCCTTTATGACAAGGACGGGCACCCCTTCGCCGACCTGGCGCCGGTCGACCGGGTGCTGGTCGGCCTGGATGACATGCCGGCGCACGTTCCCGCCGCCTTCATCGCCGTTGAGGACAAGCGCTTCTACAGGCACAACGGTGTGGATGCCTGGCGGGTTGGCGGGGCGGTGTTCCACAACGTGAAGCGGGGTGGTCTCGAGGAGGGGTTCTCGACCATCACCATGCAGCTCGCCCGGAGCGTCTTCGCCGACCAGATCCCGCTCAAGGAGCGAAACGTGCAGCGGAAGTGGCGCGAGATGCAGGCGGCCCTGGCCATCGAGAAGCGCTTCTCGAAGCAGGAAATCCTCGAACTTTACCTGAACCACGTCTACTTCGGGAAGGGTGCGGTCGGCATCCAGGGGGCGTCGCGGCATTTCTTTCAGAAGGAAGCCGCGGATCTCACGCTGGGCGAGGCGGCCATGCTGGCCGGCCTCCTCAAGGCGCCGGCCCGGTTCGATCCGTACAGCCATCCCGACAAGGCCCGGGAGCGGCGAAATCTGGTGCTGGGCCTGATGAAGGACCAGAAGCTCGTGCCGGCCGACGAGGTGGCGTCCGCGCAGGCGTCCGGCCTCGGCGTGCGGCCGGGGCGTGCCGGGCGCGGCGTGCCGGGGGACGTGGGCGCGTATTTCGTCGAAGAAGTCCGCCGGCAGCTCGAAAAGGATTTCGGTGACCGGCTCTACTCCCAGCAGCTCAAGGTGTACACGACGCTGGATGTCGATCTGCAGGCGGCGGCCGAAGAGGCGCTGGCCCGCCAGCTCACGTCGATCGAGCGTGGCGAGTACGGCCGTTACACCGGCGCCCGCTACAACGCCGCCGCCGAGTTGACCGGCACCACCACGCCGTACCTCCAGGGAGCCATGGTGGCCATGGACGTGACCACCGGCGACGTCCGGGCCTGGGTGGGCGGCCGCGACATCCGCCAGTCGGAGTTCGATCGGGTGGCGTCGGCGCACCGCCAGGCGGG
>Ga0315912_10003212_pt1 | contig 16468 bp, 17 predicted proteins | sample VfabasoilMG_FD_204469 | JGI IMG/M metagenome (GOLD analysis project Ga0315912, IMG submission 204469) | Garden soil microbial communities collected in Santa Monica, California, United States - V. faba soil | ecosystem: Environmental > Terrestrial > Soil > Garden | place: USA: California... | reverse complement strand
CGTCCTCGCGTGGCCGTGGCGCGGAACTCGGCGGCGGCGGCGGCATCGAGGTGGCCGAGCCGCAGGGCGCATGCTTCGCACGAGTCGAGCGTGTCGCGTTTGTCGCACGCCGTGACGCGTTGCGCGAACATCGCGCCCACGTCGTCGGCGAGCGCGTTCAGGTCATCGGGCGAGATGAGCGAGGGCTGGTAGCGTACGGTGAGCGTGCTGTCCTTGAAGTCCGCCTCGATCGCGACGATCCCGGGTCGTTCGCGCAGCCGGTCGGCGAGGATCTCGAGACAGCCTCCACCATCGGCGGCCACCGGCAGGTGTTCGACCGTGTGGGGCGCCGGTTGCAGCTCGGCGCCACCGCTGGAACCCTGGTGGAAGCGGCGGGTCACGCTCGTCCTCGCGGGCACTGGGATCTCGTCCGCGGGTGCCGGCGCCCCGTTCGGCCCCCGCCGTCTGCTGCTGGTCGGTCAGCGCGCGAGGATCGTGGCCGTGAAGCCCTTCCCGGCACGTGCCACGGCGCGCACCAGCGAGGAATCGTCCACGCCCCCGGCGCAGACGACGATCGCACGCCCGGCGGGCGGGCTCACATCGCAGGCCACCACACCGGGTGTGCCCTTGAGCTCGTCCGTGACCCGAGACGCGCAGCTCGCACAGCTCATGCCCCCCACTTCGAGCGTCACGCTCCGTTCGCCAGGCCCGGCCGAGACCGGCACCGAGCGAGCGGCCGCCGGGGAGCGCATGCGTTCCGCGAGCACCGATCCTCCCGCCGCGAGCAGCAAGACGCCCGCGACGGCGACGACGATGTTCAGCGGGTCACGGGACATGCGGACTCCGAGGGGCGTGGTGGGTCCGTCACTGTACCGCCCCCGCTGCGGGTGGGCCAAACTCGCGGGGCGGGCGCGTTCCCGGCCCGGGGGACTCCGGTCGGGGGTTCCGAAGGGCCGGTCGCGCCCGCCACCACGATCTCGAGGTCAGGCCTCCGCGGGTTCCGGCACCTGCCCGGTCGACAGACCATCGAGGATCAGCTGGAGCGAACTGTCGAAGTAGGCCTCGAGTGAGACCGGGGATTCGACCGCATGCTCGAACGCATGGCGCCACAGCACGGCGAACACCATCGGCGCGACCACGAACCGGGCGACATGAGCCACGATCATGGGCTTGAACTCGCCGCGATCCACACCCGTCTGCAGCACGCGCTGGATCAGGTTCTGGTTCCGCTCGATGAACTCGTCATTGTAGAACTTCGCCAGCTCGGGGTAGTCCCGCGTCTCGGCGAGCATGAGCTTCACGAGGCCGCTGAACTTGTTCTTCATCATGTGGTCCCAGCGCAGGCGCAGCAGGCTGGCGAGCAGGTCGCGCGTCGGGCCTTGATGCGTCTCGACCAACCGCTCGTTCTCGGCCACCAGCGGCAGCATCGCATCGCGCAGCGCGGCCTTGAACAGCTCGGCCTTGTTCTCGTAGTAGAGGAAGATCGTGCCCTTGGTGCATCCCGCCTTGCGTGCGACGTCGGAAAGTCGCGTGGCTTCGTAGCCACGCTCGCCGAAGATCTCGAGCGCTGCTGCGAGGATCTCGCCGGGCCGGGCTTCCTTGCGGCGGCGCCAACGCGGCGCAGGCCGTTCTTGGATGTCGGTAGTCATCGGGGCCTCCCGGGGAACTGGGTTCGGGGGATAGGGCGAACTGACTCATCGGTCAGTAGCCACCCGGCATTCTGACGCAGAGAGTGCGCTCGCGGTTCAGTCTTTATCTGACTCGGTCATTGCCCTCGGTTCAGGGTCACCGCGTCACGTCATGCAAAACATTGTCGCACATGCCGCTAACTGACCGGACCACGTCCCGCCCTGCCGGTAGGGGCGGCGACCTGGTCGCGGGGCTCGCGGGCTCTCGATCAGCTCCGAGTCCCTCATTCGGCGCTCGCGTTGCCGCGAGCACTTCCGTGCGAATAGAGTCGCGCACCTTCACCCGCGACGTTGCTGCGAGCACGGCGCGGATCACGACGCCCTCACGGAAGAGGCCCATGGACTCCGCGTCGCTCGAACTCTCCACGCTGGTTCCTCGAGAACTGTTGTCAGAGTTGCTCGCCATCGCCCGCTCGGGCGGAGCGTCGTTCGCCGACGTGTACGCCGAGCACGCGATCGTGACCGGAGCCTCGCTCGACGAAGGCCGGGTCAAGTCCGCGTCCTATTCCGTACTGCTGGGTGTGGGCGTGCGTGCGATCCGGGGCGAGCAGACGGGCTACGCGTACGCCGACGGGTTCGCGCCCGAGGCGATGCGCGAGGCGGCGCGCGTCGCGTCGCGCATCGCGCGGGAGGCCCCGAGTGCGGCCACCGGCCGCGACGGAACCCCGGTCGCGTTCCGTGTCACCGACGCTCCGGCGCCGTTCGAGCTGCGCGATCCCGCCACGCTGGCGCTCGACGAAGAGGCGAAAGTCGCACTGCTGCGCCGCGCGGACGAGGCCGCCCGCGCCCACGACCCCCGGGTGCGCGAGGTGTCCGCATCATTCGGGACGTCCGCGCGTGCATTCATCGTCGCCAACAGCGACGGGGTGTGGGCCGAGGACCGCACCCACCTGTCGCGGTTGGTCGTCTCCGCGCTCGCGCTCGAAGGGGATGAACGCCAGGAAGGCTTCGCCACGGCGGGCGGATGTGTCGAGGCTCGCTATTACACGAGCGACCGCACGCCCGAGTCGGTCGCGCTCGAGGCGGCGGCCGGGGCGGTGCTGCTGCTGTCCGCGCGAGAGCCCGAAGCGGGCTCCTACCCCGTCGTCGTCTGCAACGGCTGGGGCGGCGTCATGGTGCACGAGTGTTTCGGTCACAGTATGGAGGGCGACACCATCCGCAAGCGCACGTCCATCCGGGCCACCCAGCAGGGCCAGCAGGTCGCGGCCCGCGGTGTGACCATCGTGGACTCGGGGCTCGTGCCGTGGAGCCGCGGCTCGTTCCGCGTGGACGATGAGGGCACGCCCGCGCAGCGCACGGTGCTCGTCGAGGACGGCGTGCTGGTCGGCTACCTGTGGGACCGGCTGAACGGCATGCTCACCGGCAACGCGCCCACCGGAAACGGCCGGCGCACGTCGTACCGGGACTATCCGCTCTGCCGTATGACCAACACGTGGATCGAGCCCGGCCCGCTCGCGTCCGAGGCGCTCGTCGCCGACGTGAAGCGCGGCCTCTACTGCAAGCGGCTGGGCGGCGGCTCGGTGAACCCCGCCGACGGCAATTTCTCGTTCCAGGTCACCGAGGGCTGGATGATCGAGGACGGGAAGCTCACGCACCCCGTGCGCAACGCCACGCTCACCGGCAACGGCAACGACGCGATGCTGCGCATCGACGGCGTGGCCTCCGACCTCGCCATCGACGGCACGACCGGGTCGTGCGGCAAGGATGGCCAGTGGAAGCCCGTGGGCGTGGGCCAGCCCACCGTGCGCTTCAGCGGGATCACCGTGGGAGGCACCGCCCTGTGAACGGCCATCACGGCGCCCCCGACGAACTGCGCTCGCTGTGTGAACGGGCGGTCGAACGCACACGCGCGCACGGCGCCGCCGAAGCCGACACGTGCGCCGAGAGTTCGCGGGCCTTCACCGTCCGCGTGCACGGCGGACAGGTGGACACGCTCAAGCAGAGCGGCCTGCGCGGTCTGGGCGTGCGCGCGATCGTGGGTGGCGCGGTCGGGTTCGCTTCCGGGACGGACCTGAGCCCCCAGGGCGTGGACGACCTGGCGCGTCGCGCGGTCGCGCTGGCGCGGTTCGCCACGCCGGATGAGGCGAACGGCGTGCCCTCCCGCGAGGAGGCCGGCGGGACATTCGATGCTTCGCTCGACCTGTTCGACCCTGCCGCCGTCGAGCTGGAACCCGAACAGAAGATCGACATGGCGCTCGAACTGGAACGGATCGCTCGCGGTGCGGATCCGCGCGTGACACGCACCGACGGCGCCAGTGTCTCGAGCGCGGGCGGTGTGTTCGCGATGGCGAACTCGCGAGGCGTGGCACGCGCCTGGGAGGGCACGAGTGTCTCGGCCTGGGTGGTCGCCCTCGCCGACGATCGCGACGGCCGCCAGCAGTCGGCGGCGGAAGGGATGAGCGTGCGCCACCTCGCCGACCTGTCGCCGCTGGAACAGATGGCCCGGCAGGCGGCAGCTCGCGCGGTGCGCCGCATCGGGGCCCGCACGGTGCCGAGTGCGCGCGTGCCGGTCGTGATGCATCCCGACATCGCGGGCTCGTGGCTGTCGGAGATGCTCGAGGCCTGGAGTGGCGAGGCGGTGCTCAAGCAATCGAGCTGGCTGACGGGCCGCTTGGGCGAGACGATCGCGTCCCCGCTCGTGACCATGGTGGACGACGCCACGATGCCGCGGCGGCTGGGCAGCTCCCCGTACGACGGCGAGGGGTACGTCGCCCGACGCAACGTGCTGGTGGAGCGCGGCCGGTTGGCGATGTTCCTCTACGACCACTACCACGCGCGACGCGCGAACCTCGCCAGCACGGGCAACGGGCTGCGCGGCTGGTCGCACACGCCGGGCATCGGCACGCACAACCTCTACATGGCGGCGGGGACCGAGACGCCGGAGGCGATCCTGGCGAAGGTGGACCGCGGGTTCTACTACGACGACCAGGGCTCGTTCGGCTTCAACCCGGTGACGGGCGACTACTCGTTCCAGGCACAGGGTTACTGGATCGAGCGGGGCGAGATCGTGCACCCGGTGGACGGCGTGACGGTGGCGGGGAACTCGCTCGAGATGCTGAAGGGGATCGCGGCGGTGGGGAACGATCTCACCTGGAAGTCCTCGGTCGCAGCACCCACGCTGCTGATCTCGGAGATGACGGTCAGCGGGAGCTGACGTCTACGACGTGCGGTACGTGCTCACCAGCGCGACGCCGCGACGCGGGCTGGGCGACGGCGGTTTGGCGTGGCCGAGGCGGATCAGCAGGAGCGGTTCCTCGCCCTCGGCCTGGAAGCGGCGGGCGAGGATCGCGCGGACGCGCGTCGAGGCGATCGGGGCGGAGAGCGGCTGCTGCGCGATGCCCAGCGTCGCGCAACGAAGCGCGAAACGCTCGTAGGCCTGGCCGCCCACGATCCAGCCGGCGTCGTGGCGAGCCGTGAGTGTCAGCAGCGCCAGCGCGCCCGAACTGCGGACCAGGTCGCGCGTGTTCTTCGCCAGGCTCGAGGAGCCGAATCCATAGAAGCGGCTGCTCGGGCTCATCGACCGGCCCGAGACCCACGCAGCGGGACCCCCCAGGCCCAGGCGCTCCGGCGTGACGCCGTCGCCGCGCTTGCGGGATTCGTCGTCCGAACCGCGCATCCACAGTCGTCGCTCGGCCTGGGCGGCGCGGTCCGACATCACGTCGCGCACCGCGTCGTGCGCGAGATCGGCCACGGCATTGATGTCGGTGCGATCCTCGAGCCAGTGCACGCGCACCTCCTCACCCACCTGCGCCAGCAGCTGCCCGCGGTTCGGGATCGTGATCGCGCGGCCGTCGTACGAACGCGCGTTCGATCTCCGCTCGGTGAGCGCGCCATAGAGCAGCCGGTCGCGGGCGCGGTCCATGGGCTGCCACGTCACGCTCGCGGCGGCGAGCAAGGCGCCGGGGCGCGGGGTGGTTCCCCACGGCAGGTAGCGCACGTTCGGGTGCTGGCCCCAGGCGCGCGCGGCGACCAGCAGGTTCTCGAGCGCGGCGCCGAGCGACATCTGGGCGAACCGCTGGTCGGGATCGTCGAGCGGCAACGTGCGAGGGGCGTCGAGCATCAGCCGCAACTCGCTGGTGTCCACCTCGAACCGCCACGGCTGCGAGTTCAAGTGACTCGGCGCGAGGATGGCGGCGCCGATCAGCGCGCGGGCCGCCTCGAGCGGGACGGCGGGCAGCGAATCCGGCAGCGACCAGGGCTGGAGCGCGGGCAGCGTGCTCGCGGCCTTGCGAGCCCACGCGAGCGTGGGCTCGAGCGTGTGCAGTGCTGCGGCACCCCCCAGGAGCACCAGGAATCGGCGGCGGTCGAGGGGGACGGAGGCGAACCCCGCGCCCGAAGGAGAGGGCCGGGGCCGCCCGGTTCGGGCTGACATGGTGGCCGAGATTGGGGGACTTGCAGGGTGGCGTCAACGACCCTCACCGAACGCCATGCGGCGAGCCCGGTTGCGACGGCCGTGCGCGACGAGCGCGAGGATCGCGCGCCAGGTGCCCGCGCGGCGGTTGCCCCTCTCCGCCGCCGCCACTACGTTGCCGGACCCATGAGCGGCCCCACGCGATTCGTCACCGACTCCTCGCTCGATCAACTCGCACGGCGCTTGCGATTCCTCGGCCATGACGTGCTCACGCATCGCGGCGCGCGGCTCGAAGAGTTGTTCGAGGAAGCCGTTCGCGACGAGCGGACCGTCCTGACGCTGTCCTCGCGCCGGCCCGCGCGCCACGCGGCCGTACCCGTGGTCGTGGTTCCACGCGGGGAGCTCGCGGCCGCGGTGCGCCTGGTGACGGCACAGCATGCGCCCGCCACGGCGCGCTGGAGCCGCTGCCCGTCGTGCAACACCATGCTCCAGTCGCGCTCGGCGTTCGAAGCGCGCGGCGAAGTGCCGAGCCGGGTCACGCGCGCCGGCACTCCGCTCACGTGGTGCCCCTCATGCGGCCGCTGGTATTGGCGCGGGAGTCACGTCGAGCGACTGGAGCGCTGGTTCGACGACGTGCTGGGGCCCTCGAGGCCCTCCCCGGGATGATCCCGCCTCCCCTGCGCGCCGGGCGGCGGCCGGGAGCCCCGAGGGGGCGATTTTCCCAATGGAAAACGTTTTCTCAGTCGGGACGGGGCGGTGACCTCGGGGTTCGGGGGGCCCAGGTGTCGAGAAAAGCGACAGTCGTGGCGGCGAAGCCGATAGGCGGCAACATTTTGGCCAGTCGGACCGGGTCATTGGCGACGCCGGGAGGCCCTCGCCGAAGGGCTACGCCCTTGTGTCCTGCGAGCTTGCTGTCATGTTCGAGGTCTGTCGAAAATCGTCAGAACTCCGATTCTGCGGTTGCACGAACCGTAGCCTTCCCCGACAATCCTAATCGACGAACGAGCGCAGACTCGAAGTCGGGCCCGGAGAGAGACGTGGGGAGAGGCTCGATCAGGGTCGCGCCGTTCGTCACTTTTTTTGTAGTCCACGCCGGGTGTGAGCGCGCTTCCGGGCCGCTCCGTCCGGCGTCGCCATGTCGGGTAGATTCGCCGCTCGCCGCGAAGCTCACTCCCCTCACCGGCTCCCAGACATGGACCTGTCCGTCGTCGTCGTCACCTACCAATCCCGCGCTCACATCCTCGAGTGCCTTCGCTCGTTGGAGCCCGCGCTGCGCCAGGGTGACTCGCCCGCGATCGCGTGGGAGTGCGTGGTCGTGGACAACGACTCGAACGATGGCGGGCCGGAACTCGTCGAGCAAGAAGCTCCCTGGGCGCGCGTGCTGCGCACGGGTGGCAACCTCGGCTATGCGAAGGCGGTCAACCGGGGGCTCGCGGCCACTTCCGGCCGTCATGTGCTGGTCTCGAACCCGGACTGCGTGTGGGCGCCCGGCAGCATCGCCCTGCTCACCCAGTGGCTCGACACCCACGCGCGCTGCGGCATCGCCGCACCACGCATCCACAACACCGATGGCACGCTCGAGTACAGTGCGCGAGCCTATCCGACGCCACTCGCGTTCCTGTTCAACCGCTACTCACTGATGTCGCGCCTCTTCCCACGCAACCCGTGGACGCGACGCTATCTCCTGCTCGACTGGGACCACGACAGCCCGCGCGGCGTGGACTGGGTCTCGGGTGCGGCCATGCTGGCCCGGCGTGAAGCTGTCGCACGGGTGGGCGGGATGGACGAGGCGTTCTTCATGTTCAACGAGGACGTGGACTGGTGCCGCCGCATGAACCTGGCCGGCTGGAGCGTGGATTACGTGCCCACTTCACGGGTCGTGCACCACATCGGGGCCAGCGAGGGCACGTCCGACCGCGTCATCCTCGAGCGCCACCGCGGCATGATCCACTACTTCCGCAAGCACCACCCCGCACCCGCGCCGCTGGACGCCCTCGCGGCCGCGTTCATCATGGCCCGTGCCCGGCTGCTGGTGGCGATGAACCGGAACCACCGCTGATGCCCTATTCGCTGCAACTCGCGCTGGCCTCGGGCGCGATCGCACTGCTGCTGACCCCGCTGGCGCGCGCGCTGGCCCTGCGCGTGGGCGCGCTGGACCATCCGGGGCCCCGCCGCGTGCACTCCGAGCCCACGCCCCGCTTCGGCGGGCTGGCCATGGCGGCGGCTGTGCTGGCCGTGGCCTGGGCGGCACGCGTGCTGCCGGGGCCGGCACGCGAGCTGGATCCGCGACCGCTGCTCGGGCTGACCTGTGCCTCGCTCCCGATCCTGGTGCTGGGCGTGGTGGACGACGTGCGCGGTGCCGGACCGTGGGCGAAGCTCGGGGTGCAGGCGTGCGCGGCATTGACGCTGACGCTGTTCGGCTTCGGCGTGCCGCTGCTCAGCAATCCGTTCGGCGACCCGATCGTGACCGGAGCGTGGAGTATCCCGCTCACGGTCGTGTGGGTGATCGTGCTGACGAACGCCATCAACCTGATCGACGGCCTGGACGGCCTCGCGGCCGGCGTGGTGGCGATCGCGTGCGGGGCGCTGTGGATCACGGCCCGTGCGCACGGCGACTTCTACGTCATGTTCGTGGCGTCGCTGCTGCTGGGGGCGTGCGTCGGCTTCCTGTGGTGGAATCGTCCGCCGGCTCGCGTGTTCATGGGGGACACGGGCAGCCAGTTCCTGGGACTCACGCTCTCGGCGTTGTCACTGCTCGAGAACCGCAAGGGGACCGCGGCCGTCACGCTGCTGCTGCCGATCGTGGCCCTCGGCGTGCCGATCGCCGACAGTTCGCTGGCCTTCGTGCGCCGGCTGTGGCGCGGCCAGCACGTCTTCCGTGGCGACGCGCGCCACATCCACCACCGGCTGCTCGACGCGGGGCTCTCGCCGCGCGCCGCGCTGAGCGTGCTGTGGACGCTGTCGGCGCTGTTCGGCGGAGCGGCGGTGCTCCTGGAATTCGCACCGCATCGTTGGACCGCGCCCGTCATGGCGTCGCTGGCCGTGGTGCTGGTCGCCGTGCTGCTCACCGCGCGTGAGCGGGCGCGCCGCCGCCGCGACTGATCGCGCGGCGGCACGCCCGCGACGAGGTCACAGCGGTCGCGGCTCGAGCAACGGCGTCGTGGTCGTCGGGATCTCGCGCCCGGCCTCGCGCAGCGCCTGCCGCAACTTCGCTTGCTGGGCCACCAGCCGCCCGCGGTCCAAGGATGCCGCTTGCACGATCAAGACGCGCTCGCGACCTTCCACGCGCACGACGGCGCGCAGCCGGTCCTGCGGCAGCAGCAGCGCCGAGGCGAGCACACGCCCGGCCGTGCCGCCCGAGTAATCCAGCACCTCGACCTGTACCGCGGCGCCGGCCTCGCTGCGCCGGATCGCGAATCCGCCCCGGGTCGCATCCGCGAACGCCAGCGCGTAATCCTCGCCATGCGCGAGGACCGCCGCGGCCAGCCGGCCGCGCGCATGAAGGCTCGAACCGCGCGCGTCGTTGCCCACCGCCAGGTCCCCGGCGTCGGTCTCGAGCCCGGGCTCGGCCACGCCGACGGCGTCGAACAGCGACAGCGTGAGGAGTCCTTCCCCGGGGATGTCGTCCACGCGAGTGGGCACCACCACACACGGCACCACCATCGAGCACACCCCGGGGCTCTCGAGGCACACGCGCGCGCCGGGCATCTGGTCCATGCAGTGCAGGAACATGTCGCACACACGGCACACGGCGGAGGCGGGGGTGGCCCCGCCACCCAGGCAGATCGAGGACATCACCAGCGCGGAGAATGCGGCCTTCCAGTCACGCATGGCACGGCTCCCGGGGGGCGAGTCACCGGGGGCTCGTCACGTGAACCTGCATGGGGCGTGCCCATCGCGACCACCTGTGCACGCGTGGTTCACGCCCGCAGCGGGCGATCACCTCGTGGGCCGTGCGTGCACGGCGTGAACGCTCCGCCGATCCGCGCTCGCGTCAGACGGAAGCGTGCGACTGCCGGACCATGAGCAGCAGCAGGAAATAGCCCAGCAGGACCAGCGGCTCGAGCTCGGCATCGTCGCGGGCCGCCGGGGACACGGTCACCTGCGTATCCACCGACAGGAACGCGGGCGAACGCGCGAACGACAGCCGGTCGAGCCCGCCGCTGTCCACCATCGCCCAGCGCAGGCCCCAGAAGTCCGAGCGGTGCCAGCGGAAGCGGTTGCCGCGCGCGGTGACGATGTCCCCGGCCCCGAACCAGCGCGGGCGGAACTCGGCCGCGGGCTCGGTCGCACCCTCGGCGGTGACGAGCGAGCGACCCCGCAGCAGACCGACGTGGCGAACGCGCCAGGAGCCGCCCGCGGTCTCGCCCGCCATCGAGCCGCCCAACACGGAGCGGGCCTCGAGCCGGCCGATCAGCTCGCCGCTCGCGCGCAGCTCGTACTGGCGGCGCCACATCTGTGGCCGCTTCCAGATCCACTCGGAACCGAATGACGCGGCGAACGCCTTCATGCGCCCACTCCAGAAGACCGCGGCGCGACACGGTGACTCCCGAACCCCACCGTCAGCCGGCGTGGCCGGGAGTACGACGTCAGTAGACCAGTGCCCAGCAGACTTTCGCGGACCACAGGGTCTCGGTCGGCTGGCTCGGGCCGAACGTGGGGTTGTGGATCCCCTCGCGGCCGTCCACGAACGCCATGCGCACGTCGAAGCCGACCACGTGCCGGTCGCTGACGGGTGAGATCAGTCCCATGGACAGGTGGACTCCGTTCGTGGCCGTGGTCGTGTACTCGGTGCCGGTGCGGTAGGCCTTGCGGTAGTAGTAGCCGCCCCCGATGCCCAGGTACGGACGCGCCGCCGACTTCAGCAGGAAGTGTCGCTGGAACTCGCCCGTGAACGGCACCGAGATGTCCACGTCATTGCCGTAGTGCCCCACGACGTCGTGGTCGATTCGGGCCGAGAACGCGTATTTCTTGCTCATCATGCGCTGGTAGCCGACGCCGTAACCGACGAGCCCGCTGCCGGCCAGGTCCTCGGCGCGCTTGGCCCAGCCGAACCGGAACGACAACCAGTTGGCTCCCTTCGCGTACACGCCGTCCTCGCGACGGCGGTCCTCGTAGGACTTCTCCGGCGGCTTGGCCTTGCGCGGCTTCGCGACCTTGGGCGCCTTCTCGGGCTTCACCGCTTCGGGAGCGGGAGTCGCCTGTGCGCCGGCGACTGCGGGTGTCATGCACATGAGGAAGGCGAACGCGGCCAGCACGGCGGCAGCACGGCGCACGTTCGCGAAAGACTGGTTCACCCGAGACTCCTTTCGGCTCGACATGGGCCCGGTCGGGGCCTCCGGCGGGGCCGGAGCGCCTCGCGCGCATTCGGGCAGGCCCGAGGCGGACACCCCGGCGCGCGGACAGGCACGGCAAGCTAACAGAGCCGTGACGGGCGAGGCAACGCAGCGGCTGGCTCGCGAACGCCCTCGCTCGACCCCGGAACCTCCGCCGAGCGTGCGAGTTGGCGTATGCTGCGGCGTCCAGCGGCCCGTTCGTGGCCGTGCGCTCCCCGATCGCAAAGGACGGCCCGTGACGACGGCAGCAGGCGCCTGGAAGTCTCCCATGCTGGCCCAACTCGTGACCGAGCTGGACCGGATCGAACCCCGCACCCGGGTCGCGGTGACGGGGCTGCACGAGGCGAAGTTCCGGGAAGTGCCTCCTGACGGCGGCTGGAGCGTCGCGCAGGTGTTCGAGCACCTGTGCCGGGCGAATCTCTGCTATCTCGACGGCCCGCTCTCGGAAGCCGTCGCGAAGTCGGCCGCGCGCGGCGAGTCGAGCCGCGAATGGCGACCGTCGCTGATCGGCGGCTGGCTCACGCAGTCGCTCGTGGAGGGCGCGAAGCCGCTGCCGTCCCCGCGGTTGTTCCGGGTCGGCCCCGAGGTGCGCCCCCAGGTGGTGGACGAGTTCCTCGGCACGGTCCGGCGCACGCGCGAGCTCATGCAGCAGGCGGACGGCCACGACCTGCGTGTCATGTTCTCCTCGCCCGCCTCGCCGATCTTCCGCTTGAACCTCGGGGACGCGTTCCGCGTGATCGTGGTGCACGCCCATCGTCACCTCGCGCAGGCCGAACGCACGCGGCGCGCCGTGGGCATGTGACGGACTTCCCCGGCACCGCGTCCATTGCTACCTTGCGGTCATGCGACGTGCCAACCGTTCGCGCGCCCGGTGGGCGCGTGTCCTCTCGTGCCTGATGCTGTCCGCGCTCGTCTCGTGCAGCCGTGAGAAGTCGTCCGGTGAGCTGTCGTTCGAGTCGCTGCCCGACACCACCGGACTGTCCGAGGGTGCGGCCGTCGTGCAGGAGTTCGAGCCCTACCGCATGGCGAACGGGGCGGTGCGCGTGAAGGGCCGCGTTCGCGTGCCGGATGGCACGCTGCTGCAGATCGCGATCAAGCAGCCCGGCGGCACGGCGGCGGTGGCCATGGCCCAGGTGCGCGTGCAGGGGCAGTGGTTCGATACGCCGCCTCTGCTCGGCGAGAGCGGTCCGCTGCCCAAGGGCGAGTACCGCTTCGAACTGCTGTCGCACTTCACGCCCACGTGGCAGGGCGCCGAGGGCGAGGGCGCGTTGCGCGCCGGGCCCTCGCTGCGCGGGCCCGGCATCACCCGCGCGCGCGACGGCGCGGCGGCGCTGTTCCTGGTGAAGGAGGGGCGCCTGTGACCGCCGCGCGTGGCACCCGCGCCCTGGCGCTTCGCTACCGGGCCGCTCGACGCACCGACATCGAGACGCTCGTGGAGCTGTCGCTGCGCACCTATCGCGTCTCGAGCGCGGAGGCCCGCCGCGAGTTCTTCAGCGACCACCCGCGCTTCGGCCTGCGCGACGTGCGCGTGGGCGAACTGGACGGCGAGATCGTGTCCTCGCTCGTGCTCTACCCGCTCCACGCCTACGTGCGCGGTTCGCGCGTGCCGGTGACGGGCATCGGTTCGGTCGCCGTCTCGCCCGAACATCGCCGGCGGGGCATCGGCGAAGCGCTCGTGCGCGCCTGCCTGCGCGAGATGCGCCAGCGCGGCGACGCGTTGAGCATGCTGTACGCGTTCCGTGGCGATTTCTACCGGCGCTTCGGCTGGGGCCTGGTCGAGATGCCGGCGATGATGTCGGTGCCACCCGCGCTGCTGCCCGCCTCGGACGAAGCACGGCGCGTGCGCCGGCTGCGCATGCCGGACCGTCCGCTCGTGCAGGAGCTCTATGAACGTCACGTGCGCGAACGCGGCCACTTCGCGCTCGCGCGCCGGCCCGAATGGTGGGAGCGGCGGCTGTGGGGCTACGAGGGCGAGTGGGTCGTCTACGAGCGCCGGCGCGGGCAGATCGAGGGCTACCTCCATGTCCAGATCGATGCCGGCGACGGCCCCTGGAAGCTGGTGCTGACGGTGAACGAGTTCGTCGCCCACACGCCCGACGCGCACCGCGGCCTGACCGGCTACCTGCATGGGCTGCGCGACCAGGCGATCGAGGTCATCTTCTCCACTCCAGCGGACGCGCCGTGGGCCGCGCAGCTGGGCGACGCGGCCAACCTGCGCGGGGACCTCAAGCTGAGCGTGGTGCGCAGCACCGGGCACCTGGGCTATGGCGCGATGCTGCGGCTGCTGGACGTGAAGGGCGCGCTCGAAGCGCTGCCCGTCTCCCCGCTGGCTCGCGGAGAGGTGGTGCTGGACGTGAGCGATGAGCTGCTGCCGCAGAACGAACGCGCGTGGCGCGTGCACGCCCGCGACGGGCGGCTCAGCGTGCGCGCCGAGACGTCGCGCGGTGCCGCGAAAGCCGACAAGCGGCCGCGGCTCGGGACCTCCGCCGAGATGCTCGCGGTGCTGGCCGCCGGCGCGGTGAGCCCGGTGCGCGCGGCCGAGACCGGCCTGGTCGAGGACGTGCGCGGCGCGGCCGAGACGATCGAGACCTGGTTCCGCGCTCGCCCCGCGTTCCTGATGCCCATGAACGGGTTCTGATCGCGCCCCTCCCCGGAGGCCTTGCATGGCCGAAGCCGAACGCTGGACCATCGTCGCTCCGCTGCGCCCACGCTTCCGCGACACCGACGCGATGGGCCACATCAACAACGCGGTCTACGTCACCTACCTCGAGGTGGCGCGCCAGGAGTACTGGCGCGAGTTCAAACAGGACGACAACTACCGAGTCGTGCCGTTCATCCTGGCGCACGTGGACATCGACTTCCGCTCCGAGGCGCTCATGCACGAGACCCTCGAGTTGTGCATCCGCTGCTCGCACGTGGGCACGCGGTCGTTCGGGTTCGACTACGCGATCCGCACCGCCAAGTCACAGCGGCTGGTGGTCGAAGCGCGCACGGTGCAGGTGTTCTACGACTACGAGAAGAAGACGAGCATGCCGTGCCCGCCCGAGATGCGCGCGCGCCTCGAGGCGTTCGAAGGCCGTTCGCTGACGCGCGAGGTGCGCTCGTGAGCGCGCGGCGGCCGCGCGGCGGCCGGGAACACGCGGCGACCACCGCGATCTCGCGACGGCGGTTCGTCTCACTGCTGGCGGCGGGCTCCGCCGCGCTCGCCGCCTCGGGAGCGCTGGCGGCGAAGCCTGCGCCGGGCAAGCGCTCGAAGCCGGCGGCCCCGCCGGCGAGCAAGCCCGCCTCGAGTGCGACCGCACTGCAGAAGGAGTTCGACCGCCAGCGCGCCGGCACGCTCGACACGCTCAAGACGCTGCGCAAGTTCCCGCTGCCCCCGGGCGGCGACCTGCCCGTGGTGTTCCGGCCGCTGCGCCCCACCCGGAAGGAGCGCTGAGATGCTGCGCGACGACATCTGGTACGCGAGCATCGAGGAGCTCTCACCGGAGTTGCGCGCCGGGCGGCTGTCGCCGATCGAACTCACGCGCGGGTTCCTGGACCGCATCCAGCGGCTGAACGAGCGCTTCAATGCTTACGAGCACGTCACCCCCTCGCTGGCACTCGAGCAGGCCGCACGCGCGGCCGCGGATATGAACGCGCGGCGCTGGAAGGGCCCGCTGCACGGGATCCCCTACGCGGCGAAGGACCTGTTCGACACCAAGGGCGTGCCGACCGCGTGGGGCACGCGGTTCCTGCGCGACCGCGTGCCCGACTCGAACGCCACGGTGGTGGACAAGCTCGAGGCCGCCGGCGCGATCCTGCTCGGCAAGGCCGCGATGGTGGAGTTCGCGGGCTGCCTCGGCTATCGCTTCGCGAACGCGTCGGCGAGCGGGCCCGGGCGCAATCCGTGGGATCCGTCGCGCTGGACCGGCGGCTCGTCCTCGGGCTCGGGCGCCGCCGTGGCCGCGGGGCTCGCCACGTTCGCGCTGGGCACGGAGACCTGGGGTTCGATCCTGTGCCCGTCCGCGTTCTGCGGGCTGTCGGGCATCCGGCCCACGTACGGCCTGGTCTCACGCGCGGGCGGCATGGTCGGCGCGTACACATTCGACAAGGTGGGACCGCTCGCCCGCTCCGCCGCGGACTGCCGCACCGTCCTCACCGCGATCGCGGGGCCCGATCCTCGCGACCCGTCTTCGGACCCGGGCCCGGTGAAGCTCGCGCGCGACTCCCGCCGTGTTCTGAACAGCCTGCGCGCGGGGATCATCGAGCCGGACTGGTCGAAGGCGAGCGGCCCCGAGGTGCGCGCGTCGTTCGAGGCGTCGGTGGCCGAACTGCGCGCGATGGGCCTGCGCGTCGAGACGACGAAGCTGCCGGACGTGCCCGCGGCCGAGGTCTCGGGCCTGCTGATCACGGTCGAAGCACTGGCGAGCTTCGAGTCGTTCCTCGACGACGGTCGTGTGAAACAACTCACCGACACGATGGCGCCCCGCCAGCGGGAGATCGCCGAGGTGATCACGGGCGCCGACACGGTGAAGACGATGCGAGTGCGCGTAGCGGTGCAGCGCGCGATGCGCGACTTCCTCGCGGACTGGGACGTGCTGGTCGCACCGAACTTCCTCGGCGTGGCACCGCCGGTGGAGCAGGACCTGAACGAAGCACTGCCGTACGGCGACCCGGTGGGAGCGTTCTCGGCGGCCTGCGGGCTGCCGGGCCTGGCGCTACCGGGCGGCCCGGGTCATGCGGGCCTGCCGCTGGGCTTCCAGCTCGTCGCCTCTCCCGGCGACGACGCACTGCTGCTGGATGTCGGCGAGGCGTTCCAGAAGCGCACGAGCTTCCACAAGGCTCATCCGCCGCTGCCGTAACTTCTGTGCTCTATCGGCTCACGCCGGTTCTATGGTCGGGGCGCCGGCGGCCACGCGATCGAGACCAACGCTCGGTCCGGGCCTCCTGCCCGGCCCTCCCTGACGCTCGCGGACGGCCTCCGGCCATCCCTGGCCTACGGCCTGCTCGCGACTGGTCTCGATCGCGCGGCCACCGACACCCCTCATGGGTCCGGTCGCTCCGGCACCGATACAGGGCGGTGCGAGTGGGATTGCGAATGAAGGCAGTCGCGAGCAGGCCGGAGCCAGGGATGG
>Ga0315912_10003211_pt1 | contig 16471 bp, 18 predicted proteins | sample VfabasoilMG_FD_204469 | JGI IMG/M metagenome (GOLD analysis project Ga0315912, IMG submission 204469) | Garden soil microbial communities collected in Santa Monica, California, United States - V. faba soil | ecosystem: Environmental > Terrestrial > Soil > Garden | place: USA: California... | reverse complement strand
GTTTGATGGGCCTTATGTCCGCGCCAGAGCCCTTAAGTGATGAGGCCAAAGAACAAGTTGAGATAGCGGCCAAATATCAGGGCTATATTGATCGTCAAAAAGATGAAATTGCAAAACAAAAAGGCAGTGAAAATATTAAATTAGGAAATGTCGATTACGCAGATATACATGGCTTGAGCATCGAAGCGCGCCAAAAGCTAATATTGCATAAACCCGAAACTATCGGCCAAGCTGGCCGTATTTCGGGCATTACGCCAGCGACGATTTCATTGCTGTTGGTTTATTTGAAACGTAAGCACAAAAAACACGCCAACCAAAAAACCATAGAAGCAGCATGATACAGTCTGAACGACTGGCCACAGGTGTCGCTGAAATGGGCTTGGATGTGCCGTTAGAAGCACAGCAAAAGCTTTTGGCCTATTTGGTATTGCTACAAAAGTGGAACAAAGTTTATAACCTAACCGCGGTGCGTGATCCGCTGGAAATGGTGACACTACACTTGCTGGATAGTTTAAGTGTGATGCCGCAAATTAAAGCAAAAAATTTATTAGATGTAGGCAGCGGTGCGGGTTTGCCAGGCATCGTGTTGGCGATTTGCATGCCACAATTGCAGGTGACAACAATAGATACAGTACAAAAAAAGGCAATATTTATGCGTCAAGTAAAGGGCGAATTGGGCTTGAGTAATTTAGAAGTTGTGCATGCGCGCGTGGAAAATTTTAAGCCACAGATAAGATTTCAGGCGATTATTTCACGTGCTTTTTCTGATATAGCGTTATTTATAAAGCTGACGCGGCATTTGCTCGCAGAAAACGGACAATGGTTGGCGATGAAGGGTGCAATACCACATCACGAACTTGTAAATATTCAACCGAATAAAGTTTACCCTCTAAAAATTGCAGGGTTAGATGCTGAGAGACATTTAGTTATGATAGAGAATAATTAATGAAAATACTTGCAATTACCAATCAAAAAGGTGGGGTTGGCAAAACAACAACATGTGTTAACTTAGCCGCAAGTTTGGCCGCTAATAATAAAAAAGTTTTACTGGTCGATTTGGATCCACAAGGCAATGCCAGCACCGGTAGTGGTATAGATAAGGCGCATCTTAAGCACAGCATATACCATGTGTTAATTGGTGAAAAAACGCTGGCAGATGTGGTGGTTAAGAGCGAAAAAGGTGGCTTCGATGTGGCGCCATCAAACCGTGAACTGGCTGGTGCGGAGGTTGAGTTGGTGAATGAAGCCGAGCGTGAAACGCGCTTAAAGAAAGCAATTTCTAGTGTAAAAGATTACGATTATATTTTGCTCGATTGCCCACCAGCTCTTAATTTGGTAACAGTGAATGCATTAACCGCGGCCGATACAGTGATGATTCCCATGCAATGCGAATACTACGCGCTAGAAGGTCTGTCTGATTTGGTGAACACCATTAAAAAAGTGCGTGCTCATCTAAACCCAAAACTGGAAATCGAAGGCTTGCTGCGCACCATGTTTGATAATCGCAATATGCTTGCAAATCAGGTGTCGGCGCAACTTGTTGGTCATTTTGGTAAAAAGGTGTATGAGACCATTATTCCACGTAATATTCGGCTTGCAGAAGCGCCCAGCTATGGTGTGCCAGCGTTGATTTATGATAAATCATCCAGAGGAGCAATCGCTTATCTGGAACTTGCAGAAGAAATTATAGGTAAAAATATTTAATTAAATCAATGTATTAGACAAAGGTAATTAACAATGGTTAAGCAAAAAGGATTGGGGCGAGGCTTAGATGCGCTGCTTGCGGGGGATGCGGAAACAGCTAGTGCAGGCGATGCGCTACTTATGCTAAAAATTGGTCAATTACAGCCGGGCAAATTTCAGCCGCGTAGCTACATGGACGATGCGGCTTTGCAAACTTTGGCAGATTCGATTAAATCCCAAGGTATTATGCAGCCAATTCTAGTGCGTAAGATTGCATCCGAGAAATACGAAATTATTGCAGGTGAGCGCCGTTGGCGTGCCAGCCAGATCGCGGGTTTAGATGAAGTCCCTGTACTGGTGCGTGATATTGCGGATGAGTCTGCACTTGCGATGGCTTTGATCGAAAATATTCAGCGTGAAAATTTAAACCCACTGGAAGAAGCACAAGGGATTAAGCGTTTAATAGACGAATTTGCCATGACGCATGAAAAGGCCGCGGATGCAGTCGGACGCTCGCGTGTGGCGGTTTCAAACATATTACGCCTACTTACCTTAACGCATGTTGTGCAAGAGATGTTATTGCAAAATAAATTAGATATGGGGCATGCACGTGCATTAATTGGCCTGGACGCAGCAAGACAAATTATGTTAGCCAACAAAACTGTGCAACAAAATTTATCTGTACGTGAAGTCGAAGTGCTTGCCAAGCAACAGCAAGAACCCAAAACCAATGAGAAGCAGAAAAACGAAGTCAATCATGACGTAATGCGCTTGCAAAGCACGTTGAGTGACAAATTGGGCGCCAACGTTTCTATTGCTGCTAAAGCGAATGGTGCGGGGACACTCAAAATTAGCTATAGCAGCTTGGATCAGCTGGACGACCTCATTGCCAAAATCTCACGCTAACTTTAACGCTAAGTGTTTCTTTATTAAGCGCGAGTTGCTTATAGTGCTTGACTAAAGCTGAGTAATAATTCAAAATCGCGGACTTTGCTAAAGCCCATTTCGATTAACTATTTGAAATGGAAATAAATAAATGATGAATGAATTAATTAATGTTTTTAGCAAAATGTTGCGTTGGCAGTTAATAGCCACAGTAGCGATTGCGATTATTAGCTTAACGATTTCAGGTATGCATGCATGCATTTCGGCAATTTTGGGCGGTTTTTCGGTAATAGCTGCTTCATTTTTAGCCTCGAAGGTAGCGCAACGTAACAATAAAGAAGCATCTGTAATACTAATAAACATGTTAAAAGCAGAAGCAATCAAGATTTTGCTGATTGTGGTTCTGCTCTTTATTACGTTTAAGGTTTATAAACAGTTAGTGCCCTTTGCATTAATTGCTGGTTTGGCCGCGGCAGCTTTATTTTCCGGTGCTGCTATGGCCAAGCTAGACACTAAAATTTAACGATATTTTTAAAAGAATATTTATGGCTACAGAACATTTAGAACACGCAGAGCAAGTTGCAATGACACCGTCAGAATATATTGCTGGCCATTTGAGCTTTAATGCTAAGCCAATTGGTGATGGCAGTTTTTGGACGCTACACGTAGATACGCTTGTAATGTCAGTGATTCTAGGGTTGGTAGTGATGGGTCTGGTTTGGCTGGTGGCGCGAAAAGCGACATCAGGTGTGCCATCTAAAGGCCAAGCATTTGTAGAATTAGTATTTAGTTTTGTGGATGACCAAGTTAAAAATATTTTCCACGGAGACCGTCATAGCTTTATTGCGCCAACTGCTTTGACGGTTTTTTTATGGGTGTTCGCAATGAATGCCATGGACTTTTTACCAGTAGATATAATGCATAAGTTTTACGGCTTATTTGGTTTGCATCATTGGCGCAGTGTGCCTACTTCTGACATCAATGCCACTTTTGCATTGGCGCTTGCGGTATGGATTTTGATGATTTTCTTCTCGATTAAAGTAAAAGGTTTGGGCGGCTGGATGCACGAACTATTTTATGCCCCATTTGGCGGCGCCAAATTTTTTAAACCAAAAAGTGCGTTAGGGTTTGTGGGGCTGTTACTGAGTCCATTATTATTTGTGGCTAACTTTGCATTTAATATCATTGAATACGTATCCAAGCCTCTTTCACATTCATTACGTTTGTTCGGCAACATGTATGCGGGCGAGGTAATTTTCTTGCTCTTAGGTTTATGGGCAGCTACAGGTATTTCTGGCACTATTTTTGGTGCAATATTGGGCGCCGGCTGGTCGATATTCCATATTTTAATCGTAGCCTTACAAGCATTTATTTTTATGATGTTAACGGTTGTTTATATAGCAATGGCGCACGAAAGCCATTAATTAGTTTTTGTGATTTGTTTTAAAGCAGTTTTAGTTTAGTAGTAGTTTAATTATTTAGAGAGGGTAACAAAATGGACGCATTAGCAATGATTCAGGCCTACACGGGCATTGGTATTGGTTTAATTATCGGTTTAGGTGCTGCGGGTGCTTGTATTGGTATCGGTATTATGTGTGCAAGTTTCTTAGAAGGCGCTGCACGTCAACCTGAAATGATTCCACAATTGCAAGGTAAAGTGTTCTTACTATTAGGTCTTATTGACGCATCTTTCATTATTGGCGTTGGTTTAGCGATGATGTTTGCATTTGCTAACCCATTATTGAGCGTAGTAGCTAAGTAATTTAACAAAAGGTAATTTGTTTAAGCTGCTTAGCTAGACTTAAACAAAGGAGCAAAAATGAACATTAACTTCACACTTATCGCACAGGCCATTGCATTTGCTGTGTTGATCTGGTTTACCGTGAAATTTGTTTGGCCGCCATTACTTGGTGCGATTGAAAAACGCCAAAAAGAAATCGCTGATGGTTTAGCTGCAGCATCTGAAGGCCGTAGTGCTTTGGAAATGGCTGCTAAAAAATCAGAAGTGACTTTGAACGAAGCCAAACAAAAAGCCACAGAAATCATTGTGCAAGCTGAAAAACGCGCAAGCCAAATAGTAGAAGAAGCCAAAGGCAATGCTAAAGTTGAAGGTGAGCGTATTTTAGCAGGCGCCAAAGCGGAAATTGACCAAGAAGTAAACCGCGCTAAAGAAGATTTGCGGACACAAGTTTCAGCGCTTGCAGTAGCTGGTGCAGAGAAAATTTTGCGTAAAGAAATTAACGCAAAAGCGCACTCTGAAATGCTATCTAAACTTGCGGCGGAGCTATAGATATGGCTGAAATTTCAACCATCGCAAGACCATATGCAGTTGCTGCTTTTAAACTAGCTAAAGAGAAAAAAGCGCTGGCAAAATGGTCTGAGATGTTGCATTTTGCGACTGCTGTAAGTAATGATGCGCGATTAAGTGCATACATTAATGATCCGAAAGTAGTCAGCACTGATTTGCAGGCGACGTTTTTAAAGGTTTGTGGCAATAAACTTAATGAAAATGGACAAAATCTTATTAAGACTTTGGTTGAATATGGTCGTTTATCTATTTTGCCTGCAATTACGAGTGCATTTGAAGAATTAAAAGCACAAGATGAAGGCACTTTAGATGCACAGATTATCGCTGCAGCTAAGCCTAGTGCGACAGAAATAAAAGATTTAGTGAAGAGATTAGAAGCCAAATTTGGCAAAAAAATTGAAGCCACAGTTTCGGTAGATCCAGAAATTATTGGCGGCATTAAAATCATTGTTGGCGATACCGTGATAGACGCGTCCGTCAAAGGCCAGTTACAAAATTTAGCCTACACGCTTAAAGCATAAGGCACAGGAGAAAGAGTAATGCAATTATCTACATCAGAAATTAGCGAACTGATTAAAAGCAGATTAGAAAATTTTTCAGTAAGCAGCGAAGCGCGTACGCAAGGCACAGTAATTTCGGTCACTGACGGTATCGTACGTATTCATGGTCTTTCAAACGTCATGTCCGGCGAGATGATCGAGTTCCCAGGTAATACTTATGGCCTAGCCTTAAACCTTGAGCGTGATTCTGTTGGCGCTGTGGTGTTAGGCGATTACGAGCATATTACTGAAGGTGATGTCTGCAAATGTACGGGCCGTATTTTAGAAGTGCCTGTCGGTCCAGAACTTATTGGTCGTGTGGTGAATGCGCTGGGTCAGCCAATTGATGGCAAAGGACCTATTAAAGCCAAAATGACGGATAAAATTGAAAAAGTGGCACCAGGTGTTATTGCACGTAAGTCAGTTTCACAACCAGTACAAACAGGCTTGAAATCAGTTGATTCGATGGTGCCAGTAGGCCGTGGTCAACGTGAGTTGATTATTGGTGACCGTCAAACAGGAAAAACCGCTGTGGCAGTGGATGCCATCATTAACCAAAAAGGTCAAAATATGACCTGTGTCTACGTAGCGATTGGTCAAAAAGCCTCAACTATTGCCAACGTAGTGCGTAAATTGGAAGAAAACGGTGCAATGGCTTACACCATTGTTGTAGCGGCAGCAGCTTCGGATTCAGCGGCTTTACAATACTTGGCGCCATATGCAGGTTGTACTATGGGCGAATATTTCCGTGACCGTGGCGAGGATGCATTGATTGTTTACGATGATTTGACAAAACAAGCAATTGCTTACCGTCAGATTTCATTGTTATTACGTCGTCCACCGGGCCGTGAAGCTTACCCAGGTGACGTGTTCTACATTCACTCACGTTTGTTAGAGCGTGCAGCGCGTGTGAATGAGGAATATGTAGAGAAATTCACAAAAGGCAAAGTTAAAGGTAAAACAGGCTCATTGACTGCATTACCAGTAATTGAAACAGCGGCGGGTGACGTTTCTGCATTCGTTCCAACCAACGTAATCTCAATTACTGACGGCCAAATCTTTTTGGAAACCGATTTGTTTAACGCAGGTATTCGTCCAGCAATTAACGCGGGTATCTCGGTATCTCGCGTGGGTGGTGCGGCGCAAACCAAGGTAATTAAGAAATTAGGTGGTGGTGTGCGTTTGGCTTTAGCGCAATACCGTGAGTTGGCTGCATTCGCGCAGTTTGCCTCTGATTTGGATGAAGCAACGCGTAAACAGCTAGACCGTGGTCGTATGTTTACTGAGCTGATGAAGCAAGCACAATACTCACCATTAAGTGTATCAAACATGGCAATTACGCTGTTTGCGGCTAACAAAGGTTATTTTGATGATGTGCCAACCAATAAAGTATTAGCTTTGGAAGGTGCACTGCATGGATTCATGGGCTCTAAATATAAAAAACTCATGGATGCTATTGAAGCCAGCAAAGATCTAAGTGGCGATAATGAAAAAGCGGTTGAAGCGGCAATACAAGACTTTAAAGCGACAAACGCTTACTAATTAATCGACTATCTAGGATTTTAAAATGGCTGGTAGTAAAGAGATTAGAACCAAAATCAAGTCGGTAGAAAATACCCGCAAGATTACCAAAGCAATGGAAATGGTTGCCGCGTCTAAAATGCGTAAAGCGCAAGATAGAATGCGCGCCAGTCGTCCTTATGCAGAAAAAATTCGTAACGTAGCGGCACACTTAAGTTTTGCTCAGGCAGAATATAAGCATCCATTTTTAATTAAGCGTGATGTTGTTAAGAATGTTGGTTTAATTGTTGTGAGTTCTGACAAAGGACTATGCGGTGGTTTGAATACTAATATGCTGCGTCTCTCAGTTAATCAAATGAAAACTTGGGAAACTGAAGGTAAAAAAATAAAAGTGAGCGCAATTGGTAACAAGGGCCTTAGTTTTATGACTCGCGTAGGCGCTGAAATTAAATCGCACATTACCGGTTTGGGCGATGTTCCGCATATGGAAAATCTTATTGGTGCAGTTAAGGTGATGCTGGATGCTTATATCGCTGGTGAAATCGATCAACTGTTCATTTGCTACACCAGATTCATCAATACCATGAAACAAGAGCCTGTCATGCAACAACTGTTGCCATTGAATGACACACATTTGGGCCCGCACCCTACGCATGAAAAAGTTGAGCCTTTATCAACAAGTGGTGTAGTGAAAAGCGTGGTGGAAGTTGGTGGCATTGCTAAAGGCCATTGGGATTACATCTATGAGCCTGAAGCACAGCCAGTGATTGACGAGTTGATGGTGCGTTATATTGAGTCATTGGTATACAACGCGGTATCTGAAAATATGGCTTCTGAGCAATCCTCACGTATGGTGGCAATGAAATCTGCATCTGATAATGCAAAAAACGTAATTGGCGAATTGAAACTGGTGTACAACAAAGCGCGTCAAGCAGCGATTACCAAAGAAATCTCGGAAATTGTTGGTGGCGCAGCAGCAGTAGCTTAAGTAAAGAATTTAATTAAATCTGACTAAAAGAAGTTAGGAATAGAAAATGGCAAAAGCAAAAGAGGTAAGCGTAGGTAAAGTAGTTCAATGTATTGGTGCGGTGGTAGACGTTGAGTTTCCTCGTGATCAAATGCCAAAAGTGTTTGATGCATTGATTATTGATGATAAAGACTCTCAAGCTGAAACAGGCTTAACATTAGAAGTACAGCAACAATTGGGTGATGGCATTGTACGTACCATTGCAATGGGTTCGTCTGATGGCTTAGCGCGCGGCACCGCATTTAAAACTACCGGTACACAAATTACAGTACCTGTAGGCACGGGCACGTTGGGCCGTATTATGGACGTGTTGGGTCGACCAATTGATGAGCTTGGTGCTATTGATTCCAAAGAACGCCGTTCAATTCACCAAAAAGCACCTAGCTTTGAAGAGCTTTCCCCTTCTGTTGACCTGCTAGAAACAGGTATTAAGGTGATTGACCTGGTTTGTCCGTTTGCTAAAGGCGGTAAAGTAGGTTTGTTTGGTGGTGCGGGTGTAGGTAAAACCGTTAATATGCTTGAACTTATCAACAATATTGCTAAACAGCACTCAGGTTTATCTGTGTTTGCAGGTGTGGGTGAGCGTACGCGTGAAGGTAACGACTTCTATCATGAGATGGCAGAAGCTGGCGTTATCAAACTGGATAATATGAAAGAATCAAAAGTAGCGATGGTGTTTGGTCAAATGAACGAGCCGCCAGGCAACCGCTTACGCGTAGCGCTTTCTGGTTTGACTATGGCGGAAAAATTCCGTGACGAAGGCCGTGACGTATTGTTCTTTGTTGACAATATTTACCGTTACACATTGGCAGGTACTGAAGTATCTGCGCTGTTAGGCCGTATGCCATCAGCAGTAGGTTACCAACCTACTCTAGCTGATGAAATGGGTCGTTTGCAAGAGCGTATTACTTCAACTAAAGTTGGTTCTATTACTTCTATCCAAGCGGTTTATGTGCCTGCGGATGACTTGACTGACCCATCACCAGCAACTACCTTCCAACACTTGGACTCAACCGTTGTGTTGTCACGTGACATTGCTTCTTTAGGTATCTACCCAGCGGTGGACCCACTCGATTCAACCTCACGTCAATTAGACCCGCTCATCGTGGGTGAAGAGCATTACACGGTGGCGCGTTCAGTTCAAGCGACATTGCAACGTTACAAAGAGTTACGTGACATTATTGCGATTTTGGGTATGGACGAGTTGTCTCCGGAAGACAAATTAGTGGTAGGCCGTGCTCGTAAAATCCAGCGTTTCTTGTCACAACCATTCCACGTTGCTGAAGTGTTTACAGGTTCTCCAGGTAAATATGTACCATTAAAAGAAACGATTAAAGGTTTCAAAGCAATTGTTGCTGGCGAATATGATCACTTGCCAGAGCAAGCGTTCTACATGGTAGGTGGCATTGAAGAAGCAGTAGAAAAAGCCAAGACTTTAAACTAAGGTAAAGCAAAGAGATGGTACATACTGTTCGTATTGATGTGGTGAGCGCCGAAGCTGAAATTTTTTCAGGTTCTGCTGAATTTGTCGTAGCTCCGGCAACTATGGGTGAGGTGGGTATTTATCCAAATCATGCTCCAATGATTACGTCTATCAAGCCTGGTGCGTTGCGCATTAAGCAGGCGGATCAAACGGATGAAACTTTGATTTTTATTTCCGGTGGTATGCTAGAAGTGCAACCCGGCTTAATTACTGTGTTGGCAGATACTGCAATTCGTGGCCACGATTTAGATGAAGCGAAAGCAGTTGCGGCTAAAGTGGCCGCTGAGGAGGCAATGAAAAATAAAACCTCTGCGATGGATTACTCAAAAGCTCAAGCTGAGCTAGCTGAGGCAGTTGCGCAAATCGCCGCAATCGAAAAGCTACGCAAAAAACCTCATTAGTGAATCATAATAAAAAAGCGGCTTATGAGCCGCTTTTTTATTGCCTAAACCGTTCAGGCATGCCCTGTGAGCCCCATGGATATTGGTCCGTAGGCATGTTCTGTACTATTCGTCAGGTTCCGATTCAGCCATTTTCAGTTTTGCCTGTTGCTCGGATAAGCGTGTGAACAGGTTAGGCAGGTGCATCAGCTGCATGAAAGAAATCCAAGTGAGTGCGACCTTAATAACGATGTGCTAATTCAGCACGTAGCTGCTAATTGTTACCATCAGACACAGCAGAATAATCGGCGTGTTAATTGCAATGTCACGTTTCAGGCGCTTGATTTGCGCTAAGTGTTGCGAAATTTTACGTGAGCTCGGCATGACTCAAATTGTAGCAGACCTAATATTGGCTGTAGAATTCCCAAATCAAATCGGTCGCGTTAATGGCAGTAGAACCCGCTTTCCCACCGCGTACTTTTTTGCCGCCTGGCCAACTATGGCCACCGGTTTCAGTTACGCAGAGTTTGACCTGAGCATTTTCTTGGCAGCCGCTATATGTCTCACAATAAGCATCATCGATTTCTAAAACTCGCTTTGGTGTTGCTTCGCAGCCATTCTGTTTTACCCATTTGGCGATGGTATTAGGCACGGAGACAAAGTCTGCATGCGTATCAGATTCGCTACCGGAGCCACCGTTGAACAATACGCGCTCGTCATTTTTGGCATGAATGTGGAAGACCGGTATAGCCCGATCTGGCTTGCAGCTTTTGGTGCCGTCGGTGCCTGCGACTGAAGCAATGGCGCGAAATACCTCTGACGCTTCACACGCCAATCGATAGGACATCATGCCACCATTACTCATCCCATTTGCAAAAATACGCTGAGAGTCAATATTAGCACGGGTTTTCATGTCATCTACCACGGCGCGAATAAAGCCGGCATCGTCACTGTTGCTATCACGTGCGCCACCACAGCATATACCAGCATTCCATGTGGCGAGTTTGCCAAGCATACGGCTGTATCCGTTGGGGAACACAGCGATAAAGCCGGCGGCTTCTGATTTGGAGGCCCAGTGATAAAACTCTTCGTTAGCTTGATAAGTCATGTTACCGCCACCCCCATGCAGAGAAAGCACCATCGGCGTGGGTTTTGAGGCATCATAATTTTTTGGAACATGCACCATGTACTCGCGCTTTGCGCCGTCATGCCGTAGCTCAAATGTATAATCGCCCGGTATTAGTTGACCTTTGGAGGCACGCTTTTCCTGACGTTGTTCAAGGCGGTCTTTGATTTTATCCTTTAAAGTGACAGGCTCAGAAGCCGCATGGATATTGGCTTGTAGGCCGATAGTTGATAGAGCTAATGTGCTGAAAACAAAGGTTTTTTTCATGCTTGTCCCGATAATATTTTTTTTAAAAATTGTTTTTGTTCTCAACGCTAGTATTGAGCGGTAGGTTGACGGCAATGCAAAATGCGAAAGTTAGAAAGCTCCCAAGCTGAGCTGGCTGAGGCAGTTGCGAAATCGCTGAAGTCGAAAAATTTCGCAAAAACACTTTAAACACTAAGGCAATATTAGTGAAAGGTTCTTAAACTACTCAGTTCATTAAGTAATAAAAGTATACCTCTAGCCTATATTGGGGTGCATAAAGCTAACATGTGTGTTGTTTAATAAATTGTCTATTTGGGTTAAGTGGTAATCATCAAACCGAAGGATAGAAAATACTAGTATCTATAGAATTGTTTAGTAGGCACGCTCCCTAACTTATATCAAGCATAGTAAAATAACCCTAGCATGAAAAATTCTAACCTTAATGTTCTTGTCCTCGCTGCCGGTAAAGGCACGCGAATGTTTTCAAGCAAACCCAAAGTATTGCATGAAATCGCGGGTCGAACGATATTGGGTCATGTGATTGAGTGCGCCAAAGCACTCAATCCAACTAAGATTGTTGTTGTATATGGCTTCGGCGGCGACTTGGTTAAAAATACTTTTAATCAAGAAAATATAGTTTGGGTAGAACAAAAGCAGCAGCTGGGTACTGGCCATGCCGTGCAACAGGCCGCACCCTATTTGGATGATGACGCAAACACCTTGATTTTATTGGGAGATGTACCACTGGTGGATGCGCAAAGCTGCTTAAAACTAACAGAAAAAGCGAGTAATCAGCTCGTAATTCAATCGTTTAATAAAGCCGACCCAACCGGCTATGGGCGCATAGTGCGTACAAATGGTTCGGTGACCGCAATTGTCGAACATAAAGATGCGACAGAAGCGCAAAAAGCTATCAATGAAGTGAATACCGGCATAATGGCGATGCCCGCTAAAGAGCTTAAACATTGGCTTGCAGGGCTATCGAATAATAACGCGCAGGGCGAGTATTATTTAACTGATATTGTTGGTTTTGCAGTACGCGATAAGGTGAATGTAGTAGCAGAAATTACGGATGATGAATGGTCGGTCACCGGTATCAACAGTAAACAGGATTTGGCGCAAATCGAACGTGTGTATCAGCAGCGCAATGCAGAGATTTTGCTGAAAAAAGGTGTGACGCTAGCAGATCCGGCGCGCATAGATGTGCGAGGCACTTTGCAAACGGCGCAGGATGTGGAAATTGACGTGGGCTGTATTTTCGAAGGCAATGTCAGTTTGGGCGAAAATGTAAAAATCGGCGCATATTGTGTGATTAAAGATGCAAACATTGCCGCTGGCACGATTGTTTTGCCTTTCACTCATATTGCCGAGACCAAAATAGGCGAAAATAGCCGTATTGGGCCATATGCAAGGCTACGCCCCGGCACTACACTGCAAGCAGATACACACATTGGTAATTTTGTAGAGCTTAAAAATGCTCAGGTAAATATTGGCAGTAAAATCAATCATTTAAGTTATGTCGGCGATACAACGGTAGGCAAAAACGTGAATATTGGTGCGGGAACGATTACCTGTAATTACGATGGTGCGAATAAATTTAGGACGGTAATCGAGGACGATGCATTTATTGGATCCGATTCACAACTAATTGCACCCGTCACGATTGGCAAGGGCGCTACTATCGGTGCTGGCTCGACCATTTCTAAAGACGCGCCAGCTGGCGAGCTAACCATTTCACGCGTGCAGCAACAGAGTATCAAGGGCTGGAAGCGACCGACTAAAGTGAAGAAAGATTAAGAATATGTGCGGTATTGTAGGCGCGGTTGCAAAACGGAATGTGGTAGGTATTTTGGTAGAAGGTCTAAGCCGCCTTGAATATCGTGGATACGATTCTGCGGGGATTGCCATATTGGATGACAAGTCCGGTGGCGATATCAAACGTGTGCGTGCAGTAGGTCGTGTGAGCGAGATGGAGGCTAAGGCCAAAACCGAAAAACTCTCTGGTTTGGTTGGTATTGGCCATACGCGTTGGGCAACACATGGTGGTGTGACAGAATCTAATGCACATCCGCACGTTTCAAAAGGTGAAATCGCCGTGGTACATAACGGCATTATCGAAAATCACGATGAACAACGCGACCGACTTCAAAAATTAGGTTACGAATTTACTTCGCAAACTGATACTGAAGTAATTGCGCATTTGATTCATTATTATCATGCCAAAGGCGAGAATCTGCTTGCAGCGGTAAAGCTTGCAATAAAAGAGCTTACTGGCGCATTTGCGATTAGCGTTATTTCAGTTAAAGAGCCCACTAGTATGATTACGGCAAGGCTGGGATGCCCGTTGTTATTGGGTCTTGGCAAAGGTGAAAATTTTATTGCATCCGATGTTTCTGCCGTACTTTCTGTTACGCGTCGAGTGATTTATCTAGAAGATGGCGACGTAGCTGAAGTAAAAGAAAACGGTGTGACGATTTGGGATAAAACTGACAAAGTAGCTAACCGCAAAGTACATGTGAGTGATGTCTCCCTTGCCAGTTTGGAGCTCGGCCCCTACTCACATTTTATGCAAAAGGAAATTCACGAGCAGCCACGTGCTTTGACCGACACCATTGAAGCATTGATTGATGATGCAAGCTTCTCACCTGAGCTTTTTGGTAAAGGTGCAGCTGAAGTGTTTAAGCAAGTCGATAGTGTACTGATTTTGGCTGCGGGCACTAGCTATTACGCTGGCCTTACGGCCAAATATTGGTTGGAAAGTATTGCGCAAATTACCACTAATGTGGAAATCGCCAGTGAATATCGCTATCGAAAATCGGTACCTAACCCGAAACAGCTCATAGTCACTATTTCACAATCAGGCGAAACCTTAGATACGATGGAAGCGCTAAAACACGCGCTAAGCCTGGGTCAAGAGTTGAGTTTGTCTATTTGCAACGTGCAAGAGAGTGCCCTGCCACGCGCCTCTAAACTTGTGCTTTATACCCGTGCAGGTGCTGAGATAGGCGTGGCATCTACCAAAGCCTTCACCACGCAATTGGTGGCGCTGTTCACACTTGCCACCACACTGGCAAAACAACGTGGTTTGTTAAATAAATCACAAGAAGATGAATATCTGGATGCTTTGCGCCACTTACCCGTTAGTGTGCAATATGCCTTGAACTTAGAGCCACAGATTCGTGAATGGGCAAAATGCTTTGGTGATAAAGAACATGCGCTATTTTTGGGACGTGGTGTGCATTACCCTATCGCCATGGAAGGTGCGCTCAAGCTTAAAGAAATCTCATACATTCATGCTGAGGCTTACCCCGCTGGTGAGCTTAAGCACGGTCCCTTGGCATTGGTAGATAACAATATGCCCGTAGTAGTGATTGCGCCGAATGATGTGTTATTGGAAAAAGTGAAATCGAACATGCAAGAAGTAAAAGCGCGAGGTGGCGAGTTATTTGTTTTTGCCGATGCCGATAGCCACTTTAAAGAATCCGAAGGTGTGCACGTTATCCGCACTCCACGCCATGTGGGCGTGTTATCACCTATTTTGCATACTATTCCCGTGCAGTTACTAGCTTATCATGTGGCTTTGCTGAAAGGTACTGATGTAGATAAACCGAGAAACTTGGCAAAGAGCGTTACGGTTGAGTAATATTAGTCTGCTCTTCTTTGCTACTGTCTTCAATAACCCCGGTATCGTTTTTCCAGTTCAATATCACTTTTTGTGGTTTTTCTCCCGTTAGGGTAACGTGCACTGATTGTTTTTCATCGTTATAGCGGCCTATCACTTGGTAATCACCAGGGGGTAAATCGATATATAAGATGGGCCCACTACGCCTTTTGCTGAACGCAGTTTTGCCATTGCCGTCAATTATCAGCACACTAACATCGGTAAGCCAGCCGCCGTAACTACCTTCGGAAAACAAGAGGTGTAAGGAAAAGTTCTTAGCGGAGCTACGAATACTTTTCGCCTGCTCTTCACCAATGCCACCATTGACAAAGTTGATACCTGATTTTGTTTTATAGATAACGCCATCTTTTGCATATGCCAATTGCACATTAAAGCAAAGCAGGCTGACGAAAAGAATTTTAAAAGATGTGCTTATATATTTTTCAAACATATAATTCCTGATTTGGTTTGTGGGCATTATACATATGTAATTAAGTTTATAGCCAATCCCAGTGCGTTCTTTCTTTGTGCGGAGCGTGCTTCATGAAAAAATCCCACAGTGCAGGCGGAATCAGGCGCATAAACCTTGCCAGCATACCCATTTGCCACGGAATAAAGATAAAGCGGCGTTTGTTTTCCACCGCATCAATGAATTGCTTCGCAAATGCATCAACATCCATCAAAAATGGCATTTTATAATTGTTCACATCTGTCATTGGCGTGCGAATATAGCCAGGTGCAATCGTTGTAACGTCAATGCTATAAGCGCGCATCTCAACGCGCAGGCTTTCCAAGTAGCTGATCACTGCAGCTTTGCTGGCGCTATAGGCACCAGCACCGGGCAATCCGCGAATGCCTGCTACGCTTGCTACTCCAACCAGCTGGCCTTGACCAGTTTGGCGCATCACTGCAATAAACGGGTTAAAGGTATGTACCATACCCATGACATTGATATCCATGACAGCTTGAAAAGCAGGGATGTCGTCCGTAAGTTCTGTCAACGTACCACGACTCACGCCGGCACTAGCAATCACAATATTAGGGGCGCCAAAGCGGGCAACAAAATCTTGAGCCGCAGTTTGTAGAGCCGCACTATCTCGTACGTCTAGCGAGTAAATAGCGCATGTGATTTTATGCTTGGTTTGCAGCTCATCGGCAAGCTGTTGTAGCGCGTCTAGTCGGCGTGCAACCAATCCAAGAATCAAGTTTCTGCCCGCATAACGTGCTGCAAACTCGCGCGCAAGTGCCCGACCGATGCCACTGGACGCGCCTGTAATAAATATATTGCTTAATAATTTATTATTCATGATACAAATAATAACCTACAAAAAACCCGCTGTGTATCAACATCAGCGGGTCCAGGCTTTGCCATTGGTAATAACTTGTTTATTTCACTTTGCTGGGCAGCTTAATTTTGTTGTCAGCTGCCTTTGCTACTTTTTTGCAGGTTCTGGTTTCTCGGCTTTTTTAAGCCCAGCCGCTTTTTCTTTGCGTATATTGTCGATAATGTAATCAGCCACTTTCACAGCTTGATCATTACCGCCAGCAGCCGTGGCAGATGTAATGTATTTACCATCAATGACTAAGCTAGGCACACCGGTAGCGCCCGATG
>Ga0315912_10003210_pt1 | contig 16474 bp, 14 predicted proteins | sample VfabasoilMG_FD_204469 | JGI IMG/M metagenome (GOLD analysis project Ga0315912, IMG submission 204469) | Garden soil microbial communities collected in Santa Monica, California, United States - V. faba soil | ecosystem: Environmental > Terrestrial > Soil > Garden | place: USA: California... | reverse complement strand
CGTGCCGTTCACTTCCGCGAAGCCGTCGGCGATCTTCCAGCCCGCGGAATCGGCCGAACCCTGCTTCTTCCACGCGCCGAGACTCTTGCCGTCGAAGAGCACCAGCGCATCGCTCGGAGCGCTGCCGTTCGTGCCCGGCGTGATCGCGGCCGGCGGCGGACGGTCGGGATCGTGTACGTGCCACTTCGTACCCGGGAGCAGCGGCGTGTCGGTGTAGCCGGTGGGATGCTTGTCCTGGAGCGCGCTGGCGTACAGGAGAACGGGAGCGATGAGGAGAGCGGAGAGGTGCAGGATTTGCATGATGGCGCCCATGCTACGATCCGCGCGTGGATCCGGTCGAGCGAGTGCGCGTACTCGCGCGCGAAGAGGGCACGCAGGTCGAGCGCGAGGACGCGCTGGCCGTCGAGGAGCCCCTGGAGATCCGCGTCTGTGCTCCAGGCAGCGCGGCCGTCGCGCGCTTCGTGACGACCATGCGCACGCCGGGGCACGACGAGGAGCTCGTGGCGGGCCTGCTCTTCGCCGAGGGCATCGTGACCGGCCGCGACGACCTCGTGACGATCGGCCGGCCGAGCGATCCGCGGATCGATGCCGAGTTGAGGCAGAACGTGGTCGTCGCCGGACTCGCTCCCGCGGCGCTCGCGCGCTCGGAGGGTCTGCAGCGCGCGACCGTGATGGGCTCGGCCTGCGGAGTCTGCGGCCGAACCGTGATCGGGCGCGTGCTCGCCGAGGGGACCGAACCGATCCTCTCGAACATGCGCGTGCAGGCGGAGCTGCTCTACTCGCTGCCGGCCCGCCTGCGCGAGCGACAGTCGGTCTTCGCGCGCACGGGCGGCCTGCACGCCGCGGGCCTGTTCGATGCAGAGGGCCGGCTGCTCGAGATTCGCGAGGACATCGGCCGTCACAACGCCGTCGACAAGCTCGTCGGCGCGCACTGGCTCGCGCGCGCAGTCCCGCTCTCCGAGCGCCTGCTGCTGATCTCGGGCCGGGCAGGCTTCGAGATCGTGCAGAAGGCCTGCTTCGCCGGCATCCCGATGATCGCCTCGGTCTCGGCGCCCTCGAGCCTGGCGGTCGAGCTGGCCGAGGCGGCCGGCATCACGCTGGTCGGCTTTCTGCGCGAACGGCGCTTCAACGTCTACACGCACGCGGCGCGCGTCGCCGTCTAGGCCGCGGGCGCGATGCGGTCGATCGCGGTCGCGAGGTCGAGATCGCGCTGCGTCAAGCCGCCGGCGTCGTGGCTCGTGAGCTCGATCACGACCTTGTTCCAGGAATTCGACCAGTCCGGGTGATGGTCGGCCTTCTCCGCCAGCAGCGCGACGCGCGCCATGAAGGCGAAAGCCGCGGAGAAGTCGGCGAAGGCGAACTCGCGGTGCAGCTTGCCGTCGCGCAGTCCCCAGCGCGGCAGCTCTGCGAGCCCCACGCGCAGCGTCTCCTCGGGAAGCTTCGGGGTGCGCGCGCTCATTTGTGTGCCTTGAGCTCGCGCACGGCCTTGCTGAGCGCCGGCAGGATCTCGAACGCGTCACCGACGATGCCGTAGTCGGCGACCTTGAAGATCGGCGCCTCGGGATCCTTGTTGATCGCGACGATCACCTTCGACGTGCGCATGCCCGCCAGGTGCTGGATCGCGCCCGAGATGCCGACGGCCACGTAGAGCTGCGGCGCCACGGTCTTGCCCGTCTGGCCGACCTGCTCGGCGTGCGGGCGCCAGCCGGCATCGACCACCGCGCGCGAGGAGCCGGTCGCTGCGTTGCCGAAGGCGGCTGCGAGCTCCTCGATCAGCCCGAAGTGCTCCGGGCCCTTCATGCCGCGGCCGCCCGAGACGACGACCGGGGCTTCCTTGACGTCGAGCTTGCCGCTGGGCTTGGCGGCGATGCTCGTGACCTTGGTCTTGCCGCCGGTACTGGCTGCGCGCGTGACGACCTCGGCCTTGCCGCTGCCTTCGCTGGTCGCGAAGACGTTCGGGCGCGTGGTCGCGCAGAAGACGGGTCCGCTCGAGCCGAGCGTCGCGAGTGCCTTCCCCGCGAGCCAGGGCCGCACGGCGGTGAACGTGTCGCCCTGCGCGGAAAGCGCAGTGCAGTCGCTGAAGAGCGTCGAGTCGAGCAGCGCGGCGACGCGCGGCGCGAGGTCGCGGCCCGTGCCCGTCGCGGCACACAGGAAGGCCTTCGCACCCTGTTCCTTGGCGATCGCGGCCAGGTCCACGGCCAGCGCATCGGGGCTCGCTTCGCCGCCCGTGAGGACCACGGCCTGTGCGGCGCCGAAGCGGCCGAGCTCGGCCGCGACGGCGTCGGCGCCCGCTCCCGAGACCACCGCGCAGACCGTGCCTCCGCAAGCGCGCGCGGCGCCGATGCACTCCAGCGCGGCGCGCGAGGGCTTGCCCGAGAGCTGCTCGACGAAGACGAGGATGTTCGGCATGGCGCGCTCCCTCAGATGACTCCGGCCTCGCTGCGCAGCGCCTGGAGCAGCGCGGGCACGGCGGCCGCGCCCTCGCCGACGATGCGTCCGGCCTTGCGCGCCGGCGGCGGCTCGACCTTGACGACCTGCTGCTGATTCGCGACGGCTTCGAAGGTCTCTTCGGGGATCGGCTTCGACTTGACGGCCATGATGCCCTTCAGGTTTGCGCGCCGCGGCTCGTTGAGGCCCTTCTGGCAGGTGATCAGCGCCGGCAGCGAGAAGCTGACCGTCTCGATGCCCTGCTCGGTCTCGCGTTTGGCGGTCCCCTGGGTTCCGGCGATCTCGAGCGCGATCACGTCGGTGACGCAGGCCCAGCCGAGCCAGGTCGCGATCATCGGGCCGACGGCGCTGTTGTCGCGGTCGGTGGCGAGCTTGCCCAGGAAGACGAGCTCTGCGCCGGCCTTCTGGATGCGCGCGCACAGGATCCGGGCCGTCGCGCGCGCGTCGCGCGCGTGCCACTGCTCGTCCTTCAGGATCACGCCCGCATCCGCGCCGCGCGCCATGAACTCGCGCACGTCCTTGCTGGCCTCGGAAGGCCCGAGCGTGACGACGGTCACGTCGCCGCCGTGCTTCTCGCGCGTGCGGATCGCCTCCTCGACGGCGATCTCGTCGTAGAACGAGGTCATCCAGGAGAGGCCGGCGGTGTCGAGGCCCTTCTGGTCGGCGGCGACCTTGACCTGGGCTTCCGTGGTCGGGACGCGCTTGATGCAGGCGACGATCTTCATGCGACCCCGCACCTGCGGGCCGAAAAGGGTATCGGCCGACGCTGCCGGCGGCAAGACGAGCCGCTGGCCTCAGGCGCTGCCGAGCAGCTCGCGCAACGCTTCAGGGTCGCGCGGAAGCTCGATGCCGCTGATCGTGCGCAAGGCCTGCCACGCCGCTTCGGAGACCTTTGCGTCGCCGTCGCCCAGCATCCCGAGCAGCGCGGGGCAGGCGGCGGGCGAGCCCAGCCGCGCGAGCACGCTGATCACCAGGCTGCGCACCTCCGGATTGCGATTCTCGAGGACCTTGAGCAGCCCCTCGGCCAACTCGCCGCGGCGTGTGCGGTGCTCCGAGTACTCGCGCACCGCGGCGAGCACCACGGGCACTTCGATCGAAGAGAGCCGGGGCACGAGCTTCGGTCGCTGTTCCGCGTGCCAGCGTGCTTCGATTGCGTACCAGTTGCGCCACAGCGCGGGGTCGCCCGGGTAGGCCAGACCGGAGATGCGGCGCAGAGCGGCCAGGGCTCCCTCGCGAACGCCGCTGTCCGGGTCTTCGAGGTACTCGGTCAGCGTCGGAACCCACTCGCCATCGTCGAGCGTGCCGACGGCCGTGAACAAGGTGCGCACGTAGCTCGGCTGCGCGTTCTGCAACTCGCTGCGAACCCACTCGAGGCATTCGCGATTGGTCTCCGGCTGGAGCGCGGAGCCGCAGGCCGGAACGAGACTGGCGACCTTCCAGGCGAGCTTGGGGTTGGCGCGCGCGGCTTCCAGCAGGATCTTCAACCCGCGAGGGTCGCGCACCCGGCCAAGCGCGTCGAGCAGCGTCCTGGCCGCGTCGAGATCGACCGCGCCCACGGCGGAACCCAGCGCGGGCCAGGCTTGCGGCCGGCGGCGCAGGAGGGTCGTCACCGAATTGCGCAGGGCTTCGCGCGCCACCTGGGGCAGCGCCAGTTCCTCGCCCACGGCCTTGCGCGGAGCGAGCGCGACGAGTTGCGGGAGGTCCGCCGCTTCGCCGACCACGCCGAGGGCATGGATCGCGCCGATCCGCGCGGTGCTGTCGTCCGGGCTCTGCGCCAGGCGCGCCTCGAGCTCCTTGCGCACGCTCGGTGCAGGCATCTTCGCCAGCGCGCTCAGCAGCAGCCCGCGCTGCGCCTCGCTGAGCACCTGCGGGCCGTCCTTGGGGCCGGTCTCCGGCACGCGCGCCCGCAGAAGGATGTCCAGCTGTGCCGCGATCGCGTCCTGGCCCAAGTCGATGATGCGCTGCTGCAGCTGCTGCTCCGCGCCCGGACTGGCGCGGCGCGCCTCGCGCAGCGCCGCGGCGATGCTCAGGTGCGCGGGCGTGCTGGGCCAGGTCCAGTTCCCCAGCTTCGGGGGCGCGGCCTCGTCGCCTGGATCCTGCGCGTGCGCGCCAGGCTGGAGGCAGAATGCAGCGAGCACCAGCGCGAGAGTCCGCAGCAGGCGCAATGGGCCGCGGAACTCATGGACGAGCTTCACGGTCCGGATTGTCCGGGCGATCTGGGTGGGGGACGGTTCCATCTCGAGTCCGTGCGGATCAGTTCTGGTACGGGACTTGGCGCCACGCGACCGTCTCGTAGGTCACCGTGCCGTTCCACATCGAGGTCATCAGGTTCTCGTCGTAGTGGAAGTTGCAGTTGCTGTCGAGATCCAGGCTGCGCGCCATCAGCGAGCCGTAGAGCGAGAACTCGCTGTCCAGCGTGATGCGCGCCTCCGGGGCGTAGATGCAGCCGTAGATCGACGAGTTCGAGCCGATCGTGATCGTGTCGAGGCGCACGGTCACCTCGGGGTCGGCCACGTTGTCGCTGAGCATGTTCAGTCGCAGGCTGGCCGGGTTGTAGCTCGTCGCGTGCAGGCTCGAGTTCTGGTCGAGGATGAAGTTGTCGATCACGGTCAGCGTGACCGGCCCGTTCGTGTCGTCGATCACGATCGACGCGTTGGACTCCATCGTCAGGTTCGACATCACGACCTCGGCCGGCCCGATGATCGTCAGCGTCTTGTTGCTCTTGACGCGCAGGTTCGTGTAGGTGCGGTTGCCCGAGGGCACGGTGGTGGCCGAGTTGACGGTCAGCGGACCGAAGTTCGTGTAGGTGGGCACGTTGATCGCCGGGAAGTCGACCGGCGCGAGGGCCGGCGTGGTCGAACCCGAGACGTTGCCCCCGTCGATCTCGACGGTGTGGCTCGGGCCGGGCGTGGCGTTGCCCCAGATGTTCGACGCCGGGCCGACGAAGATGTCCCCGTTCGAGCCCAGCGAGCCGCCGGCGAGCGAGTGGGCGGTGACGCCCGAGCCGCTCACTTGCGAGGCGTAGCTGCCGAGCGTCGAGTTGTAGCTGTCGACGCGCACGCTGGAGTCCAGGTTGGCCGACTCCCTCCCGAAGAGGGCCCAGGTCCACATGTTGACCGGTACGGCCCGGACGACGAGTTCCTGACTCGAGCCGACGCCGTTCTCGAGCCCGGTGGCGCGCAATTGGGTGAGGCTGGCGCCGGACGGAGTGGCCGTGACCCAGAAGCGTCCGCCACCCCAACTGGTCGGGTTCTGCGAAGTCCCGACGGCCCCGCTCAGTCCGCGCTCCATCTGGTACAGCGACTGAGTCAGTCCCGCCTGGCAGATATAGCGCGCCTGGCTCTCGCGCTCCTCCGCTCCCTGCTCCTTGGCGCTGCTCATGCTGACCGCCATCATCGCGGCGGAGAGCGCGGCGAGGGCGGCCACGCTAAGGATGATCATCGCCAGCGCGCTGCCGCGCTCGGAATTGCCTCGACCCTGGACTCGGAACGTGTTCATCGCGGATCCTCCTCTGCCCCTCATTCGCGCTCTCAGTTGTGCAACACGACCGAGGTCTGTATCGAGCTGGTGTTGACCTGCCCGGCGCCCGAAGGTGCCTGCACCGTCAGACGAATCGTCAGCAGGTCCCCGACCTTCCGGACGTTGAATCCGGCCTCGTCGACGACTCCGTTGCCGTTGTCGTCGAGGCCATTGGCCGACTCGCCCTCGCCCAGCTCGGGGATCCCGTTGCAGATGGTCGTCGAGACGGCATTCAGAGCGCCGACGTTCCTGGTCAACACCAGGCGACGTTCGTCGATCAGGGTGTCGCCATCGTCGTCGACGCCGTTGTCCTGCTCGTCCGGATCGAGCGCCAGCGCGAGCCTGCTCGGCGTGTCCCAGGTCACCACGCCCAGGGCCGAAACGGCCGTCGGGTGCTGGTACATGATCGTGCCCGTGCCCAGGTTCGTCGAAGGATCAGGGAAGAGCAGGCTGTGGCCCACGCCCTGGAGTTCCTCGGCGATGCGATCCAGCGTACGGCGGCAGAGCGATTCGACCTGCTCGCGCGCCGCGCTGATGCGCGAGGCGTCACGCGTGCGCATTTGCACGATGCCCATGGCCCCGAGAACCAGGCTCAAGATCGCCGTGGCGACCACGAGTTCCAGGAGCGAAAAGCCGCTGCGGCGGCGGATTTGCGAAGGTGCCTTCATCAGTAGTTCCCCAGGAGAGTGCGCAGTTCGACGGCGCCGGATCCCGACGCGCCGGACCACTGGACGCGGACGCGCACGGGCAGGACCACGTACGTCGTGGAGTAGTCGGCCAGAGTGTTGACGAGGCCGTCGCCGTTGAGGTCGCGCGGCATCCCGAGCTTGGTTTCGACCGTGTTCTCGCGCAGGACGGCAGGCTCGCCGGCAGGCGTGGGGAAGATCACCTCACCCACTCGACCATCCGGGTCGTTCGCGCGCGGCTGCAGGCCGGGAACGTCGAAGTTCTTGCCGGGCGCCGTGCCGATGCCGCCCGGATCGTCCTCCGGGGTTCCGTTGTAGTAGCGGAAGGCTTCCGGGAAGGCTTGGGCCTGGATCGATTCGAGGATCTGGCGCGCCGCCTGCGTCGCGCGTCCGACATCGCGCGTGTGCTGCTGCGCCTTCTCGAGCGAGATCATCGCCTGGGCGAAGCCCAACACGCCGGTGATCAGCACGACGCAGCCGATGGCGATCTCGACGAGTGTCAACCCCGAGCGCCGAGAACGCCGTGAATCGGGCTTGCTGCGCGGATGGATCATTGCCTGCCTGCCTGCCTTGCCACGGACGCTGCCGACGTCCGTTGCCCGTGCATCGTCCTGGCGCAGCGCGCACCTTAGGGAAGAATGCGTATTCCTAAAGGAATGCGCGAATCGGCTGCTCGGCTAGCGGAAGGCGGGCGCATCCGGCCGCGCGCCCGCGAGCACGTAGGCCAAGAGATCCAGCACTCCCGCCTCGTCCAGCACGTCCAGCAATCCCTCGGGCATCGACGAGAGCTTGCTCGGCGCGCGTTCGGAAATTTCTTCCTTCTCGATCGTCACGCTCTCGTCGACGGGTGCGCTCACGTGCAAGACGAGCGTGCTCGCGGTCTCGCCCTCGATGCGCCCGACGTACAGGCGATCGTCGCGTGTCAGCACCTGCGTCTGGACGTACTGGTCCGTGATCGCCGCCGAGGGACGCAGCACCGCATCGAGCAGGTCGCGCTCGGTGAAGCGCGCGCCGGCACCGGTCAGGTCGGGTCCGTTGTTGCCGCCCGTGTTGGCGATGCGGTGGCACTCGCTGCAGCGCGCGCGGGCGAAGGCGCGCTTGCCGTTCTCGAAGGAGCGGCCCTGGCGCAGCTCCGGCAGCAGGGGCGTGATCGCGCTCTCGTTCCAGCGCTGCACGACGAAGAGCGGCTCGCCCTCGACCTTGGGCGGGACCGGCTCCTCGGCCAGCGCGCCCAGCGCGCGGCGCGCCTCCTCGTCCATGCCCGCGAGCACTTCGGCGCGCAGATGGCGGAAGTAGCCCATGAAGCTCGCACCGCCGGACCAGAGCGCCTGCGAGCGGTTGAGCCACTGGAAGAAGCGCGCGCGCAGCGCGGGAGTCCAACCTGCACGCGCGGCGCGCAGGGGCCAGGCGTAGGCCAGCGAGCGCGCGCCGTCGCTCTCCCGCGTCGCGGCCTCGAGCGCGAAGGGCACCACCGCGGGTTCCTCCAGGAAGACGAGCAGGTCGAGCAGGATGCGCTGGCCCTCGTAATCGCTCGAGGGGAGCTGCGGCAGGAAGCGCGCTCGCGCGCGCTGCGCAATCGGCTCGTCGGGCTTGCCTCCACGCGCCAGCGCGATCTGCCAGACGCGCAGGGCGTCGCGTCGATCCTCGGCGTTCCAGCGTTCGATCGGCAGCGCGTCCAGTGCGGCGAAGACGCGCTTGCCGGAGCTCTGCGCCTCGACGCGCGCGAGCGCCAGCACGAGCTCGACCGCCGCGCGCGGCTTCTGAGGTTCGGCGAGCAGGCCGCTCCATAGGTCAACCGGCATGTGCTCGAGCGCCGTGCGCGCGGCGCCGCGCAGGAAGGGGTCGCTCGATTCGAGTGCGGCGAGCAGCTGGCGCGGATCGGCCTTCCCGTTCTCGTGCAGGCGCTCGAGTGCGCGGCGTTGTTCGCGCTCGGCGAGCCCTGTGACCGGGGCCGGCCGCTCCGCGATCCGCGCACCCGCCCAGCTCACGCGATACAGGCCCGAGCTCGTGCGCCGCCCGCCGACGGCGAAATACAGCGCGCCATCGGGCCCGAAGAGCAGATCGGTGACCGGCAGCGGGTGGCCGCTGGCGAACACCTGCCAGCTGCCGGTCCAGCTCGAACCTTGCGGATCGAGTCCGACGGCGAGGATGCGCCCGTAGGCCCAGTCGCCGACGAACAGCCGCTCGCGCCAGGGTGTGGGGAAGTTCGAGCGGTAGCCGAACGAGACGCCGGTGGGCGAGCCGAGCCCGACGTCGACCGCGGCGGGCAGGCTGTCGGGCACCCAGGCGGGGATCACCCCGGAGCCGCTGCGCCAGCCGAACTCGACGCCGCTGACGAGGTGCAGGATGCGCGAAGGGCGGTACCACGGCAGTCCCGTGTCCCACTCCATGTCCGAGTCGTACGTGAACGGCTCGCCCTCCTGGTCGAAGTCGAAGTCGTAGGCGTTGCGCATCCCGCCGGCGATGAACTCCCAGGACTTGCCGTCGGGATCGGTGCGAGCGAGCCAGCCGCCCGGCGCCCGGACGCCGACGGCGTGGCCCTTGGGGTCCTCGCAGCGCGGCAGGAGCTGGTCCTCGGCCCAGATCTGCGGGACGCGCGAGGAGGCGAGCGGGCTCGGAAGCGAGGTGTGGTTGCCGGCGATCACGTACAGCGATCGCTTGTCCGGACCGAGCAGGACCGCGTGCGGTCCGTGCTCGCCGCCGCGCTCGTCGAACTTCGAGAGCAGCTCGACCGAGTCGAGGACGTCGTCCGAGTTCGTGTCGCGCGCGCGATAGAGCCCGCTCGGATAGGTTCCACCGCTGCTGACGACCGCGTAGAGCGCGTCGAAGGCCCACAAGAGGCCGTGCGCTTCTCCGAGCGCGATCGGGACGCGCTCGACGCTGGTGATCCCGGAACGATCGGGCGTGAAGCCCGTGCGGAAGATCCCTCCGTACTGGTCGCTCGCGTACAGGCGGCCAGCGGGGTCGAACGCGAGCGCGATCCACGAACCCTGCTGCCCCTTCGGAACCGCGTAGAGGCGCTCGACCTTGAAGCCGGGCGGAACCTGGATGCTCTCGGCGCCGATCGATCCCAGCGCGGATGGTTCGATAGCATCGGGCAGCTTGCCCCAGGGATCGCTGCCCTGCGGGCCGATCACGGAGGCGGCTTTCCAGCCCTCGGGCGCCGGGGTGCTGCCCGCGCGCCAGCTCGCATCGCTCGAGACGCGCAACGAGGTCCCGTCCTCGAGCTCGCAGGCGATCTCGAACCAGGCGCCGGCCGGGCCGCCGTCGTTGGTCGCGTGCGCGACGAACTCGTGCGCGCCGGCCGCCAGCGGATGCGCGAGCTTGAGCGTGACCGGATGCTGCCAGTCGTCGCCGGCGAGCACGACCTGGCCGTCGAGCTCGGCGCTGAAGCTGTTGTCGGCGCAGCCGGAGACGCGCACGCTCTTCGCGGCCGAAGGGAGCTCGAAGCGCTTGCCCAGCCAGGCCTCGGACTTCTCGCCAGCCGGCAGCGTCGACCAGATCCACTGCGGGCCCTCGGCCTGAGCGGACAGGTTCACGAGCTGCAGGTTGCGGAACTGCACCTTCATCGGCAGGCCCTGGTGCAATTGCAACGCGAGGCAGCCCTCGCTGGCCGCGTGCGTCGGATCCAGGTCGTTCAGCGTCACCGTGGGCGTGCCGTTGATCTCGAGCTCGATGCGCGGACCGACCGCGCGAATCCGGTACGTGTTCCACTCGTGCACGCGCACGTGCGTGAGGATCTCCGCCGGATCGCCGAACATGGTCACCGTACGCTTGCCCTGCTCGTCGTAGCGCACGGCCTGGCCGCGCTTGGCGACCACGGCGCGGCCGCCTTGTTCGTAGATGCAGCCCGACCAATTGGGGCCGTCCTCGAGGTCGGCCTGGTAGCCGAGGATGTCGTAGGGGCCGACGCCCCGGCTCCGGAACTGCACGCCCGAGTTGCCGCCGACCAGCTTGAACTCGAGCGTCAGCTCGAAGTCGCGCACCTTCGCCTTCGTGTACACGAGGTACGTCGTCTGCGCGGCGAGGTGCTCAGGCGTGCTCTCGCCCGTGATGGCGCCGTCCTGCACGGACCAGAAGCCCTTCTCGCCGCTCCAGCCGTCGAGTGTGCGGCCATCGAAGAGCGACTGCGCTTGCTGCGGAACGGCGAGCAGCGCGAGCGCAAGGGGAATCAGCATGGAGAACTCACTCGCTCTTCCCGCGCTGCAGCTCGTCCTGCTCCTCGCGCGAGAGCGGGCGCGGCTTCTCGCCGCTCTCGCTGCGGAAGATCGCGCGCTCCTCCGCCGGCGTCACGCCCAGGGCGATCGGCTGGTCGAAGGTGTGGCCGAGGTAGACCGCCTTGACCTGCTCGTCGTTGACGAGTTCCCGCGCCGTGCCTTCGCGCAGGATCTGGCCCTCGGCGATGATGTAGGTGCGGTCCGTCGACTTCAGCGTCTCGCGCACGTTGTGGTCCGTGATCAGGATACCGAGGTTCTTGGCGCGCATTTGCTCCAGCAGCATCTGGATCTCCTGCACGTTGATCGGGTCGACGCCCGCGAAGGGCTCGTCGAGCAGCAGGATCGAAGGCCGTGTCGCCAGCGCGCGCGAGATCTCCAGCCGCCGTCGTTCGCCGCCCGAGAGGGTGTCGGCCAGGCTCGCCGAGAGGTGCGAGAGCTCGAGCTCCTCCATCAGTCGCGCCGCCTCCGCGTGACGTTCCTTGCGCGAGAGCGGCATCGTCTCCAGTACCGCGAGCAGGTTGTCGGCGACGGACAGGCGCCGGAACACGCTCGGCTCCTGGGGCAGGTAGCCCATCCCCAGGCGCGCGCGCTGGTACATCGCCAGGCGCGAGCATTCCTTGCCGCCCAGCAGCACGATCCCCTTGTCGGGCTTCACCAGACCGACGGTCATGCGGAAGCTCGTCGTCTTGCCCGCGCCGTTGGGGCCGAGCAGGCCCACGATCTCGCCCGCGCACACGCGGAAGCCGACGCCCTTCACGACTTTGCGGCCGCGGAAGCTCTTCTCGAGGCCGTCGACTTCGAGCAGCGTCTGCCCCGGTTCGATCGTGGCGCTGCTCATGTCAGGGAGCCGTTCGGGTTTGTGGAGAGGCTGTGGGGAATCACAGGTGACGCACAGCGCCGGTGAACACGGCCCGCGGATTTCGTGCACAACTCGGCCGCGAGGCGCGCTTTCTCGCCGGTATACGTTGATCGAGCCCCGAGCGTAACTCTCTTCCCCAGCAAGGCCTTGCGCGACGCGTCGCGGATGTTCGGTCGCGGCCTGTGGATTGCGAGCGCACTCCCGCCCGCGGGACGCGAATCGGATCCGGGCCGAGAGAAACGCGAGAACGCTTGCGCGCCGTGTGGATAACCCACGTCGAGCACCCGCTTCGGGATCAACGCGCCCACTTGAGCCGCCACACGTTCAGGCCGTTGAAGGGATTGTTCGGCCAGAAGACGAACAGCGCCCTCCCGACCACGAGCTCGCGCGGGACGAAGGGCGCCTGGATCGCCTCGCCGCGCTCGGCGTCCTTCTGCAGAAACGTGTGCAGTTCGCCCCACTCGTCGCGGAAGAACAACCGCGGCCCCCCGGGTTCACCCGACACGCGCTTGGGGTTGCCGCTCGGGTCGTTCCCGCCGTAGTCCTCGCGGTTGTTGCCGCGCACCCATCTTCCGCCCGAGCCGGGGAAGCGGTACTGGGTCAGCGACCACTCGCGGCCGTCGGCCGAGTCCTGGGTGTTGTCGCCGAGCATCACGTAGCAGCCGGGCGGGATCTTGAACTCCGTCGTGCCGCGGTCGGAGGTGTAGTAGATGTCGCGCCAGGTCTCGAGGTCGTCGAGTACGGCCGAACCCTCGACCTCGATGCCGAAGGACGAGCGCTGGTCGCTCTGGCTGGGGATCTCCAGCTCCAAATGCTCCGATCCGAAGTCGAGCTCGAGCAGATCGTCCATGTTCTGCGCCGAAAAACTCGTTTCCTGGCCGGCGGCGAGGCGTGCGGAGCTCGCGGCGACCGAGCTGCGGGATTCGCGCTCCCCGTTCTCCACCACGATCCGGGCCCGCGCCTCCGGCGCCGCGGCCGGGCCGGGGATCTCGAGCGTGTAGCGCTGCTCGCCCTCCTGGAAGCGGATGCGTACGCGCTTGCAATCCGCCTTGGCTTCGATGCTGCCGGTGAGGCGCAGGTCGCCGACGGCGTTCCCGCCGCCGAGTGCCCCCCGGCGCGTCCTCTGCATCTCGCGTTCGATCACCTCGCCCATGCGCGGGGGGTAGCCGTCCGTGTAGCGATCGACCACGCTCGCGCCGCTGCCGGGCAGGCTCACCGAGCCGCTGCCCGAGGTCTCGATGCGCGCACGCCCGTCGATCTTCCAGGCGCGCGCCCCGGCGTCGGGCTTCCAGGTCGAGTTGGGCGGCGAGCGCAGGTCGAGCACCTTCCACTGCGCTTCCTGCACTGGCTTGGGCCGGCGCAGGATCTTCCACTCCGCCGCGTCGTCCTTGCGCGTCCACAAATCGCCGTCGTGGATGCGCAGCTCTTCGTCGGGCATCCCGCACAGGCGCTTGATGAAGTTCTTCGAGCGGTCCAGCGGGTACTTGAAGACCACGATCTCGAAGCGCTCGGGATCGCGCAGGTGGTACGAGAGCTTGTCGACCAGGATGCGGTCGAAGATGCCCGTCTCGTCGTTGCCCATCAGCGTCGGCTGCATCGACCCGGTCGGGATCTTGTAAGCCTCGATGATGAAGTACTTGAGCATCACGGCCATGACGATCGCCATCGTCACGGCCTCGATGTTGTCGCGCCACGGACGGCGATGGTGGACTTGCTTGTCGGTCTTGGCGCTCACGGGGCGCACCAGCGTAGCCTCGAGGGGGGCGAGCGCAACGCCGCGCTTGACGCGGGAGCTCCACAGGTTTGGAGTGGGGGCCGATGACAACCCACTCGCTCTACGACCGGCACCAGCACGAGGTGATCATGTCGCGCCTTTCCTCGCTGCGGCCCGCCTCGCGACGCCAGTGGGGCAAGATGGACCTGGCGCAGATGCTGGCGCATTGCCAGATGCCGCTGCGCGTGGCGATGGGTGACCTGACGCTCAAGCGCAACCTGATCGGGTTCCTCTTCGGCGGCATGGCCAAGCGCAAGCTGCTCGCGCCCGAGAACTGGGGTCACGACATGCCCACCGCGCCGGAATTCAGGATCAAGGACGGGCGCGATTTCACCAAGGAGCACGAGAAGCTCCTCGAGCTGGTGCGGCGCTTCGGCCGCGGCGGCCCGTCGGCGCTGACCAAGGAGCCGCATCCCTTCTTCGGCAAGCTCACGGTCGAGCAGTGGGACGCGCTGCAGTGGAAGCACCTCGACCACCACCTGCGGCAGTTCGGGGCCTGAACGCCGGAAGTTTCCTCTTGCGCGTCCCGCTATCCGTAGCTACCATGGTTGCGGAATGACCACCAGCTCCCGCTACGCAGTCGCGCTGCACGTGCTCGTGGCGCTCGCCAACGTGGGCGGCGAGGGCGCGACCTCCGAGCGTCTCGCGAAGAGCGTCAATACCAACCCGGTCGTCGTGCGGCGCATCCTCGGCCTGCTCGTGCAGGCGGGGATGGTCGCGGGCAAGGGCGGCCGCGGCGGCGGCTACCAGCTCGCGCGCGAGCCCAAGCGCATCGCGCTCGACGCCGTGCTGCGCGCGGTCGAGCCGCAGGGCATCTTCCCGCTGCACGAGAACCCCGAGAACAAGGCCTGCACGGTCAGCTGCGGCATCAAGGAGGTCCTCGGCGGCGTCTTCGCGCGCGCGGAGACCTCGCTGCAGGAGCGCCTGCGCGAGACCAGCGTCGCCGACCTGTTGCGCCGCGTCGCGGCCGCGCGCTGAATGCCAGCCTCAACGAACTTCCCGCTTCGCTTGTCCTCTGTTCCGTAACCAGAACGATTACCAAAAAGGAATCCCATGTCTCCCCAGCGTTTCCAGAACAAGGTCGCACTCGTCACCGGCGGCAACAGCGGCATCGGCCTGGCGGCCGCGCAGGCCTTCGCCAGGGAGGGGGCGCGGGTCGCGATCGCCGGTCGCGACCCCGAGACCCTCGAGCAGGCGCGCAAGAAACTCGGCCCGAATGCGATCGCGATCCAGGCCGACGTCTCGAAGCTCGCCGACATCGATCGCGTGCTCGCGCGCGTGCAGCAGGAGGCCGGGCGCATCGACGCGCTCTTCGTCAACGCCGGCGTCGGCTACTTCGCGCCGATCGAGCAGTCGGACGAGGCCTTGTTCGACAAGCAGTTCGCCACCAACGTCAAGGGCGCCTACTTCACGATCCAGAAGGCGCTGCCGCTGATGAAGCCGGGCTCGACGATCGTGATCAACGCCTCCTCGGTGGTGAACCTCGGGCTGCCGAACTCGTCGGTCTACACGGCGACCAAGGCCGCCGTGGCCTCGCTGGCGCGCTCGCTCGCGCTGGAGCTCGCGCCCAAGGGCATCCGGCTCAACATCGTCAACCCCGGCCCGATCGAGACGCCGATCTTCGAGCGCATGGGCCTGCCGCCCGAGGCGCTGAAGCAGATGGGCGAGCAGATCACGTCGCAGGTGCCGCAGAAGCGCTTCGGATCGCCGGAGGACATCGCGCACGCGGTGCTGTACCTCTCGTCGGACGAGTCGGGCTTCGTCCACGGCGCCTCGCTGGCGGTCGATGGCGGGATGACCGCGGCCTGAACGCTACTTCGCGTCTTCTTCGTCGTCGCCCAGCACGGCCAGGAAGGCCTTCTGCGGGATGTCGACGTTGCCGATCTGGCGCATGCGGCGCTTGCCTTCCTTCTGCTTCTCGAGCAGCTTGCGCTTGCGCGTCACGTCGCCGCCGTAGCACTTGGCCGTGACGTCCTTCCTGAAGGCTGTGATCGTCTCGCGCGCGATGATCCGGCTGCCGATCGCGGCCTGCAGCGCGATCTCGAACTGGTGGCGCGGGATCTCCTTGCGCATCTTGCGGATCGCGGAGCGTCCGCGGCGTTCGGCGCGGTCCTTGTGCACGATCGTCGTCAGCGCGTCGACTTCCTTGGTGTTGACCAGGATGCGCAGCTTGACCAGCTCGCTCGACCGGTAACCGCTGATGTCGTAGTTCAGCGTTCCGTAGCCGCGCGTGGAGCTCTTGAGCTTGTCGAAGAAGTCGTAGATCAGCTCTGCCAGCGGCACGTCGTAGACGAGCTGCACGCGCGTGGGCGAGAGGTGCTCCTGGCGCACGTAGGTGCCGCGGTGATCGGCCGCGATCTGCATCACGTTGCCGATGAACTCGGTCGGCGTGAGGATGTTGACGCGCGCGTAGGGCTCGAGCAGCTCCTCGAACGAGTCCGGGTTGGGCAGCTGGCCGGGCGAGTGGATCTCGGTCTCCTTGCCGTCCTTGGTGCGGATGCGGTAGGTGACCGTGGGCGCCGTCTGGATCATGTCCAGGTCGTGCTCGCGCTCGAGGCGCTCCTGCACGATCTCCATGTGCAGCAGACCGAGGAAGCCGCAGCGGAAGCCGAAGCCAAGCGCGTCGCTGGTGATCGCCTCGTAGGAGAAGCTCGAATCGGAGAGTCCGAGCGTCTCGAGGCCCTCGCGCAGGCCCTCGAAGTCGCCCGAGTTGGTCGGGAAGAAGTCCGCGTAGACCATGTGGATCGGCGGCCGGTAGCCCGGCAGCATCTCCACCTTGGGTCCCTTGAAGACGCTCATCGTGTCGCCGATGCGCACGTCGCCGAGCGTCTTGATGTTCGAGATGAAGTAGCCCACCTCGCCCGGCCCGAGCTCGCCGCAGCGGCGCATCTCGGGGTGGAAGCGGCCGATGTCGATCGCTTCGTAGACCTTGTTGTTGCCCAGCATCTCGATCTGCTGGCCCTCGCGGATC
>Ga0315912_10003209_pt1 | contig 16476 bp, 18 predicted proteins | sample VfabasoilMG_FD_204469 | JGI IMG/M metagenome (GOLD analysis project Ga0315912, IMG submission 204469) | Garden soil microbial communities collected in Santa Monica, California, United States - V. faba soil | ecosystem: Environmental > Terrestrial > Soil > Garden | place: USA: California... | reverse complement strand
CCCACTCCTACTCCATTGCCTCAATCCACAGTAACGGTCAGTAGGCCGCTGACAGAGCCGGTCCCGCTTTTGATCGTGCCAGTTGGATGGGTACTGAATGTACCAAATGAATAAAAGTACATGTTATAGTTACTAAATGGTCTTAGTTGAGTTATGAAAAATTTTTTCCGCCTCGCCCTTGGTGGCCTCGGCCTCGCCAGCCTCCTCGTCTGCGCCCCACGCCTATACACCGCGCTCCGTTATGCGGGGCAACTGGTCTCCGTCAGCGAAGCGCCCGTGATGCCAACGGCCATTATCTTTGGTGCAGGCTTGTGGCGGGATGGCAGTCCAACGCCTGTGTTATATGATCGCGTGGCGACGGGCGTGGCGCTGTATCAGGCGGGCAAAGTGAAGCAGTTGTTGATGAGCGGCGACGGAACCACGAACCGCGAAACCGTGGCGATGCGGCGCGTGGCGCTTGAAATGGGTGTGCCAGAAGAAGCGATAGTGCTAGACGCCGCCGGGCTTCGCACCTATGACTCGTGCTTGCGCGCGCGCGACTTATATGGCGCTACTCAAGTTCTGCTGGTCACGCAACAATTTCATTTGCCGCGCGCCTTGTTCATCTGCGAGGCGTTGGGCTTGGAAGCAGTGGGCGTTATCGCGGATCGCCGTCAATATAATCGGGTGTCGCTAATCTTCACAAATCTGCGCGAGGTGCTAGCGACCGCGAATGCCGTGTTGGATATTACGGCACAGTGAATTGAAATCTTTAAAAGACCTATCAGGTGGACGCTTGGAAAAGCCTGAAAGACAGGGCGTTTTTCTGCGCCCGCTTCGCGTGACAGGTCTAACACTTAAAAGGAACAAGCATGGATCGTCAAACAGCGTACAACATCGTCACCGAACATGTTAAAAGCGACAGCCTGGTCAAACACATGCTTTCGGTCGAGGCCGCGATGCGCACGTATGCGGTGGCTTATAACGGCGACCCAGAGTATTGGGCGTTAGCCGGTTTGTTGCACGATTTTGATTGGGAGATTCATCCCACCCTAGAAAAGCATCCGCAAGATGGCGCGCCGATCTTGCGCGCGCGCGGCGTGCCAGAAGAGATCATCCGGTGCATTCAAAGTCACGCCACCCACACTGGTGTGCCGCGCGAGAGCGAGATGGAAAAGGCGCTCTTTGCCGTGGATGAACTCACCGGGTTAGTGACAGCCTGCGCCCTCGTGCGCCCCTCGCGCAGTTTGTACGACCTCACTGCCAAGAGTGTTAAGGGGAAGTGGAAAGATAAAGCGTTCGCCGCTGGCGTCAACCGCGCCGATATTGAACAAGGTGCTCAAGAACTGGGCGTTGAGCTCACAGCGCACATTACCACAGTCATCGCGGCCATGCAGAAGATCGCGCCGGAGTTGGGCTTGGTGGGGACGGCGGCTCCACCGGCCTAATCTAAGCGCTTATTGCTAAATCATTTTCGCGTAAACCCATCCGCAAACCAGAAAAACAAAAACGGATTCAGTGCATGCGAAGCACGCGCCGGATCCGTTTTTTGTCAGAACTCCAATTTGGGTTTAGCGTCTACTTCCGCCCAGCGGGCTTCAACATCTTCCGCACCTTCAACGCCAGATGCACCGACAAGCGCGTATCGGGGTTGTTCATGTCAATCCCCGCCAATTGCGCGATGCGTTCCATGCGGTAGAGTAATGAGTTGCGGTGGATAAATAATTTCTCGGCAGTCTGGCTCAAATTGCCCAACCGTTCACAAAAGGCTTCGAGCGTTTCGAGCAAGTCCCCACCACCTTCATAATCGTATAGAGGGCCTAACGCCTCGCGACAGAAGGCTTCTAGTTCGGAGTTGCCTTCGAGTTGAAAGAGTAGGCGATAGACCGAGAGATCACCAAAATAGAGTGGGTTGGGTTCGCTCAATCGTGCGGCCATAGACAGCGATTGTGTGGCTTCACGATATGAGTCCTTCCAGTCGGGCAATTCTTCGGCGGGGCGGCCAATGCCGCAATACACTGGAAATTGCGGATACTCATCCGCGACGGCTTTGCGGGTCAGTTGCGCAAGTTCGAGCGCGGCGCTCGGGCGACCCACCCCGGCCACCGCGCAGAAGATGACCACTTCGGTCCCGCGTGGGCGCACCAACGCGCTCACCCCTTGGCGCGCCACTGACTGATTGATGATCGTCTCCAACCGACGCAGGCTGGGCGCGTCAGCGCCTTCGGCCCAGCGCCACACTTGCGCCGTATGGGGCGGCTCAACGTAATAACTAATGCGCTCCGCCCACCTTAGCAGTTCATCCAACGGCAGAGCGCCGGTCAACACCGCATCAATAAAATCACCATGCGAACGTTTCTCGGCGTCGCTCACTGCTTTGGCTTTCGCCATCTCTACGGCACAGGCCGCCGCGCCATGTTCCACAGCTAAGTGATCGAGCGCGTCAATTTCGCCAGCTAACCCGATGAGGGAGAGATAACCGCGCGCCATGCCTTTCGACACAATCGGGCAGACGAGGCGGGCCGCACCATGTGGCAAAACCTGATCGCGCCAGCCGCCTTGCGCCGCCGCTTGTCGTCGGTCGCGCAAGCCTTCGGGGAGTTGGCTCGTCGAACTGAGGAGGTCAGCAATGTTCGGCCAGATCGTTTCAAGGGCTGGGGATTTAAAGATCGCCAACGGTTTTAGGCGTTTGTCTTGTATAAGGATCGTCTTACCCGTCAATTCAAACATCAGTTGCGCTAAGCCTTCCAAGCCCGCGCCTTCCAACGAGTGATGCGCTAGGGCTCGATAAACATGCGCCCCACGTTCCACTAAATACGCTTGGCGATTAACGATGAGTTGCAAGGCGCTTTGTTGGATGTCACGCAGAGAAGCCGCGGCGGGCAGGGTGATCACTGGCAAATCGGTGGTCGAAGCCACAGCCGAAGCGGCGGGCACGGCGATCCCCGCTACTCCCAACTGTCCCCACGCGGTTAATTCTTTTTTAGTCGGCGTTTCACCGCACAACACAAAATCATCTGCTTGGGGGACGAGCCCTACGCCCGCCATCACCACCCATTTCACGGGGCGTTCCCGCACGGGTGGTTTAGGCAAAGCCGTGCCAACCGGAAAGGCCAGACGGATGAGTTCGTTGAGGGTGAGATCAGGAGGAGGAGTCATGGATAGAAATTATATAGCCATTTGAAGCGCGCTGGGTCAAGGCTTTCGATCCATCGCGCGCATGGCTGGGATAACCGCCATGCTTAAGGTAGCGATCAGGTACGTCACCCCGATGCCAATCAACACCCAGAACGTCCCGAGGCGGTCTACTAACACGCCTCCCAGCAACATCCCTAACGGCATCGCAATCCATGCACCCGACGTGACCACCCCTAAGACGCGTCCGCGCATCGTGGGCGGGATTTGTTCAAACTCAACTGCGTCAATGATCGGGTTGAGGGGGCCAGCACCAATACTACTCACCACTACCGCGCCCACTAAGACCGCGAGCGGCGGATGGAGCGCGTAGATCCAAAACGTTAGTCCAGTCAACACAAAAGCCGCGACGAAAGTGGCGTGACGCGGCAGGCGTGGCCCAATGGCCGCGAAGAGCAATCCGCCAATGACTGCGCCACCGCCATTGGCGGCAATGAGTAATCCCAGTTCCGTTGCCCGGCCAAAGACTTGGTTGACGTAGACTGGTCGCACGACACCCCCAAAGATCGAGTCGAGAAAGTTCGTCAACATGATCATGATGACCATCGCCAAGAGCAATGAATTGTTGGCGATGAACCGCAAGCCCGCCACTAGATCATCCCAGTAGTTTCCGGACACTAAGGAAGGGTCACCGGGGTGGGGGGCAAGGCGGATGAAACCGATCAGGCCAGCCGAAACGGCGAAGGAGAAGGCGTCTAGCCAGAGGACATTGGCGGTGCCTATGATGCCAATGAGTAATCCGGCGAGCGGCGCACCTACTAAGCGCGCCCCACGTTCGATCACATGGTTGAGCGCCGCCGCCCGCTCCATCGGCATCCCCGCCCGCTCGGCGAGTTCGGGGAGTAGGGCGCTCCGTGCGGTGCTCCCCGGCGTATCTAACAGCGCGCCAAGAAACACGAGGATCATCAGTTGCCAAAACTCTAGCCCAAGGGTGAAGTGTAAGAGCGGGATGAGGGCCGTGGTCAGGCCGCTAGCGAGGTCGGCGATGACGCTGGTGCGTTGATAACCTAGCCGATCAATGATCGTCCCCCCAAAGAAACCTGCCACCACGACTGGCAAAATAGTGAAAAAACCCGTGATGCCGGTTTGGGTGGCGCTCCCTGTCGTTTGGAGGACAAACCACGGGATCGCGATGGCGGAAAAGACGTTGCCGATGAGTGAAACAGAGTTGGCGATAAAGAACGCGTAGAGGGGCAGTGAGTGGCGTGGCGTCGCCATGCCTTAAAACACTCCTTTATACATTCCGCCATCCACGGACACCATCAACCCCGTGAGATACGACGCGGCGGGTGAACAGAGAAACGTGGCAATGTTGGCGAACTCTTGCGGGTCCGCCATGCGCCCAAAGGGGCTAGCGGCGGCTTGTTTGGCGAATTCTTCTTCGAGGGTCGTGCCATTGCGCCGCGCGCGGTCGGTCAGCAATTCGGTAATGCGTTCGGTCTCGGTGAAGGCAGGCAAAATGCTATTGAAGCGAATGCGCTCTGAGCCGAGTTCCAACGCTAGGCTCTTCGTTAGGCCGATCACCGCTAACCGGATCGAGTTGGAGAGGATCAAATTAGGGAGCGGCTGTTTAACCGAACTGGAGGTGATGGTTAAAACGGCGGGTGTGCTGGACTGGCGCAGATGGGGCAAGGCGGCGCGGATGAGGCGCACCGCGCTGAACAACATTAGGTCTACGCCCTTTTGCCACGCGGCATCGTCAAATTCATCAAAGCGCCCTGCAGGCGGCCCGCCCGAATTGGTGATGAGGATGTCCAAGCCGCCCAATTGGCGCGTGGCTTCAGTGATCATCCGCTCAATGTCGGCGGCTGAGGTCACATCGCCGGGGAGGGCCAACACTTCTGCGCCCGTTTCTTGCCGGATCGAATCGGCGGTGGCGGTGAGCGTGGCGGCGGTGCGCGCGGTGATCACGATCCGCGCCCCTTCGCGAGCCAGTTGTCGGGCGGTAGCGGCACCGAGCCCGCGACTCGCGCCAGCGATGAAGGCGATTTTGTTGGTGAGGTTAAGATTCATAATGGGAAATTGAAAAGGGTAGGTGATGAATAGATCAATTGTAGCCGAGGGTTAAAAAGTTTTTGAGCAACGCATGACCGCCCTCGGTGAGAACTGCTTCGGGATGGAATTGCACGCCATAGATCGGCCAGTGGCGATGTTGCAAGGCCATGACCTCGCCTTCCGGGCTAGTGGCCGTAATGAGCAACTCGGCGGGAAACTGATCTCGGCTAACAATGAGTGAGTGATAGCGGGTGACGCGCAAGGGTGAGGGCAAGCCAGCAAACAATCCGTGGCCCGCGTGGGTGATAAGCGATGTTTTGCCATGGACTGGGCGCTGGGCGCGTATGACGCGCCCGCCGAACACTTGCCCAATACACTGTTGCCCCAAACATACGCCTAGCAGTGGCAAGGTGGGGCCGAACTGTTTGATAACGGCATTCGACACCCCAGCGTCGTCTGGTGCGCGTGGCCCCGGTGAGATGATGATATGTGTGGGAGCAAGAGCATGAATATCGGCGAGGGTCAGCGCGTCGTTGCGCACCACGCGACATTCCCAGCCTAACTCACTCACGTAGCGGGCGAGGTTGTAGACGAACGAGTCGTAGTTGTCGAGGAGAAGCACCATATCAACGGCATATACTACCACCAGTGATAGGGCGTAGCCCACTTATGCGGAGCGTGGAGCGGGGCGGGGACTATCGGTAGGCCATCGCAAGAGCTGTTCGCTCAACCACCAGCAGAGACACATGCCTGAAAAATCACTTAACCAATCTGCGATATCCATTGTGCGAACAGGTGAAAACTGTTGCAGAATCTCTTCAAGGGTTGCCAGCACCAAGGGCAGAATAATCGCCAACGGCAGATAACGCCCAACGCGTCGCCCGCCCCACCAAGCGTTGAGCCAAAACACCACCGCGCCAAACAAGATAAAGTGCAAAGTCTTATCGGCACCGGGCCAACGCAAAAGCGCGCGCGGGACGAGATGAAGATACGCCATTTCGGTGATGACGAGCACCAGCGCCACCTGCGGCCACAGCAACCATTTCCAGCGGGGAGGCTCTTCCGTTAACCCCAAGCCATAACCTGCCGCGCCGATGCCGCACCCCAAGATCGCCCCCGCCAAAATATCAGTTGGATAGTGGTGGCCGAGGTAGACCCGGCTGAGGGCAATGAGCGTGGCGGTGCCCCCGCCAACCAGCCACACTCTGCTCTGTTGGAACATCAGCCCCAAGAAAATTGTTGTCGCAAAAGCCACTGCGGCATGACCACTCGGGAAAGAGGGGAAGTTGGGGGTGGGCCAGAGCAAACGCGCCACTTCGGGACGCGGACGCAACGCTAGATATTGCAAAATCAGAGTCATCATCAAACTCGCCGTCTGTGTGCCGAGCAAAGCGATTCCGGCGCGCCGATGTTTCATCAATAGCACAACGCCCATCGCCGGGATAAAGCCTATGCCCACATACGACAACAGAAGCATTAAGCCATCCAGAATAGGGTGAGCGAGCGTTTGATTAAAGAAAACGAAAAGAGTCGTGTCCATAGAATGAGTGATAGGTTCAATGTGTAATGGCGTGAAATGCGATTTGCGCTCCCCTTTCCAGCCGAGGCTAAGGCTGGTGGGGTGTTGGGCGATGAAGGGAGGCGGTTTTGCTCCTGATCACCTCTGCCAAAGTGGCTTGTGGGTACACACACAACGGAGTTGGCACATGCGCCCGCAATGCCCGTGACCACGCCCCCCAGCGTTGGAGTTGCGCTTCATGCTCGGAATCCCACTGTAAGCCAAACTCGGCGCGCAGGCGGGCTGGCAGTAGCCCTACCGACACAAAACTGCCGTATCGTGCCAGCGGGCCCATCCACGGTGCCTCGAACAAGGCCTGTACAATCGCGCGCGCCTCGGGGCCGACCGTGAGCAAATCGCTCATTAACATCGTGTCCATATACGTCTCAAAATCGGCGTAAGTGGGCGGCATCAACACGGGCGGCAGGCCAAAGGCGCGCGCTAGTTCATGACAGTCAACATAGTAGGCTTGTTTCTCGTCAAGCGTGAGCGGGCGGATCAACAGATCATGTACGACGAATATCGAATCGATCAGGGTCGCCAAGACCCACAGCTTGAGAAACGGATCGTGAGCCTGGTAGGGTGTGCCGGCCAAGTAGGGGCCAACGTCGGAGGTGAGTTGGCCTTGCACGGGTTGATGACAGCGCCCGGTGCGTTGTGCGGCATGGTGCGCTTGTTGCAGTTCGCCAAAGTTCAGATCAACCATCACTCGCACCGTGCGGAACAAGCGCCCAAATGGGTCGCGACGAAAATCGCTATGCTGGGCTACGCCAGCCGCCACCAGCGGATGCGCGAGCTCTAAGAGCAACGCGCGCGGCCCGGAAAAAAGCAACAGCGCTTCGCGATTGACGCGCCAAAAAATGGAGGTAGGCGAAAAGAGGCCGCGCGACATTTGTTCGTTAACCCGATCCGTGTGCCAGCTTGGCGTTCGTTGGTTGAGATTGACGTACTTCATTCGCGTAGTGCCCAAAACTGGTGAGGATGTTTTCGAGCATGGGGAGCAAGTGCGTCACCCGTTTCGCGCGGATCACCCAATCCCAGGCTGGCTCAAATTTCTTCCACCCGCCCGCATAAGCCACATGCCGTAAGCGTTCGATCACAGTCGCCTTGGTCGCCGCGCCCTTAAAGATCGAACCCCACTCATAAAAGTTTTGATACGCCCGCCAATAACCCGCCTCCAATTCGGCGGGCGTGAGCTTGGCGGGTTGGTAGACGACATGCCGCGTGTCGTATTCGTTCCAGCGATTGTGCAAGATGCGCCCTTGGTCTTCCATGCGCTGACGGAGAGCGGTGTCGGGATAGGGCGTGAGGATGTGAAAGGTGGCAGTTTCAATGCCTTGCGCGACCGCCCACTCCACGGTGCGGTCAAAGACCGTCGGGTCGTCTTCATCCATCCCAAAAACGAAACTACCATTGACCATGACTCCTAAATCATGCAGGCGCTTCACGGCGGCATTGTAGTCGCGGCTAAGGTTTTGATATTTGTGATGTTCTTTGAGATTGGTCGGGTTGAGTGTTTCAAAACCCACAAACAAACTACGGAGACCGCTCGCCACCGCGAGCTCCAGCAGTTGGGGGGCCAGCACCGCCTTGACCGTGCCAGCGGCCTGCCACAAGCGCCCCATCCCCTTCATGCCCTCGAACAACGCCGCCGCGAAACGCGGGTCGCCAAAGAGATGGTCATCCAGAAAATATAAGTGTCGGCCGGGCAAGCGATCAATCTCCGCTAAGGCCGCGTCCACCGTTTGGGTATAAAACGACCGCCCACCTTTAAAGAAGGCTTCTTTGTAGCAGAAGTCGCAGGCGTGCGGGCAACCGCGCGAGACGACGATGGAGTTCGGCACGAGATACAAGTGACGTTTAATCAGGTCGCGCCGCAACCGGGGAAGTTGCGTGAGGCCGCGAATTTTGGATTGATAGCAGGCTTGGGGTTGTCCAGCGCGAAAGTCGCGGAGGAATTGCGGCCAAATGTCCTCGCCGGGGCCGAGGAAGATAGAATCGGCGTGGGCCGCGGCCTCGGCGGGCAAGGAAGTGACGTGTAAACCGCCTAGACACACATACGCCCCGCGTTGCCGATAATGATCCGCTAATTCATACGCACGATAGGCCGAGGTGATGTAGACCTGAATCACCACGAGGTCGGGTGTGTCATCGAGTTTGAGTTTCTCGACATGCTCATCTTGCAATGTCACTTCATCTGCATCAGATAAATAGCCCGCTAAAGTCGCCAAGCCGAGGGGTGGAAAGAGCGAATACTTGATGGGTCGCCAAAATGGGCTGGTGGCTTCGGTAAGGGCAGGGAGGATGAATTTGACCTTCATCACACTATCTCCAGTTGGCCTAAGGCGTTCGTGTCTCAGGCCTGTTCAGTATTGCGGTGTTTTACACTCTACTTTGGAATATCCCCTTTGCCCACCTCCCAAACCATGTGGCTTAAGCACCTGAGTGCTTGCCTGAACAATATATAGCACCCTCTACACAAGTTACCGGGCCAGCCGCTTGATTTGATAATTTTTGAATAGTGATCCCGCTGAAACAATTATCAATTCCAATGTACCTCCCATACACAACTAATGCGATAATAAATAACGTACAAGCTTTTGAGCAATGAAGCAATCGGCGCTTCCTGAATTTGTTCACCCTTCACTCGTTCCCCACTCGCCTACCACTGACCTACTAAAACACTGAAAACGATATGCTCACCCTCCTCCTTGTCGAAGACAACCCCCAACTCCGCTCGGCCATGAAGCAAGGCTTAGAACAAACCGGGGCGGTCACCGTCATCGGTGAAACCGAGAGTGGTGAGAGCGCGTTGACCTTCTGCCTCAACACCGTGCCGCCCACGGCGATCTTGATGGATGTACAGCTGGCCGGGGCGGCCAATGGCCTCGAAGCCGCTGTTGCCTTGCGCCGCGAATTTCCGCGGTTGCCCATCGTTTTTTATTCCATCCAAGACGACGACGCCTACTATCGCGCTTTTCGGCGGTCGGGCATCCTCAGCCACTACGCTTACGTTCGTAAATCAAATTACTTGTTGCCAAGCATGATCGTGCCGCTCTTGCGCGACGCGGTGGCCGGGCGCAGTTTCATTGACCCAGATATTGAAACGCGCGTGGCTGAAGTGCGCCACAAAGACGAACAATCGCCGCTAGCCCTGCTGGAGCCCAATGAGCAAACCGTCGCGCAACTCTTGGCGCGCGGGCTGACCAATGAGCAGATCGCGGCTCACATGGGCTTCCGCGACAAGCGCACCATCAGCCGCACCAATGGGCAAATCTATGCCGCATGGGGCCTCGCCGACACCGCCACCGATGAAAAAATCGCCCGCACGCGGGCCGCCCTCATCGCCCGCGCCGGACGGCTCATTCAATGGGATGCGGAGGGCAAAGCGACGATTCAAAACGAGCGCGGCGAGTGGGTGAGTTGGGAGTGAACGATGACTCACCTCTTCCTCCTCGACTGGTCGCTCCTCGCCCTCTCCCTGTTTAACACCAGCCTTATGCTCTGGCTCGGCCTTACCATTTGGCTCAACGCCGAGCGACGCGGGCTGGGCATCGCCGTCACCAGTGGGAGTGTGCTGTTAGGGGGTGTGTTCTTCATCAGCCATTCGGCCTTGCTCGCCCTCGGTGAGGATGCCACGCTCACGCCGACGCTCGAATGGTGGTGGTGGCTTGGCAGTCTGCCGCTCATCGGCTTGCCGTTGGCGTGGTATGGCGTCATGGCGTGGTTCGCGGGTTATTGGGATCCAATAGCGGTTGGGGCGCGTCGCGACGCCCCCCAACCGCAACGGTGGTGGCTGGCGCTTTGCTCCAGCTTCGCGCTGGGCCTATGCCTTTGGATTTTCGTCGCCAACCCGCTCCCGCCCTTTGCCCAAGTCGCGCGCCTCGACTTCTCCACGCCCGCCTCGCCCATTGGCTTCGCCGCCCTCATGGTAGTCTACCCGTTCTATATCTTGCTCTGCCTCGGCCTATCGTTCAACGCGCTCTTGCGCCCCGGCCCCGCCGCGCGCCTCATGGGCGACCAAGCACGGCGGCGCGCGCGCCCGTGGCTCATCACTGCCGCTCTCGCGCTCCTGAGCGTATGTTTCCTCGTGGTGGGTTTCATTGGGTGGATGTTCACCACCCGCGCGCCTTTCGCCGAGCGGCTCCTCCGCCTCGGCGGGTTCGATCTCCTCAGCCAACTCTGCATCGCGCTTGCCATCGTCGCGCTCGGCCAGGCCATTGTGGCGTACGAAATTTTCACCGGCAAGACCCTACCCCGCCGTGGCCTGTGGCGCTATTGGCGCAACGCGCTCATCCTCGCGGCTGGCTTCAGTGGGCTGATGGGCGCGAGCCTCACCCTGCGTTGGCCGGCCATCTACCAAATCCTCCTCAGCCTCGTGCTCATCATGGTGTTCTACGCCCTCCTCAGTTGGCGCTCCTACGCCGAACGCGAACAGGCCATGCGCCAACTCCGCCCGTTCGTGGCGAGCCAACGACTTTATACGCAACTCACCCGCGACGCCGATCTCAACCTCCATGCTCCGTTTGAAGCCCTGTGTCGAGAAGTTTTAAATACGCGCCGCGCGACCTTGGTGGCGATGGGAGCGTTATCGCCGCTCATGACCAGTCCCTTAAGTTACCCGCCTAACGCGGGGGAGGCCGTCTCGCTGTCGTCCACCGTGATCAGCGGGCTGGCGTTGCACCCTTCCTTGGCCTGCGTCCCCCTCACTCCTGCGCAGGATGGCCTCGCTTGGCTCGTGCCGCTCTGGAGTGAACGCGGCCTGATCGGCGCGCTGGGCCTAGGCGATAAACAGGATGGCGGTCTGTACTCTCAAGAAGAGATCGAGATCGCCCGCGCCACCGGCGAACGCCTGATCGATCTCCAAGCCGGGGTCGAAATGGCGCGCCGCCTCATCGCCCTCCAACGTCAACGCCTCGCCGAGAGCCAACTCCTCGACCGCCAAACGCGCCGCGCCTTACATGATGACGTGTTGCCCCAACTCCACACCGCCCTGCTCATGCTCAATCGCGGCGACTCGGCTGAAACGCAAACGCGCCTCACGGATCTCCATCGCCAAATCTCCGACCTCTTGCGGCAAATGCCCCGCGCCACTGCGCCTGACCTTGTGCGCCTCGGCTTAGTAGAAGCCTTACGGCAACTCTTGACGGATGAACTCGGACATGCTTTTGATGAAGTCGTTTGGCAGATCGCTCCGCCAGCTGAGAGTCAAGCGCGGGCCTTGCCCGCCTTCACCGCTGAGACACTCTATTACGCCGCGCGTGAAGCCCTCCGCAACGTCGCCAAACACGCGCGCCCGATTGAAGGCGCGCCCTTGCAAGTGACAATTTCATTAACGGAGGCCCCTGGCCTGACATTAATTATTGAAGACAATGGACAAGGCCTAACCGCTCCCACCTCGCAACCCCTCAGCAGTGGGCAAGGCCTCGCCTTACACAGCGCCCTACTCGCCCTCGTGGGCAGTACGTTGGAAGTCGCCAGTGCGGTCAGTGGCACGCGGGTCGTGATGAGCATCAACATGAGTGATTGAAGAGAATGACCTCTGCTGCAAAGCATTCCCTATTGGACCTGCACAATCGAAGTCATGGAGAAGGGTAGGAGTATAATTTCCTTATGAGGCCCCTATGACTCCCCTAGAGCAAACTCTTCTACGCGAACTCTCCACCCTCCCCGAAGCGCGCGTCGCTGATGTGTTAGCGTTTGTGCGGTTCTTAAAAATTAGTTTGCCCGATAAAGAAAAAATCCGGGATGATTTCAAAGAAGCTTTACAGGAGGCACGGGCTATCGCGCGTGAACAGAATATCACTCAAGAAGATATTGAAGCGGAGATTCGCGCGGTGCGTGAAGGGCGATGAGACGAGTCGTTCTTGATACTAATGTTTTGATCTCAAGCGCCTTAGGAGGCGCATTAGAAGTGCTCTTGGATAAAATGGGCGGATGAAGCATTTGCTGTCGTGGTGAGCAGTGAGATTGTAGAAGAATATCTGGAAGTGATTAATCGCCCTAAGTTTCAACTCAGGCAAGTAACGCTAGATCGTGTTATCCGCTATATCTATGAGTTCTCAGAGTTTGTTGCCCCTACGGAATATATCTATGAAGTCGTAGCAGATCCCAAAGACAACAAATTTCTCGAAGCCGCCCTCGCCGGAAATGTAGATGCGATTGTGAGCGGAGATAATCATTTGTTGGCTTTAAAAACGTTTCGCACCATCCCCATTCTGTCAGCCCGAGAATTTATAGAGCAGTTGACGCACTAAGCTTCATGGCGCATGGTCGTTAAGAACTCAGCGGCAACTTCACTGTCATTTGCAATCCCCCCACTGAGCGGTTACGTGCCGATAAACTTCCTCCGTGTGCCTCTACCAAGTTTTTAGCAATGGTCAGTCCCAGCCCGCTCCCACTCGAGTCAGCGGATTTGTAAAAACGGTCAAAAAGGTGGGGCAAGTCGGCCGGGGGGACGCCCGGGCCGGTGTCGCCCACGCTCAATTGTGCCCCATGCGGGTCAAACTCCAGCGCAATTTCGATGCGCCCGCCAGACGGGGTGTAACGCAAAGCATTTGTCAACAAATTCCCTAACACCTCCCGCAGGCGTACGGGGTCGAGTTCCAACAGGTTGCCCGAAGCCGGAGTGGATACGCTGAGCGAGATATTGGCGACCTCGGCGACCGGGCGAAAGGCAGACGCGGCTTCTTGAACGAGCAGGGCCAAATCCGTTGGCTCGCGGTGTAATTGCAACAAGCCACTTTCGGCTTGGGTGAGCGTGCGGAGATCATTTATCAACCGCGCCATCACGCGCGTCTCTTCCAGCAGAGGCGTCAGATGTTGCGCATCCGCCGGATAAATGCCATCGAGCACCCCTTCCAAATGGCTTTGCAACACGGTGAGCGGTGTGCGTAATTCGTGCGTGACATCCGCGAGCAGTTGGCGGCGTTGTTGCTGGTCGGCGTGCAGGCGTGAGGTCATCGCGTTGAACGCCCGGACGAGAGCCCGCACTTCGCGCGGCCCGCGTTCTATCACTTGGACCGCGTAATCGCCTGCCTCCACGCGTTCTGCCGCGTCAATCAACTCCCCAACCGGACGCGCGGCGCGCACCACGCTCCGCACGCTCATGACGATGACCAAACCCGCCACGACCACCGCGATAAAAGTCAAAAACGGCAACGCACTCGCCGGAAGCCGCACCCAATTTGCGATCTGGGTCACGAGCCAATACAAGCCGCCACATGCGCCAACGGTCAAAAGCGCGAACAGGATCAAGCCCATCGCCAGCCGCCTAAAAAAACGATGGTGGGGGCGCGTCCCGCGGTGTGGCGGCCACGGCTCGTTTTCCGGCCACCACGGCGGGCGGTGGTGGCGCTTCGAGCGTTCAGTTTCAAATTCAAAGTTCATCGGTAAATTTGTACCCTACGCCATACACGGTGAGGATGTAGCGGGGCGCGCGTGGGTCAGGTTCCAGTTTGCGCCGGATATTTTTGATGTGGGCATCTATAGCGCGCTCATAAGATTCAAACGCCACGCCTTGCACGGCGTCGAGCAGTTGGGCGCGGGTGAAGAGCCGCCCCGGTTGAGCGGCTAAAGTGGCGAGCAACTGAAACTCAGTGGCCGTCAAATCAATCGTCTGCGTGCCGCGCGTCACTTTCAGGCGGGGGACATCTAGCGTGACATCGGCGGCGTGGATCAGTTGCGCGGTCGGGGCGTTGGCCTCACTCCGGCGCAACATCGCCCGCACCCGCGCGACGAGCTCTTTGGGGCTAAAGGGCTTCACCACATAGTCATCTGCGCCCAACTCCAACCCCACCACCTTGTCCATCTCTTCGCCGCGCGCGGTGAGCATCAGAATCGGAACGGAAGAGGTTTTCCGTAACGTGCGCGTCACCTCCAGCCCATCCCGCTTGGGCAAACCGACGTCGAGGATCAGTAAGTCAGGCGTGTGGGTTCGGGCCAGATGCAAAGCCGCCTCGCCATCCGCCGCGCTGAACACGGTATAACCGGCTTGCTCCAGATAATCGCGCAAGACCTGCGTGATGCGCGGTTCATCATCCACGATGAGGATGGTTTTCATATCGCTATTGTACTCAAACGGAGGAATTGATCCCGACCTAACCCTTAGCCCCTCCCCCTAAAAAGGGAAGGGGCTAAAGGTTACGGGAGGGGACGGGGTAATGTTGAGCTCACGCCTTCGGCGCGGCATCAGCGGAGGGTGGGGTCTCGCCATGCGCGCGGCGATGCCACTCTTCAAACATCGGCGGAGGGCCACCGCCCCACCGGCCATGATGATGCCCGAAGGGCCCATGCCAGAGCACGCGGCGCACCAGGCCAAAGAGCAAAAACAACCCCAATACTGGGAACAGAATGCCAAAGCAACCAAAGGGGAAGAAGCCAAACGGATGGAAGAAACCCGGCCCATGCCCATACCCATAATAGTAGGGCGCGACGCTCACTGCCGGTTGCCCGTCTTGCGCCAGCCCTTGCGCGAGGCCCGCCTGATACGCCCAACTGCCCGCCGTAGCCGCCACGCCGAACAAGATGGCGATAACCAATATCCCCAAGATAATTCTGCGAAACATTGTGATCTCCTTGATCTGAGTTTGATATGGGGAGTATGACGAAAAATTATGAATGAATTGTGAACCGAGTGCGGAGGGATTGCGGAAGGCACACTTTTGATCTAATTCAGGAAATCTGAGGCAAAGTTGGGGCTGGCGAACCTGTAGGTGAACTTTCTCAGGTTGGAAAAACTGCTATAGTATTAGCCAAAGTGATGCTGACTTGGGGGAACCTCCATGCTAGACAAAAAGTTTTGTAGGGTAATTATGGGTAAAAAATCTGTGACCGATAGTAGCCGTCGCAAAGCACAAACATGGCCGTATAAACGTCAAGCACAGTTTGAGCGTGAATTGCGCGAGGCGGCTAAAAAATGGTTTGTCAGCCATAGTGATAGTGTTTCGATCAAGTATCCATATATTTTGGCTGAGTACAATGATTGGCCGCAAAACATCATTTTGTCTGAAGTGGCCGATTATATTCAAGCAGAACGCGACAAACGGCAGAAGGTCAAAAGCGGATTTCCTTTGCATAAATATATCCATCATGGCCTAAGCAGTCAGGCGATGCTTTTCAATTTAGTCGGCCCTCTAATTAAGCGGGATGACTTGCAACCTCTTCAACAGGCGCTTGAGCAAGCATGTGGTCTAGTGTGGCCTGTCGGAAAAATTACCGCCTCCTTTGAGTATGAAGACCGCCAAGTTTTCAATGAAGACTCCGGCCAACCGACCTCTATTGATTTAGTCATCACAGGTGAGACAGGCGATGGCGCTCTTTATATTGAGTCGAAGTTGGTGGAAAAAGAATTTGGTGGCTGTTCGGTTTTTGCTGATGGCGATTGTGAAGGACAAAATGCGGCCAGTAACCATGCGCTATGCTACTTGCACCATATTGGGCGCCAATACTGGCAACGGCTGGATGAGTTTGGGTTCACACAGGGGGTGTTTAAAGACAGCCCAGTTTGCCTTTTGGCTGGGTATTATCAGTTTTTCCGTGAGGTATTGTTTGCGTTAGCCAGAGGCGGTCATTTTGTTCTGCTGTACGACGAGCGCAATCCAGCGTTCTATCGCTCAAGTTCGGTAGGTCAGCGTGGGCTAACCCTTTGTGACAGGATAGAGTTGGACACTCCGACCTATAATTTAGTGTAGGGCCACAGGAGCTACTCATGACGACTATAACGACTACCCCTACCACCTCCCCCGACG
>Ga0315912_10003208_pt1 | contig 16476 bp, 10 predicted proteins | sample VfabasoilMG_FD_204469 | JGI IMG/M metagenome (GOLD analysis project Ga0315912, IMG submission 204469) | Garden soil microbial communities collected in Santa Monica, California, United States - V. faba soil | ecosystem: Environmental > Terrestrial > Soil > Garden | place: USA: California... | reverse complement strand
CGTCGAGCCGGTCACCTGGACGTAGATCGGGTTCGCGTAGAACCAGAGGTCCGACCAGGCGGCGATGTCGTAGCTCACCGCCTTCTGTCCGACGATGGGGCTCGTACCCGTCGCCACCGCGAGGTGGTCCGGGCAGCCGTCGAACTGGCTCGACGCGCTGTGAGCGGTGGTGCACGGGATGGTGAGGCGCGCCTTGTCGTTCGCGTTCGTGTACACGTCCGCGAGCGGGTTGCCGCTTCCGTCCGTCTCGAACGGCACGGCAGCCGGCAGGTTCGAGCCACGCAGGCGGAAGTACTGCGATGCTGCTACCGCAGACACCTTGAACGTCATGACGTAGAACGTCGAGCCGTCCACCGGAGACGTGACGGTGCTCCACGCCGAAGCGCCGCTGCCGTTGAACGTCTTCAGGATCCCTGCGCTCGTGTTCTTCGCCGCAGCCGGCACCACCGACAGACCCGGCGTCGTCCCGTCTGCCTTCAGCCAGTCCGTGTTCTTCGGCCAGGCACCCGCATACTCCGCGAGGTTGCTCGGGCTCTTGTAGCCGGTGACCAGGCCGCCGATGATATCGATGTGATCCAGCACCGGCTTGTTCAGGGGCTGGGTGACATTGATCTGCTTGAGCGACGGGTTCGGGAACGTGTAGGGCGAGAAGCTCACGCTCTCCGGGTCGCGCACTGCGATGCCGAGCACGATGTCCGCGCCCGACGCCACGGTGAGCTTTTCGCCCATCGTCGCGCAGCCGGCCGCCTCGAACGTGGAGTTTTTCGTGGCCGCATTCGCCGCGATCTCGGCGACGATGCCGTCCGCCTTGCCCGTGCAAGCGACGAACGCGACCCGATCGACCAGCTGGCCCTGGCTAGCCCAGGTGTTGCCGCTGCGGAGGCCGTCGACCACCGCCTGCGCCTTGGGCTTCGCGCCGCCGCTGCGCACCATCGTGTAGTTGCGCTGATACTCACCGGGGTAGAAGTCCTGCGTCGTGCGCCGATCGTCCGGGCCGAAGCTGCCGCGGTTGTGCCAATCGGAGCTCGCGAAGAACCACCAGTTGCGGCCCTCGCCGAGTAGCGCGTCCCACACACCGCCGACGTAGCCGGCGTAGACGCCGGTGCCGCCGTACGTCGTGCCGCCGACGCTGTCGGTCTGCACGCCGCCGATGTTGTTGCGGAGCACCTGGTACTCACCACGGTTGTCGGAAGCACCGTGACCGGGCTGCGACTCGAAGCCGAACGCGACGCGGGGCGCCGTGTTGTTGAAGTTGCGCAGGTGCTCGACGTTGAACCCGTTGTTGCCGTCCGGGTAGAACTGACCGGCGCGCTCGAGGTGCGCGGGCACGTAGTAGCTCAGATCGGGGTGGAAGGCGGCCATCCACTTGAGCGCCTCGAGGGTCTTCGAGTGACCTCGGTCGCCGACGCCGGCTCCGCTCGCCGGCACGAGCTTCATCGCGGTCGCGTTCCAGTTCGTCGTGTCCGCAGCGTTCAAGCTGCCCGGAACGGAGCAGTCCCAGGCGTTCGTCACGCCACGGCTGTTGTCCGTGTCGTTGCGGTCGAAGCAGTACTCCCACTGGGCGAGCGCGTTGGCGTTGCCGATCGCGGTGTAGCCCGGCGTGGTCGGCAGCGTTTGCGTGTCGACCGCCGCCGGCACCTGACCGGTGAGGACCGACATGGACGAGTGTTCGTGACCCGCGACGACGGACTCGACGCCGATGAAGAGCGGCAGGTTCTTGTAGGCGCTCAGGTACTCGAGGAGCGGGTACTGGAACTCCTGGATCGACTGCCAGCGCCACATGTTCTTGTTCGGGCTGGTGCCGCTCGCGAGGCCCTTCGGCGTGACGCCGGAGTTCTCCCAGGTCGTCGTCGGGGGCTTGCCGCTCACGAACGGGTAGGCGGGCGTGTCGAGGGTCGCGTCCTCGACGAGGGTGCAGTTGCGGTTGCCATTACCACCGTGGCCTGCTTGCACGAACCAGTCGAGACCCCAGGGCGTCTCCACCTTGTCCGTCGCCTTCTTGATGAGCTTCTGCATCGAGATCGAGCCGTCGGAGCAGGTCGTGTGGTTGTGGAAGTCGCCAGCGACGTAGGTGCCGGGCGTCTTCACCGCTGCCGAGCAGGTGACCTGCGTCGTCTGCGTGTCGGCGCACGAAGCCGCGGGGTCACCGTCGCCGACCGTGAGGCCGAGCGTCACCGTGCCGGGGGTCGACCCGCACGTGAAGGTGGGGTTCGGCAGGCTCGGGTTGCTGAGCGTGCCCGCGCTCGCAGTCCAGGCGTAGCTGAGCGGGCTCGGGCCGGCGTCGCTGTCGTGGGCCGCGGCCGAGAGGGCGATGCTCTTGCCGACCTGTACCTCGGCCGGGTTCGCGCTGATGCCGTCGATGGTCGGACAGATGTTGAGGACGCCCGTGACTCCGACGCTGCCGGTGCGCGCCGGCTCGCGGCAGGCGACCGGAACCGTGACGTTCGTGGTCTGGTGGGCAACGATGCTGAAGGTGGCCGAGCCGCCGCAGGTATCGCCCGCGTCGCTGTTGGCCGAGAGCGTGATCGAGAACCCAGAGCCGGCCGGGATGCCACCGATTGTGGCGGAAATCTTCGTGGCCGATGACAACTCGATGGAGCCGGTCTTCGAGAATCCGTTCGGACCGGTGATCGCGTAGGTCGCGCTGTTGATGTTGTGACCGTTGGCGATCTGAAGACGCACGCCGATCTCGCCGGCCGCTTCGTCGCTCGCCGTCGTGGGCGCGTTCGGGCCGTCGTTGAGGTCACCGCAAGCCGCAAGGGTTGCGACACCGCACAGGCCGAGCGCGAGCATGGTCAGCTTCTGGGTTCTGAGCATCAGTTTCTTCTCCGAACTCTGGGGTCTTGGGGCGCGCGAAAGACGCGCCGCGCTGGTCGGGCCCTTGAGCAAGAGACGGGCCACTCGAGTCGCGCTCGTCGAGCCGCGCCCCTCGCGCGAATCCGGTATCTTTTTCCGCATTTCATGCCTGACGCACGATTGTCTCAATCGACGGTCCCTCCGAAAAATGAACGACGCGTCCGATCTTCGGAAGGTCGGCGACGATGAGCGCACCGAGGTCAGCGTTCGCGGGTCTGCGAGGCGCGCGAAACGTTGTCGATATCGAGAAGGAGCTGTGACGCCTCGGTGCGCACGGGCTGGATCTGCCGAAGCTCGGCCAGCAGCGCTCGTGCTTCCGAGACGTTCGAGCGTGCGAGAGCGGCCGCCATCGAAAGCAAGGGGTCGTACGCGGGACGGAAGTCGGGGCTAATCCGCAAAACGGAAAGCAGCGGCTCGCGCACCTGAGCGAGCATCTCTTCGACGCGCGAGGATGGGTGCACGGAGCGCCCAGCCTCGAGGAAGCGGTCGCGCCCGGCGAAGTAGGCCGCGAGGCGCCGCGCCGCGCTTGGCTCGCACGAAGGGCTCAACACCTCGTCCGCGCCGACCGTCACCCTGGAGAGTAGCTCGGCCAGCCGGTCCCGCGGGCTCGCCTCGGGAGCGTACGTCGCGCGTGGCGCCGAGTACGCCACGACGGGGTGGTCGTCGGTGTTGGGGGCCACCCCTTGCGAGAGACGGCGCAAGGCGGCCGGTCCCGCAATGAAGCTCCCGAGCACCGCGTACTCGTCATCGAGGCCTAGAGTCCGCCACCACCCTGGCGGGTGCACGCGCGACAAGCGATCGCGCACGACTCCGAGGTCGAAACGCAGCGCAGCGTCTCCGCCGAGCAGCCCCAGCACCGGTGTCTCGAGGCTGTTGCTCGCCAGGAGCGCGAGGCCCTCGGGGAAGGCGGCGAGAAAGGAACGCACGATCACCCGCAGCGTCGGCAGATCGAGCTGATGGAGCGGCAGCCACTGGCAGAACACGCCCCCCGACCCGAGCCTCTGGCGAACTGCAGCGAAGTGCTCGCTCGTGTAGAGCGCCCCGGACCCACTGCGGGCCGGATGGAAGTTGTCGGAGACGATGACATCGTAGCGACTCGAGTCGGCGCGTACGAAGCGGCGGGCATCGGCCGGCACCGTCCGCACGCGCGCTCGTGCGGACTCGTCCACGAGCTCGTGCGTGAAGCGCGGCGACGCTAGAATCACCTCCGGCAAGAGCTCCGCTGCTTCGATCTCGAGCGTTTCATCGGCGGCCGCCGACGTGGCGGTCACGCCCGTTCCGAGCCCGAGGAACAGGATGCGCCGGGGTGCAGGATGCAGGACGAGCGGCAGCCACGCCTGGCGCGCGTCGACGTGCAGCGTGCGGTCGCTGCCCTCCTGTTGACGGTTGTTGATGTAGAGCCGCAGCGTGCCGTCCGCGTCTTCACTCACGCTCACCGCGCCGAGCGCTCCCTCGGCGTAGCTCACGAGCCTCCCCCCCTCCGGAACCTGGACGAAGCGGAGCGGCGGCGCGAGGAGGGCGACGCCGAGCGCCGCCGCGCTCGGCAGCGCCACGCCGCTCGTCGCCCAGGAGCTGCGCGTCGCGCACGCCAGATAGCCGAGAACGAGACCAACGAGAGTGAGCTTCGCCCCGAGCGCCGGCACGGCGAGCACGCCGCACACGGCAGGAGCCACGGCCGCGGCGAGCGTGTTGACGCCGAGCGCATGACCGAAGCTCAGGCCCGCGGCGTTCGCCGAGCGACTCAGGTGGCTGAACAGCGCCCCCATGACGAGCGTCGGCGGACCGAACGCCGCGAGTGCCAGGAGCGCTTCGGCCGCGAGCGCGGAGGCGGCACCCGCTCCCAGCGTGTCGAGGAGCGCTCGCTTCGACGCCTCGGCCTCGAAGAGGCCGAAGACCCCCAGCAAGCAGGCCACGGCAAGCGCCGAAAACAGGCGATCGCCGAGCACCTCGCGCGGTTCCTGCGACTCGAGCCAGCGCCGATAGGCGGCCGCTCCCGCCGCCGTTCCGACCAGGTACACGGCGAGGAGCAGCGCGAACGTGTACACCGTGTCCTCCGTCACCTGGCTGAGGACGCGAACGGCGGTCACCTCGTAGCCGATGCCGAGAAAGCCCGTCGCCGCCAGGCGAAGGAGAACCGCATTCGCCCGCTTCCCCGCCGGGGTCAGCGCGGGGCCGCGCGGAGCAGTCTCGCGGAACGCGACGAGCGCGAGCACCGCGCACGACAGATTCAGCGCCGAGCAGACCCCGGCGCTCCCCACGAGCCCGACCCTCGGGATCAACCACAGGGCGCACCCGAGCACTCCCAGCACCGCCCCGAAGGTGTTCAGCGCGTAGAGCGACGCTATGGAGCGCTCGCGGTCGCCCGCGCCCCGGAGCAGTCGCTCCATGGCAGGCAACGTGGCGCCCATGGCGGCCGTAGCGGGCAGGAACGCGAGGAAGGTTCCGCCGAAGGCCAGCGTCCATTGGCGCAGCGGGGACCCTCCCACGCCGACGGCCCGGTCGATGAAGCTCGCGCACGACGGCAGGCCAAGGCTCAGAAGCAGGCTCCAGCCCGCGATGACGAGCTCGCAGCCCACGTAGAAGCGCGCGGGGCTCGGGCTCCGCTCGATGCGCGCGCCCAGCGTCAGGCCACCGACCGCGAGCCCACCGAAAAATGCTGCCACGACGGCCAGCACGGCGGCGGTTTCGTGGCCGAGCCACAGCGCGCATTGTTCCGTCCAGACGATCTGGTAGCCGAGACCGGCAAAGCCCGAGGCCACCATCAAGAACGACGGCAGCGAGCGCTGGAACGGGCCTGCGGCGTGCTTCACCCGCCGAACCTGATCACGTACCCCCAGGAGTTGAGCTGCGCGGGGATGGCGTTGAGCGAAAGCGTGATGCGTCGCTCACCCTGATTCGGCGGCACCGCGTGCATCAGGTAGCTCGGGAAGAGCACCATGTCGCCGGGCTCGGGAGCCGGGCTCACCCATTTGTCGGCGCTGAATTCCGTGGGCTTCGTGGCGGAGTGGTCGTTCCTGAACATGAACTCGCTGCCGCCGGGGGATTTCATGAACACCGTCTGCGATCCCGGATGGGTGGGCGTGAGGTACACGACCGCGGAGATGAAGCTGTTCGCGTGATTGTGCATGGCCTGCCGCCCGCCGGCGTCGAGCACGTTCACCCACATCTCCTTGATGGCCCACGGCAGCCGCTCACCGAACAGGTGCGCGCCAAACTCCGCGAGCTTCGGCTTGACGAGCCCCGCGGCCTCGCCGAGCAGCGGGCTATCGCTCGGCTTGAGCATCTCCGTGTGCGCCAGGTTTGGCGACGAGTTGTTGTCGTTCTTGGCGCGGCTCGAGAAGTGCTCGACCAGCGCGTTCGAGAGGTCGGTCCCGAGCACGCCCCGCGCACGCATGAAGGGCGTTGGAAAGAGCCCGAAGATCTCGTCCATGCGCGCTCTCTACCTCCGGCATCGCCGAGCTGGTCGATCAAGGCACGCGTGCCTTCGGATCGTCACCGGACCGCCCAATTCGGTCCCCGGAGCCTGCCGGGCCCCTAAAGACGGCCGGAGGGGTACCCGTATCCACGTGGGCGGACACGCCATGCAGTCGCAACACAAAAGCTCGCAGGATCTCACGCTCCACGTTCTCGTGGTGGAGCACGAGCGAGCGGAGCTCGGCCGAACCTGCGCACGGCTGCTCGCCGAGGGCGTGGATGTAAGTACGGCTCGCACTGCCCTGGGGCTCGCCGACCGGGTGTCCCGACTCGAGCCGGATCTCGTCCTGATGGACGTGCTGATGCCCGGCCTCGACACGAACGAGCTCGCAAGGCTCGCCGCGCGCTGCGTCGGTGGCAAGCCCGCGCTGGTCGTGCACACGAAGATGCTCAAGTCGATGCTCAAGCGAGTGGTCGACGTACGGGCGGTCTACGGCTTCATCCCGAAGACGGACGACGAAGTGGCCTTCACGCGCCCGTTCCGAGAAGTCGTCGATCGGTTGGTGTCGGAGATGCCGACGCAAACCTTCGTACCGAGACTCCTCGGTATCGCGACGAGCGGCACCTACGCGATGAGCCCAACAGCCACGTCTTCGGCCGTCGCCGCGCCGCGAGCTGGTTCGCCCCGCTGAACCCTGCGCCCCCGCCCGCGTGCAGGACTGGGGTCCGCACCGGACAGCCACGGAATTTTTCCGCCGCCACTGCGCCTGTTCCTCGCACGGCAGCCCGGCGCGGTTCGGCTAAGCTCCACGCGGCGGCCCTCCGCCAGCGACCATGAGCTCACGCCACCACGCGCCGCTTCGCTCGGCGCTCTTCATCCTCGCGTGCGTTCTCGGCACCACTCGACCGGCCGAGGCGTACAAGAACGGGATTCAGACCCTGACCTGCGGGGCATGCCACCGGAACAACGGCATGACGGCCGCCATGGTCACGCTGACGCCTGATCACACTCCCGTCCTGCCAGGAGACACCGTGAGCTTCGAGGCCACGATCACGGCACCGAACATCCAGGACGGCGGCATCTTCGTGGTGGCGCCCGAGGTCGGCCTGCTCGCCACGAGCGCCGGGCAAGGACTGACTCTTTCCGATGGCTCGCTCACGCACTCGGCGCCGAAAGCGGCCGAGAACGGCAACGTGACGTTCGACTTCACCTGGCAGGCCCCGGCCGAGCCGGGCGCCGTGAATATCCAGATCTACGCGCTCGCCGGCAACGGCAACGTGCAGAACAGCGGTGACCTCCCCGGCGCAACCTCGCTCGCCTTCACGTTCGGCTGTGAGCCCGCAACCTACTACTTCGACGCGGACGGCGACGGCTACGGCGGCATGACCACGCTCACCGCGCTCGGCTGCGCGGGCGGGCCCTCCCCTCGGGCCTACGCCCCCACGGCGGACGATTGCGACGAAGCGTACGCCACCGTCCATCCCGGCGCGCCCGAGCGCTGCAACGGCAAGGACGATAACTGCGACGGGAACATCGACGAGAACACGGTGCCCGAGCCTCTGTATCCGGACCTCGACGGCGACGGGTTCTACGGCCTGGATCCCGGCGAGTCGATCGTCGGCTGCCTGCCGCTCGAAGGGTACGCCGACGAGATGGGCGATTGCGCACCGAGTGAGCCGGGACGGCATCCGGGTGCCGAGGAGGTGTGCAACCTCAAGGACGACGACTGCGACGGGCGTGTCGACGAAAGCGTGCGACCACGTTGCGGCGTCGGACGTTGCGAGGTCGAGAGCTCCACCTGCGATCCCGCCGACTGCCATGCTGGCGCTCCCATGAGCGAGACGTGCAACGGGCTCGACGACGACTGCAACGGCGTGGTCGACGACAGCGGCGACCTGTGCCCCGACGGGCAGCAATGCCTCGGGCTGCGCTGCGTGGTGGTGGACGAAGGCGCGGACACCGGCAGCGGCGGCACGGCGGGAATGCCCGCCGGCCCGAGCGGCGGCCTCGGCACGGGCGGTGCGACGGGCGGTACGGCGGGCGCTACGGCGAGCGGGACGACTGGCGGCACGGGAGCGGCGCCGGATCCCGACACCACGACCAGCACCGGCGCGACACCCTCCGGAGTGACGTCGGGAGCGGAGCGCCCGGCGAGCTGCGGCGTCGCGCTGCCACGGCGAGCGTCCGTCGGGGGGCTCGTCCTCTCGCTCGTCGCGCTCGTCAGCGTCCGGCGTCGCCAGCGCCCGTTGCGCCGGTAGCGAAAAGGCGGGGTGCGCGACCGGCCGGGCGCGTCACTTCGGGACGCAGAGGAGGCTCGAGCCGTGGCCGTCGCCGTCGTCGTAGCAGGCGCCTTCGGAACAGATGTACGACGCGCACTGATCCGAATCCGTGCACAGGGCGCCCGCAGCGAGGCGCGTCGCGCAGCGGTCGGTGGCTCCATCACAGTAGGCGCTCGCGACGCATTGGTCCCAGTCGCAGGGCTCGGCAACGGCCCGGCGAGCGACACAGGCCCCCGTGGCGTTGTCGCAATACGTCGCCAGGTCGCAGGGCTGAAGCTCGTCGCACGGACCGCCGAGGGGACTCAGCTGTTTGCACGCGGTGCCGTCGCAAAAAACGCCATCGGCGAGATCGCAGAGGTAGCCGCGAGCCGGCGCTCCGTCCGGGAAGACGACGCCCGACGTTCCCCGCGCGTCGCGCGTGCCGAGGCACGGCGCATCCCCGGCGTGGCCGCGGAGCTGCAGCTGACACGTCCGCTGCGAAATCTCGACGTGGCAATCGACTTCACCCTCGGTCGACGGCGCGCAATCCGCCTGCGACGCGCAAGGCTCGCCCGGCAGGTGCGTCCCCACCGGCGACACGAACGCCCGGTCGCAAGCAGCAGGCGGTGACTCCGAACCCAGGCAGACGGTGTAGTCGTTCGTCGCCGCCCGCAGCCATTTCACGCACTCGGCGCCCTGCACCGCGTCGTAGGTGATCCCCACGTTGATCGCCTGAACGAAGGCCAGGCACTCCGCAGGATCGGCACTCATGCCATGGTCCACGCAGCACGGGCCCTCCGAGGCGCAGAGCGCCCCGAAGAAGCCCTGGAGCGTGCTCGGATCGTACGCGCCCGCGCCCGCGGCTCCACCGCTGCCGGACGTGCCCCCGGAACCCGGCGCATCGTCGTCCGTCGGTCGACTCGCCGCGCAAGCCGGCACAACGAGCAAGAGCAGGCAGGACCACGCTTTCATGCTCGCCACCTGGAGCAATCGCCGTGCCGACGACAGAGCGGATGCCACGGAGGTCAAATCGCGAGAAATCGGGGCTCGCTTCGCACTCTCGCCGTCCCGAGTGTCGAGCAGGCCGCACAGGTGCCCGGCAAGGTGAACGACCTTTCGCCGCCGCCGAGTGATGGTCACACCAAGGGCAGAGCACCCTTGGCTTTCGTGACTGCCGGGGGGCGCGGTGGGATACTTAGAAGCCATGCTCCGCACGACGCTGCCAGCCATGGCGCACACCATCGGCTGGTGCACCCTGTGGGCCGCGGCTGGATGCAGCAGCGATCAGGCGGCCTCCTCCACCAGCGTGGGCGGAGCAGCGGGAGCGGCGGCAAGCGCGGGAAGCGCCGGCCGAGGGCCCGCAGGCGGAGCCCAGGGCGTGGCGGGCCGAGCGAACGGCAACGCGGGGCAGTCGCAAGGCTGCGCGCAGGGCGCCTGCGGGGGCGGAGGCAGCGGCGGCTCCGCCGGTGCGAGCACGGCGGCGGGCGCTGGGGCGGGTGCAGGGCTCGGTGGAGCCGCCGGCAGCTCGGGAACGAGCGGCACGTCCGGCGACGCGGGCAGTGGCGCGACGAGCGGCGGGGGGAGCGGCGCCGGCGGCGGGGGACGCCCGAGCGGCGGACGCGGCGGGATGAGCGGGGCCGGTAGCGGAAGCGGCGGCAGCGCAGGCGCGACGGGCGGCCGAGGGGGAAGCAGCACCGGCGGCACGGGCGGCACCGATGACTGGTTCCCCTGCGACGGCAGCACCGACGGCTACGACGCCGTCATGACCAAGAGTGGCTCGACCTGGACCGTGACGAGCGGTGGCAGCCAGAAGTACTCCGGCGCGGACATGCAGGCCGCGCTCACGGCGGCGTACGGCAGCCTGAGCTCCGGACGCTCGACGAAAGAGAGCATCCTCGTCCAGGGCGACGGCGACATCCCTGCCTCGGCTCAATTTGCCATTCCGAGCTACACGATCCTGAACGTCTGCGGCACGCTGAACGTTTCGGGCACGCCCTCGGGCTCCGACCGTTCGCCGCTCTACGCGCGCGGCAAGACGCAGATCGACATCCCCCACCTCAAGATGACGGGCTCCCCGCAGTACGGCATCTTCATCCGCGAGAGCGACGACGTTCACCTCGGCCAGATCGACCTCAGGCTCACGGCGTCGGCCGGCATCGGCATTCGCGTCGACAGCGGAGGGAGCGCCTCGACGGAGACGACTTTCAACCAGAACTTCGCCCTCGATTACGTGTACGGCACCGGCATGGGGAGCCACATCGTCGAAACCTACGGCATCGACGGCGTCGCCATCGGCACGGTCGAGGGCAAAGACGTGGGAGAGTGCGGGCTGCTCTTGAACCGCAGCATCAACGCGGAAGTGGGGCTCGTCACGTGCGACGGCTGCGGAACGGGCACGGGCTATGCGGCGTTCCGCGTCGCCAACGACGTGGGCAAGATCGGCAGCGCGTACCCCGCCGGCAACATCCACGTCGGGAAGGTCGTCGCCCGCGCCGGCGGGCGCGGCATCTTCTCGGTCTCGGGCTGCGGCGGCCTCACGATCGACGAGATCGACATTGCCAGCACGGGCAACACCTCGATTCTCATGCAAAACACCTACGAAACCACGATCGCCGCCGTGTCGGGTACCGTGGTCGGCGGCCTCGTGCAGCTCACCAACGACACCGACAACACGAACAGCGGCCGCTACCTCCCTTCCGAGAACGTCCACATCGCGAACCTCACGCTCAGCGGCGGCGCCCAGGTGCGGCAGGACTGGTGCTCGGAGTTCGGCTCGAACGGGTGCACCGCCACGAACGTCACGGGCGGCACCGTCTCGATGTGTCCCTGAGCGGGCCCGTCAGTAAAACGTCAGATCGTCGATCCAGAAGTTGAACGGCGCGGCGCCCGGCGACTCGAAGGAGATGGAGACGAGGGTGTCCGGCTCGAACGCCTTGGGAGCCGTCGACCAGGACGGCTGCTCGAGAGCGTCGAACGGCACCTCGATCGTCGTCCAGCCGGAAGCGACGGGGTATTCCCAGCCATCGCCTTCTCCGGTGTCCACGGTAAACCCAAGACAATCCGTGGATTCAGCGCCGCTGCACAGGCCGCCTTCGGTGTAGGGGTCGGTCGTCGGCGTCGTGGCCAGCGTGTGGACGACGAGGCGCATCATCGACGCGGATCGATAGGTGAAACGCAGGCCCGTGTACGCGGACGCGTCGTAGGCGTGCTTGAGCAGCGTGCCGTTCGGCTGATTCATGTTCGCGCCGACCCCCGCTCCCCACTGCGTGAAGCCGTTTCCCGACGTATGCAGCGAGTGCTCGCCGGCGTGACCGGGCGAGTCGTGCAGCACGAGCACCTGCTCGCCGCCGGTCATGTCATTGTACGTGTACCAGGCGCCGGCCCGCCCCGCCTGCTGATAGATGACCCCGGTGTAGCCCTCGAAGTCGTCGACCAAACCCTCGTCGCAGTCCGGCGTACAGGAGGTGAGGTCCGGTGGTACGGAGCCCGTGATCGCTTCCTCCAGGGAGAGGAGGCAAAGGTCGAAGGGCGTCGTACTGCTGGAGTTGGCCGGCACGGCCAGGCCGATCGACCGGAGCGGCTCTCGGTCGTAGGTGGCGCCGCTTCCCGTCCAACAATCCTTGCTGAACGAATTGTAGGCGTAGAACCCGCCGTCCCCGTTGAGCGGGGCGCACCAGATCGTGCCGTCCTCTCCGACGAGATCGAGCCACACGAGGGACCCGCCGGCATTCTCCACCTCCACCGTGACCCCGAAGTCGACAGGCACGATGGAGCCAATCTCCGAGCTGCCGATCTCCTGATTGAGATTGATGCCGAGCATCGCGTAGCCGTCGCCCGTCGGATCTGCGGCGACGGTGCCCGAGATGCAGATCGGCTCGCCCGGGGGCACGGGGCCCACGTCGTCGTCGAAGGCCTCGCCGCTCCCGTCGGCCCAGGAGTACCCATGCCAGTCGCCCGTCACCACGTAGCCATTGGGAGCGTTGCCCGTGCCGGAGCTACCGCCCGTGGTCGAGCCGCCGGTGCCGCCGTTCGAGCCACCAGAGCCACCCGTGCCGCCTGCACCGCCGCCACCCTGACCGCCCGTGCCGGAGCTGCCCCCGGTTGCGCCACCCGTGCCCGAGCCGCCGCTCGCCGCGTTGCCACCCGTGGCCCCCGAGCCGCCGCGCCCCGCGCCGCCCGCGCCGCCGGTCGCCTTCGTCCCGCCGCTCGAGGGCGTAGCCCCCGAGCCGCCCGTTTGCTCGCCTGCGTTGCCAGCGTCGTCGTTCACCTCTTCGAGCGGTTCGACGAGCAAACACGCGTTCGAGCTGGCGGCGAAGGCCAGCCACGGGACGAATCGGTGAACTAGCGAGCGCACGTTCAAAACCTTCCGACCGCGGCAAGCCCCGCGCCGCCAGGCGACACCCAGGGCGCGAACGCCGTCTTGCTCGAGGCGGCGGGACGCGTGAGAACGAGCACCGTCGTGAGCACGGCACCGGCGACGGCCGCGCCAGTGCACGCGAGGTTCGCGATCTGCAGACCCTGCGCGGCGTCGTGCGCGCCCTGCCGTTCGCTCTCGCTCTTGTCGGGGTCCGAGTTCACCGTCTCGTACTCTCCGGCCTTGGAGTGAGCCATGATGCCGGTGACGATGGCGCCGCCGGCGAGCAGGATCGTCGCGCCGCCGGCCACGTAGATCGGCACCGTGAGCGGGCGATTCGGGCCGTCCGGGGCCGGTGTGGCCGGGCTGGGCGCCGGCTGCGGAGGCGGCACGACGGTGACCGGGGCGACCAGGGGGGCCACCGGCGCCGTGGGATCGACTTCGAGCACGGGAACCGTGATGGCCACGGGCGGCTCGCCGGTCTTGAGCTCGACCGCTTGCGTCCAGGTCTTCTTGCCGGGAGCCGCCGCCACCACCGTGTGGGCACCGGGGTCGACGGGGACGGCGACGCCCAGCGCGTGCGGGCCGAGCACCACGCTGTCGATGCGCACGCTGACCTGGTCGGCGGCGGGCTGCGACGTGACGGACACCGTCAAGCGCGGCACGACCTGGCTCAGCGCCTGGGCGTGGGTGTCGGCCAGGTCCTGACGGTCGCGCTCATTGGAGCGGCGTGCCAGCTGCGAGGCCTCGGTGAACTCGAGCCACGCCGTCGCGACGAGTCCCTGCTTCTCGTGACAGACCGCGAGATTCAGGAGCGCGCCCAGGCTCGGATCGAGCCGATTGCTTTCGGCGAGCTTGGGGCACGCGTGCTCGTAGTCGCCCGCCTGCAAGAGCTGGCGACCTTCGCTGAACAGCGTTTCCGCCATCGTCTTGTCGACGCTTGCCTGCGCCCAGAGCACCCCGGGCGCGAGCCACACCCACGCAGTCAGACCCAGCGTCGAAGCGAATCGCGAAGCAAGCACTGCCGGCATCCTACCCGAGCGGCAACGCCGAAAGGAGCCCAGAAATCGTGCTTTCAGTTGAGCCGAGGGGCGGATTCTTGCGCGAAGCTCGTGGGGTACTCACCCCAACTAGGCGGAGGGCGCCGGCGGGCCGTGGGCGCTGATGCGGTTCGAGAACGTGCCCGGGGCCTCGTCGCCGAAGCAGATGCCGAGGTCGCGACCGGTGTCGACCGTGTCGGAGCTGACTTCGACACCGCGTGTCCCGCCGATGACTTCTTCGAACGGCACGAGCACGATCTTCCCACCCACCTGCGCCACCATGCCGCTGTCGGTGCCGTCGGCGAGGTAGCGCACGGCCGCGCAACCCATGCGCTGGGCGAGCAGGCGATCGAACGCGACGGGCGAGCCGCCCCGCTGGAGATGCCCGAGCACCACGGAGCGGGACTCGCACCCCGTCGTTTCTTCGATCCGGCGGGCGAGGCGTTCGGCGATGCCCCCGAGCACGGCGTGCTCTTTGAATTCGTCCTTGCCAAGCTTGTAGGTGGCCTCCGCGCCGATTTCTTTGGCTCCCTCGGAGACGACGACGATGGCGAAATCCGAACGACGCCGGTAGCGCTCCTGGATCTTCTCGCACACGCGCTCGAAGTGAAACGGGATCTCCGGCAGCAGGATCACGTCGGCGCCGCCCGCGATGCCGGAGTGCAGCGCGATCCAGCCCGCATGGCGGCCCATCACCTCGACCACCATCACGCGCCGGTGCGCCTGGGCGGTGGAGTGGAGATTGTCGAGCGCGTCGGTCGTGGTCGCCACGGCGGTCGCAAAGCCGAACGTGACGTTCGTGCCCTTGAGGTCGTTGTCGATGGTCTTCGGCACCCCGATCACGCGCTTGAGCCCGCGCTCCATCAGCTTGCGGGCAATCGACATCGAGCCGTCGCCCCCGAGGGCGACGAGCGCGTCGATGCCGAGCTCCTCGAATCGCTTCACGACCCGGTCGGACACGTCCACCGGCACGTTCTTGCCGTCCTGCATGACCGGGTACTTGAAGGGGTCACCGCGGTTCGTCGTGCCGAGGATGGTGCCCCCGAGGTGGACGATGCCGCGCACGCGCTCGCGATCGAGCGGGATGATCGACTCGGCGTCGTTGGTGTGCATGCCCTCGTAACCGCGCCGGATGCCGAGCACCTCCCAACCGTGATTGAGCGCGCTCAGCGCGACGGCGCGGATGACGGCGTTGAGTCCGGGCGCGTCACCGCCCCCTGTGTTGATGGCGATACGACGAACCATGGCGGTTCGCCGACGCTCGCCCGCGCTTCACTTCACGTCAACGTAGAAATCGTTGCTCTCGAGGTTCGTGATCGGTCCCGACCAGATCTCGAAACCTACGGCCACGGCATTCACCTTGTTTCCGGTGATCGTCAGGCCGCGCGTTTGGGCGTCACGGATGAAATCCATGACGTCGAACTCGATCTCCGGGCTGTCCATGCCTTCCTGGCGCACCCAGTTGATGATCGGCCGATTATTCACGGTGCCGTTCCAGATATCCCAGACACCGGGCACGTTCGCGACGGTGATGCCCTTGTGCATGGCGTTCGGCGAGCCGGCAGGCTGCTCACCCGGCGGGTCGCGCAGCCAGACCATCAGGTACATCCCGAAGCCGGTGTCCGTACCGAGCCAGATGTCGTAGGCCGCGTTGTACGCCCCCATGTTGCCGTTCGCGTTCCAGCGCCAGCCGGTCTTCAGCGTGGTGATCTGGTCCATCGCCTTGGGTAGGCCGCACGCGGGGACCTCCTTCACGGAGTACTGACCGCAAAACACGCTCGGGTAGGAGGCAGGCTGCCCGCCCGAGCCGCGCGAGCCCATCATCGCCTCGACGATGAACGACGTGCCGTTCCACGAAACCGTGTGGCTGTCGAAGCCGGGGCCCCAACCGTTGGTGATGAGCTCGTACGGGACGCCGTTGCGACCGACCTCGGTCGTCTCGTACTGCATCATCGAAGTCCCCGAACCCGTCATGATGCCGTTGCCGAGCCCGATGCCGGTCGGCATGCCACCCGCGGCGCCAGCCATGCTCGTGCCACCCGCGGCTGCGCCGGCACCACCGCCTGCGCCGAGCCCTCCGGAGGCGGCTGTCCCGGACCCGGCGGACCCGGACTGACCTGCACTGCCCGCCCCGGAGCCAGCTCCGCCGCCGGAGCCGCCACCCACGCCGACCGCGCTGCCACCTTGCCCGGCAACGACCGTCATGCCGGCGGAGCTCCCGCTCGAGCCGCCTTGTCCGCCGCTCTGCCCGCCGCCGGCGCTCACGCCCGCGCCGCCACCGTTCGTCGACGTCGTGGCCCCGCTACTCGAGCCGCTCTGACTGCTCGCGTTGCCCGACGCGTCGTCGTCAGCGTCCGGATCTTTGGGACCGGCTTCGGAGCAGGCAGCGAACAAGAGCAGCGCAACCGGGGCACAGAGCAGGGTGGTGGGGTGAAGGAAATGTTTCAAAGGCTGAGTCTCCCGACGACGGCGCGCGGCGCGAGGTGCTGGAACCGGTACCGGACTATCACGCCCGCCGCAGCGCGCAATGCGGAACGGCCGAAATTCGTGCCG
>Ga0315912_10003207_pt1 | contig 16482 bp, 10 predicted proteins | sample VfabasoilMG_FD_204469 | JGI IMG/M metagenome (GOLD analysis project Ga0315912, IMG submission 204469) | Garden soil microbial communities collected in Santa Monica, California, United States - V. faba soil | ecosystem: Environmental > Terrestrial > Soil > Garden | place: USA: California... | reverse complement strand
TTGGAATCCCATGGGGTCCTGCAGGCCTTGCCGAGGCCCCCTTACGGCACCTTCGCCCCGGCCCTTTGTCCCAATGGGGTGGCGGTCTTCGGGCGCGACCAAGAGAGTTCCCGTCAGGTCTGGAGCTCGAAGGAAGGCTACCCGGGCCATCCTGACTACCGGGAGTTCTACCGGGACGTGGGGTTCGACCGGCCGGAGGGGGAACTGGCGTCCTTCGTGAAGCCGGAGGGCATCCGCCGCTTCACGGGGCTCAAGCTCCATCGCGTGACGGGTCCCACCGACCAGAAGGACCCCTACGACCCCGAAAGGGCAAAGGCCCGTGCGGTCGAGCACGCGGGTGATTTCCTGGCCAGTCGCCGTCGGCAGTTGGAAGAAGCCTCGCGTTGGATGGACCGCCCCCCGCACCTATCCTGCCTCTACGACGCGGAGCTCTTCGGCCACTGGTGGTTCGAGGGCCCGGATTTCCTGAAGGCCCTCTTCGAGCGGAACCACCGGGAAGTCGGCCGTTCGGCCGGGACCCTCTCCTTCGTCACGCCCTCGGAGGCCCTCGAAAACCATCCCGCGACCCACCGGACCCAGCCGGTCTTCTCCTCCTGGGGAGTGGGGGGCTACTCGGAGTTCTGGCTCAACGAAAAGAACGATTGGATCTACCCCCCGCTCCATCAGGCGGGCCGGGAGCTCTCCGAGGCCCTCGGGAAAGTCCCGGCCCCCAAGGGATCGGTCCTCAAGGCCCTCCGTCAGGCCGCCCGGGAGCTCCTCCTGGCCCAGTCGAGCGATTGGGCCTTCATGATGAGGACGGGCAGCCACCGCTCCTACGCGGAAGCCCGGTTCAAGATCCACTTGAACCGTTTTGAGAGGCTCCTCGCCCAGGCCCGATCGGGGAAGGTGGACCTGAAGTTCCTCGCGGACCTGGAGGAGAAGGACAACCTCTTTCCTGATATCGACCTGAGGCCCTTCCGGTCGTCCTGAGCCACTCCCTGGGGGAGCCCAAAAGGCCTTGGTTTTCTTCGCGTTCTTCACGGCTCCGTCGTGAAAAATGGTTTTGTGAAAGAGGGCGCGACCCTTACAATGTCGCCACTTTTGAGCGGAGGAAGACCTTGAAGACCGTCATCGGCGTGGACCTGGGGGGCACCAATATCGTGTCCGCCGTGGTCGATGAAAAGGGCCGGGTGCTGGGGAAGGACAAGCGCAAGACCCTCGCTCATCTGGGCGCCGCCGCCGGGATGCAGCGCAACGCCGATTCCGTGCGCGCGGCCAGCGCCAACAGTGGTCTTCCCTGGGCCTCCCATAAGGCCGTGGGGGTCGGTTCCCCCGGGCCCCTGGACCCCAAGCGCGGCGTCATCATCTACACCCCCAACCTCAACTGGTCGAACGTTCCGGTGGTCAAGATCCTCCAGAAAAAACTCGGGAAGAAGGTGGCGCTCGAGAACGACGCCAACCTGGCGGCCTTGGGCGAGACCTGGATCGGCGCCGGCAAGGGAAAGAAGTACGTGCTTTGCGTGACCCTCGGGACGGGTGTGGGCGGCGGTTTCATCCTGGACGGGAAGATCTATGAGGGGGCGACCGGCGTCTCCAACCATATCGGGCATATCGTGGTGGACCCGACGGGTCCCAAGGCGCCTTACGGCAACAGCGGCATCCTGGAACAGTATTGTTCCGCCACCGGCATCATCCGCATGGCCCTGGAAGCCGGGCTCAAGTATCCGGCCGGGGCCGCGAAGGAAGCCCACAGCTTCCAAGTGATGGCCGAGAAGGGGAACGTCCATGCCAAGAAGGTCTACGAGAGGGCCGGGAGGATGTTGGGGGTGGGGCTCACTACCGCCATCCACCTCTTGAACCCCGAGATCATCATCCTCTCAGGCGGCGTGGCGGGGGCTGGGAAGCTCTTGACCGGGCCCATGATGAAGGAACTCAAGCAACGCTGCTTCAAGTCCCACCTGAAGGGCCTCAAGTTCGCGATGGCCAAACTGGGCGACAACATGGGTGTGGTCGGCGCCGCTCGCCTGGGTTGGCAGCACCTCAACGGCCACGCTTAAGCCTTTCCTTCCATCACAGAAAAATCGAAAAGAAAAAGCCTAGCCACGGATCCACTCGGATTTCCCCGGATGAGGCCCATTTCTTAAGACCTATCCGGGACCATCCGGGTTCATCCGTGGCGGGTGTGGTGATCAGTGGTTGAACTCGTCGGTCACGGCCCCTTCCGAGGCCGAGCTCACCAGGTGCGCGTACTTGCCCAGCACGCCCTTGGGATAGGGGTTCGGGATGGGCTTCCACTTGGCCTTCCGCTTCGTAAGCTCCCCCGTGGACACGTGCAGTTCCAATCTCTTCCTCTTCGCGTCGATGGTGATGAGGTCCCCGTCCTTGATCAGGCCGATGGCGCCCCCCACCTGGGCTTCCGGCGCGATATGGCCGACCACCAGGCCGTGCGTGCCGCCGGAGAACCTGCCGTCCGTGATGAGCCCGACCTTCTCGCCGAGCCCCTGTCCCACCAAAGCCGCGGTGATGGCCAACATCTCCCTCATGCCGGGCCCGCCCTTGGGGCCCTCGTAGCGGATGACCACCACGTCCCCCGCCTTGATCTTGCGTTTCTGGATGGCCTCGAAAGCCGCTTCCTCGCCGTTGAACACCTTGGCCGGACCCGTATGGGTGACGACCTTGAGCCCCGAGATCTTGGCGACGGCCCCCTCGGGGGCCAGGTTGCCCTTGAGGATGACCATCGGCCCTGTCGGATAGAGGGGTTTGTCCAGGGAGGTGATGATGGGCTGGTTCTTGGAGAGGGGTTGGGCCAATTTCAGGTTCTCCTTCACCGTGCGGCCCGTGACCGTGAGGCAATCCCCGTGTAGCAGCTTGGCGTCCAGGAGCAGTTTCATGACGGCCGGGATGCCCCCGATGCGGTCCAGGTCCGCCGCCACGTACTTGCCGGAGGGTTTCAGGTCCGCCAGGTGGGGGACCTTGTTCCCGATGCGGTCGAAATCCTCCAGGGTGAGCTTCACCCCGATGGACTTGGCGATGGCGATCAGGTGCAGCACCAGGTTGGTGGAGCCGCCCAGGGCCATGCCCACGGTGATGGCGTTCTCGAAGGCCTTCTTGGTCATGATGTCCTTGGGGCGGATGCCCTTCTTGAGGAGCTCCACGACGGCCTGGCCCGCGCGGTCGCAGACCACCCGCTTCGGCTCGCCGATCGCGGGCTGACAGGAGTCATGGGGCAAGGCCATGCCCATCGCCTCGATGGCCGAGGCCATGGTGTTGGCGGTGTACATGCCGCCGCAGGAACCTGGCCCGGGGATGGCGCATTTCTCCACTTGTTCCAGTTGGTGACGGTCGATCTTGCCGGCGCTGTGTTGGCCCACGGCCTCGAAGACGGAGACGATGTCCAGTTCCTTGCCGTTCAACTTGCCCGGCAGGATGGTCCCTCCATAGACGAAGACGGAAGGGATGTTGAGCCGCCCCATGGCCATCAGACAGCCCGGCATGTTCTTGTCGCAGCCGCCGATGGCCACCAGCCCGTCGAAGCGCTCCGCGCTGGACACGGTCTCGATGGAGTCGGCGATGACCTCGCGGGAGACCAGGGAGAACTTCATGCCCTCGTGGCCCATCGCGATGCCGTCGGCCACGGTGATGGTGCCGAAGATCTGCCCGAAACCGTCGGCGGAGATGACCCCACGCTTGATCCGGTCCGCCAGTTCGTTCAGGTGGTAGTTGCAGGGGGTGACCTCGCTCCAGGGCGAGGCGATCCCGATGATGGGTTTCTTGAAATCCGCGTCCTGGAACCCCACAGCCCTCAGCATCGCCCGGTTGGGGGCGCGCTTGTCGCCGTCGGTCATCATCGAGGAGCGGTGCTTGAGACGGTTCTTCATGGGGAGGGCCTTTCGCTGGAATGAGCGGGCATTCTAATGCCCCGGGAGGCCCACCTCAAGCGAGGCGGGACCTTAAGGATAGGCAGGCCAAAAGGCCGCAGAGCAGGAAAAAAAGGAAGAAGCCGAGGCGTAGGCCGGTGGGGTCGAACGTAAGTTCCAGCAGGTTCTTTCCCGGTTGAAGGATGAAGGCCATATGGAGCCCGTAGGAGTCCGAGGAGGGGGTCGTGGGAACGCCGTTCAAACCGGCCTTCCAGCCGGGGAGGAGCGTCTTCTGGACACCGAGATAGTCCATCGATGACGGGCCTAGGGAGGAGGATCCTTCCACCGAAATGGAGACGCTCGTTTCTCCCCATCCCAGGACCGAGGGGCTGGGACCTTTCGGCTCCGTGACCAGCAGCTTCCCCCGCGCCAAGGCGATGGAAACCCTTGGTTTGACCCCCTTCAAGCGATGGACGAAGGGGTAGTGTTTTTGGACAGGTTCGAAGTCCGCTGGGAGGGACAGGGGCGAATCCGACACGATCTGATCGATCCCCAACCACCGGAGCATTTCGACCTCCTTCTCGAAGCCCTTCGGGTCCCGATCCTTGTAGACCCAGGAGAACCAACCCAATCCTGCCAGGAGCTTGTCGTAATTGGGTAGGTGGGGCGCCCCGACGAAGGCCAGGTTGGGTCGGGTTTGGACGAAGTTCCAATTGGGGAACCCCATCTCCGCGTACTGTTTCGGGGAAGGGGAAACATCCCTCGAGAGGAGCACCAAGGACCGGTTCTGGGCCGGAGGATAGGAGGGCTGGGGTAAGGTCGAGGGATCCAGGAAAGAACCACCCAGGGGCATGCGGAAGGCCATGAGGTCCGCGAAAAGAAGGACCAGGAGGAAAGCCTTCTGGAAAGGGATGGTCCAGCGGTCACGGCTGAGCACGCAGGCGAGGAGCCCCGCCAGGAACCCGAGCGGCAGGAAGACCCATGGCCCACGGTGGTCCAGGTCGAAGGCCAGGGCCGAGAGCTTCTCCCCGAGCCGGGAGAGGTAATGGTCCAGGGGTTGGGTGTGGAGGCCGTCCCCCAAGAGGAAGGTCTTCGTCAGCCAAGTCGCGGCCCCTTCCAGCAGGGGCCGTCCGAAGGAAAGGGCCGCCCAACCGAGCACCAGGGTCCCCAAGGCGAAGGCGCCCAGGCCCCAAGCCAGTTTGCGGCCGAGGGGCCAGGGGGTCTTGTCCTTGAACCAAGCGTCCCAAGCGAAGGCCGCGCCGATCCCCAAGGCCCAGGTGGCCAGGAACCAGAAGCGGGCCGGGTCCCGGAAGAGGGAGAAGAGGGGCAACTTCGAGACCAGGGGATAAAGGGGGAAGAATTTTCCCATGGCCATCAGGACGGCGAACCCCGCCGTCCATCCCACGAACCGGCGTAAGGGATGCTTGCGCAGGAGGAAGAGGAGCATGAAGAAGAGGCCCACTGACCCGAAGGCCACCTGCATCTCCACGAATTGGTACTGCCACCAGTAGTCACCCCCGGTCCGGTCGTACTGTTCCTTCCCGAAGAACCAGGGGAAGAGAAGGGTCAGGAAGTTGAGGGGCGTCCAGGAATGGAAGAAGCGGTCCACCTCGGTCCAGGTGGGGAAACCTTGGCCCACGCGACATTCCAAGGTGAAAAGGACCTGGGGGGTGGCCGTGAGGAGGGCCGTCAGGAAGAGGCCCGAGAGGGTCTTGGCCCTCGCCCACCCTTTGCCGGACCCGGCGAGGAGGACCCAGGCCAGGAAGAAGAGCCCTTCCAAGAGGACCACTTGGGGATGTCCCGAGAGGAGGTTCAGCCCGTAAAGGACGCCGGCCGTCAGGAGCCAGACGATCCGGCCCCTTTCCCGATATTCCACAAGGGCCGCCACGGCCCAGGGGAAGAAGGCATGGGCCCAGGCCACGTTCAGGTGGTCCAACTGCGCCATCTGATGGCCGTTGTAGGTCCAAAGGAACGAGAGGAAGAGGGAAGCGGTCGAAGAGAGGCCCAGCCTACGACCCAGGACGTAGCTCCCGAAAAGGTAGAAGGCCTGGGGAGCCAAGGTGAGGAGATTGAAGGCCAGGTCGAAGTCCCTCACAAGATGGAAGAGCCAAAGGGCGGGAGAGAGGATGCCGATCATCACCACCGCGGCCACAGGGGCCCCGTGATAGGCGAGGTCGGAGATGAGGGGAAGTTTCCCTTCCGCCAGGTGCGAATGGACCCAGTGGTAAAGGGGGTAATAGGCGAAGGTCATATCCAGGGAGAGGAAGACCTGGCTCGTGAGATGGCGGAACCAAGGCCAGAAGCAGACGAGGAAAGAGGCGAGGAGGGCAAGAAGAGCGGGAACTTCGCCCTTGCGCCATTGGGACGACAAGTTGGGTCTTTTTGTCATTGCGAGGAACGATCTCCGTGACGAAGCAATCTCAGTCCCTGGGTTGTGTGATCTGTGGGCTTTGCCTCGGGCAAAGCTTGATTATTTAGGCTGAGGTTGCTTCGTCGCACCCACGCCGCTATTCGCGGCGCGCTCCTCGCAATGACAGCTATTGACCGTTTTTCTCAAGGAACGTCAGCAGTTCGCCGGTGACGGTGCCCAGGCAGATCTCCTCCACCGGGCCCCTCATGGTCAGGTCGAAGTCCTTGGAGACCTTCAAGGAAAGGTCGCCGCCCGGCATATGGAGGGTGATCTCCCCATCGGTGAAGCCCCTCTTCACGCAGACGGCCGCTACGGCGCAGGAGGAGGAACCGGAGGCCAGGGTGTAGCCAGCGCCCCTCTCCCAGATGCGGATGGAGACGTTCTTGCGGTCGTCCACCACCGCGAACTGCACGTTGGTTCGGTTGGGGAAGAGGGGGTGCTTCTCGAGCAAGGGCCCGTACTCATGGGCGAAGGCCTCCGCGTCGTCCAAGTTGTTCACGAAGACCACGCAATGGGGATTGCCGACGGACACGCAATTGATCCTCAGACCCGGATGCGCCGGGTCGATGGGGGGGATGAGCTTGTCCAGCACCTCGCCGCCAGGGACGTTGACGGGGATCTTGGGGGCTTCGAAGGTGGCTTTGCCCATCTCCACGGTCACCGCCGCGGCCTTGCCCACCACTAGGTGCAATTGGGCCGTCACGCGCCCGCCGGCCGTCTCGATCTCGAAGAGGGATTTCTCGATGTAACCATGCTCGAAGAGGGCCTTGCAGAAGATGCGAAGGCCGTTGCCGCTCTTCTCGGCCTCGCTCCCGTCCGGGTTCCAGATGCGAAGGCGCGCCGCGGCCCCGGCCTGGGGCTTCTCGAGGGTCAGGATGCCGTCGGACCCCACGCCCTTGTTGCGGTCACAGACGCGCACGATGTTGGCGGGAGTGAGCTTGAAGGAGAGCTGGGCCGGGTCCATGACCAGGTAGTCGTTGCCGAGGCCATGGGAGCGGATGAATTGGTTCTTGGTGAGCATGGGTCTTATCGGCCTTTCACGCAGTAGAGGTTCACATAACCAGGGGGTGTCCCGCACCTTTTGAGCAAGGCTTTGGGCTCCACCGACTTCAGGGGCCCTTCCTCGGGGATCTCGAAGAGCTTGAACCCGGCCTTTTTCAAGGAATCCAGGAACTTCTTGGGGTCGGCCCCGGCGGTCTTGAGGTTCCCCGGCTCGAACTCCGTCACTAGCTTCAGGCCCCGGTTGGCCTTGAGCAGGCCCTTCATGCCCTCCAAGGCGAGGGCTTCGGCGCCTTGGACGTCCATTTTAATGAAATGCACCTTCCGGTCCAGGCCTTTGAGGCTCCGGTCCAGGGCGGTGACAGGCACTTCCACCGACGAACGCCCATCCCCCGGATCGAAGAGGCGGTGGTCCCCGCGGTTCCTCTCGCTTCGGTAGAGGCGAAGGGTGCCGGGTCTGTCCGCCACGGCCTCCTGCCTCAGGACCACGTTCGCGTAGTCGTTGTCCAAGACGTTGCGGGAAAGGATCCCGAAGTTCGTTGGGTCCGGCTCAAAGGCCGTGACCTTACCAGCATTGCCGACCAACCGCGCCGCCAGGAGCGTGAAGTAGCCGATGTTGGCGCCGATATCGAGCACATGGTCCCCGGAACGGACCTCCCTTTGGAAGAGGCGCGTGACGCCGGGCTCGTAGATCTCCTTGGTGGAGAGCTCCAAAGTGTCCCGGTCGTCGAGGCGCATTCGGTGGCCCAACACCGTCACTTGGGAGGGCTTGAGGAGGCTGAAGACGAGGTCGTAGAGCCACCGGACCGGTGGGATACGGCCGAGGCCCGAACCGCCGAAGGCGGCCTTCACGCGTTTAAGACCCGCCACGAGGGGACTAGGCAAGGAGGGCTCCTTTCCGTCGGAGGGTCATGAAGGCCGCCAAGGTCAGGACCAACCAAAAGGCCAGGGCGATGGGCACGGCGGGCCACCAGAAGGGTCGGAATAGGAATTCCACTCGATGCTCCCCATTCGATAGGTACAGGCAACGCAGGAAGTGGTCGGCGGTCAGGAGGTCAGCGGGTTTTCCGTCTAGGAGGGCCTTCCAGCCGGGGAACAGGGTCTCGGAGAAGACCACCAGACTGCCTTTGTCCAGGGTGACCGCGAAGACCTGCTGGTCGGTCCCGTCCATTTCCAAGGCGTAGGTCATGCGGGCCGCTGGAGGGGACTGCAGTTTGCACAGGGATTGGATCTCCGGGGGCAGGGGTCCGGAAAGGACCGCCGTCCGATAGGGATCGAAATCTTTTTCGGCCATCCGTCCCAGCCTTTTGCCAAGGTCCAGGTGGATCTCCCGTTCCAAGGGAGCGAAGACGTAGGGCAGGGCCCCTTGCCATTCATGGACCTGGTAGGGAGGGACCGAGCGTACCGTGAACCCAGGAAGGGAAAGGCCTTCTTGCTGACTTACCACCGCGCGGATGGCCCCCAACTTCACCAGGGTCCCCAGGGGAAGCGAGGACAGGTCCAACTTGGACGCCAAAGCCAGGGGGTTGTAGCCCCCAAAATTCTTCAGGCCGAGGACGGAGGCGGCGTTCAGGGGATAAGGCAGGGCGTATCTTTTCCCGCCGACCTCGATCGGGTAGTAGGTCTTTCCCAGGAAGAACATCCGGGAGGGGGTCCATTGCCTCCCGACTTCTTGGAGCATGGAGGAGTTCCCACGGAAGTCGAAGTTCTTGGAGGGGGCCGGTCGGAAGCAGGCCCAGCCGGAAAGGAGAAGAGGCAGGACGAGGGCCGCCTGGAAGAGGGCCGGACCCTTCCGGGCATGCCGCTTCGAGAGGCCGTAGAGCAGGATCCCCGCCAGTCCCAACCCCAAGGCCGTCATCTCGCGCCAGTCCTGGACCGGACGCCACAGGACCACGAAGTAAAGAAGAAGGGCATAGCCCAAGGCTCCCATCAGGGGACCTCGCTGGGACTTCCCGGTCTTTTGGGAGGCCCAAGCCTCATAGCCGAAGGCCGCCAGGGCCGAAAAACCCAGGGAGAAGAGATAAAGATAACGGAAGGGGACACGGATGAGGTCGAAGCCCGGGACGACCTCATGGAAAAGGCGGTGGATGGGGAGGTGACGGCCCAGCGAGAGGGCCAGTCCCAGCAGGGCCAGTCCCGCCAGGAGGGCCGGGATCCTCTTGTCCCTTCCTCGGAAGGCCCAGAAGGCTAGGAAGGGCATCCAGATCCCAACGTAACCCAGTAGGGGCCAAAGGTTCCGGTGTTCATCGAGGGACTGGAGGGCTTCCTGGACGCTAGCGCCCTTGTCCATATTGAAGCGAGGAAGGACCAGCTGGTGCAGTGAGGAGGGAGAAAGGGAAAGCTTAGCGTTCGTGGTGGCATAGTCCTGGCCCCCGGCCCGGCGATCGGTGAGGGCGGAGAATTCCGCCGTCGGGATGAGTTGACCTAGGAGGGGAAGGGCGCCCCAAAGGAACAGCAGGGCTACCGGAAGGAGTCCCTTCTTCTTATGAAGGGGCCAGGCGCGGAAAAGGAAGTAGGCCAGCCCCCCATAGAGCCCGCCGAGGAAGACCTGAAAGCTCCCACAAAGGAAGAGCATCGCCAGGCAAAGGCCCGTGAAGAACCCACGGCGCGGCGTGGGCTTTTGGGCGGAATTTTCCAAGGCGCCAAAGAACCAGGGTAGCCAGGAGAAGGCCGCCAACACCGGCGGATGGATGATCTCCAACCAGAAGAACCCCGAGAGGCAGAACAATAGTCCGCCGACCCGGCAGGAGGTCTCGGACAGCCCCAAGGCCCGGAGCCATCGGTGCATTCCCCAGCCGGCCCAGGCCATATGGAGCATGAAGAAGAAGGTGAGATCCGCCGCCACTGGAAAGAGGAGGGTGGGCCAGTTGAAAGGATAGAGCAGCATGTTCTGGGGGTCGGCGAAGAAGGGTGTCCCACCCATGAGAGTGGGGTTCCAAAGGGGGAAGTTCCACTTCATGAGTTCATCCTTCAGGAATTGTCGCCAGGGGCCGAACTGGGCCAAGAGGTCGTTGTCGAAGTAAGCGGTGCCCCTGAGCCAGCAAGGAGCGAAGGCCAGGAGGGGGACGAGGACGTAGAAAGCGGCCGGCAAGCGGAGGATAGAACGGGTGTTCATTCGAAGGTCATCTTAAAGGTTGGTCATCGAACGGAAAAGGCTATTTAGGCTGGAAGTAACAGGGATAAACGCAGATAAACGCCGATGGGAAAAATCTTCCTTAGCTTTTCACCCGCGTCCATCCGCGTTCATCCCTGTTCCCGCGCTCCTTGCCTTTTTTCGCAGCAGGAAGAGGCCGTAACCGCAGGCCGAGAAGGCCCAGAGGACGAGGAAGGCCAGCAAGGGCCCGGCCCAGGAGGGTCGGTAGAGGAACTCCACCGTATGTTCTCCCGCGGGTACCACCAGCGATCGGAAGACATGGTTGCTGGTGAGCAAGGGTGCAGGGGCCCCGTCCAGGCGGGCCTCCCAGCCCGGGAAGACCACTTCGGAGAAGACCACCAAGTTCTCCCGGTCCAGGCCGATCCGGTAGGTCTGGTGGTTCGCCTCGTCCCTCGTGAGCTCGGACTTCAGGATGGGCTTCCCGGGGGGGCGCGGTCCCGCGAGGGATCCCGGCAGGGGATCCGAGAGGACGCCCAGCTGCCGGGGGTCGAAGCTGAGGGCGGAGAGGACCCCGAGGCGGAAGTTGGGTTCCTTGATCGCGATGACGCTCACGGGGGCCGTGACCATCCCCACGGGGTCCAGGGGTTCCAACAGGAAGGAGCCTCCGAGGGGCTTCGTCCGGTATTCCTTGTTCGGCCCAGGGTCCTGGGGCATCAGGAAGCCCTGGATCCCCATGACACGGAAGAAGTTGGTCATGGGAAGGGCCCGCAGGGCGGAGGTCTGTTTCAGGTAGATGGGGTTGTAACCGCCGCTCGCCCGGATGCCGAGCGAGAGGGGCGCGTCCTGGGGGAAGTTCCAGCCGACCCTTTGGCCCCGGAACCAGATCGGGTAGATGAGCTGGTCGTGGAAATGGAAGCGTCCCTCCTTCGCGCGGGCCTTGAGCTCCGTGAAGGCTGGGAAATTCGCCTCCAGGTCGAAGTTGGAAGAGGGCCCCAGGGTGAAGCCGCGGACCCACCCGGCCGCCAGAAGGGGCAGCAGGAGGGCGCCCAAGAAGAGGGACTTCCCCAAGGTCCGCCATTGGTGGGTCATGGCTTGGAGAGCGAGGCCGGCGACGCCCACCAGCAATCCCAAGGCCTCGGGCCAACATTGGACCAGGTTGAACACGCATCCCATGAGCAGGAGGAAGGCGAAGACCCCGGCGCCCAAGAGGAGGTTCAGGGTCCCCGTCCCCTCCTGGAAGCGCCTTTCCAGGGTCTGGTAACCGAAGGCCGAGAGGGCCGTTAGGAAAAGGCAGTAGGTCTGAAGGGTCCGGAAGGGTGCGCGGGAGAGGTCCACTCCCGGCAAGGTCAGGCAGAGCAGACGGTGGAGCGGGAAGTAGCGTCCCCAGGCGATGAGCACCGCGGCCAAGGCGCCAGCCAAGAGGAACCATTGGAGGTTCCGGTCCTTCCGGGCGAAGGCGAAGAAGGCCAGGAAGGGCGCCCAGACGCCCACGTACCCGAAGGCGCCCAGGAAGGCGTTGTCCATGGCCTTCATGTCCGTGACCATTTGGATGGCGTCCTCCAAGGTCGTGTTCTTCCCCACGCCCATCCCCGGGAGCAGGAACTCATAGGTGGAGGAGGGTCTCATGGAGAAGGTCCCCTGGAAATTGTCGTAGGTCTGCTCCGGGTCGCGCCGGTTGGTGAGCTTGGAGAATTCGTCGGCGGGGAAAAGGTGGGCCGAGAGGAAGGCCCCGCCCCAGAGGGCGAAAAGGAGCCCGAGGGCGACCTTCTTCCAAGGAAGGGGACCGTTCGTCCCACCGTCGGACGGCCGGATCCCCAGGCGGAAGAGGGTGTAACCCAGAGCCGTGTAGAGCACGCAGGTGGTGGATTGGAAGTTGCCGGCCGTGAAGACCATGCCGAAGGCGCCCCCCGCCGCGAAGGCCCAGCTGGGACGCCAAGAGGTGAGGAACCGCTCCAAGCAGGCCAGGACCCAAGGGAACCAGGCATAGGCCGCCAGGATGGGCGGATGGATGACCTCCCACCAGAAGAAGCCGGACAGGGCGAAGGTCAAGGCCCCCACGCGGCAGGCCGTCGGCGAGAGGCGCAGGGACTTGAGCCACAGGTGCGTGCCGCAGGCGGCCAGGAAGAGGTGGAGGGCGAAGAAGATCCCGAACCCGAAGGTCAGGGGGAAGAAGAGGGTCAGGTAGTTCATGGGGTAGGCCATCATCACGTTGGGGTCGGCGAAGAAGGGTTGGCCCCCGAGGAAATAGGGGTTCCAGAGGGGGAAATGGCCCCCCAGCAGTTGGTCCCGCAGCAGGGTGCGGAAGTGCGCGTATTGGTGGAGCAGGTCGTTGGCGAAATAGGCCTTGCCCAGGAAGAGGCAAGGGAAGAAGGCGGTCAGGGAGATGGCAAGGTAGAGCAGCAGGGAAGTGGATCCCCTGGGCGGCTTGGCGTCGGGTAGGGGTTGGGTCATGTCAGCGGCCTTTGACCGTGATCATCATCTGGGAGGTCTTGAAGAAAAGGCCGCGCGCCAGGTCCAGCGCCGCGAAGGCCGCGGCCAAGGGCGCGTAAAGGGCGTGACGGAAGAGGGGTTCCTTTCCCCGTCGGCGAAGGCCCGCTTCCCCCAGCCAAGCGATGAGGACCGAGAGGGCCCAGAAGGGCGCGCCTTGGGTATAGGCGAGGGAATGTTCCTTCAGTCCCGCCTTGTCCAAGGCCCGCCGGAAGGAGGGGGCGTCGAAGAGGACCCAATGGCGCGGGCAATGGTAGCCCCCCCAATGGCGGTGGCGGAAGAGCCTGGCGTCCCAGCTGTCGATGTTGGGGGTCTTGAGGAAGGCCACCCCTCCGGGGGCCAGGAGGCCTCGCACCTTCTTCAGGACCGCCACTGGGTCCTTCACGTGTTCGATGAGGTTGATCATGAGGATGAGGTGGAACTTGTCCTGGGTCTTGAAGGTCTCCACGGGCCCGTTGAAATAAGCATGGCCCTTGCGCTTGGCTTCCTTGGCGGCCGCCGGGTCCAGGTCCACGACCTGGGTACGGGTGAGGCGGGGTTCCACGGCCTTGAGCTCATCGAGCATCCATCCGGTCCCGCCCCCGATATCGAGGGCCGCCAGGGGACCCTCGCCCGGGACGAGGGACGCCAATCGCTTGAGCCAAGCTCGATCGAGGCGGCGCTTCACCTCCTCCACCAGGGAGGTCTTGCCCCCGGAGAAGGAGTAGTAATTGGAAGGGTAGATCTCGCGGAGCCTTTTGAGGGGGACGGGGTGGATCAAGAGACAGCCGCAATCACCGCACTTGTAGTAATGGAAGGTCTCGTCCGAGGTGCGGTACTCCCAGTCCTTCGCTTGGGCCCATAGCTGGGACCCCTTGGCGCCGCAGACCGGACAGGAGGGGGAAGGGGACAAGGTCAGGCCTTGTAGAGAGACCGGAAGGTCTTGAGGTAAGTGGTGCGCGAGGCGGCCAGACGGGGCCCCAGGCGGGTGCCCATCAGGAAACCCTCCACCTCGCCCAGGCGGGTGTAGGGGATCTGGGGGTCCCAATGGTGCAGGAGGTGCCAGCGGAAGCCCGCCGCCCCCAGGAGGGAGTTGAGGGGGCCAGGCTTGAAGAGGTGCACGATCTTTCCGTGGGGTTTGCGGCGGTAATCCTTGGCGGCGGAGGCCTTGAGACTGCGGTGTTCCAGCAGTTGGCGCAGGGCCGCGAAGAAGGGGAAGAAGGAAAGGACCCCGAAGGCCCAGGCCGCCGCGAAGACCCAATGGTGCGTGAGGGCCAAGAGGCCCAGGATCCCGGCGTGCAGGGCCATGCCCATCAAGCGCATGGGCAGGGAGCCTGGCCCCTGCTTTCCCTTGCGGTCCTTGAGCACCCGCCGGGCCTCGGCGCCGGTCAAGGTGCGGAAGATGAAGTTCGTCGAAAGGGCGCTGAAGTAGGTGCTCTCGGTATCGTTGGGGCGGCCGAGGAAACGGTGGTGGTCCCAGTGGGTCTGGCGGTAGGAGGCCGTGTCCAGCCCCGCGAGGATCCCGATGAAGGCGTTGGAGAGGCGGTCGTTCCAGGCGCGGTCGGGGGCGATGTTGTAGTGGGCCGCCTCATGGATGAAGAGCTGGATATAGGCCACCCAGAAACCCACCATCACGGAAGCGGCCAGGGCCAGGGGCAGGGCCCCAACGGGATGAAGGTCCGAAAGGCGCAGGGGCCCCAGGAAGCAGAGGGCCAGGGCCAGGTAGCCCAGCAGGATCTCCGCCCAGACCCTCAGGTAGTTGGGGGAGAGACCCTTGCGGAAGGAAAGATAGGGGACCCCTTGGGTGTTGGCCAGGGAGGTCTTGGGGACGGATTCCAGGTCGTAGATGGGTTGCGGGCGGGAAGCCATGGAGCGCTCCGGGATGGGTCTGGCGGACAGCTTAAAGGCGGGGGAGAACCCCGTCAAGGCGGGGCGCCCGCGCTTCAGGACTTGGAAAGAGGTCGGAAGGAGGCCTTCTTGCCATGGAAGGTCGCCCGGTAGACCCGGATGTCGCTCGTCTCGGGCTTGAGGGGCGGCGAGAGGAAGCCGGCGAAGAGGCCGACCCCGTAGAGGAAGTGCCTCAGGAAGATGAGGATGGGCACCTTCACGAGGTCCGACAGGCGCCGATGCCAGGAGGAAGCGGAGATGCCCGTGCCGAAGGCCAGGACCACGAAGAGGAAGAACGGTCCCCAAACCAAGGCGTAAGCATCGGGTACCTGGGAGCCCGCTAGGAGGGGGACCGTGGAAAGAACGAGGGCCAACACGTAAAGGGTGAAGAGAGCGGGGATCAGGTGTGGCAGGTCCGAGAGGCAGGGGTAGATCTTCATCTGGCGCGCGCGGCCCCGCCCGTAGCGGAAGGCCTGCAGGCAGAAGGCCCCCAGGCTCTTGCGTCGCGAGCGGTAGACGGCGCCGCGGGGGTCGTAGACCAGGCGGCGTCCCTGGTGCAGGAGGCGGTTCAAGAACTCGTTCTCCTCGTTGGGGTAGAGGTCGGAACGGAAGCCGCCCTTCCCCTTGAAGAGGTCCCGGCGCACCATCATGTTGCAGAGGATGAGGTCCTTCTCGGTGGCTTCCTTCACCGACCCGATGGCCGCGTAGCGGAAGCGCACCCCGGCGCTGCCGAGCCGGGAGGCCAGCACCGAATTGACCGTGTGCTCGAAGGGGATGGCGTTGGGGGGCACGAGGTTCGGCCCGCCCGCCACGGCGGTGCGGGGGTCCTCGAAATGGGAAGAAAGGTCCCGCGGCGTCCCGGGGGCCACGACGGAGTCGTCGTCCAAGAAGTACACGAGGGGGGTCTTACAGGCGGCGACCCCCTGGTTCCTCTGCTGGGAGGGGTTGCGGCCCATGGCGACGATGACTTCTTTGGGACGTTCCGCTGGGGGCAGGTTGGCCAGGCCTTCCAGCACGGGCAGGGGTTTGTCCACCCGGTCGGCGGCCACCACGACGCTGTAGGGGAACCATTTCTTCATATGAGGATCCTCATGAGGAAATGACCGCTCCTGCGGTCGTTATGTTCGAACGAAGTTCGGAATTTTTGACGCAGGGCAGAGGCTTCATTTCTTCTCCCGGGAGGGATCGAGCTTCAGGACGCAGGCCAGGCCCGCCAGGGCCGTCAGGAGGGGTCCCGCCACCACCGTCATCATAGCGAAGGAGAGGAGCCCCGCGGTGGTCACCTCCGGTGAGGCGAAGAGGGCGAAAAAAGCCCCCTCCCGGATGCCGAAGCCCATGACGGTCACGGGCAGGAACTCCAATACGATGATGGCGGGAAGGATGAGGGCGATGTGCGAGAAGGGGATGGGCAGGCCCACCGCCATGGAGCAGAAGTAGGTGCGCACCAACACCACCACCCAGGCGCCTAGGGAGAGCAGGAAGGGGGCCAAGAGCCGGTCGAGGGGTTGCAGGAGGGTGAGAAGGTCCTTATAGAACTCCCGGCCATGCGCCTGGACCTGCTCTTGGAGGCGGCGGGGGGCCAGGAAGAGCAGGAGGGGCTTGAGCAGCGACCTCATCCAGCCGGGGTTGAGGACCAGCACCATCAGCAGGATGCCCAGGACGAAGCCGCAAAGGGCCGCCACGGCCGGACCCTTGAAGCGGCTCTGGGCCAAGAGAATGACGAGACCCGTGGCGGCGAGGAGCCCCAAGGAGAGGAGGTCGAAGACCTTGTCGGCCACATGCACCGCGAA
>Ga0315912_10003206_pt1 | contig 16483 bp, 14 predicted proteins | sample VfabasoilMG_FD_204469 | JGI IMG/M metagenome (GOLD analysis project Ga0315912, IMG submission 204469) | Garden soil microbial communities collected in Santa Monica, California, United States - V. faba soil | ecosystem: Environmental > Terrestrial > Soil > Garden | place: USA: California... | reverse complement strand
TTCCCGCACGCGATTATCCCTTATAAATGATTCGCAATAAACCTTCCTTTTGCGTAAGCATCTATCTCATAAGGACTACTTAAATAGCCATATCTACATGACCACAGATATTTTAACCATGTCATGCCATGTAAAAATTGCGAAACATGCTCAAGCTCGTGACCAAGTAGCTCCGCGCCATGCTTGGTATTTGGCTGATAGACGCCAGCTCTAAGATAAATTTTGTTGTATAAAACCACTGCACACATACCTTTACGCAACCAAAATGGAACTTTTCCATCGATGATTAGTGTTTCATCTAATACGATCTGTGCAAAATAGGGCTTGAAGATTGTTCGTTCTTGCGCAGTTAATGGGCGTCCCCGCTCAAACATGGTGCAAATTATTCACCAATAACGTGCAATATAATGCGTCGTGTCGCAGGCATGTGGCGATGCTCAAACAAAAATATGCCCTGCCATTGACCGAGTGTAACTTTGGTATCAATAATTGGAATAGATAAACTCGTTTGAGTAAGAGCCGTGCGTACATGGGCAGGCATATCGTCTGGTCCCTCTACGGTGTGAATAAACAAAGAATCACCGTCTGGCACGAGGCGATTAAAAAATGCCTGCATATCCACCAGAACATCTCGGTCGTAATTCTCGTTAATAAGTAAACTGGCGGAAGTATGCTGAATATAAAGAGTGAGAAGACCAGTTTGCAAACCAAGCTGATTAGCCCATTGCACGACCTGCGGCGTAATATCGTAAAGTTTGCGCCCTTGCGCTTTAATGTTTAGCTCATGAGTAAACTGCTGCATCTAATCGCTTCATCAAACAGAAGAAAGTATTATACCTAAGGAGTACAGGGTACACCCTTACCAGCAGCCTAACTCACCAGCCATAATAACCGAACCCCATACCCCACCCGTATCTTGAACCACGCCAATAGTGGGCTGCAGGGCCTATAGGGCCGAATGGATAACCATAATAAGGGCCATATCTTGGGCCCCAGAAGGGGTCATAATATTGATCTATTGCTCGACGTTCACGTTCTAATTGTTTTTGTGCATCCCGCTTATCTTTTTCAAGTTTATTCATTTCCTCTGCGATAGCATTCTGCTTAGCGAGCTCATTACTTTCATGAATATAATCAAGTACTTTTGCATTCAAGCCTTGTTTACTTAACTCTAAATTCTGTGTAGGTGTGAGCTCGTAACGTGAGTCGCTCGCCCTAATTTTTTCAATAATTTCTTCCGGCGTTTTGCCTTGCTTGGAGTCCGCCACTAATTCTTCTAAACTTACCGTCGCAACGGGCGGTGGTAACAATTTCTCAAGTTCCTCCGGCGTAATTCTGTCTATCTGTGCCTGATTATTATCGCCAGTACTAGCGCAACCTGAAAGCACCAACAGACTAAGCATCAGCAACATCAATATTTTCATTTGGAACCTACTTTCTTTATAGTCGGTGACGCTTTTGTGATGCTCGCATCATAGTCGTGATGCTTTGATTGATAGAGTGCCAATACTTTTTTCACATAAGCACGCGTTTCTTTGTAGGGTGGTACGCCTTTGTACCTATCCACTGCTCCCTCACCAGCATTATAGGCAGCCACCGCCAGCGTTACATCACCTCTAAAATACGACAGTAACCAGCGTAAATATGCTACGCCGCCTTTTATATTCTGACTAGAGTTAAAGGCGTTCTTTACATTAAAACGCTCTGCCGTTGCAGGTATTAACTGCATCAAACCATTTGCATTCTTATTGGACTTTGCGTTAACTTTAAAGTTTGATTCGGCAGTAATAATCGACAATACCAGCTTAGAATCCACCTTGTACCATGCAGCAATTGTATCCACCAAATCGACTACCCAGCGTTTGCTCTTAGGTAACTTTGCAATATAGTTATCAACACCTGGAGAGCCTGAGTGAGGAAAATAAGCATCATCCTGATATGAGCCCTTTTCAGGCGCAACCGCCTCTAATACGCAAGGTGGCGTATCTTGGGTACGAATTTCTATCGTTTCCAACATTTTCTGCGCCTCAAAATGCCCATGCATCGCGGCAATGCCGAACAAATTGGCTGCATAATCACGGTTAGCCGGCAAGCCGCGTCCAAATGCATATAACATACCTAAACGATAAATCCCTTCTGCGCTGCCATAGCGAGATGCTTCACAATACAAATTGGCAGCTTTCCACTCGTTTTCGAAGCCGCCATTTTCGTTTTCCAGCAAATTCGCACGTTCGAGTAAATCTTTTATTACTGGAGGCTCGTTATCGAAAGTCTCGATTTCGCTGTTAGTAAATGCTTCTGCAAAAGCACTTTGCAACAAGAGAGACAGCAGACAACCGCCAATTAAGCTTTTCAGCATGCGCTTCCTATTATCAAAAGCCTTAATTGGCTTTAGTAAAAGTCATTTTACCCGCATTAAAATCCACCACAATACAATCTTTTGCGGTGAAATTTCCGTTCAAGATTTCCTTCGATAATGGATTTTCAATCTCGCTCTGGATTGCACGTTTTAACGGTCGCGCACCATACACAGGATCAAAACCTGCATCCGCAATTTCACTAAGAGCCGCATCACTTACTTGCAAGGTCATATCCATTTTAGCAAGACGACTTCTAAGCAATTGCAATTGTATGTCCGCTATCGATTTTACCTGTGCTGCCCCTAATGTATGAAAAACAACCACTTCATCGATACGATTCACAAACTCTGGTCGGAAATGCGTTTTGACCTCACCCATCACAGCAAGCTTCACAACTTGATAGTCTTGATCCACCATGCTTTGTATCATTTGGCTGCCAAGATTCGATGTCATGATAATCACTGTATTTTTGAAATCCACAGTACGGCCTTGACCGTCGGTTAAACGACCATCGTCTAATACTTGCAGCAATACATTGAATACATCAGGATGCGCTTTTTCAACCTCATCTAGCAGAATCACCGAATATGGTTTACGACGTACAGCTTCTGTCAGCGTACCGCCTTCTTCATAACCCACATAACCGGGAGGCGCACCAATCATACGTGCCACAGAATGCTTTTCCATAAATTCACTCATATCGATGCGAATCAAATGATCTTCGGAATCAAACAAGAAACCCGCCAATGCTTTGCAAAGCTCTGTTTTACCTACCCCTGTAGGACCTAAAAACAAAAAGCTGCCATACGGACGATTGGGGTCACTCAAGCCTGAGCGCGAGCGACGAATCGCATCTGAAACCAAACGCACCGCCTCATCTTGCCCAACGACACGTTCATGTAGCTTGGTTTCCATTGTCAGCAATTTTTCACGCTCACCTTGCATCATTTTGGATACCGGGATACCTGTAGCGCGACTCACCACTTCTGCGATTTCATCTGCACCCACTTCGGTACGTAACATTTTGTGTTTAACAGTTTCCGGAGTTGCTTCTGAAGCTTGCTTAAGCTGTGCCTCCAGTTGTGGCAATTTGCCATATTGCAGCTCAGAAACCTTTTGCCACTCTCCTTTGCGCGTCGCTTCATCCATCTCTTGTTTCAGCTTTTCAATCGCTTCTTTAATATGTGTAGAGCCTTGCACTTGAGATTTCTCTGATTTCCATATCTCTTCCAAATCAGCATATTCTTTTTCAAGCTTAGCTATTTCTTCTTCAATCAAATCGAAGCGTTTAATCGAACCTTCATCCTTCTCACGACGCACCGCTTCCCGTTCGATTTTTAGTTGAATCAAGCGACGTTCCAGCTTATCCATCACTTCAGGCTTGGAATCAATCTCCATCTTAATTCGGCTTGCAGCCTCATCAATCAGGTCGATAGCTTTATCTGGCAAGAAGCGATCGGTAATATAGCGGTTTGATAACTCTGCCGCTGCTACGATTGCCGGGTCTGTTATCTCTACGCCATGATGTAACTCATACTTCTCCTGCAAGCCGCGCAGAATAGCTATCGTCGCTTCTACACTAGGTTCATCCACCAATACTTTCTGGAATCTGCGCTCTAATGCGGCATCTTTTTCGATATATTTACGATATTCATCTAAGGTCGTTGCACCTACGCAATGTAGCTCGCCGCGCGCCAAGGCAGGCTTGAGCATATTGCCGGCATCCATCGCACCTTCTGCCTTACCAGCACCGACCATGGTATGAATCTCATCAATAAACACAATCGTTTGGCCTTCATCCTGTGCGAGTTCCTTCAATACAGATTTCAGGCGCTCCTCAAACTCACCACGATATTTAGCACCCGCCAATAAAGCCGCCAAGTCTAAAGATAATACTTTCTTATTTTTTAATGATTCGGGCACTTCACCATCCACTATGCGTTGTGCCAAACCTTCTACAATCGCGGTTTTGCCTACGCCTGGTTCGCCAATGAGTACTGGGTTATTTTTAGTACGGCGCTGCAGCACCTGAATCGCGCGGCGAATTTCATCATCACGCCCAATTACAGGATCCAGTTTGCCCATACGAGCACGTTCGGTTAAATCGATTGTATATTTTTTCAATGATTCCCGATTCGCCTCGCCTTCTTGCGAAGTTACATTTTCGCCACCTCGCACTTGGTTGATAGCTTGCTCCAATGCCGTTTTGGTCAGGCCGCTGGACTTAAGCAGCTTGCCTACTTCACCTTTATCATCAGCTAGCGCCAACAAAAATAATTCACTCGCAATATAGCTATCGTTGCGCTTTTGAGCGAGTTTATCAGTAAGATTCAGTAGATTATTAAGGTCACGTGAAATCGCCACCTCACCTTCATTGGTGGCAACTTTAGGCAAGTTATCAAGGCTGGTTTTAAGCGCTGTTTTCAGTGGCGCAAGGTTTACCCCGGCATGCCCTAGCAAAGATGCCGTGCCTCCGTCATCCTGATTCAGCATAGCACTTAACAAGTGCTGTGGCTCGATGCTTGGATTATCATTGCCCACGGCAATACTTTGTGCATCATTAAGAGCTTGTTGAAATTTGGTGGTGAGCTTATCAAAACGCATTATTTACTCCTTACCATAATTGTATATAAACTAAAATTGGGACAATCATGTCAATATCAATAGCCTTAATGTTTCTATGGTTATGCTAAACTAAATTATTAAAGACACTCATCATCTTGCATGCGTAATGTCGAATACAAAAAGGAAGTGCTATGGCCGTTGTTAAGCGCTTCTGCTATTTTAATAATAGCTATTGCAGGCTTATTTTATGTGGCTTATGGGTTAGTACGTGATGATGCACGCAAGGTAAAAATTGATGCTCTACGTTACGATTTACTGCAGCTAGAAAACACTATCGTTGATGCTGAAACTGGTCAACGTGGTTTTTTACTCACAGGGAATGTTACTTTTTTAGCGCCTTATGAACAGGCCATCATCGACAATGAAGTTTTTACTCGTAAGATTAAAAAAAAATTGAGCGCATTTAGCGAGCTACAATCTGCATTTGCTAATATCGAAAAGCTCTCAACCTTAAAATTTGAAATCATTAGAACCAGCATTCAAGTGCAGTTTAATGCAGGGGCATATGCTTCTCATTTAACGCTCACCAAAGACAAAGGCAGAGTTGTAATGGATGAGCTAAACAATGCCTTTTTAAATATTGATCGCACGCTTGAAATTGAGCGCCAAACTATCGAGATACAAACTAAAAAAAGTTATAAAAAGATTCTGATAGGTGCTTTGTTATTGCTTGTTGTAATTATTGGTATGCTGATATTTATATACCACCGCACGCTAAGTTTATTTGAAGCTGGCGTCCACGCACGTGCCATTGCTATTAGAACCCGCTACGATGCAGACCATGATGCATTAACAAAGCTTCCCAATCGCCGCCATTTTGAGTATCAACTAAATGACGTCGTTAACAAAGCACTTATAGAGAAAGGATGGTGCGCTTTATTATATTTAGATCTAGATGGTTTTAAGATAGTCAACGATACTAACGGACACAATATGGGTGACCAAGCACTAGTAGCGGTCGCTGCACGCTTTGAACGATTACTCCGTAAAGTAGATTTTATTGCAAGGCTGGGGGGTGATGAATTTGCAATTATCATTCAGCAGTTTCAAGGCAATAGTGAATTATCCAAACTTGCTGATAGACTCATTAAATCTTTACGGCCTGCTATTATTATCGACAAAACAAAAATGCAATTAGGTGTGAGTATTGGTATCGCAGTTTTTCCTTACAACGCAACCACTAAGGAAACTTTGCTGAGTGCGGCTGATGAAGCCATGTATATCGCAAAAAAAGCAGGTAAGAATTGCTACGCGTTCTCAGCATCAGTGGTATAGAAAACTAGATATCCAGTTCGTTTTCTACTCAATTTTTCAGGGGTATCAATTTAAAACCATTCATAATGGTATTGATACCTACATATATTTGGCCCTTATCGGTAAATAAAAGTGGGTAATCTACCTTGCCTGGGGTACTAAAAATAATTTTTGCATCTTGCCAAGTTTTACCACCATCAGTAGAACGCATGCCCAAAATATTATTTGTAGACTCATAGGTTTCGCGCCAAACCAACCACACATCATCGCCGATGCTTAGTAATGCAGGATGTGCTGCTTGTTTTTTGTTATCACCAAAGTACTTAGCAGGCGAGCTAGCCCATGCCATGCCGTCCATGCGGCTGTAATACAAACCCGGTCTCTTATCGTTGCCATCAAAATAGGCCATATGGTAGCCCCACCAGTCTTTATTTTCGCCGCCGCTAGCAATTGCGGGCCCGTGATGAGGACAGCCATCAATCACCCAATGCCCAAAAGTTGCACGTTGTATCACTGGCGTGATTTTATTTTGTGTAATTTCAGTAATCGCATGGTCGCGCTCACTCCCGGCAAACACATGCCGCCATAGTGCGACTACTGTCCCGTCAGGCTTATTAGTTAAGGCAATACGACAACACTCACAGCCGCTATCTGCTAACTTTTGTTCAGGCGCGAAACTTTTACCCGCATCTGCTGAAATAGCATAATAAATGGCTGCACCTGAATATGGTTTGCCCGTTAACTTGGCCGCAACTAAATCGCGCTTATCAACCCATACAATAGTGATTTTTCCATTCGGCGCCACATTCAATGCATCAAATCGATGGGTAATCTCAGCACGATCTTGATGCACTATATAAGGTTTCTCGAAAGCTTTTCCGCCATTTATAGAGCGTGCAAACCATATATAGCCTGCAAATGGTACTTTAAGGGCTTCTGTCCAAGAGACATAAACATTACCTTGCGGACCAATCGCGATTTTTGGCCTAGCTTCGCCTTCTGCACCGATTTTTTGCTCGCTTTGGTTAACCTTGACAGGTGCAGAAAATGTTTTACCCATGTCCTCACTCGTATCCACCAGCACAAAACCATTTCTTACACTCGCGCGCCAAAATCTTCCTTGCGCATCAAACGCTCCACTAATTGCCAGTGTACTTTTTTGCGGCATGGTATGGTCTTCATGGGTAAAAGCATGTGTGCTGAAGAGCATACAAAATAGGCCACAAAAGCTTAAGAATCCACGCATGACATCGCCTTTAATAATCAAACTTCAATTGTAAATAACCCGTTCTCTGAGGATACGGATGAAACACATACGCTTTATAGTTGTTTAAATTATCCACACCTAAAGATGCAGTCCATCGGTCTGCAAACTTATAATTGGCTTTTACATCCATAATAAAAAATCTGCTCACTCCACCAAAAGTATCAGGATTGACATCACTATTATCCAAGTAAAAGTACTGTCTGCCACTATAGCGCGCGGCCAAACTATAAGTAAGATTATTACCTTGATGGTAAGTTGCAACCACCTTAAGCATTTGTTTTGGAATACGTAAAGGTTTATTACCCTCAATTGTAGTATCTGCTTCATTTCGCAAGATTTCGGCATCTGTAAAGGTAGCACTTGCCAGTAAATCTAGCCCATGCACTCCCACATCTTGCCATTCGGTCGACAATTCAACACCTTGTGTACGCACATGGTCAATATTTTGTATAAAACTACATCCGTTTGTAGAAGTACATATACCCGTATCAAACGGAATACTGCTTCCTAAACTGAAGGTTTGCGAAACAAGTGCATCGTATTTACTCTCATGGAACAAACTTGCCCGTACCAAGCCATTTGCAAAGCGCCGCTCCGCTGTAAGTTCGGCTGAAAGTACTTCTTCGGTTTGTAAATCAGGATTATTTTGTACCAAAGTTGTCCCATTTTGCAATTGTTGATACAACTCGCTCACTGTAGGAAAACGAAATGCTTGTCCGAATGCCGCTCTAAAACCCCAAGCGGGTTCTGGTTCAAAACTAATCGATAATTTAGGTGAGAATTTATTGTCTGACCGGTCTTGATAATTGGATGTAGTTAATATCCCACCAACCGTCGCTTGATTACGCCCGTCAGTCGCTTCCCAATGCTCTACCCTACCGCCGAATGTCATTGCCCATGCGGGGCTAATCTGCCATTTATCTTGTGCATACAAAGCTTGGGTGCTTGTTTCACCTCGCGATGTTCCGAACAAAGCACCTTTATCTCCAGTTGACCAGTTAGCCGTATTGTTGGTATCGCTATGTAACTGGTAATGATCCACATGATAGCCAAAATCAAGTTCGTGCTTATCGCCATTGCCATCCTCTGGGCGAAGCGTACCGCGCGCTTCAAACACTTGCCACCCTGTACCATCTAAATCGGTTACGCGACCAATGCGGTTAACATATGGATTACCTAGTGCAGTTGTGCTATTGGCAGGTGCATTTGCACTACTATTTTTATCTTTCTGGTAATCATAATCAGAAAAAGTAAAACCCCAATCAAATAAGCCTTTAGTGTTACTTTTAATATCTATCGCCTGCATCACATGTAGCGCCTCTACCTCTGCGGGGCTAAATCCGGTGACATCATAACGATTACCATTGAAATTAATACGCCCGTTATAAACATCGTTACCTGCAGCGTCCTTGATATAACTATTTACATCTATACGGCTATCCAAATCCCAAACACCCAATGTATAAGTGCCTTTAATAGTAGGGGTAAAATCGTAAGCCGCCTTCAATTTCGCATTAGTTTGTTTAGTATGGTCTATACCAGTGGCGCCAAATGTAACGCGACTCTGATCTCTCTCGTTATGATCTGAAAATGCTCCAGTGATTACAGGACTACCACCTGGCGCGGTAGTAGATTGCAAGGCATTTGCAAACTGCATCGGTTGGCTTTTGTTTTCCAATCGATCTATTCCCAGCCAAAAACTTAAATCATTAATCTTGTTACCCACACTCGCAGTTTCATGGTTGCCATTAAAAGTTTCATCTGTGCCATAAAGCTCAAAGTTTTGTGCGAACGATTGAGCACTAGCGTGCGTTTCAAACTTGGTCGGCATTCGCGTATTCAAATTCACCACCCCTCCAAACGAGTTTCCTGCATATAAAGCAGAAAACGGACCGTATAAAATATTTACACTTTCAATCTCTTCTGGAGATACCATACCCCAGCGTGGTGGAAAGCCATATGAATTACCGAGCAAGTTAGATAGTAAAATACCATCCGCATATAGCATGGTCTGTGCACTCGATAATGTGCCTGTAGTCCGCGTGGCAATCGGGCCATTACGATCACCAATATAACGTTCACGTACCTGAAAACTCGGTAAATATTTGAGCGTTTGCATGGAAGTAGTCGCATTAATACTTTCTTGCACCTGTTTCTTGGTATAACTTTCTACCGTTGCTGGATGCTTACTAATACGGCTATCAATGGTTTCAGTTACCTCAATCTCTTCAAGCTCAAGTGTTTCCTTATGATCAGCAACAGCATTTGTGCTTGCTTGTATAAATAGCAAAAAGAACAATGTCTTATTAATTATTTTCTTAACTTTAATAATTGCTCTGATTTGTAGTGAAATCATACAATTAGCTCCTAATTAAATTTTCTGGCCTCTCTTGGATGTTGCCAACTTAAGTCATTGGTTCATGTATAAACACGACAATAACTAAGAATAATTTCTGTAAACACAATCATGCTTACTGAAAATACGTTTTAAATTTAATTAAAGTACTGGTGGGGCGCGAGAAGGATGCGCAGTTTGAATGTAGCTAGGTTGGGAAGGTGTTATGTAATTTGGTAAAATAGACTTGGCTTGCTCTGCGAGCATCAATACCCATGCGGCGTTTTGGGCAATGGCAATATTTGCAGCACTTGCGCTGCAAAACGGACAATGCTCTAAATGATGTGTGGTACTTGCTGGGGTATTTTCCTGTGGCTTTTTAGCTTCAAATATAGTAGAAAGTTGTTGACCTTTGGTTGTGATGGTTTGTATTACGACTTTTTTCGTACCATTGCTCGAACAGATTTCTTGTAAAAAGCTGCCACTTTTTTGTGCGGCTAAGGCATGAGAAACGCTAGGCGCAAGCGATGCAAACATCACTAAAAACATAGCGATTTTGCTTGTAAATCGTAATAATTTTTGCGTTAGCATGCGCGTATTATAACGTTAATCGCGTAAAATCCAAAAGAATTAATAACGATATGGATTTGAACAATGGCCGCAGGTAGTTTATTAGCTCTTTTAGATGATATTGCAACAATTCTAGATGACGTTTCCGTAATGACTAAAGTTGCCGCAAAAAAAACGGCTGGAGTCTTAGGCGATGATTTAGCCTTGAATGCACAACAAGTCTCCGGCGTGTCGGCAGAGCGTGAATTGCCTGTAGTTTGGGCAGTTGCCAAAGGCTCATTTATCAATAAACTTATTTTAGTACCCGCTGCACTTGCGATTAGCTATTTTGCACCCTGGTTAATTACGCCGTTGTTAATGATAGGTGGCGCGTTTCTATGTTTTGAAGGCTTTGAGAAAATAGCGCATAAACTCTTGCACAGCGAAGATGAGAATTCCGCACATGCAGCAGAGTTAAAGCATGCGGTTGAAGATGTGAACGTTAATATGGTCGCATTAGAAAAAGACAAAATTAAAGGCGCGATTCGTACCGACTTTATTCTTTCAGCTGAAATCATCGTTATTGCACTTGGCACTGTTGCGACTGCAACATTTAGTAAACAAGTCGCTGTAGTCTCTAGCATTGCGATCATTATGACAATCGGTGTTTATGGATTGGTCGCGGGCATTGTCAAACTAGACGATCTCGGCCTGCATCTAATGCTTAAGAAAGGCAAAAGCTTTTTTATGCAATGTCAGCGAAAAGTGGGGCAAAAAATTCTCGCTTTCGCACCTTATTTAATGCGCACATTGTCAGTACTAGGCACTGCTGCCATGTTCTTGGTAGGGGGGAGCATTATTGGTCACGGCATTCCTTTTTTACATCATTTCAGCGAACACTTTTCTGAATTTTTACGGAATTTACCTGCATTTGGCAACACGTTAGCTGCTATATCGCCGATATTAGTAGATGGGGTGGTAGGGGTAGTTGTCGGTGCAATCTGCGTAATAATAGTTACACTACTAGCAAAGTTAAAAGGTGTTTTGTAAGCTAGATAGGGTCAAATTTTAATGAGGCAGAGTTAATGCAGTACCGCAAGCCGGTTGGTGGTGGGCCATCAGGGAATACATGGCCAAGGTGTGCATCACAAACATTACAAATCACTTCGGTTCGTATCATACCGTGGGACTCATCGGTTTTCTCACGCACATTTTCAGGATTCAATGGCTTGAAATAGCTAGGCCAGCCACAGCCCGCATCGAATTTAGCATCAGACTCAAACAAGGGAGTATTGCAGCAAACACAAGTATAAATACCATGCTCGGTGTGATATGCATACTCTCCAGTACCAGCCCGCTCTGTAGCAGCATGGCGTGTCACCTGATATTGCAACGGGGTGAGTTGTTTTTGCCATTCTGCATCTGTCTTAGTAACTTTTGCCATAATGTTCTCCCACAACTATTTTACTTGTTTAAAACTGTCCAATAATAAAATACCTACACCTAGGCAAACCGCGCTATCCGCCACGTTGAATGCTGGCCAGTAATAATCATTAATATGAAAATACAAGAAATCTACAACGTAACCAAGTGTCACACGGTCGTATAGATTGCCAATCGCCCCACCTAACACTAAGGCAAGCCCTATACTAAAAAGTTTTTGGGATTGATGTTTTTTTATCAGATAAGAAATAACAACCACCGCCACTGAGGCAACTAAAGTAAAAAACCAGCGTTGCCAGCCTCCTGCGTTACTTAAAAAACTGAATGCCGCACCCTCGTTGTGATAACGCACCAAATCAAAGAAACTGGTCACTGTACGATGCTCGCCATATTGAAACGCATGCTGAATAAGATGTTTAGTATATACATCGAGCACAATCACAACCGCACTTATCGTAAACCATCTGTATAGATTAGGCATATTTACGCTGTTCATTTTCACCCTCGATGCCTTCGACCGTATCAGCACATCGCTTGCAGATGGTAGGGTGCTTAGCATCAGCGCCAATGTCTGCACGATAATGCCAGCAGCGGTCGCATTTTTTGTGTTTGCTAGGAATAACTTTCACTCTATCCTTACCATGAATACTACCTAAACTTGTTGGTACTTTATTAATTTTTACACTAGACGTAATCATCACAAAATGTAAGTCATTCCCTAAGCTACTTAACCAATCAAATTCATTAATATCATCAGCTGCATCAATTTCAATTTCGGCTTGTAGTGATGGGCCTATCTCTCCAACAGATCGCTTCAATTCAATAGCCTTCATGACATATTCACGTATCTGTATTACGCTTTCCCAAGCCAATACACGGTTATCGTCAATCAAACAATCTGGCAATTTATACCAAACACCCTCAAATACTGTTTTATCAGCATCCAACTCTAAAATCTGCCAAATTTCGTCTGCGGTAAAGCTTAAAATCGGTGCAATTAAACGCATAAAAGTATGCGTAATATGATACAGCGCACTTTGTGCAGCGCGACGCGCAGCTGAATTTTCACCTGCGGTATAAAGCCTATCTTTCAAGATATCCAAATAGAAACTGCCCAAGTGATCCGAACAGAAGCTCACCAATTTTTGCACTGCTAAATGGAATTCATAACGCTCATAATCTGCAAGTACTTGCGTTTGTAGCTCTTGCGTTAAATGCAGCGCATAGCGATCAATCTCTAACCACTTATCGACAGGCAATAAATCTTTATTCGCATCAAAATCTGCTAAGTTAGAAAGCAAAAATTTACAGGTGTTGCGAATTTTTCGATAGCTATCAGCTACGCGCTTCAAGATTTCATCCGAGATCGTCAGCTCGCCAGAGTAATCGGTACTCGCTACCCAAAGCCGCAGAATATCCGCACCATAAGTATCCATGACTTTTTGCGGTGCGATGACATTACCTTTGGATTTACTCATTTTGTGGCCTGAGCCATCCACCACAAAACCATGCGTGAGCAAGGCCTCATAAGGCGCACGGCCATCAATGGCACAACCTGTTAGCAATGATGATTGAAACCAGCCACGATGCTGGTCAGAGCCTTCCAAATACAAATCCGCTGGAAAATTGAGTTCTGGGCGACGCTTCAACACCGCAGCATGCGTTGCACCCGAATCGAACCAAACATCCAATGTATAAGTGACCTTTTTATATTGATTATTAATTGCCTTGGAAGCCGTATTGGTATTGGCTTGCAGAAAGGCACTTTCATCCAAACTAAACCATGCCTCAACGCCACTTTTTTCCACCAACAACGCGGCTGCCTCTAGCAAATCCGCAGTTTGCGGATGCGGCTCACCCGTCTCTTTATGCACAAAAAATGGCATCGGTACGCCCCAGTTACGTTGGCGCGAGACACACCAATCGGGACGATTTTTAATCATCGCTTCTAAACGCGCACGACCCCAAGCGGGGAAAAATTCAGTCGCATCCACAGCTTTATTTGCATATTCACGCAGACTTATTCCTGCCGCATCCTCTTGCTGCATACCGATAAACCATTGATGCGTTGCAAGTTGCATCAATGGCGTTTTGTGGCGCCAGCAATGCGGAAAGCTGTGATTCAGGCGTGCGCTTGCCAATAAAGTACCATTCTCCTGCATCTTAGCCAAAATCACTTTGTTGGCCTCTTGCCTTGTTAATCCTCTAATGGCTTCAAGTTCCACTAAATCACTATTAAAGAATTTGCCGTCACCGCCCATTAAGATTCGTGGCTTTTCATTTGGGAAGTTAGCTTTCATTACGAGCCAGTCATCATTACCATGTGCAGCGGCAGTGTGGACCAGCCCAGTACCTGCATCGGTAGTCACATGATCACCACAAATAATCGGCACTTGGCGATTATCGAACGGATGCTGTAGCATTAAATTCTTAAGTTTTTCCCCTTGGCCAGAAGCCAATCTAGATGCGCCTTCCAAGCCATATCGTTTTAGTGTGTTTTCAACCAAATCGTGCACTAAAATTAGCAAACCTTTTTCGGTTTGTATCAAATCGTATTCAAGTTCAGGATGTACACTCACCGCTTGATTGGCTGGCAACGTCCAAGGTGTTGTTGTCCAAATCACCGCATAAGTATCATCTTTCACTTCCACACCAAAAGCTTTACTTAGCGCAGCCTTATCTAAAACTCTGAAACCCACATCAATCGCAGGCGAGTTTACATCCTCATATTCCACCTCTGCCTCAGCCAGCGCTGAGCCACAATCCACACACCAGTGCACAGGCTTGCTGCCTTGATAGAGATAACCATTTTTTTGAATCTCGCCCAAAGCACGCATGATGTCGGCTTCGGTTTTAAAATCCATCGTCAGGTAAGGATTATCCCAATCGCCCAGCACACCTAAGCGGATAAAGTCTTTCTTCTGTTTTTCTACCTGCTCGGCAGCGTAAGCGCGGCATAGCTCACGGAACTTGGCAGGATCTATATTTTTGCCATGATTTTTTTCTACTACCAGCTCAATCGGCAAGCCGTGGCAATCCCAGCCCGGCACATAGGGCGCATCAAAACCGCTCATGGTTTTAGATTTTACGATGATGTCTTTTAAAATTTTATTGACTGCATGACCGATATGAATGTCGCCATTAGCATAGGGAGGACCATCGTGCAGAATGAATTTTTTCGCACCTTTACGCGCTTTGCGAATACGCTCATAGAGCTTTTTATTCTGCCATTGTTTCAGCCAGACAGGTTCGCGTTTAGCCAAATCACCACGCATGGGAAAGCTGGTCTCAGGTAGATTTAGTTTATATTTTGAATCTTTGTTTTCTTCAGTCATATTATTTCAAGTTCTTAAAGTAGGCGCTTGCTACTTGTATATCTTTGCCAATCTGCGTTTTTAGCGCATCTAAATTTTCAAATTTCATTTCTTCTCGCAGCTTTTTTAAAAATTGCACATGCACATGGCGACCATATAAATCACCATCAAAGTCAAGCACATGCACTTCTAACAATAATTTTGGAATTCCCGCAATCGTAGGACGCACGCCTAAATTAGCCACACTCGGCAAACCATCCAATTTTACCGCATAAACGCCGGTTAGCGCAGGCCGCTCGTGACGCATATGAATGTTTGCGGTAGGAAAACCCATTTGACGCCCCCGTTTAGCGCCATGCACCACCTTGCCGCTGATGCTGTATGGTCGGCCAAGCAGTTGGGCTGCGTGTAGTAAATCGCCAGCCGCCAGTGCATTACGCACCAACGTACTGGATACGCGTTGCTGCTCAAAATTCACTTGAGGCAGGTCAATTAAATCAAAACCATTATTGCGGAAATCATCTACACTGCCTAAACGTCTTGCACCAAACCTGAAATCTTCGCCCACTAAAATAGTATTTGCATTCAATTGTTGTCGTAAAATATTTTGCATGAAATCAATTGCGGAAATTTGCGCGAACTTCTGATTGAACGCACAAATAAATACTTTCTCAATATTCGCCTCAACAAAATATTCTAATTTTTCACGCAAAGTAGTCAGTCTTGCAGGCGCATTTTGTGGGGTAAAGAATTCGCGTGGATGTGGCTCAAACGTCATTACCGCCGGAGTTAACCCTTTATTTTTTGCAACTTCTGTAAGCTTTGCTAATAGAGTTTGATGGCCTAGATGCATGCCATCAAAATTACCGATGGCGAGCGCAAGCGGCGGGCATGACTGAGAAGGAAAGTGACGGAAAACCTGCATAGATCAAGCACTAATGCGTTTGCTGAAATCTCGTGGGCGAAAACCCAACAACCAAAGCGCAGCAAAATATACAATGGCGCCAACCACTACCAAAACACTTATCCACACCAGTTTTGAGATTGTTTTAAGCTGCATCCAATCACCTGCCATATTAGATATATAGCATAATGCGAGCGCCATTAAACACAGTGCTATTATCAATTTCAGGTAAAACATCCACCACCCCGCTTGAGGCTGATACACCTGATGACGGCGTAATTGGTAATATAACAAGGCTGAATTGACGCACGCGCCAATTCCGGTCGCCAGCGCCAATCCCCAGTGACGATAATCAAGCACGACCACAAAAATCAGATTCATCGCTTGTGTTAGCACCAATGTAAAGATGGCAATCTTTACAGGAGTGTTGAT
>Ga0315912_10003205_pt1 | contig 16483 bp, 12 predicted proteins | sample VfabasoilMG_FD_204469 | JGI IMG/M metagenome (GOLD analysis project Ga0315912, IMG submission 204469) | Garden soil microbial communities collected in Santa Monica, California, United States - V. faba soil | ecosystem: Environmental > Terrestrial > Soil > Garden | place: USA: California... | reverse complement strand
TATCGGCGATCTCAAACAGATTCAAGTGATGCCCGGTTTTGGTGGCGGAGGGGGAGGTGGTGGGGGCGGAGGGCCGATCGTCTTTTCGAGCGGGCCGGGAAAGGGGGGCGGTGAAAACCAGACCCTTATCACCGATGACTCGCTTCGCACGTTCGCCACACTCCCCGGCGTGGTCGCCGTGTTGCCCCGCGACGCCTTGAACGCCAATATGCTCCTCGAACTGGGCAAACTGCAAGGCGGCACTCAAATCCTCGGCCTCAATCTACGCGATCTCACCGACATCGGCTTGACTGCCCAAGAGGGTGCGCTCACCTTGGCCAAAGGCACCGTCGTCGTGGGCTCGATGGTGAAGAACAGTTTTTATGACCCCAAGTGGCGACCGGGTCAACCACCCTTCACCCCGCCAGATTTGATGGGGCAACAACTTAAGGTGACGCTGATCCGTTATGCCCAAGACGGCACCGAAGTCCGCAAAGTCATTTCGGTGCGCGTAACGGGCGTCATCGCCGAGACGCGCGGCGAAGCCGATTACTCGATGTACATGCCACTGGAAGAAGTGAACGCCTATAACGAGTGGAACCTCAAGCGCCGCATCAACCGCAACAAAGACGGCTATCAGATGGCACTCGTGCGGGTTGAAGAGGTAGATAAGGTGTTAGACGTCACCGACCAGATCACACAAATGGGCTATCAGGCTTTTACGCCGCAACAATTTGTGCAGGGCATCAACAGCTTCTTCATCGTCTTGCAAGTGATTTTTGGTGGCGTGGGCGCGATTGCGCTCCTGGTGGCCGCGATTGGCATCGCCAACACGATGACGATGGCGATTCTGGAGCGCACCCGCGAGATCGGCCTGATGAAGGCCATCGGCGCGACCAACCGCGATGTGTTGAGCGTGTTCCTCGGCGAGGCGGCGGGGATTGGGTTCATCGGCGGCTTGGGCGGAGTGACGTTGGGCTGGTTGGCGGGGCAGGTCATCAACACCATCGCCATCGCCTATTTAGCGCAACAGGCCCAACAAGGCGGCGGCCCACCCCTCAGCGATCCGGTCTACACTCCCTTGTGGTTGCCGATTTTCGCGTTGGTCTTCGCCACCATCATCGGCCTGCTCTCTGGGCTTTACCCCGCCCTACGCGCCGCGACGTTGGTGCCGGTGATGGCATTGAAGTATGAGTGAGCTATAACGGGTTATAATTATTTTCAAGCAGGTCTCCCATGGTTCATTTATATCCATCGCCCTCTGGGTACTAAGCCGCCATTGGCTTAAGCCGACGGCTAGACTACAAGTCAAACCCGCGAAGCGGGTTTTCCTAGGAAAGTAGGCGTCGGTTTCTAACCGATGCCGATGGTGTGTATAGAATAACGCCCAGACTTTCGAGGTCTGCTAGATCCAGAGATCTAATCCAACCGAAACCCCTATTCAAGGAGCCCCTATTCAATGAATAAACTCGACGCCAAAACGATTGCTGTCTTAGCTGTATTGATCGCGCTAGTCACAGTCTTCACCTTAGCCGTGCGCGTACCGATCCCGGCCACTGAGGGGTATATCAATTTTTCAGATGTGGCGATTTATTTTTCCGCCTTTGCCTTCGGGCCTTGGGTGGGGTTGATTGCCGGTGGAGTCGGCACGGCCCTTGCCGATGTGGTCGGCGGCTATGCCAGCTTCGCGCCACTCACCTTTTTTGCACACGGGCTAGAGGGATTGGTCGCGGGCTATATTGGTGGGCGCACGAATTCTTTGCCGCGCATGTTGATGGGCTGGGCCGCTGGCACCGTGGTGATGATGACAATCTATTTCCTCGGCGAAGTGTTTATTATGGGGATGGGGATGCCAGCCGCCACCGCCGAACTGCCATTCAACCTTGTGCAAAACATTGCGGGGGGGCTTATCGGCATCCCGCTCGTCTACGCCGTGCGGCGCGCCTATCCGCCGATCAATCAACTCGGTTTTGGCAAGACTTGGAAAGAAGCCTAAGACGCACGCTCTGCTACTGGCTAAACCTGTCAGGGCTTGACGCTCTGACAGGTTTTTCTTTAACCCTTGACCGCCGCCCTCGTCATCGAAAATTTAACCTACACCTACCCGTCTTTTGAAGAGGGCAGTGTCGCGGCGCCAGTTTTGCGCGAGATTAATTTGCGTGTGCGGCGCGGCGAAGTGCTAGGGGTGATGGGCGCAACCGGTGCGGGCAAAAGTACACTGTGTCTTGCGCTGGCGGGCATCGTGCCGCACTCCACCGGCGGCGTGTTCGGCGGTGAAGTGCGCGTGGCGGGGCTCAACACCAAGACCGAGCGCGTGGCCGACCTCGCGCAAAAAGTGGGGCTGGTCTTTCAAGACCCCGAAACCCAGCTCTTTAACATGACAGTGGAAGACGAAGTCGCCTTTGGCCCGGAGAGCCTCGGCCTGCCGCGCGAGGAGATCGAGCGGCGCATTACTTGGGCGCTGAGTGTGGTGCGCATGACGGACTACCGTTCCCACTCGCCCTTTCATTTATCGGGCGGACAGAAACAGCGCGTTGCGCTCGCCGCCCTCCTCGCCATGCGCCCAGAAATTTTGGTATTAGATGAACCAACGGCCTGGCTCGACCCACTCGGCAAACGGGAGATCGTCGCGACGCTTTTGGAGCTAAAACAGACATATGGCTTGACGATCGTGATCGTAGAACAAGATGCCGAGGTCTTGGCGGCGCTCGTGGATCGCATCGTGGTCTTGGCCGACGGGCAAATGGCATATGATGGCTCGCCCCACGCGATTTTCGCCCGCCCGGAGCAACTGCGCGCGCTCGGCCTCGACCTGCCCCAGCTCGCGACCCTCGCCGCCCTCTTCCGCGAGCGGCAATCCCGCGCCTACGACTTCTACACGCTCGACCAAGCGCGCCTCGCCCTCGCTTCAGCGGGTTAGCCCCGGGTCATTTTTTATGCTCCGCACGGCTCATCTCACCTTTGCCTATTCGGGTTCGCCCATCCTGTGTGACCTCTCTCTGACGATTCAATCCGGCGAGTGGGTAGCGCTCATCGGGCAAAATGGTTCGGGCAAGACGACGTTGGTCAAACATTTTAACGGCCTGCTCAAACCAACCCACGGGCAAGTGTGGGTCGGCGAACGAGATACCACGACCTGCTCTATCGCTGACCTCGCGCGTGAGGTGGGTTATGTCTTTCAGAACCCCGACCATCAAATTCATCAATCCACGGTGCGCGAAGAGGTGGCGTGTGGTCTGCGTTGGCAAGGCTACCCACCAGCCGAACAGCATGAACGGTTAACTGCTACGCTGGCGCAATTCCGCCTCACCGATTATGCCCATCATCCGCCAGCAATTTTGGGCTTTGGCCTGCGGCGCAAAGTGGCGCTCGCCAGCGTGTGCGCCTTGCGCCCGCCCGTGCTGATCTTGGACGAGCCCACCGGCGGCCTCGACGCGCGCTCCGCTGATGACATCTTGACGCTGGTCGCCCAATTGAATGCCCATGGGCACACGATCCTGATGATCTCCCATGATATGCGGCGCGTCGCGGAATACGCTCGCCGCTGTATCGTGTTGCAAGCAGGGCGCATCGTGCGCGATGCCCCGCCGCGCGACGTATTTGCCGATGCGCCTTTGCTCCAACAAGCGTTTCTCTCGCCGCCGCCCGTCACACAACTGGCGCACCATTTGGGACAACCCGGCACGCCCTTGACGCCCGAAGAGTTTTATCAGGGATATAAGCGCAAAGACCTTTAGGGTCTACTGGTGCTATGTCGCTCGCTTTTGACCTCTATCTGCCTCAGCCTAGCCCACTTCACCGCCTCGACCCACGGGTGAAGATCGTGGGGTTGGTCTTAGGCACGCTCGCTTTGTTAAGCGTCCATAATTTTTGGGTCTGTTTAGCGTGGGTTGGACTTAACGCCTTGTTACTGGCCATCGCCCGGGTATCGTTGGCGCGAGTGCTGGGGATGTTGCGCCTCATGCTCCCCCTCAGCCTCATGGTCGCGCTGAGCTGGCCGATCTTTTATCCGGAGGGCACCACCATCCTCTTTTCTGTTTGGCGCATCACGATCACCGCACAAGCCGTTTGGCATGGCCTCGCCCTCGCCTTACGCTTGAACGCGCTGGCTCAGTTATATTTTCTCTTGCTTTTCACGACCGATCAGATGATGCTCGTACGCAGTCTCGTGCGGTTGGGCTTGCCTTTTGAATGGGGCTTGACGCTCGCCATCGCCTTGCGCTATATCCCCACTTTTGCTGGCACGTTTCAGATGATCGCCGAAGCACAACAAGCGCGCGGCTTGCGCCTGACTCAGGGCCCGTGGGTGCAACGCTTGCGTGCCTATCTGCCGATCCTGATCGCCATGATTATTACGGCCTTACGCGCGGTGGATCATCTCGCGCGGGCCCTCGAAGCGCGCGCCCTCGGCGCCCACCCGCACCGTACAGCGTATAAGGACCTCCGCTTTACTAACACCGATTGGATCACCTTGCTCATTGGCGCATTTGCGGCGATACTCTTTTTTTACTTGCGCCTGACCTTTAATTTCGGCGTGCACCCGATAGACTTGTTTTCTTAAGCCGGTATCGTCATCCACTCCCTTCTCCCTCTTTTTTTACAAAATGTCTTTATCCGAATTTACCGTCTCCGATGTCCTCCCGAGTGATCGTCGCTCGTCCTTGCACTGGGTCTTATCTCATGCCCGGCGTAATCCATGGCAAATCTTTGGCCTCATCTCCGGGGCCACCGTTAACGCCGCCCTCGCCGCCGCCCTACCGGTGATGACCGGCCTGGCCTTCAGCGCCATCCTCGCCACGCCGCCCAATTACACCTTGCTCGGTTGGGCGGCGGTCGGCGTGGTGATTTCGCAGACGGTACGCGCTGTGTGGCAACTAGGGCGGAACGGCGGCTCCGAAGTGATCGGGCAACGGCTGGAACGCGATGCGCGCGCCGAACTCTATGCCAGCCTGCTCGGCAAGAGCATGACTTTTCATCATCTGCGGCCCGTGGGCGAGATCATGGCGCGCGCTACCAATGACGTGCATGAAATGAATCTCATGCTCAACCCGGGTGTTAACCTGATCGTCGGCTCGGGCATTTTCCTCATCATGCCGCTCATCGTGGCCCCGCTCATCTCACCGCAACTCATCTTGTTTCCGGCGCTGTTCTGCGTGGGCTACTTCTTTGCGTTGCGCGCCTACATGCTGGAACTCAACCCCATCACTGACCGCGCGCGGCAAAACTTCGGTGTGATGAACACCGGGCTGGCCGAGGCAATTGAGGGCATCGAAACCGTGAAGGGCGCGGCGCGCGAAGACCAAGAAGCGGAGCGCTTTGAGCGCAACGCCCTCGCGTATCGCGCCTCGTACGTGCGACAAGGTGAGGTCGAAGCGCGCTTTGTGCCGATGTTACTACTCTCGGTTACGCAAGCCCTCGGTTTATTGCAATCCATGTGGTTGTTCTATCAGGGCCAACTCGCCATCCAACAAGTCATCGCCTTCAATGGGTTGTTACAACTTTTTGGCTTCCCGACGTTCGTCTCGCTTTTCGCCTTTTCGCAGGTGTCACTCGGATTGGCGGGCGCGCGGCGCATCCTAGAACTGATCAATACTGAGACCGAGCTCGACCAGAACCCCGCCGGCCACGCCACACCCATGAATGGCGCGATTGAATTTGAAAACATGTCGTTTGGCTATGCCGCCGAGTCCCCCGTCTTGCATCAAGTGTCGTTTAGCGTGCGCCCGGGCGAGACGGTGGCGATTGTAGGGCAAACGGGCGCGGGTAAGACCACGCTTGTCAAACTCATCAACCGCACCTATGACACGACGACGGGCCGTGTGCGCGTGGATGGGGTGGACGTGCGCGATTGGAATCTTGAAACATTGCGCCAGCAAATCTCGACCATCGAACAAGACTTGTTCCTCTTCTCCCGCACCATTGCCGAGAACATCGCTTTTGGGCACCCGAACGCCACTCCAAAAGAGATCGAAGAAGCCGCGCGCGCCGCGCAAGCGCACGACTTCATCGCGAATTTTAAAGATGGCTATCAGACGGTGATCGGCGAACGGGGCGTGACGCTCTCGGGCGGGCAACGCCAACGGCTGGCACTGGCGCGCGCCTTCCTCACCAACCCGCGCATTTTGATCTTAGACGACTCGACTTCCGCGATTGACAGCGCGACCGAAGATGAGATCCAAAAAGCCATCTTCCGCGCCGCCGAGGGCCGCACGACGTTGCTCATCACGCATCGGCTCTCCCAAATTCGCTGGGCGGACAAGATCATCGTCCTCAAGCAAGGGCGCATCGCCGCCATCGGCTCGCACGAGGAATTGATGGAGTCCACCGAAGCCTATCGGCGGATTTTTGCGCGATACGAAAAGCAGAAAATTAGTCATCAGTGATCGGTCATCAGTCATCAGTAAACGGCTTCCACTGATCACTGTTCACTGATAACTGATCACTTTTTATCATATGGCCTTTTTTGGTAATCTCGATCCCGAAGCGTACGACCGCCACTACACCGACCGCCAATTGGTGCGGCGCATTGGCGAATACTTCTCGCCGTATCGGCGCAGTTTGTGGCTGATCAGTGGGGCCGTGGTGGGCATCGCCGTCCTCGACACAGTTTTTCCGATTGCCGTGGCCGAAGGCATCACCATGCTCACCACCGCGCCTTCGCTTAATCTGGTGTTGCTCATTGCAGGCTTGGTGTTGGTGACCGGCGTGAGCTCGTGGGGGCTTAACTATGCGCGGCGTTTGCTCATCGCGCACTTGGTGGGCGATGTGATCTTCGCGTTGCGGCGCGATGCCTTCCGCGCCACAGTCGCGCACGATCTCTCGTTCTATGATGAACTCAAATCCGGGCGCATCGTCAGCCGCATCACCTCCGACACGCAAGAGTTCGCGCAAACGGTGACGCTCATCACGGACACAGCGAGCCAATTGCTGGTGGTGGCTTTGTTGACCATCATTTTGTTTTACAAGAGTTGGTCGCTCACCCTCGCGCTCTGGCTCACCACCCCAGCGGTGTTGGTGGTGGCCGCGTCGTTCCGACGGTTGGCGCGCTATGTGACACGGCAAGGCAACCGCGCAATGGCGAACGTGAATGCGGCGATCCAAGAGACGGTCTCCGGCATTGCGGTCGCGAAGAACTTCCGGCAGGAGGGCGTGATCTATGACGAATTTCGCAACGTTAACAAACAAGCGTATACGATCAACGTGCGGCGCGGCGTCGTGTTGGCGGCGGTTTTCCCCACGCTCAACATCGTCTCTGGACTCGCTTTTGCCTTGCTGATCTATTTGGGCGGCCTAGCGGCGGGCGCGGGTTCGCTCGTGGCGGGCGAGTGGTATCTGTTCATTCAAGGCGTGGATCGGTTCTTCTTCCCGTTCGTCAACTTGGCGTCGTTTTGGAGTCAGGTGCAAGCCGGGCTGTCGGCGGCGGAGCGCGTGTTCGCCCTGATTGACGCTGAACCCATCGTGAAGCAGATCGCTAACAACCCAGTGCCACCTTTCAAAGGCGAGATCGTCTTTGACCAACTCGGCTTTCGTTATTCGGCGCAAGAGACGGTGTTGCGCGATTTTTCCCTCCATATCCGGGCGGGCGAAACGATTGCCTTGGTGGGCCATACCGGCGCGGGCAAGAGTTCCATCGCCAAGCTCATCGCGCGCTTTTATGAATTTCAGACCGGGCGCTTGTTGATTGATGGGATGGATGCGCGCACGTTTGACCTGCGCGAGTATCGGGGGCAGTTGGGTATCGTTTCGCAAGTGCCGTTTCTATTTGCGGGTACGGTGGCGGATAACATTCGCTATGTGCGCCCTTCGGTGACGGACGCCGAGATCGAGGCACTGGCGCGGCAGATTGGGCAGGGCGAATGGCTTAAGACTTTGCCGGATGGGTTGCAAACGGAAGTGGGACAACGCGGCACGCGGCTCTCGCTGGGGCAACGACAACTTGTAGCGCTGATGCGCGTCTTGGTGCAGAAGCCGGCCATCTTCATTCTCGATGAGGCCACTGCTAGCGTTGACCCGTTCACCGAAGAGCAGATCCAAGAAGCGCTGGATTTGATCTTGCATCACAGCACGGCCATCATCATCGCGCACCGCCTATCTACTGTGCGGAACGCCGATCGGATCGTGGTGTTGAAGAAGGGGCAGATTATTGAAGAAGGCAATCACGACGCGCTTATGGCGCAGGGTGGGCATTATGCTGAGCTCTACGACACCTACTTCCGGCATCAGTCGTTGGATTATATTGAAACGTCGTTAAGGTTGAATGCGCTGGCGTGAGAGCGTGAGGGGGAAATGTTCGGAGATAGTTGGAGGTACGCTCATTGGAACTGGCATTGGGATAAGCGCTGGCATGGCTGAGTTTGCAACTTCACTTAGAAATACAGATTTTGGTTATAGGAGTATCTTTTTTCAAGAACCTACAATGAGTCTTTTTGGTTGGTTAATATTTTCGGTTGTATTTTGGGTGATGGGTTTTGGAAGTACGCGTTTTGAAGTTGATCTTCAAGAGACCTCAAATGTCACTCTTATTCGACCGCCCAAGTTCTTTTTTTTCTTGACAGGTCGCCTTGATCTTTTTAAGGTACCGACTGGGGCTATAACACTTTCCTCTATGTGGGCCTGTCTTGTTGGGGTGATCCTATTTATTTATGGATGTTTGGATAATATGATTGGGATAATCCCAAATATAAATCTAAGCGGCATCATAGGAGTATTTGGGGGTTTTGTAATAGGGGCGATAATCACCTTCGTTCTCTATCAGTTTTATAGATACACTCCATGAATTAGCATTGGGGTTGGGAAATTTCGTTTGGTTGTTCTTCATCACATGTTCCTGCACAAGCCTCCCCGCTAATTGCAGCGGCACGCTCTCCTACCTGCACACCGACCGCTTCGCGTAAATAGTTCTTCGACCACCACCGATGCGAGATGTGGTGACTTCACGTACCAGTCGCTCGCGCGGCTCGGGGCGCTGACGGCGTTGTTTGTCGTGGGTGCAAACCCGCTGTTTGGGTTTGTCGCCGGCCTCGCGGACATTGACGTGACCGCCGTGTTGGCAGTTGGTATATATTTCTTCGATAAGCGCTTTATACGCGACTATCGCACATGGGTGTAAGAGCGAGCTGTGAGCGCGCCAACCATTGAGGCTGGGCGTTGGGCGGGCTTGCCGCTATACTCTTACCCTATGGCTTACTACGACACCATCGCGCAACATTGGCACGCAACGACTGGCGATACCGGCGATGCCTTCAAAGAATTGGTTCTGAATCGCCTTCTGGTTGAGAAACTGGTCGGCCTCCAGCACGACGCCATTTTGGAATTGGGCGCGGGGAATGGGTATTTTTTGCCTTTCGGACTGCGCCAATTTTCAGGCCCCTGGCCTTCGCGCCTGATCGTCACCGACCAGTCGGAGCGCCTTCTCTCAATCGCCAAGCGTCATTTTAAGCTACCGGGTGCCGCCTATCATTGCTTGGATGTTCGCCACCCCTTCCCCTTGGCCGGGGCCCAGTTTGATGTGATCCTGGCCTCCATGCTGTTCTCGGAAGTGCCTTTACGCGACTTTCGCAATGCGCTCCGTGAGTGTTGCCGCGTTTTATCGAGTGTGGGGCACTTGCTGATGACGGTCGTCCACCCGGATTTTGTTGATAATTTGCAAAAGAGTGGCTTGCTTAAACCCATGCCAGACGGTCGGCTCACGATGCCCGGCTCGGGTAGTCTGCGGTTGCCGGTGGTACTCCGAACCTTGGAAACCTACCGGCGGTGTCTGCGAGAGGCAGGGCTCCAGTACACCGAGGAAGAAGCCTCGCCGACGCTAGAAGTTCTAAATCGCAAGGCGGGTCTACGCCATGCTTGGAAAGTCCCGGTGGCTTTAGTGTATACCTGCACGAAATCAAACTAACACCCACCCAACAGTGCATGGCCCCATGGCCCGCAGATTGATGCTCCGCGCCGAGTCATCGGCCTTGTGAAGTTCGCTCCAGCGATTTATGCCTAGCGTTAGCCCGCTCCTTCCAATTAGAGCATGTCGTAATCCACCACTGTGACAAACACATACCACAAGGCTCTGCCATGACAACGAAGACACTTCCCCAATCTGAGCATTTCACCTTACACGAGCTGGCGGATGGTGTGTGGGCAGCCAGCGTGAAGCCATTTGGGCTTGGGATGAGCAATTCAGGCATTGTGGACCTGGGCGACCGCACGCTGGTCTTTGACACCACCATCTCACCAGCCTCCGCCGCCGACCTGCGCAACGCGGCCGAGGACCTCACTGGGCGACCAGTTTCGTGCGTGCTGACCAGCCATTGGCATCGCGACCATGTCTTGGGGAATGCGGTCTTTGCGCCGGAGACAGAGATTTACGCTACTATGCGCACGCGCGAACTGATGGTCGAGCACACGCCCACTGATATCGTTGCGTTGAAGAAGCATTGGCCCCAACAACAAGTAGAGTGGGCGAACCAGGCCAAGCTCGCTAAAGACGAAGCCAAGCGAGTGGATTTCGAGGCGGGTGTACGATTCGCGCAGGCCATCATCAACACCTTCCCCCAGTTGCAAATGCGCTTGCCAGATCACACCTTCACCGAACAGTTGAAATTCAAAGGGGTCAAGCGCACAGTTGAGTTCGTCACCTTTGGCGGCGGGCACACCGACAGCGATGCGATGCTGTATTTGCCTGCCGAGCGGATCATCTTTACTGGCGATCTACTGGTGGTAAAGAATCACCCCGCCCTACTCAGCGGCCACCCGCGCGATTGGCTCACTATCCTGACCCAAATCAAATTGCTCAAGCCGGTTCAGTTGATGCCAGGTCATGGCGAACTCGGCACACTCGCCGATGTGGTGCTTATTGAGCGCTATCTCAATGAGACTTTGCGGATGGCGGAAGAGAATTGGCGGGCAGGTGGCACCGCCGAGAGCGCCGCCGCATTACCCCCTCCGGCGTTCACCGAAGGCTGGGACTACGCTGCCGGGTTTGGGCAAAACATGAAATTCTTGCATGAAGTCATACAAAAGTAATTTACCGAATGGCATTTACAGGCGCTAGGCGCACCTCAGCCGAAGGTTCGGGCAAGTCAAGCGTTATCTTAGCGGTAAATCATTCCAAAAAAAGATAGTAGGAATGGGGAGTAGTTTCTGGTAATTCAAGCGAATCGTCTCTGTATGAAGTCTGCGCCAGCGGCTTATGCCTGCCGTTGTGCGGCTCCTATATCCCCGGCTTGATGACCACTGCCAGTGAAGCACTATGAGCACCGCCGCAAATGGTTCGACGACCACCCGCCTCAGCACGCAACAACTCACCCTAGCCCGCATTGCTTGGTTTGTCATCGCGATTTTGACGTTGGCCGTCATCATCGCCGCTGTTCCCCTGCGGTTTCAAGAGTATCTCAGTCAGGCCAGCACTCAGGGTGGATTGGGCACGGATGCCTTCCGTGGAAAAATTGACTACGCTCAATATAATCTTTCCCCTGAATTCTTCGCCTGGTATTTCATCAGTCTCGATGTGCTTCAGATTTTAGGCTTCGTCGGGACTGGCTTGGCGATCTTTTGGCGGCGCCCCAATGATGGGCTCGCCATTTTCATCTCCTGTACATTTTTTACCTCAATCGTCTTTATCTCCGCCATCATCAACCCCCTCACGTACACCCTCACCGACCCATGGTGGGTGCCAGCCACGTTGGTCTATCTCCTCGGTTCAATCTTCTCTTTTATCTTTCTCTTTATCTTCCCAGATGGTCGCTTCATCCCGCGTTTGGGCCGCTGGTTGGTGATCCCGTTCATCTTTTGGGAAGTGGTGCGGCGGACGATTTGGGATTTCTTCATTAACAACCAACCCCTACCGCTCTTTTTTCAAAATCGTTACGACTATTTGGTGTATTTGGGTTTCATGTTCACCGGCCTGTTCGCGCAAATCTATCGTTATTGGCGCGTGGCCACACCGCTCCAACGCCAACAATCGAAATGGGTGATTTTTGGATTGGCCGGACAGTTGGTGAGCATTCTGCTGGTAGAGGTCTTAAGCCGCGTTTTGATTGGGTTGCAGGTGGGTGGCCTGCCCACCGTGATTTTCAGGTTGGGCATTCAACCGCTCTTGTACAACGGTTTTCTGTTTGTCCTGCTGTTCGCCTTCACGCTCGCCATCCTGCGCTATCGGCTGTGGGACATTGACTTCATCATCAACCGCTCAGTGGTGTATGGCCTGCTCACTACCTTGCTCGTCGTGCTCCTAGGGCTGAGCCTGTGGGTCATCTCGCTGGTTTTCCAAAATCTCGGAGAGGGTCAGCAATCCGTCATTGCGCTCGTGGTGGCCGCGCTGGTCTTCGGGGCAATCTTCCAACCGGCTCGCCGCCAGCTACAACGTTTCGTCGATCAACGCTTCTATCACATCGAGATTGATTACCAGAAGCCCCCGCCTACACCGCGCTTCAGCAACGCCGAGGCAAAAACTAATTTCGGCCCGTACCAGAACTTGGAGTTTATCGGACGGGGTGGGATGGGCGAAGTGTACAAAACCCTACACCCCACGTTGAAGCGTCCGGTGGCGCTCAAACTCCTCCCAGCGCAACGCGCCACCGAAGGCGACTTCCGGCAACGCTTTCAACGCGAAGTCAACATCGTCACCGCCTTGCAACAACCCAACATTGTGCAAGTGTTTGAAGCGGGCGAAGTGAACGGGGCCGCGTACATGGTGATGGAATATCTGAGTGGTCAGAACTTGGCTGAGCACTTGAGGGAACGCGGGCGCTGGCCGCTGACCGACGCTCTCCCCATCTTTCAAGGCATTGCGGCGGCGCTGGATTATGCTCATCAGCGAGGGATCGTGCATCGGGACATTAAGCCAGCCAATATCATCCTAGACGGAACACGCCCGGTGCTCACCGATTTCGGCATCGCCAAGGTGCTCGACGGCCGCACTGTCCTGACGCAAACCGGCGGGATGGTGGGGACACTCGACTACATTGCGCCCGAGCAAATTCAGGCCGCGGCGGATATTGATGGTCGAGCGGACGTGTACGCTTTCGGCGTGATGGCCTATCAAATGCTCACAGGAGGATTGCCCTTCCAGCATAACAATCCGGGCGCGTTGCTCATTGCTCATCTGACACAGCCGGTGCCCGACCCGCGCGAGATTGTGCCCGACCTATCGAGAGATGCGGCGTATGTCATTCAACGCGCAATGGCGAAAAGCCCAGACGAGCGTCCGGCGACGGCAGGGGAGTTTGTGAACGAACTTTTCCGAAGCGCAAATTAGAGTCGCCGATGACTTGGATTGTTATTAACTAGAAAGCTTTTAGGTCAAATCAAGTCTTACTCAACCCGATGCGTATGCCTCACAAACACCTCAATCTTCAACCTCGCTCTAGGCGGACAAGAGGCTGGCTGACCCTAATTTGGCTCTATGGGGTCTCAGCTTTGCTGGGATGCACAGCCCTACCCCCTGCGGTCGAAAAGACGCCCCTTAGCCCTCCTAATGCAACTCTCCTTTTCGTGACGGTCGAGGTCACCCGCGTCTTCACCAGAGAGGTCGTTGTAACGGCGACCCTTGAACCAACGCTCATCCCGACTGTTAGCGCACCCCCTACGCCAGGGATAGCCCAAGAGGCTCTTGCCCCTATCGCCCCAATAGTGATCTCGGCGTTACGGGATAAGGACCTGACGACCCTTGCGCAGTTTGTCCAGCCTGAAGTAGGGATTACGTTTAGCCCCTACCCGTCCTCCGGCGGAGCACCCCTCACCTTTACACCGGCTCAGGTTGAACAACTCCTACAGGATCAAACGAAGTATCTTTGGGGACATTATGATGGGTCGGGTCTACCGATGGAACTGACCTTTGAAGAATACTATCCGCGCTATATTTATAACCGCGATTTCGCCAACCCGAACGAGGTGGTTTATAACGGAGGCGGGTTAGGTTATGGCAACTATCCTTATCAGAGTTTGCCAACCCCTTCCGCGACCGTGGCTTGGGTGGAATATGTTGTGGAGAAGGAAGGGGATTTTGCCGAGGGACTGATTGTGGTCTTCCAAAAAGAGGGGGAGACTTGGTACGTGACCCAGATTATTCATGATGGGTGGACGATCTGAATCCCTGCGCGGAGAGGCAAGGGCTGAGGGTCATTTGGCTCTGAGCCAAAAAGACCTATACTTTACTCAGCGGGTGGGACACCAGTGCAACCTACCCATTCCGTTTTTCAGACAAGATCACAGGCTAAATTACGGAAAACGCTTTCCGTAAAAGTGCCCCATTTGGGGGCTGATACGAAAAAATTCCGTGTTTTGGTGGCCAGCGGGTAGTTTTACGGATGGGTTTTTCCGTCTAAGCCACTTCATTTTAGACGGAATTTTTCCGCCTACTTAACGGTTGGGCGACTAATTCATACACATTGAACACACATAGCAAAATTGTAACCAAAATAAAATTTGATCTAGACAGCGGCGACATTAGGAGCGCACTAGCATTCCTCACGACTCAAGCAACGGAGTCGGATTTAGAAACCTTGAAGAATCAAAAAATTCTCCTTAGATGCAAAGACCCAAAAGCCCAACAAGAATTGGCTGACACATACAAAAACGCTACAACTCGTCTAGGTTTAGATTCACAAAAAGCAACAGAATTAAAAAATTATGCACAATTTACGACTATTGCGATACGTATTTTTTCTGAGATTACAGACCAAGTAACTAGTCACAAACAGGCCTTCGACAAAATATCCATGTTGGATTTGCTAGAAGTCGCCAGTGAAGTACTCCTAAAAGATGATCGCGAATACTGGGAATCAATGTGGACTTCAACAGAAAATAACCTGCGCGAGTCCGATCCAGAACACAGAGACAACTCCGATCTAACTGAATGGACATTGCACGAAATTTCAGGCCATATTAACGACATGGCGTTTTCTGTTTGCCGAGCGATAAACGAGGCATCTCGCTGGGTAAATCATAATAAGAGAGGGGTAAGCGGACAAGCCTTACGACAAAATGCTACTAACGCTTTTCGACCGTTGGTCACGTTAGCATCAAAGTGGAATGCGATTGAATATGCACTGGATAGGGTTAGCTATGGCGAATGGAATGTGAAATTTCTCAACCCTGATATCCCTGAAATTACATTTGACCAAGTTGACGTAAGGCTATTAAGAGCGAGAACCATTGGTATACGAAGGCAATTGGTTACAAGATATTTTGGGCGCACTTTCTCGCCTCCCGCTAGACAGATTTTCGAGAACATCTGCCACACACTAACACAAAAAGCACTGACCTTCTATGAGGCGCAAACCCGCTCTATACAATTTTCATTCCTCGATAGCATGAGTTTATCTAAAAAAATAACTAAACTTCTTGATTTTCTTGACACTGAAGATGAGTTCTTGATTTTAAGCGCTCTTAAAGACGATTATTCAGAAATAATGGCGCACTACTTGGCAGTTATTGGACTACAAACTTGTTCGTTGGTGGTAGCCTTCATTAAAGAGAAACTACCACATAAATATCATCGCAAGTTGCTCTGCCCCGTTGTGCCAATAAATCTCATTGTTGATGCGATTGCTTTGACTGATCTTCAACGTCAAGCTATCTATAATGCCATATCAAAGCAGATCATTACTTTGCCGATTAATCATTATCTCGACTTGATGGCTAGGCCTTACGTTCAGCTAACCAATGGGAAAGCTATTTCCTTAGATGCCTTGAGTAATGTCAATTGGGCATCGAATATAAGAGGCATAGTTGAAGGAGGTGCTATTGCCGACACCTACGGAAAGATTTGGGAGATGTATGTTAAAGATTTACTCAAAAGATATAACTGGAGAATAATAGGTCACGGCATTAAGTTGAAAAACAAACAGGGGCTTATAGCAACTGATATTGATATCTTGGCGCTAAAAAACGATATGCTTCTTGTGATTCAAGTAAAGGCTATTTTTTCAGAGGGAATCACACCTTACGATCAATGGAAAGCGCGAGAAATCATTGTCAAAGGCACTAACCAAGCCAAAATCGCATATGAGATACTGACCTCTGATCATGACCGGATCATCTCAATTATCGGAAAGCGTGCATTTAGCAACATAAATTATATTCAGCCCTTGGTTATTACTAACGACACAATGTTTACTGGTTGGAATCATAACGACATCCCTACAATTAGTGTCAAGGCACTTATTTCACATCTCCGTGGTGCAATAGTTGAATTCAAGAATTTAAAAGGGGAGATTGTAGATTCTCAGCGATTTTCACAGGAAGATTCTTTGACGTCTAAAGAATTTATTGATTTACTAAAGAACCCTCTCGATTGGCGTATTGCGAAAGACAGCGACGCGATTGAATATGTGGAAGCCAATATGGATATCATAAAGTGTTACTACCCGTCTCTTAAACGAGTGGATCACATATAAGTATAGCCAGCCAACCCTTGCTTGCACCTGACTGAGCCACCGCACCTTTGTTGTATAGTTTCGTAGAACAATACAACGACTATCTAACCATAAACCAGAGTGCGATATGTTATCGG
>Ga0315912_10003204_pt1 | contig 16487 bp, 13 predicted proteins | sample VfabasoilMG_FD_204469 | JGI IMG/M metagenome (GOLD analysis project Ga0315912, IMG submission 204469) | Garden soil microbial communities collected in Santa Monica, California, United States - V. faba soil | ecosystem: Environmental > Terrestrial > Soil > Garden | place: USA: California... | reverse complement strand
GATCTGCCTTTCGCGTTGGCGCAGGCGGGCATGACCCGACGCCTTGGCTCCCACATGCATCTGTGCTACCCTGGTAGTACAATGGCCGCCCCGGTAAAGAAGGCACAACGTGCCGGGCAAACGGAGAAGATCAGCGTATCGCTCGCGCACGCGGATCTCGCGGCGCTGCGCCGGCGGGCTCGGCGCTTGTACGGCGGCAATCTTTCCGCCGCCGTTGCGGAGGGCGTGCGGCGTATCCACGAGGAGGAGGGGCGTGAGGCTCTGGCCGCTTGGCTGGGTGACGCGGGAGAGGCTTCCCCGGAGGAGCGCGACGTCCTCCGGGCGGAGTGGCGGCAGGCCGAAGGTCCAGCGGCAGGGAAGCGGCGCAAGGTTCGGTGATCGGTCTGACGTTCGATACCGGTGCGCTGATCGGTTTGGAGCGGCGCCGTCAGCGCATCTCCCGCGTCTACACGACCGCGCTTGCGGACGGCCTCATCGTGACCGTTCCGGCCGTCGTCGTCAGCGAGTGGTGGCGCGCTCGCTCCGATGTGCGCGAAACGATCCTACGCGGAGTACGCATCGAGCTGGTGGATGAGGAACTAGCGAAATCAGCAGGGGAAGCGCTCGCGGTGGTGCGGGCTGCTAGCGCAGTAGACGCTATCGTCATGGCCTCCGCGGCGCGCCGGGGTGACGTGGTCTACACGTCTGACTTTGATGATCTCGACCGGCTGCGCTCCTACTTTCGGGGTGTTCGCGTGCTGGGCGTCTGACGGGCTTTCGGCGCCCGGCGGGCGTAGGGCCAGCTCAGCCGCTCACCCCTCCTTGGGCGCTTCCTTCGGGCGGCTGCCGGGCGGTGGCGCATCCAGCACTTCGCGCACGGTGCGCACCAAGGTCTCGGGATCGAGCGGCTTGGGAATGACGCGGATGCCGAGGTCTTCCAGGAACGCGGCGGGCAGAGTTTCGGCGCCGTAGCCGCTGGCAAACAGGAAGCGCGCGCCGGGCTTCTGGGCTCGGATGCGCTCGCAGACGGCGCGGCCACTCTGGCCCGGCATGATCGCGTCGAGCAGATACAGGTCGAAGTCCCGCGTCTGTGCCAGGTCGAGGGCCGCCTGGCCATCGGAAACGGTCGTCACCTGGTAACCAGCGCCTTCGAGCGCGCGCTTCACCACGAACGCAACGTGCGGCTGATCGTCGGCCACCAGAATGCTCTCGACGCCGCGCGGGATGGGCCGCGGCACCCTGCTGCCGACGTTCACGGCGGACTGCTCGGCGGCGGGGAAGTAGATCTTGAAGGCGGTGCCGTGCCCCAGCTCCGAGTAACAGTGAATCATGCCGCCGTGCTGCTGGACGATGCCCCACACCACCGCCAGCCCGAGGCCCGTGCCCTCGCCCGCGTTCTTGGTGGTGAAGAACGGCTCGAAGAGCCGCTCGCGTACCTCCGCGCTCATGCCCACGCCGGTGTCGGTGACCGTGAGCAGCACGTAGCGACCAGGTTTGGCCCAGGGGTGAGCACGGCGGTATTCACCGTTGACCAGGACCTGCTGGGTTTCGATCGCCACCCGGCCCCCGCCCGGCATGGCGTCGCGGGCATTCAGCGCGAGATTCATCAGCACCTGCTCGAGCTGGCGCGCATCGAGCTGCACCTTGGGCAGGGCCGCGCCCGCAATGAAGTCGATCTCGATCGTGGCCGGCAACAGGCGGGTCAACAGCCGGGTGAACTCCACCACCACGTCGTTGATATCGGCCATCTCGGTGACCAGAGTCTGCCGGCGACCGAGCACGAGCAGCTCGTGCGTCAGCTTGCTGGCGCTGCGCTCCGAGTCCCGGATCAGCTCGAGATCGGCGCGCTGGGCCTCGCTGAGCGCGCTCTTGGCGAGCTCCTCGGTGCTCATGCGAATGACCGTGAGCAGATTGTTGAAATCGTGCGCCACGCCGCCTGCCAGCAGGCCCAGGCTCTCCAGGCGATGGCGCTGTGCCAGGCGGCGTTCGAGCTCGTTGCGCTCGATGTCACGCTTGCGCAGCACCAGGCGCGCCAGCGCGATCGAGCTGATGTTGGCCAGCTGTCGCAAGTAGTGCGTGTGGCTCTCGTCGATCTCGATCACGCCTTCGTCGCCGAAGCTGCCGCAGCCGAGGATGCCGAGCGAGTGATCCACCACGCTCATGGTCAGGTTGATCGTCGTGCGGTTGCCGAGCCGTCGCGTGATCTCGGGGTGCCGTCCGAGCTGGGCGTCGGGGATCACGATCGGGGCTTGTTCGCGCAGCAGCGCCTGGAGCATGGTGTCTCCCGCCAGGGCCAGCAGCGGCGCCAGCTCGCGGATCTGCTCCGCCCGCGTGCCTGCCACGGCGACCAGCAGCAGCTGCGCATCGTCCTCGTGCTCGAGCACGTACAGCCAGGCGGTGCTGAGCCCGATGCGGGCGTGGACGTCCTGGCGGATCAGCTCGATCAGCTCATCGTAGGTATCGACCCGGCGCAGCTCGCGGGAGAAGGCTTCGAAGAGCAGAGCGTCGGCGGCGCCGGGAGGAGAACTGGCAGTTTCCAAAGCGCAACATCATACGCGGAAGGCCTCGAGGCACGGCTCGAGCGAGGTCACCCCGGGCGGGGCCCCGGGCTCGATCCGGGGGCCCCGACATCTTCCCGACATCTTCCCGACATCTTCGAGTCGAGCCCCGCCCAGCCGGGTGGGCAGGGAGCGCGCCCCATCGGTCCGGTGGCCTGGGCACTCGCGGAGCGGCGAGCGCCCGCAGACGCTACGGAAATTTTGGAGAAAACCACGACTCTACGGAACACTGGGGGTCGAGAGAAAAGATGCTGGGTCGAGAGAAGCTCATGGCCTTTGGCGCGACGCGGGATGGCGCACGCGCTCGCGAGTTCTACGAGCAGACCCTGGGCCTCTCCTTGATCTCCGAAGACAACTTCGCGGTCGTGCTGGACGCCAACGGCACCATGCTGCGCCTGCAGAAGGTGGAGACCTTCACGCCCAGTCCGTTCACCGCCCTCGGCTGGGAGGTGTCCAACATTCGCGCGGCCGTCAGCGAGTTGGTGAGCCGCGGCGTGAGCTTTCAGAAATATCCCTGGATGGATCAGGATGAGCTCGGCATCTGGAGCTCACCGAGCGGCGCGCGCGTCGCCTGGTTCCGCGATCCGGACGGCAACACGCTGTCGCTCACGGAGTTCTAGGGGGTCGCGGGTTCCGGCACCAGGCTGGCGATCCAGCGGCGGATGGCCAGCACGCCGTCTGGGTCGATCTCTTCGGTGGCCAGCGGTCGTCCTCTTGGGTTTCCTCGAACCTCTCTGGTCATTGTCGATGGCAGTGTGCATGGCGGTGTCGAGGGCACAGTCGCATGCCCTTTCAATGGCGCTGCATTGCCACTGTCCTCGCTGGGGCCACGAACACTGAAACCGCTGACCCTAGCGAGATCTCAGACGCTGATCCAGTGGCTATGTCGCGACTCAATGACGCGTCTGGAGACGCACCCGCAACGGCCGCGCCGGCGCGAGCGTGATGCGCGGGCGAAGAAACACAGGGCGCGAGTCGGTGAGCTCCAGCCGAAACCGTTGCAATACCTGGGCGATCACCAACACTGCTTCGAGCATCGCAAAACCCTGGCCGATGCAGCTGCGCGAGCCTGCACCGAACGGCAGATACGCGCGCGTGGGGAGCGCTGCTGCCGCCTCGGGCAGGAAGCGCTCCGGGTTGAAACGCTCGGGCAGGCTAAACCAGCGTGCGTCGTGGTGCATGAAGTAGACCCAGAGCCAGATCTCATCGCCGGCGTGGATCCGGTAGCTTCCGATCTCGACGCCCGAAGTGCAGACGCGCGGGATCACGTAGACCGGCGGATACAGGCGCACGGCCTCCTTCAGCACGCGCCCGGTGTGCTCCAGGCCCGCAAAATGCTCTGCGCCGATGCGCGCCCCCGCCGACACGCGCGCAATTTCCTCGGCCAGCCGCTGGTCTTCCTCCGGGTGCAACGCCAGCAGGTAGAAGGCCCAGGTGAGGGCGAGCGCGGTCGTCTCGTGCCCCGCCAGGAGCAGCGTCACCACTTCATCCCGCAGCTCCTCGCGGCTCTCCGGGCCGTCCTCACCGCTGGCGGCCAGCTGGGCGCGCAGCTGCGCCAGCAAGGAGCCGGGCTCACTCTCCGTGCGCTGCAGGATCTGGTATACGTCCCGATCGACGCGCGCCATCATGCGGCGGTGGCGCAGACGGGCCGGCGTGGGCAGCCAGGGCGGCAAGAACTTCGGCTGCAACACGGCTTCCTGCAGCACCCGCGTCGCGTGGCCGAGCCGCGCGGCATTGCCAGCGAATTGCTGGCCAAACAGCGCCCGGCACACGATGCGCAGCGTCAGATCCCGCATGCTCGCGTGTAGCTCCAGGCGCGAGCCCGCCCGCAGCCGAGCGAGCATGCGCTCGGTCTCCTCGCCGATCAGCGCGCCGTAGCCGAGCACGCTGTCGTGGCGAAAGCCCGGCTGCAGGCGCCGGCGCTTGCGCCGCCAGTCTTCCCCCGTACTGGTGAGCACGCCATTGCCCAGAAACTCGAGATCGATCGTGCGCCGCCGAAAGGAGCTGGCCTGGGTGACCAGCACGCTCTGGATGAACTCCGGATCCATCGCGGAGAACACGCCCTGTCCGCGGATCTTGCCGTAGTACACGTCGCCGTACGCGGCGAAGCGCTGCGCCACCGTGCCGAGCACGTCCTTCTCGAGTTCGCGCAGGTAGAGCAGCTCATCGAGCACATGCCGCGGCGGCGGTGGACCCAGGGGCAGGGGATTCGGAACGCCGCTGACTGCTCGAGACACTGGTATTGGCACCGTAGTGCCGGGCCAGCTCCGCGGCCAGTCTGTGAACGCCGCCCCTCCTCGAGAGCGTTGCTCCCATGTCACCGGATGGTGACAGATAAACCCTAGCATCGGCGCGTGTTTACCTCGCGACGTCGTTTCATCCGCTCGGGTGCCCTCTTCCTGGCAGCGACAGGTTCGCTGGCTTCCGTCATCTCCTCGGCCACGCCTGCTCACGCCCGCTCGCGGCGACGCTCGCGGCCGTTTCGAGGCTACGGTGAGCTGGTCGCCGATCCAGCCAAGATCGTGGATCTGCCCGCGGGCTTTTCGTACCGCATCTTCTCGCGCGAAGGGGAGGCGCTGAGCCGCGGCGGCGTGGTGCCCTCCGGCCACGACGGCATGGCCGCGTTCTCCGCCGGCGAGCGCGGCACCTGGCTCGTACGCAACCACGAGCTCAACCCCGAGGATGTCGCGGAGGACAACCTGATCGCGGTGCCGACCACCACGGGCCCGACGTACGATCCGGAAGGTGCGGGCGGGACCACGACGCTCTTGATTGGCCCCGAGCGGCAGCTCTCTAGTCACCAGATCAGCCTCTCCGGCACGCTCGACAACTGCGCGGGTGGTCCCACCCCGTGGCACACGTGGCTCACCTGCGAGGAGACCGACGCCATCCTCGGCAAGCCGCACGGCTACATCTTCGAGGTCGATCCGCGGCGCGGCGGCAACCCGGAGCCGATCCTCGCGATGGGCCGCTTCGAGCACGAGGCGGTCTCCTTCGATCGCCACGGCCGCGCCTATCTCACCGAGGACGCAAGCGAGCCGCTCGGCTGTGTGTATCGCTTCACGCCCCGCGAGCCGCTCGGCGGTCGTGGCAGCCTGCACGCGGGCGGCCGGCTCGAAGCCATGTCCGTCGAAGGCATCGACAGCGATCTGTCGGTCGTGCAAGAGCCCGGCACGCGCCTGCGCGTCTGCTGGCTACCCGTGCCGAATGCCAACCCGCTCGCGGGTGCAACGCCGGTGCGCGAGCAAGTCATCGCGCTCGGGGCGACACCGATCAAGAAGGCGGAAGGCACCTGGCTCGGCTACGACGGCAGCATCTGGTTCGTGTCCAGCTACGCGGGCGGCCCGCTCGCGGAAGATCCGGAAGACGTGACGGCCCAGAGCCACGTCGGACAGATCTGGCGCTACGATCCGCACGCCGAGTGCATCGAACTCGTGGCCTTCTTCCCGACGGGTTCCCCCTTCGACGGGCCCGACAACATCACGGCCGGCCCCCACGGTTTCGCGCTCGCCTGCACCGACGGCGAGGTCGACAACTGGCTGGTGGCGATCGGCAACGACGGCGGCGTCTCACCCTTCGCCTTCAACGCCCTGAACGACGTGGAATTCGCCGGCGCCACCTTTTCCCCCGACGGGCAAACCCTGTTTGCCAACATTCAAGAGCCGGGGCTCACGCTGGCCATCTGGGGCCCCTGGGAATCCGGCTGCTGAGCTCCGCCCTCCCCACGGGCCCCTCCGCTGTCCTCCCTCCCAGTTCGGGCCCGAACTGGGAAATCTCTCGCACCAGGGCCTCCCCGCCGATCGCCGCCTGGCCATCGGACTCGACCGCCCCTCGGGCCCCGCACGATTTGCGATGCTCGACAGACGCCTCGAATTGCCGTCCAATGGCCGGCATGACGAGGCCGCGCGCATTCCGAAGTCACGGTTGGCGGTCCGCGGGGCTCGCCGTTGCGCTCGCCGCCAGCTGCCTGGGCTCGAGCGCGTGCCGCGAGCAGGCCCCGCAAGGTACCGGCCCCAAGTTTCCGCCCTGCACCGAGGTCGGCCAGCGCTGCGAGTTCAGCCCCGGCAAACTCGGCGCCTGCGTGCAACGCGACGGCTGCCAAGAAAAGAACTGCTTCATCTGCCAGTCCCAACACTAGCCCGCTGGCAACTCGAGTGCGAGTGGCCTCGGCGGTTCAGAACGGCAGCGTCTGTTGCCCGACGACGCGGTTGGGCTGCTCCTCTGCGCTCAGCTGAACCTGCTGCGCCACCAGCGCGCCCACGCTCAACAGAAAGCGCCTGCCGCCCTGCACGAACACGAGCACATCGCCGATCATGCCCAGACAGCACCCCGAGATGACGGGCGGCTGCGGCTCGCTCGAGTTCGTATACGGATGCTCGAAGAGCTCCGCCCCTCCATGATACGAGTCGAGCTCGACCAGCTCCGGGCTCAGCGGCAGCTCCGGCTCGAGCCGTCGGATGCTTCCTGGCCGCGCGCACCGTCTCCGCCGGATAGGAAGAAGTCCAAAGCGATTCGGCCTCGCCAGGGCCCCCAAACTTTTAGCGGGGCGCCGGGGACCCCGCGGGGGGAGCAGCCAGTTGCGACCAGGGCACGATATCGACCCCTTGGCGCTGGCTGGGCGCTTCTCCCCCGTAGACGATGACGGCCCGGCTCTTTTGCCGCGGCGCGAGGGCGGTCCGAATGCTCTCCAGGGCTGCCTTCAGCCGCTCTGTGAATTCTGGGTTGATGGTTTCACCGGATTTGACCTCATAGGCGGTGAGGGTCTTCCCCGTCAGGTCCAGGATATCGATCTCTCCGCCGCGCGATTGGCGAAAGTGCTTCAGATCCGGCTGGTCACCGCGATGGACGTGCGCCTTGTACAACTCGGAGGCTACCCAGGACTCGAACACGGCACCGCGCAGCGGGTGGTGGCGAAGGTCGTCCGCGCTGCGCACACCGAGCAGGTGGCAGTGCAAGCCTGAGTCGAAAAAATGCAGCTTGGGAGCCTTGACCAACTGCTTGCGGAGACTCGGTGTCCAGGCGGGCAGCGTGAAGCAGAGAAAACTCGCCCTGAGGACGGAGAGCCACGAGCGAGCTGTGTTGTGGGACACTCCAGCATCCGCGCCAAGGCGCGACAGATTGAGCTCCTGGCCGCTCTGAGCGGCGCACAGCCTCAGGAACACCCCAAATTCGTCCATGCGCGTGATGTTGAGCAGCTGCCGCACGTCTCGCTCCACGTAATTCGTCACGTAGTCCGCGAGCCAGCGCTGCGGTTCGATACGGCTCACCGAATCGTCGTGAACGCGTGGATAACCTCCCATGTGAAGGGTCTCAAATAGGCTGTCGGCCGGGATGGGAAAGGCCAACGCTTCGACTCTGCTGAGGGGCAACAGATGCAACACGGCGCTGCGACCAGCAAGTGACTGTGCGACAGATCCTGAAATGCTCAGGTGCTCAGAGCCGGTCAGGATGAAGCGACCTGGACGCGGGTCGCGGTCCACCTCCTCTTGCAAGTAGCTGAGCAAGTCGGGGGCGTGCTGTACCTCGTCGATGATTGCTCCGGCGGCATGCTCACGCAGGAATCCTCTCGGGTCCTGTTTGGCATACTGGCGGTTGTCCAGCGGCTCCAGGGATACCCGAGGCAACTTGGGGAACGTCGCCACGCACAGAGTGGTCTTCCCGGATTGGCGGGGCCCCGTCAGTGTCACCACCGGGTAAGAGCGCGCAGCCTTCGCCAGGAAAGGCTGCAAGATTCGAGGAAAGGTCGCCAATACATAGATTGTAACTTGTACTTACAATCCATGCAATCCGGTTTCGCCGAGCTTCCAGGCGCGACTGGCGCAGTCAGGTTTCAAGCCCGTCCCGCAGTCACCCTAGCGGTGACTCGGAGAGCGTGTCCAACAGCGTGTTCGGGCCCTTCGTGCCAGCGCTCGGGGACGCAGCTACGACCTGTTCCGGTGTCGGAGGCCGACCACGCCAGGCTGCGCGAGTTGCAGCTCTCGGGCCGTGCAAAGCCGAGCGCCTGCGCGCCGACCAGAGCCCGAGGCAGGCCGCGGAGAGCAGGCGGGAGGACTCTCGACAATTCAGTAGGCCACGCGATCAACGAGCACCCGCACACTGCCCGTTCCGCCCCGGAAATCCAGTCCCAGGTGGTGGACATTGCTCGGGTCGTGAGCGCCGCCCGGCGAGACGGGGTGGTCCACGTTCAGGGTGATACATTGCCACTCACCACGCCTCAATGCGACGCTGCCGCCATCGGCCCAGTTGAGTGGGTCCCCCGAGTGCACGAACAACTTGGCGCGGACACCACTTCCCGAGGCGAGCATCACGTTGGCACTGAGCAGGCGACCGCCAAGGTCCAAGAACGGAGAAGCGCGCCGAACCTGAGACGGGGCGCTCGAGCTAGCTTGAAACTCGAGTGCGCCCATGCCCGGCAGCCCCTCGGAGGCGGACCAGGCCAGGGTGCCACCACCTGTGCCGGACAGCTCCCAGCCTTCGAGGTCGGCATCGAAGCTCCACAGCCGAGTCGGATCCGAAACGGACCCGCACGGCGCGGGGGCGCCAGCATCGCTGGCAACAGCTCCCGCATCTCCGCTCACCGCGCTGGCATCGCTGCTGCTCGCGTCAGCGCTCAGCCCTGCCGTCGCGCCCGTAGCGGCGTCCGTCGGCGCGCCAGTACCGGCGTCGACCTGGTGCGTCGTACGGTCCCCTGAACCAGGCCAGAAACGCTTCAGCGTGGATGGGCGACTCCAGACGACGAGGGACTGGTCAGCAGATAGCTCGGACCGGGGCGTGACCTCCACAGCATTGGCGTCCCGTGTGTGAACACCCGGTGCACCGACGCCCGGTTCCATCGTCTCGTAGTCGAAGCGGAGGCAGCCGAGCATCAGCGAGGCCAGGCAAGCGGCCGAACGCGAGCGGTAACGCCACGGGTTCATCAAGAGTGGTTGGCCGGAAACTGCTCCAATACGAAACGTTTCGACAGCGCGCGCGGCGGGGCCACACGACACGCTGGTCTGAACGGTCGCGTCTGGCGATCCATGAGCGGGGCAATCGGTCTGCAGCGCTGGCTGGCCGCTCCCCGCGTCGCTCACCGCGAGTTCTTGCGCCACGCACGTGGCCCTTGGCGTCGCCGAAGGCGGCGTCGGCTTCGGCGGTTTTTGCGGTGGCGTGGGACCGCTGTACTACGTGCCGACGCTGGACACCTGGTTCATGCTCTCGGGGCCGACCCGCCGTGGCCACACGATGACGCGGCTCAGCGACGGACGCGTGTTGCTCGCGGGGGGCGAAACCAACCCCAACTGCCCGCAGGGGCCCACCGTCCTGGTCAACGTGTATGATCCCGGCACGCGCACCTGGTCATCGGGCCCCCCGTTGCCGATGGGGCTCTCTGAGCACGCCGCCGTGCTGCTCGAGGACGGGCGCCTGCTGGTGGCGGGCGGAGGCAATCGAGCGTTTCTGTTCGATCCCGGCTCGGACGGCTGGTCCGAGGTGGGGACCATGTCGGTCGTGCGCTACGGGGCGGCGCTCGAGCTGCTGCCCGGTGGAGATGCACTGATCGCGGGTGGCAGCGGCAGCTCGGCACTGACCGAGCGCTTCCACCCGCAGAGCCAGGTGTGGAGCCCGGGTGGCACGCTGGGCCAGGTACGCTCGCAGCCGGCGCTGACGCCGGCCTGCGGTTGAAAGCGGAACGTCACGTCCTGATTGGTGCTGAAGTTGGTAGTGCTGAAGTCGAAGAGAGGCGTAAGCATCGACACGCCCACGCCGAGCGCCGCGCCCACGAGGGCGAGCGCGACGGACTCGGTCAAGAAGGACACCAGGATGGACCGTCGCTGAAAGCCGAGCGCGCGCAGCACGCCGATCTCCGGTAGACGCTGCATGCGGGCGTGCCTCGAGCGCGAAGATTGCACGGCGGTCACCGACTACTTCTGGCTTGGCCGCCCCGACCTCGGGTGCTGGCTCTACGTCTCGAGTTGCGACGCACCGTCGGGCGGGCCCTGGCGGCAAGAAGACGGCGGTCGGAACAACCGCAAGGCCTGCCTCGCGGACCGCAACCTGCTTTCTCTCACGGAGCTTGGAATCCTCGTACGGACGCAGTTGGGAGACAACGTCTGGCGCTACGAGCTGCCTCGGGAGGCGTCGGCAGAGCACGGGGAACACCCGCATTTCGTTTGCATCGAGTGCGGCGACATCGCCTGTTTGACCGGCGTGACGGTATCCCCGTTGCGCGGCAAGGCGGCGCACAATCAAGTCACCGAGATTCAACTGCGAGGCCGCTGCGGCGATTGCACAACCGCGTAGCAACAGCCCGCACTGCTCGCCCTCGGCTGCTTCGCCTGGACCCGTCCGTGGGGCTGCCCAGCCCTCGCAGCTCGCCCCGCGCCTTCAACCCGTGAGCGCTCTCGCGCGCCGCACCACGGCCCTCAAGGACTGGGGCAAGCTCTGGGGGGCGTCGATCTCCCCCAGCTCGAGGGCAGCCATGCACTCGTCTAGCCAGCCCGCGAGCGACCGGCGACCGCTTCGGCTGCGAGCAAAGTCGAGCATGCAATCGAAGGCGCGCAGGTAGGATCGAGCCGTGCTCTCCGTGATCCGTTCGTGCGGCAGGCGCTGGCTCAGCCGCTGGCGCAGTTGCTCGAGCCCCTGGACATCGAGTCCCCCGCTGACGTCGAGCATTTCGCCCCTCGCATCGGCGCGAGGCGTGGCGCCCATGCCGGGTGAGCTCCGCGGCTTGCTGCCGCCCGGTTTGCCGGCCGCCGGCGAGCTGGCGAGTAAGGGTTCGAGCGAGGGCTCCGCGTCATCCTCGGCGTCGGAGGTGGGGGCGGCGGCTTCGCCGGACGCGGCTTCGCCGAAGCGGATCAGGTCGACGAGCTCGGCGGAGGAGAGCTGGGCGGCGGCGTCGGTGCCCGAGAGCAGACCGTCAGCGAGGGAGCGCTTGCCGTCGTGCAGCGCGATCACGGCCTCTTCGATCGTGCCCTGGGCGATCAAGCGAACGGCCGTGACGGGACGCTGCTGTCCGATGCGATGCGTGCGGTCGGTGGCTTGGTCCTCCACCGCAGGGTTCCACCAGGGGTCGAGATGGATCACGCAGTCGGCACCGATCAGGTTCAGGCCGCTGCCCCCCGCCTTGAGCGAGAGCAAGAAGAGATCCGCCTCGCACTCTTGCCAGGCGTCGACGTGAGCGCTGCGCTCGGCGACCGGGGTTTGACCGTCGAGGTACAGGTAGCGGATGCGCCTCTCGTTCAGGGCTTGTCGCACGAGCGCGAGGAAGCTGGTGAACTGGCTGAAGATGAGCGCGCGCTGACCGCTCTCGCGGAGCTCGTCGATCCGCCGCAGCAGCGTCTCCAACTTGGAGGCGCGCCCTCGATAGTCGTCGGCGACCAGCTTCGGATGGCAAGCGAGGCGCCGCAGCCGGGTCAGCGCGGCCAGGATCTGGATCCTCCCTCTCTCATCCCGCGTCAGACTGGTCAGCTCCGCCAGCGCTTCGCGCCGCGCGGCCTCGTACAGGGCGCGCTCTCGCGGCGACAGCTCGACGGGTTCGATCACGCTGGTCCGAGGCGGCAGCTCGGGCGCGACCACGGCCTTGGTGCGGCGCAGCATGAACGGTCGAATCAGCCGCGAGAGGGCCGCGAGCCGCCCGCGATCGCCGTCCCGCTCGATGGGCGCAGCGAAGCGGTCGCGAAAGTGCTCCCAGGGTCCGAGCAGGCTCGGTGAGAGGATCGAGAAGATGCTCCACAGCTCGCCCAGGTGGTTCTCCACGGGCGTGCCTGTGAGCGCAAGCTTGAAGCGGGCGCGGACCGCGCGCGCGGCCTGTGCCCGCTGGGTGCGGGCGTTCTTCACCGCCTGCGCCTCGTCGAGCACCAGGGTGTCGAGCTCGATGCGGGAAAAGGCCTCGCTATCGATGGCCAGCAGGTCGTAGCTGGTCACGAGCAGATCGCCGGGCGCCAGCTCGGAGAGCAGCGCCGCTCGATCGGGACCGCGATACAGCCGCGCCCGGAGCGAGGGAGCGAAGGCCTGCGCTTCGCGGAGCCAGTTCGGCCCCACCGACGTCGGCGCCACCACCAGGTGAGGCCCGGGGCGGCTCAATAGCACCGCCAGGCACTGCACGGTCTTGCCGAGCCCCATGTCGTCGGCGAGGCAACAGCCTGCGTCCCAGGCTGAAAGGCGCGCGAGCCAGCGGTAGCCCTCGCGCTGGTACGGGCGCAGCTCCGCTCGGAGGGCCGCCGGCGGCTCGGGCTCGAGCTCCCGCGCGGCCTCGATGCGCGCCCGCAAGGCCCGCCACTCCGCGGCCGCGTCGAGGTGCGGCAGCGCGAGCGCCTCCAGCGCGACGACCGCAGAGGGGCCGAGCAGCAGCTTCTGGCCGTGCGCGTGGACCATGTCGTCGATGCTGCTCGCCACGGCCGCGAGCTCCGACTCGATGCGCGCAAAGCGGCCGGGCCCGAGCTCGACGAAGCGCCGCCCCTTGCGCACCGCGGCGAGCAGCATCTCGAGCGAGGTGTCGACCCCGTCGACGTCGATGTTGCCGCCGATGCCGAACCAGTCTCCCAGTCGCTCCAGCTTGACCCGGAGCTGGCCGGGCGAAATGCTGCGCGTCTGCCAGGGCTCGCCCGCGGGCCACTCCACCACGAGCGGCTCGGCCTCGGCCTCGGACTCCGCCGCCAGTGAGCGCGCACGGTGCACGAGCTCCAGCGCCGCGTCCCCTTCGAGCTGCCAGCGCAGGCCGCCCTGAGGCTCGGCCAGCCCGAGCTTCTCGGCGAGCGCTCGCGCTCGCTCCGCCTCCTGCTCGAAGTCGCGCCGCGCCCACACGCGCTCCTGCCCCACGCTGCCGAAGATCTCGAGAGGGCCCTCGCCCGGCGGATGATCCGGCGCCGTTTCCTTCCCGCTGGGGAGCTCCTTCGCCAGCTTCGCGAGCGGCCGTACGCGCAGCTCGGCGGCGAGCCCGCGCTCGCCGAGCGGTGCCAGGCGCAAGATCGGTGACGAGTGGGCCGGCACGGCTCGGCCGCGCAGCACCTGCGGCAGCTCGACGGCGATCTCCACGGACAACGAGGACAAGAGCTCGGCGGCGCGCTCGTGCGCCTCCGGTGGTAGAGCGACCGGGTAGCGAGCGATCGCCTGCAGCGCACGACACGCCCTCGGAGGCAGCTCGAAGAGCAGGACCTGATCCTCCGCGAACAGCACGCCCCAACGCTGGTCGAGCATCAGCGCCGCCAGCTGATCGACGGAGACCCGCTGCCCCGCCACCGACAGGCCGAGCTCGAGCTGCTCGCCAACCAGCGTGGCGGAGAGAGTGGCCTGCGCCCTTTGTACCCGGAGCGGCGCGTACGGCGGCTCGAGCGAGCACGCGCGCGGATGGTCGACCAGTGCCTCGATCAGCCTCAGCCGAGCGGCGCCTGGGCCGCAGGCGCGGTGCAGGGACTCGCCCACTACGAAGGCGTCCAGCGCCGCTCGGTCTTCCGGCGGCGCCTGCCGGCGGAGCTGAACCGCCATCTCGAGCTGCAGCTTGCGCCCGGGGGACCAGCCGCCGCGTGCGTTTTGCTGCTGCAGCGCGGGCTGCACCAGGAGCCCCTCCCGCGAGCGACCGAGCCGCCAAACCAGCCGCTCCCGCTGCCGCTCAACCACCAGCTGCACGCCATCGAGCGCGCCCAGCAGCCGTTGCCAGCTCGGCACCCGAACCACCTCGGCGATCTCCGCCGCCAGCGTCCCCTCGTCGTGGATCGCATCCAAGAGCGCTTCGAGCAGCACCCGCTGGTGACGACAGAACGGCGTCTGACGGCAGCTGCAAGACGTGGACAGGCGCCCTTGCGCGTGAGCCGCGAACAGGATCTGCACCAGCCCGTGATGGCCCCACCGTTCCGAGAAGGACGCCACGGCTCGCGGCGGATCCTCTCCGATCACCAGGCAAGAGCTCTCGGTATCCACCAGTCCGTTGCACTCGGGCAGGGCCCGCACCTGGTCGTACAGCTGGCGCAGCGACTCGGCGAGCGCCGCGAGCGGCTGGCGCGGTGCTCGCGCCCAGACCGCCTGGCGCATTTCCTCCAGACGATCGCGCCGGGCACGGTAGCGCACGTAGCTTTGCGCGGCACCTGCCAGGGAGCCCGCGCACTGGCGCTGCAGCGATTTGGACAGCCTCGACAGGTCGCCGAGCAGACACTGCTGCACCGTCAGCTGGCTCAGCAGGGACTCCGGCAGCCTCCACTGCAACCACCCCTCGAGCTCCGTTGCTGGCTTGAAAAGAGCGCTCGACAGACCCCGCTGCTCCGCCCAGCGCACGAGCTCTCTCGGTGACTTCGGCGCGTTCTCCAATTCCGGGCTCAGAAACGTGAGCTCATGGATCGGATGCCGTTCGAGCTCGGCCGGCGACAATCCGAGGTGCTCGCGCCCCCGCACCTGCCCGATGCGCGACAGCGGCTCGCCCCCCTCCCTATCGTCGTCATCGTCCATGTCATCGATGTCATCGATGTCATCGATGTCGTCGAACTCGTCCTCGTACAACTCGAACTCTCGGCGCGCCACGCCCAGGACCTTAAGTGCTGAGCCCCACACCCGACAAGCACGCTGCTCTCGCGCGCAAACCGCTGCGGCTACGCAAGCCCCCGGCTCATGCAGGAGGGCCGAAGGCCGGGGACGCGAGCGCCTCTTGGTGTGGAGTCGTAGGAGAACCCGCAGTCTGCGCCGAGCTTCTCCGGGGTGTGGCGGCTGGGCTGCGGACGAAAGGGGCCACCGGCGCAACGAACACAGGACGCTCCTGGCACCGCGGCCAAGCCGTTGCGCATTCTGGGCAGCCTGAGCTGGCAGGCCGTCGTGTTCGATCCGCGTACCATGAGGATCAGGAAGGGCATCGACCTGCAGATCCAGCTGCGCGATGTGGTCGCCTGGCGGGCGAAGGACGCAGACAAGTCCGTGGTGCGGGCGCTCATGGCTGGACGATACACCCCTACTCGAGCTAGATTACTGCAAGATGGCGCCGACGCCTGAGGCCTCGCCGAGCGACAGCCGGTCTTCGCGGGACGGAGACCCGGTGGAGGCGGTGCTGCGTGAGATTGTGCGGCGCGCGCAGTCTTCCCTCGATTTGAAACGCGTGCTCCTGTTCGGGTCGCGCGCGCGGGGAGATGCGCGCCCCGACTCCGACTTGGACCTCGCTTTCGAGCACACCTCCAGCGATGCAGTTTGGGCCGAGTTTGTAAATGAGATGCACGACGAGGCGTCCACGTTGCTGCCGCTCGACCTAGTAGACCTGAAGAAAGCTGACCCGACGCTGCGCGCCAGCATCGAGCAACACGGCCGGACCCTTCATGGCTGACGTACCGGCTGCGCTCGCCAACCTGGAACGGGCGTTTGGCGAGCTCGAGAGCTACTTGGCGCTGCCCATCGCAAATCGTCGCGACAAGGCGGGTCTCATTCAGGGCTTCGAATTCACGTTCGAGCTTTTCTGGAAGACATTTCAGAAGCTCGCGCCCGAGGCAGGGCTAGAGGCCAGCTCACCACGTGAGGCCCTGATGGCAGGAGTGAAGATGCGCTTCGTCACTCCCACCGAGAGCCAGTTCTGGGCCCAGATGCTGAGCGATCGCAACCTCACGAGCCATACGTACAACGAACGCATCGCCGACGAACTGGTAGAGCGTCTGCTCCGCGACTACGCCCCCTGCTTTCGCGCCGCGCTGGCGAGGCTGCGCAGCTCTGCTGCGGCTGCTGGCTCCAGCTGATGCGGCGAGCGGAGAGACGCCGTACGCCGCTCAGCTGTCACTCGGCACGCACGGCGTGCCGCCCGCGCCGGTCCTGGCGCTGCTCGCCAGCGAGCTGCTCTAGTCCCCCCGTGTTGCAGGTCTGGCTCGGGCACTCGCTGGAGGCGGCGCGCTAGCGCTCGCGCCGGGCGGACGCGCCGCGCCGGGCGCTGCTGCGCGCAGCGAGAGCGCCGCTGCTGCCGAAGCAGCCCTGAACCTCGGAGCGAAACCAGCGCTGCCGGGCGTCGGTGTG
>Ga0315912_10003203_pt1 | contig 16489 bp, 16 predicted proteins | sample VfabasoilMG_FD_204469 | JGI IMG/M metagenome (GOLD analysis project Ga0315912, IMG submission 204469) | Garden soil microbial communities collected in Santa Monica, California, United States - V. faba soil | ecosystem: Environmental > Terrestrial > Soil > Garden | place: USA: California... | reverse complement strand
CCTTGGTGGCGACGACAGAGCGCGGCGCATCCGCCTTCTTCGCCTTGTCGTACGACGCCTTCTCTTCCGACTTGGCATCGGCGTAGTCACCGGCGCTCTTGCCCTGGGCGACGGCGAGCGTGCCGGTCGACACCACTTCGTCGAGCGATTCCTGGCCGGTGAACTTCGCGGTCGGCACCGTGCGATCGACGCCGAACGCTTCGAACATCGCCTGCGACTCGAGGACGAGCAGCGAGGTCTGGCGAGACATCACGCCGTAGCCTTGCGACATCGCGACGACCTTGGCGCGGTCCTCACCCTTGCCCTGGCGCTCGATCTGGTCGATGGCGAGCGATGCCCACAGGCGCGGCACGAAGCCGTTACCGGCCGCCGACGAGACGGCGAGGTCGAGCGGATAACGCTGCTCGAAGTCCTGGCCCGCGACCTTGCCGCGGAGCACGACCTCACCCTTGACGTCGCCACCGATACGCGCGGCGATCAGAACCTCGCCACCAGCGCGCAGCGTCGGCAGCGTCGTGATCGTCGGCGAAGTGCCGGGCGCGCCACCAGCGGCGGCCACGTCGGCCATACCGGCCGGGACTTCGACGGTCGCGTCGCGGAGCGAAGCGCCGTAGCTCGACTCGAGCGCGGCCATCGCGGCGTTGCCCACGGTCTGGCCGGGGACCCACGCGACGTAGCTGCCACCACCGCCGCGCGCCGCAGCGGCGAGCAGGGCGGAGTCGGCGTCCGTACCGATACCGATCGTCGAGATGTTCACACCGCTTCCGCGGGTCGTGTCAGCGATCGCGTGCTCGACGTCTGCCATGCGACGGAAGCCGGTCGACGCGAAGCCGTCACCGATGTAGAGGACCCACTTCTCGCGGTCCTTGGCGCCCTTCGCGACCTCGGCGTTGGCAAAGCGCAGCGACGAGACGACGTCGCTCGCACCGGCCGGCTGCTGCGCGGCGAGCCAGTTCTTGGCTTCGCCGGCTGCACCGGTCGACGGCGCGCGCAGGTCACCCATGCGCGTGCATTCGCTGTCACAGACCATCACGCTGAACTGATCGCGGCGGTCGAGGTCGTCGATCATCGCGACCGCGAGCTCGCTGGCGCGGGTGAAGCGCTCGCCGACCATCGACTGCGAACCGTCGACGACGATCACGTAGTCACGCGCCTTCGACTCACGCCAGCGCGGGAGCTTCGGAGCCAGCGCGAGGACCGCGGTCGGACGTGCATCGGCGGCAACGACCTTCTGTGCGTCGACCACCTTCGGATCGATGCCGACGTTCTTCTTCGCCGACAGCTTGTCGTCGGGGCCGACAGCGGCGCCACCGGCGAACGACCACGCGCGCAGCTCGGCGGCGCTGTCCGGGTGGTAGTCGACGACGAGATCGCCGCGCGGCACGAAGCCGCCTTGCTCGAGCGTCATCGCGTTGACGTCGCCACGGGCGGCGTCAGCGGTCAGCTGGTAACCAGCTGCGTGCACGGTGCCCTTCGCGGCGCCACGCACCTCGACGTCGATCTTCATCTTGTCCGCCACCGTCGAGCCATCGGTCGAGTGAGGCAGCGGATACGTGTACTGGCGGCTCGTGCCGCGCGGCGTGACAACCTGCGTGTACGCGATCTTGATCGTACGCGTACCCTTCTTGGGAATCGGGAAGATGCGGAGCTCGAAGCGACCGCCGCGCTTCCAGTCGAGGAGTGCAGGGTCCTTCCACGGGCCGGGCACCCACACGATCTCTTGCTGGATCAGCGGGTCGCGGTTGATGCGCTTCGGCGCCGCCTTGTCGATCACGCCACGCCAGATCTTGGCGGCGCGCTCCTTGTCGACGAACGCACCATTGATGAAGCCACCCGGTTCGTTCGGCATGTCGAGCTGCAGGCTGTCGATCTGTGCATCGGCCGGCAGCGGGAACTGATAGACGCCTTCGAGCTGAGTGTCGCTGTCGTTACGGAACGTCTCGGTGATCTCGGTGCGAGCGACCGGGCCGCTGATGCGTACCTTCACCTCGTGATTCGCGAGCGCGAGCTTCCAGTCGCGGTCACGCTTCTCGCCCGGCTTGTACGCGCGGAGCGCGCCGAGACCGACCGACGCTTCGTCGTCCGTCTTCTGCGTGGGCGGTGTGAGCTCGGACCAGGCGTTCTCTTTCGCGAGCGAGGGTGTCGAGCTGACGACGATCTTGCCGCCTTCGAGGACACCTTCTTCGCCGGCGCGAACCGACTCGCGCTGACCCTTGCCGTCGTTGAGCACGACTTCGCCACGCACGACCTGGACGGCCGTGAGCGAGTCGCTCGCGGTGACGCTGAAGCGCGTGCCGATCACTTCGACCGTCGCGGTCGGCGTCAGGATGGACGCAGGGCGACCATCGACGTGCGCGACCTCGGTCGCGATGCGACCGTCGGTCAGCTTCATCTTGCGCGGCTCGGCCTTCGCGAACTGCAGCGTCGTGCGGTGATCCATCACGATGCGCGTGCCGTCGGCCATCTCGAGCGACGTGCGCGTGCGGTCGTCAGTCCGGAGCTTGGCGCCCGCGGGGATCATCTCGTCCTTGCGCAGGGGCCGCCAGCCGCCGTTCTCTTCGATCGCGATGCCGTCGCCCTGCTCGGACGCGGCGCGCGAGATCGTCTTGATCTTGCCGATCGGTCCACCGGCGACCTTCGCGGTCGCGCCGGCGCCTTGCTCGGCCGTGTCGTCGCCCTTCTTCATGGCGACAACGCCAATCGTGCCGGCTGCGAGTGCAGCGGCAGCGCCGGCGGCGATGAACATCTTCTTACGGCTGCCGATCGGCGTGATCGTCGCAACCGGCGTCTCCACCTTCGCAGGCGCAGCCTTCGGCAGTGCCGCCTCGGTCTTCGCGAGCGCGGGCTCACTCTTCACGACCGCCGCTGGCTCGCTCTTCGCGACGACCGGCTCGGGCTTCGCGACGACGGGCTCGGGCTTCGGCGTCTCGATGTTTGGCGAGCTCGCCTTAGGCGTCACGGCCGGCGCCGCCGGCAGCGCGTCGAGCTTGCCAAGCAACGCGTCGACGAGGCCAGCGTTTGGCTTGTAGTCAGAGCCGGCGCCGGCAAGCGTGGTCGCGAGCTGGGCGGCTTCGTGCTTCGCATCGCGGCACTGATCGCAGCTTGCGAGGTGCTCGGCGTGGCGAGCGATCGCTTCGCGGTCGCCAGAGACGAGCGCGTCGAGATCGTCGAGAACTTCATCATGGGACGTACGCATGGCTTAGAGCTCCTCGGAAGGCATGACCGAACGCATCCGCTCGAGCGCGCGACTGATTCGCTTGCGCGCGGCGGCTTCATCCAGTCCGCAGGCCATCGCGATCTCGCGATGACTCAGGTCAGCGACATAACGCAGGACGAGCGCCTCTCGCTCGCTTGGCTTCAGCTTGTCGAGTGCGTCGCGGAGAACACGCGCCTTGCGGCGCGTCTCGAACGCATCACGTGCTTCGCCTTCGGTGGGAACCAGCTCGAGAAGCTCGCGTCCTTTGCGACGCGTCTCGAGCATGTGAGCGCAAACGTGACGCGCGATGCCGCACAACCACGCCTTCACCGAACCTTCGGCGCGGTAGGTCGCCATTCCGCGGTGAGCGCGGAGCAGCGTTTCCTGAACCGCCTCGTCGGCGTCGGCCTGGGCCCCGAGCAAGGCCATGCATAGCCTGCCGAGGATGGCGTGGTGGGTGCGGGCGCACGCCGCGATCGCGTCACGGTGGTTGCCCGTCTGGATCATCTCCGTGATCGGGTCGGTCGTGACGACCGGGCTTGCCAATGCCTGCATGTCATCCCCCACGTGCGCCCCCTTCGTGATTTCGTGACCGGCCTTGTGCGAAAACTCGGAAGTACGCGAGATCGCTGGCTCGTCGTTGGGTCCCATTTGCGATCCAACGGGCGTGTTCGCCGTCCGGCCTAACCCACATGAGGATTTCCCAAGGCCGGCGTGCTAGCGGGGTCGCGGCCTTAGCCGATCGCTGCACGCGTGATCAGGAACGCCAACAGCGCCATCACGAGCGCACCGACGACGAGCACCCATGGTGGGAGGCCCTTCTTCGGTCCACGTTGAAAGCCGGCGACGTCAGGCATCGAGCCGCGCTGTGGCGGATACATCTGACGATCGAACGTGTCCTGCGCTGTCGGCGTCGCATCGCGCGGTTGGTATTGCGATGCGATCGGTGCGCCCCAGTTCGGAAAGCTGCCGCCAGGTTGTTGTGGTGCATAGCCCGGCTGACCAAAGGGCGCGGGCGTCTGTTGTTGATACGCGGGCTGCTGTCCGTATTGCTGCTGCGCGTACTGCTGTTGTTGATACGACGCGTTCGGATCGAACGGCTGCTGTTGTTGTCCACCATATGGAAACTGCGGCGCCGCCTGCGGCATGCCGAGCGGGAGCCCGCTCGCATTCATTCCTTGCGGGTCCATCGGTGGCAGCGCTTGCGCGGGATTCGAGCCGGCGCTTTGCGGCGGCAGCGGTTGCGACTTGTTCGCCGGATTGACCGCGACGGGTGCAGGCGTCATCTGGATCGTCGCGGGAATCGGCTTGTTGCCCTGCAGTGGCGGACCGGGCGTGAGCCCGCGCGCGCGTTGACCCGTCGAAGCTGGCGGAATTGGCGGCGGCACCGTCGGCGGACGCGGCTGCTTCGCGCCGCCCGTGTTTGCGGGACGCACACCGGGAAGCGGTGCGGGCGTGCGCACGCGATCGCGCGGAGCATGCAGACGCGTTGCTTCGTCGGTCGGCGTGACGCGTTGGTGCACCGGTGTATCGAGTGGCGGTTCGTAGCCGTCGAGCGACTTGGGATCGAGCGGCTCGCGCGCGCGCGTCATCTCCTCGTCATCGTGCGAGGGACGGAGCTTTGCGCGGTCGAGGCGCGGCTTCTCCGCGGTCATTTCGACCGACTCGCGCGACGACTTCGGACCGTCCATGCCGCGGAGCATGCGCATCTGATCGCCGGTGAGCGTCGCTTGGCGCGTCTGCTCCTCCTCGAAATGATCGACGACCATGCGCGCTTTGGAGATGGAGTTGTCGTCCTTGGCGGAGAACGCGTCGGCGGTGTGGATGCGGATCACCGTCGATTCGCCGACACCATCCTCGAAGCCGGACAGGCCCTTCGGCTTCGGGATCGCCATCATCTGCTGGCTCTCGCGCTCGACCTGCTCGGTCGATTCGATGATCTTCGCGAGCTCGGTCGCAGGATCGCCGACGGTGACCTCGAGCGAGTAACGCAGCGAGCGCAGCTTCTGGCCGAGCTGACCGCAACTCGCGATGCGACGGCTCTTGTCCTTCGCGAGTGCGCTCATCATCAGCGCATCGATCTCGGGCGGTAGCCGGCTGTCGACTTCGCTCGGGCGCGGCACCGTCGGATCGCGGACGGCGCGCAGCGCGGCCAGATCGTCGAGCCCCGAGAACAGGCGCCGATTGCACATCAGCTCCCACAGCAAGATGCCGACGCTGAACACGTCGCTGCGCGGATCGAGCGGCTCGTTACGAGCCTGTTCGGGCGAGATGTACGCGAACTTGCCGCGCACGGCGCCGCCTTGCGTCGCGTCGGACTCGGCGCGTTTCGCGATGCCGAAGTCGGTCAGCTTCACCTCGCCGGCACGCGACAAGAGGACGTTGCTCGGCGACACGTCGCGGTGGACGAGTGCCATCGGCTTGCCATCCGGGCCGCGCGAGATGTGGGCATGCTCGAGCGCCTCGCAGATCTCGGCGCCGATGTGCAGGCACAGGTCGAACGGGAGTCGCTTGCGCTTGGTCTCGAGAGCGCGCTGGACCGCGCCCATGTCCTTGCCGTCGACGTACTCCATGACCAGGAAGTACTGGCCGTCGTCACCGAGGCCGACATCGAAGATCTGAACGATGTTGCGATGCTTGAGGAGCGAGAGGACCTTCGCCTCGGCAATCAGGAGCTCGACGAACCGCCGGTCCTGTGACAGGTGCGGCAGGATGCGTTTGATCGCGACAGGCTTCTGGAAGCCGCCGGCGGCCACGGCCTTGCCGCGGAAAATTTCCGCCATGCCGCCGACGCCGATCCGGTCGAGCAGCTCGTACCGTGTCACGTAGCCGATATCATACACGGTTAGGATGCAGGCCATGGAGCGCGTAACCCGGCTTCTCGACGAGGCTTTGGCTTCAGGCCTTGGCTCGGCCGCGGCGGTTTCCGTCGGGGACGGCGGCCGCGAGGTCTTTCGCCACGTCGCGGGCACCGTCCGCCGCCTCCCCGATCGTGGTCCCGCCGTCGACGAAAACACACTGTTCGACCTCGCCAGCGTGTCCAAGCCGATGGCGACCGTGTCGATCGCGATGGTGCTCGTCGCCCAGAAGTGCGTTCTCGACCTCGACGCTCCCGTCCGTCGGTATCTTCCTGACGCCGCGACGACAGGATCCGTGCGGCAGCTGCTTGGCCACAGCGCGGGCTGCGCCGCCCATGTCGAGTTCTTCCGCCGGCTGCGGGTCGAGCGGCACGCCGATCCGCGCGCGGTACTCGTCGATCGCGCACAGCGCGAGCTGGCTTCGCCGCCGGGAGTCGCTGCGGTGTACAGCGACCTCGGTTTCATCCAGCTCGGCGCAGTCCTCGAGCGGGCGGGTAAGCGACCGCTCGAAGACATGTTCCGCGCGTTCGTGGTCGAGCCGCTTCAGCTCACCACCGCTCGCTACGCGCCCACGCCGATCGAGAACGCCGTCGCGACCGAGCTCGACGACCGCGGCCTCGTGTGCGGCCTCGTCCATGACGAGAACTGCTACTTCGGCGGCCGCGTTGCTGGTCACGCGGGCGTGTTCGCAAACATTGGTGATGTCGCGACGTGGGCCTCGGCGCTGGTCGCTACTGCGAACGGCGAGTCGCGCGGGCTGTTCACGCCCGAGGTCGTGAACCGGTTCGTCACCGATACTCCGCTCGCGGGAGCGTCGTGGCGGCTCGGTTGGGACACCCCGTCGTCGACGCCGGGCGTTTCGCAGGCGGGTGATCGCTGGCCGCGCGCGAATGCCGTCGGCCACACGGGCTACACCGGCACCAGTGTCTGGCTCGATCTGGCAAACCGCCGCTGGGTCGTGCTGCTCACCAATCGCGTGCACCCAACTCGCCACGGCAACACCGCCGATGCCATCAAGGCACTCCGTCGCGCCGTTGGCGACGCGGTTGTGGATACGCTTGGCTGAAATGGCCTCGAAGACACCCAAGCCGAAGGCGGCGAAGCCAAAGGCACCGACGCAGACCGAGCCAGAGCTGTTCGTCCTCCTGTATGTGGAGGGAGCCGGCGCCGAGCGGCGCATCTTCGAGAAGCTCGGGACTGGACGCATGATCGATTGGCTCCTCGATGCGTGGCGTGCCCACTACCAGAACAAGAGCTGGGGCACGACGCTGCACGACTACGCGTTTCGCACACTCGAGCAGGCGTTCGAAGATCTCGACGAGCAGGACGTTTCACCGGAGACATCCGACGCCGCGGACACGCTGATGGAGCGGCTCGAGTGCCCGTCGGAGCACCTCGTCTTTGGCGGCGGTAGCGACGACGAGTGCGAGTGGGAGCTCGTCATCTTCGACGAGAAGTACTTCACGCTCGACGCGTCGGATTACATCTTTCCGCCGAGCCGAGGCCAGACGGAGAAGAACCGCAACGACGGCTACGCCGACTTGCTCGAGCGTCACGGCAAGCTTCGGCGGCGCTGACATTCTGTCTCGCGACAAGTCGGACGCGATGGAAGATCGCGCAGATGCGCGCTGGCGCGAGCGTTGCTGAAGGCTCGCGCATCATGAAGCCCATCGTCTCGTCATCACTTCTGCTCGCGCTGCTGTGCGGACCCGCCGTCGCCGATGCCCCGAAGGCAAAGGTCGACCCGAAGGCCGACTCGACCGCGACCTACCTCATCGACTTCACCAGTAAGACGAGCCACCACACCCTCGTCGTCGCGGACCGCAGCTGCGGAGAAGTCCAGGTCAAAGCCCCGCAGTACGAGAGCTTTTTCCGCGTCTGCGCGCGGATGAACGACGACGCCAAGAGCGTTCGACTCGAGGTGGACCGCAAGCTGCGGGAAAAGGACACCGAATCGCGTCAATTCGCGGTGGTGGTCGCCAGTGCCGCGGCAAGCTATGACTGGCTCGACGGGAAGATCACGGTGAAGACGCAGTGACCGGGAGCAGCATCGAATGAGGGTGAATGCGCGTGACTACGACGTGGTTGCAGCCGGTGCGCTGATCACGATCGCGACGGTCGTCGCTCAGTTCATCGCTGACCCCGCTACTGCGATCTCGCTGCTGCTGGTCGTGGTTGCGGCCGCACTTGCACTGATCGGCGAGGAACGCCTCGAGGGGTGGTGGCGCGAGTACAACCGCGCCCCCGAGCGCGCTCCAGAGCTTCGTCGGAAGGAACGCGTCGAGGTCATGTGCAAGCTGACGCCACCGTCGCGCAGTCGGCGTGAACCGCAGCTCGCGCCGGCTCGCGTCGTGCGCCGCAACGAACGCGTGTTCGTATCGAGGACGGCTTAGATGCACGCGATCACGATCGCGTTCGCGGTGATCGTGTTCGCGTTCTTGTTACGTTTCGTCGTGTTCCAGCCGTGCGGCTTTCGGCGCGCATCGTACTGGCATGGCTCCTCTACGCCGAAGGACAAGCGAGCTCCTCTCGCTCGCGCTCGTGTCGTGTCTGCTGGTGAGTCTCGTCGGCGCGATCCTGGTCGCGATTCGTGATCCCCAGGGCGCGCTCGTCGTCGCGTTGTTCGCCTCGGCCGCGGCCGCCTGCGCCGCACATGCTCTCGACGAAGGACTCGTCGGTCTAGGCTATCTCGGCCCGCTGTTCATCATCTTCGCGCTCGGTCTCTACGCGCTGCGCGTGCTGCTCGGACTTCCAGACCGCGTCATCGGCGTCGTCGCCGTCGCGGTCACCGCGCTTGTCGTCGTCATACTCGGCCGCGCGCTGATCGCATCTGGATCCGCCGATTATCCATACGACGAGTGAGTGTCACATCGGCACTTCGTCGGCCGTGAGCACGAGCACGACGAGCGCGAACACGGCGATACTGATCCAGGTCAGGTACTGCGTCGGCACGCCGAACAGCACGTGCAGCGCGTAGATGCCGAGCGCGAGCACCGGATAGAGCAGGGCCGACGCGAACAGCGTCGCCGCGTTGCGATGCATGAGGTAGCCGACCACCGCGATCATGAGCCCGACACCCGCCACGAGCAGTGCGACCTGCGGCGCCGCGAAGTAGAGCAGCACCGCGCCACCGAGAGCGGCGAGGAACACCAGCGCGAGCAGGATCTTCAGACGTGTGAGTAGCTTGCGTCGAATCTTCACGACTAGTGCCGCTTGCCGTTCGCGCGGCCGTTGGCCTTACCGTTCGCGCGCTTCTTCGCCTTGCCGTTCGCGGGCCGCACGTCCGCGCCGGTTGCGCCGAACATCGGGTCGACGCCACGGTCCGCGCACACCCACAATGAAACGACGACCGCGAGATCCGCGAGGGCGCGACGGCTCATCGACGCCGGAATCACCAGACCGTAGGTCTCCGAGACGAAGCGCAGGTCTCGCAACAGGCGCGCGACCTCATCGCGATTGACGTCCCCGTGCCAGTACACCACGCGCGTCATCAGCAACTCGGCATGCCGTCGCAGGAACTCGCCCATCGACAGCGGCTGCACGATGCGGACACTTGGCGGTTTGCAGATCTCGAGCAGGTCCTCGAGGTACTCGTTCCAGTGACGCGCGAGGCGCCGGTTCTCCGGCCGCCGCAGAAATTTCACGCGGTCGACCGAGAAGTCCGCCTTCACCGTCGTCCGGAAGCGCGGGGTCACGGCCATCAGGTCGTAGAGGACCGGCGGCTCGTGCTTGCTGTAATCGACGTCGTGGTACTTCCACCAGCTCCTCAGCTGGGGCCACGTGCGGAGCGAAAGCAGCGGATCGTCGTTCGAATCGACGACGACAAAGCGGCGGTCTTCTGCGCGGACCACGGTGATCCAGTGCGTCCACTCGTCCACGCACAAGAGCACCGGCGTCTGCTCGCGCAGGTAGTGAACGAGGAGCTTGCGCGCTGCTTCCGGATCGCTGCGCCGTTCCAGCACGAGGTCGCACTCGAACTCGCGGGCCGCGCGGGCCAGCTGGATCTCGTCGGTGCCCGACCACCAGTGCGTCTTCGCCGTGCTCGCGAGCTCCTTCGCATCCACCATTCGCCCCAGCGCGAGCAACGCGTGCTTGAGCGCGAATGGACCGCATGTCCATTCGTTCGGCTGGGGATAGAACCCAGGACCTGAAATACCCTCGGCGGCGACCACGATCTCTCGGCTGGGACTCTAGCTCAAACAGCCGACATCGCCGCAACGATCCCGGTCCGTGAATCCCCTACTATTTCAGGCGCTTGGCTGCCAGTTCCAGAGGCTGCGCACCTGTACAGATTCGGCCGGATGTGCCTCGATCAGTCGCTTCCAGCGCTCGAAAGCGGCGGGGTGCTCCCCGCTCTCCGAAGCCCTCCGAATCGCATCGAGCAGAAACCGCTGCTGCATCCCGAAGTGATCGGGTGTCCAGGCAATTTCGGAGACATCGAGATCGGTCACTGGTGCTCCACACGCTCGCCGCTCGAGCCACCGCACCAGCTCGAGCTCCCAACGCGCCTCGGCAAACGGAGCCGCCGCCGCGGCGGTCGCCCGCAGGATCTCGGTCGCGACTTGATCGGAAACGAGCAACTCGGCGCCGGGGCCAAGTCGCTGGTTAGAGAACACGACCATGCCGCGGAACCTAGTGGATGGGTATGACAACCCTTCACGAGTCACGCGTAGGCCTGTGCAATGATCGAGAAAATGCGCCGCACGATCATCGCCGCCGTTCTGATCGGTTGTTCATCGAGCTCGCCTTCGACGACCGCTCCGACACCAGGATCGGCAACCGTTGCGCGCGTGCCGCCGGCGGTGGAGCTGACGTGTGCCTCCGATGCCGACTGCACGCTCACGTATGACGAGCTCGTCGATGCGCCGAATACCCACGCGTGTTGCGGGGGCTGTCAGGCGTCGAGCCTGACGAAGGTGTCGTACGCGAACTTCAAAGCGTGGTGCGAGAAGAATCCGGCGCCGATGTGTCCGCCGCTGGGCTGCGCGATGCCGCCGCAGAAGGCGGCGTGTGTTTCGGGCAAGTGTGCGGTTGTCGCCGGAGGTTAGGCTCCGCCCTCGCTAGCGTGCGGGCAACGGCAGCATGCCACGCGAGACGACATCGGCGCCCAGGCCATCGTCGGCGAGATTCGCGAGCATGCGTGCGCACGTGATACACGGATCGACAAGATCGCCTTCGTTGAACAGCGGGCTCTCGGCAGCGATCTTGATCGAGTCGGGTGGCAGGTCACTCAGTGCATCGCGTAGCGGTGCGCCGGCGAGCTGACCTTCGCCGAGGCCGAGGCCTTCTTCGATCACGTGCAGGTAGCCCGATAGCGCCGCCTGCAGCGCACACTGACCGATCGGCACGAACCCATCGAGCCGCTGGTTGTGCGCGACGCGATCGATCCAGTCGAGCTGGAACGCCGTGAACGACGTGCGGATCGGTTCGAGAACGTGAAGCGGTCGCGCGTCGAGCCAGATCTGTCCGGAACCCGGACCGTCGATCGGCATCACCGCGAAGTAGCCGCAACCGAGATGTGAGATCGGAAGCGCGCACGTCCAGCCATGGGAGCCCTTCGCGGGCGCCGCGATCAGATGCGCCGCAGCACGTTGCGCGGGGAGCAGGCCGTAGTACGGGCCGACACCGCCAGCGGAGAAGCGGGTGACGTGATCGACGTAGTCAGCGCAGGCGTCGGGCAGGGCACCGCCGAGCCGCTCCTCGAAGTGGGTGAGCTCTATGTCAGTGAGCGGCGGGAGGCGTTCGTAGCGGTGGGCCGCCGCGCCGAAGCGCTTGCACGACGGGTCACTGGCGGCGAGGGCCGCAAGAATTTCGCGAAGGCGCTGATGTAGCTCGCTCATTGGTTCGGTGTCGGTCGTCCGATGGTTCGTCCGCGTTCCGGTCACTCACCCATGACGGTAACGGTGACGCGGCGTCGGTGCGGGGCGGTTCGGTGCTCCCATAGGTAGAGGCCTTGCCAGGTACCAAGACTCATTGATCCGCCAATAATTGGAACACCAATCGATGTTTGCGTGAGCACGGTGCGCACGTGGGCCGGCATGTCATCGGGGCCCTCGTCATCGTGGGTGAACAGCTTGTCGCCGTCGGGAACGAGACGTGCAGCGAAGGCTTCGAGATCCTTGCGTACGCTGGGATCGGCGTTCTCGCAGATGATCAGCGAGGCGCTCGTGTGGTGGATGAACACCGTGGCGAGGCCGTCGCGTGCCTTGCTCGCACCGACGATCGCAGCGACATCACGCGTGATGTCATAAGTGCCGCGGCCTTTGGTCGCAACGGCCAATTCTCCTCGGTGGAACATACGGGGTGTATACTCCGTCGGTGATTCGCAGGTCGCTCCGTTATGCCGAAGAGCTGACGGATGCTGTGAAACAACAACTCGCGCTCGCATATAGCGCGAAGGACCTGATCGGATACGGTCTCCGGCAGAAGCTGCAAGAGGGCTACACGCGCGGCGATTTCCGCGCGGACTTGCTCGCGGCGCTGGTGGTCGGCGTTGTCGCGCTGCCGCTGTCGATGGCACTCGCGATCGCGTGCGACGTGCCCCCGCAGCACGGCCTCTACACCGCGATCATTGCGGGAGTGGTGTGCGCGCTGCTCGGCGGCACACGTGCACAGGTAACGGGACCGACGGCCGCGTTCGTCGTCATTCTCGTGCCGATCGTTCACAAGTATGGGCTCGGAGGTCTGCTCGTTGCTGGTGTGATGGCGGGCTTGATGCTCGTGCTCATGGGGCTCGCGCGAATGGGCAAGCTGATGCAGTTCGTGCCGCATCCCGTGACAAGTGGTTTCACGATGGGAATCGCCGTCGTGATCGGCTTGCTCCAGCTAAAGGATGTGTTCGGTGTCAGGCTCCCGCGCACCGAAGGCGTGTTCGAGTATCTCGAGGAGCTGGTCGCAGCGCGTGGGGGCTTCAACTACTGGGATGTCGGCGTTGCCGTGTTCACGCTCGTGCTGCTTCTCGTGCTCCCGCGCATCATCAAGCGCATACCTGCCCCGCTCCTCGCGCTGACGATCGCGGCGCTCGTCGTCGTGGTCTGCGGACACTTCTTCCCGGCGGATTGGGGCTTCAACGTCACGACGATCGGGTCGAAGTTCACCTACTCCCTAGGTGGAGGGCAGGTCGGCCATGGCATTCCGCCGCTTCCCCCAATGCCGGTCGTGCCGTGGCAGATCGCGGATCCCGGGCATCCGCCGTTCGCGCTCAACCTGCAGGTCATTCGAGAGCTCTGGCCGTCGGCGTTCGCGATCGCGATGCTCGGCGCGATCGAGTCGCTGATGGCAGCGGTCGTTGCCGACGGTATGGCCGGTACCCGTCACGACCCGAACTCCGAGCTCATCGCGCTTGGCGTCGCAAACATCATCTGCCCGTTCTTCGGCGGCATCGCCGCGACAGGCGCGCTCGCTCGCACTGCAACGAACATTCGCGCTGGTGCTCGGTCGCCGTTCGCGTCGGCGATGCACTCGATATTCATTCTCGCGTGCACGATCGCATTGGCGCCACTGGTCTCCTACTTACCGATGGCCGCGCTCGCAGCGCTACTCATCATCGTTGCGCGCAACATGTCCGAGGCGCGGCACTTCTTTCGGCTCGCTCGCATCGCGCCCAAGCACGACGTGATCGTGATGATGACGTGCTTCTTCCTCACCGTCGTGTTCGACATGGTCATCGCTGTCACCGTCGGTGTCGTGCTCGCGGCGCTCTTGTTCATGCGTCGCATGTCGGTGCTCACGCGTGCCGAGCTCGAAACTCCCGCCCACCTCAAGATCGACGTGCCACCCGGTATCCGCATCTACGAGATCGCAGGCCCGCTGTTCTTCGGCGCCGCCAAGTCCGCGATGGAAGCGCTTCACAGCGTCGGTACCAAGGACCACACGTTCATCCTCGACATGCGCCACGTCCCGACGATGGACGCCACCGGCCTCGTCGCACTCGAGTCGGTGCTCGACCGTCTCCACCGCTCGAAGATCAAGGTGATCTTTGCAGGTCTAACCCCCGAGGTCAGCGAGATCTTCAATCGTGCCGGGATCAAGCGTGAGCTCGGCAAGATCGCCTACGCGCCTGACGTCGAGACAGCGGTGAGCATGGCGATCGTCCACGCTGCACGCACCGGCGTGACGCACTCGTCACCGTCGATGCGGCTACCGAAGCAGCCCGACCCCTCCGAGGGCCAGCCCGCGCACTGATCGACTCTGCACTCCTTCGGGAGTGCTGCGCGCCTCAGCAGAGCCGAGGCTTGCGACTACCGTCGGCGCAGCCGGCGAAACACGAACGCGAACACACCGACGATTACGAATGCGGCGACGCCAAGTCCGATCTGGATCTTGAGCACGCCGCTCGACGACGATTGCAAGTACGCCTCGACCTTCTCGTCGAGCGTTGTACCGGCCGCAGTCAGGTCGGCGATGCGCTTCGTCGCCTTGCCCGCTTCACCCTCCGCAATCGCGTGGCTGATCTCGGTGCGAATCGCGACGTAGGTATCGCGTGCGCCCTTCATTTCCTTGTACGCAGCGTGGCGGAACCAGGTGTCGTGAATGTTTGCGAAGAAGTCACGGTTGTTGACCGCGCGTCGGTAACCAGCGAAGTGCCGCGTATCCGACCGGCTGACTTCGTCCTTGATGTCCTCGACGCTGAGCTGCGCAAACGCGGTCCCGCCCGCCAGAGCGAGAAGGAGCACTATGACCGTGACCCGGAACATTGGTAGCGATTGTCGCACTACTTCGGGACCTCGACCTCGCTGCCACCGATCAGAACGACAGCAGCCGCGGCGATCGCGAGGGCGACCAGGAGGACGACGATCGGCACCCATTTCGGCAGGCCCTCACGCGGTGGTGGCGGCGGTGGTAGATATTGCGTCGCCGGCCCCATCATTCCCGTGATGGGAGGACCGTAGGTTGGCGCACGCCCGCCACCAGGCAGCATCACAACCTGCGCCGCCATCGGCAGCAGCGCGATGCGTTCGAGCGCGGCGAGCGCATACGCGGCGGATGGCGTGCGGTCCGGTGGATTCTTCACCAGCATCTTCGCGATCAGGTGATCGAGCTCGGGCACCACGCGCGCGACCGAGGACAGGCGCGGAGGAGGATCATGGAGGTGCATCCCTACGATCCCGACGCCGGTCTCCGCGTTGAACGGAGGCCGTCCCGATAGCAGCTCGAACAGGATGCAGCCAAGCGAGTAGAGGTCGGAGCGCGCGTCGATCTCACCTTTGCCTTTGCACTGCTCGGGCGACATGTAGACCGGCGTGCCCAAGATCGTGCCGCCCTCGGTGTTCTTCTTTTGCCCGAAGCGATCAGCGGCCAGCTTCGCGATGCCGAAGTCGAGGACCTTGACGCGAATCCCGCCGGGCAGCCCCGGGTCGCGCACGAGGAAGATATTGTCAGGCTTGAGATCGCGATGGACGACGCCCGCGGCGTGCGCTGCGTCGAGTGCACCCAGGATCTGGATGCCGAGCTGCTGGACGACCGCTGCATCGAGCGGTCCGCCATTGCGCAGGAAGAACGCCGTGAGCGTCTCGCCGCGTAGCAACTCCATCGCGATCCACGCCTGTTCGTTCTCGAGCCGCCCGTAGTCGAACATCTCGACGATGCCGACGTGACGGATCGCAGACGCGGCTTTCGCCTCGTGAAAGAACCGATCGACGACGACCGCATCCGTCGTCCATTGAGGCAGCAGCACTTTGACCGCGGCCGGGCTGCCGAGCACGGTGTGCTCCGCTCGGAACACATTGCCCATGCCGCCTTCGCCGATCTTCTCGACGATCTTGTACTTCCCGACGACGCGACCGAGCACGTGCTCGCAGATTAACGCGCCGGTGGCCCTGCTTCCAAGATAGCTGCGCCTGACTGATCGGAACACACCAAGATCGCGAACCGTTCGACGTGGTCGAGGTCATTGGTCGACAGCGTCGCGTAGTCGAACCAGCCACGCAGGTCCGTGTAGCCGTCCTTGTAGAACGCCACCTGGCCCCCACGCTTGCGCGCGTACACCTTCACGTACGTCGCCGACAGCGCGCCTGCATCCGACGCCCGCTGTACGCGCACCTGGCCATACTGATGCGCCAGGTTCGTGGCGAGGTCGTTCGCGTAGTGGATCTTCGCCTTGCGCTGACCGACGCCGACCGCCTCGACCACGACGTTCTTGCCACGCAGCGCGGCCGGCCACGGGATTCGCTGCTCGGCCGACGGATTCGCGAGTTGCTCGCGGTGCCCCGGCTCGATGAACGAGAACCGCGAAACGTCGCTCTGCACGAACGGCTGCCGCGAGAACAGCAGCTCGACGTCCATCACGAAGAACCGCAGCTCGAGCGCCGCGACGTTCTGCGCGCGCACGATCACCCCGTCGCGATCGACGAGGATGTCGAACGTGGGCTGCTTCGCCGCCAGCTCGGACTGCTGCTGCTCGCGCGACTTCGGATCGACGATCGCCGGCGCGGAT
>Ga0315912_10003202_pt1 | contig 16493 bp, 10 predicted proteins | sample VfabasoilMG_FD_204469 | JGI IMG/M metagenome (GOLD analysis project Ga0315912, IMG submission 204469) | Garden soil microbial communities collected in Santa Monica, California, United States - V. faba soil | ecosystem: Environmental > Terrestrial > Soil > Garden | place: USA: California... | reverse complement strand
CGCGACGCTGAGCCCACCCATGATCGCCCACGCCATCGGCCCCCAGAAGGTCGAGCGCGTGAGCGGGATCATGGCCAGGATCGCGGCCAGGGCGGTCAGCACGATCGGGCGGAAGCGGCGCACGGTCGAGCCGATGACCGCTTCCCACGGCGCCATGCCCTGCGCCAGGTCCTGGTCGATCTGGTCGATGAGGATCACCGAGTTGCGCATGATCATCCCGGCCAACGCGATGGTGCCGAGCAGGGCCACGAAGCCGAACGGCACCTGGAACGTGGCGAGCACGGCCGACACGCCGATCATGCCCAGCGGTGCGGTCAGCAGCACGAGCGCCATCTTCTTCATGTCCTGAAGCTGGAGCATGAGCAGCACCAGGATCACAGCCACGGCCAGCGGCACCACGGCCGCGATCGACGCCTGGCTGGTGCGGCTCGACTCGGTCGCGCCGCCGACTTCGATCCGATAGCCCAGCGGCAGCCCTTCCGCGAGCGCCTGGATGCCGGGCCACACGCGCGCCGTCACGTCCGGGGCCTCGGCGCCGGAAACGTCCGCGCGCACCGTCACGGTCGGGATGCGGTTGCGACGCCACAACACGCTGGCCTCGCTGCCCAGTTCGATGCGCGCGAGCTGGGACAGCGCCACGAACTGCCCCTCGCGCACGTACACCTTGGCGTCCTTGAGGTTGTCGAGGTCGGTGCGTTCGGCGGCATCGAGGCGCGCGACCACGTCGATCAGCTGGTCGGCCTCGCGGTACTGGGTGATGCTGCCGCCGGAAAGCGAGTTCTGCGTCGACTGCGCGATCTGGCGCGAGCTCACGCCGAGCGCGCGCGCCTTGTCCTGGTCGACCACCAGGCGCACGGTCTGCAGGCGCTCGCCCAGGTCGGAATTGACGTCGCGGATCGCGGGATCGGCGCGCAGGTGCTCCTGCACCTGGGACACGATCCCGGCCAGCCGCTCGGGGTCCGGGCCGGACACGCGCAGCTTCACCGGATAGCCGACCGGCGGTCCATTCTCCAGGCGCGAGACGCGCCCGCGCACGTCGGGAATCTCGCTTGCGAACAGCGCTTCGATGCGCGGCAACACGCGCTCGCGCGCGGCCTCGTCCTTCGTCATCACCATGAGCTGGCCGAAGTTCGTGTTCGGCAGCTGCACGTCCAGCGGCAGGTAGAAGCGCGGGCTGCCGGTGCCGATGTAGCCGGTCACCGCGAGCACGTCCGGATCGTCCTTCAGGCGCGTCTCGACGGCGCCGACCGCGGCCTCGGTGGCCGCGATGCTCGCCGCCTCGGGCAACCACAGGTCGACCATCAGCTCCGGCCGGCTCGAGGCCGGGAAGAACTGCTGCGGTACGGCTCGGAACAGGCCGAGCGCACCGATGAAGGCTGCCACGGTCGCGCCCAGCACCAGGCCGCGATGCCGCAGGCACCATTCCAGCAGGCGCCGGAACCGGCCGTAGAAGCCGCGCCCGGTATCGATCGCATGCGCGTCCGGGGTGCCGGCATGCACGTGCTCGGGCAGCAGCTTGTAGCCGAGGTAGGGCGTGAACAGCACCGCCACCAGCCACGACAGCACCAGCGCGATGCCCACGACCTGGAAGATCGAGATCGTGTACTCGCCGGCACCGGACCTGGCCATGCCCACGGGCAGGAAGCCGGCCGCGGTGATCAGCGTACCGGTGAGCATCGGGAACGCGGTGGCGGTGTATGCGTGGGTGGCGGCGCGCGCGCGGTCCCAGCCCTGCTCGAGCTTCAGCGCCATCATCTCCACCGCGATGATCGCGTCGTCCACCAGCAGCCCCAGCGCGATGATCAGCGCGCCCAGCGAGATGCGCTGCAGGTCGATGCCGAGCGCATACATCGCGAGGAAGGTCATCGCCAGCACCAGCGGGATGGAAAGTGCCACCACGATGCCCGTGCGCCAGCCGAGCGAGAGGAAGCTCACCGCCAGCACGATCGCGATCGCTTCCACCAGGCTGTGCGTGAACTCGCCCACCGACGCGGCGACGACCGCCGGCTGGTTGGAGACCGCGGAGATCTCCACGCCCACCGGCAGCGCCGCGCGCACGCGCGCCACGGCCGCATCCAGGTCGCGCCCCATGCGCAGGACGTCGCCGCCGTCGCGCATGGCCAACGCCAGCCCGATCGCCTCGCGGCCGTCGAAGTGCATGCGGCTGGTCGGCGGATCGACATAGCCGCGGGTGACGGTGGCGATGTCGCCCAGGCGGAAGATGCGGTCGTTCGCCTCGATGCCGATGCCCGCGATCGCCTCGACCGAGTCGAACTCGCCGGTGATGCGCAGCGCCACGCGGCGATCGCCGGCCTCCACGATGCCGGCCGGCTCGACCGCGTTGGTCGAGCGCAGCGCGTCCTCGATCAGGCGCGGATCGATGCCCAGCGTGGACAGGCGCGCGGTCGAGGTCTCGACGAACACGCGCTCGTCCTGCACGCCCAGGTACTGCACCTTGCTGACGTCGGGCACGCGCAGGAACTCGTCACGCGCCTGGTCGACGTAGCGGCGCAGCTCGGCGTGGCTGAAACCGTCGGCGGTGAAGGCGTAGAGGTTGCCGAAGGTGTCGCCGAATTCGTCGTTGAACCACGGCCCCTGCACGCCCTGCGGCAGCGTGTGCTTCATGTCGCCGATCTTCTTGCGCACCTGGTACCAGACCTCGGGTACCGCGCGCGCCGGCACCGACTCGCGCAACAGGATGGTGATCTGCGCCACGCCGGGCTTGGAGTAGCTGCTGGTGTAGTCGATCTCGGCCACTTCCTGCAGCTTGCGCTCGATCCGGTCGGTGACCTGCTGCGCCACCTCGTCGGCGCTCGCGCCCGGCCAGTTCGCCTGCACCACCATGGCCTTGACGGTGAAGGCCGGGTCTTCCATCTGCCCGAGGTTGAGATAGGCGTACAGCCCCCCGGCCCCGAACAGCAGGATCAGGAACAGCACGAACTGCGGGTGGGCGATGGCCCAGCGGGAAAGATTGAAGTCGCGCATGGCTAGCTCCCGGCGCCCGCCGCCGGGGCGGCGGCACGCACCTTCTGGCCCGCGTGCAGGAAGTTCACGCCGGCGGTGACCACGAGGTCGCCGTCGCGCAGGCCGGCGCTGACCAGCACGCCGTCCTTCTGGGTACGCGCGACGTTCACCTCGCGCGCCTCGACGCGAGAGGTCCTGGGATCGACGATCCACACCCTCGGCGTGCCGTCGGCGTCATGGATCGCGGTCAGCGGCAGGCGGCGCAACCCGGCCGCGGACGGTAGCGCCACCAGCACCTTGCCGGTGAGACCCAGGCGCACGGCGGCGTCGGCATCGACCAGGGTGATGCGCGCCTGGTAGGTGCGCGTCACCGCATCGGTGTCCGGCGCGAGTTCGCGCAACCGGCCGGTGTAATGCCGGCTCGGGTCGGCCCACAGTTCGACCGACAGGGCACTCGCCTGTCGCAGTTCGTCGACGCGCGCCTCGGGCACGCTCACCACGATCTCTCGCTCGCCGTGCTCGGCGATCTTCAGCACCGGCTGTCCGGCGGAGACCACCTGGCCGGCTTCGACCAGGATCGAGGTGACCACCCCCGCGACGGTCGAGTTCAGCGTGGTGTAGCCGCGCTGGTTCGCGGCGAGCCGGTACTCGGCCTCGGCCGCCTTCAGCGACTGGTCCGCCGTCTCCATCGCCAGGCGCGCCTTTTCGATCTCGTAGCGCGAGACGTAATGCTTCTCGCCCAGCGCCGCATAGCGCTGGTGATCCAGTTGGGCCTGGCGGAACTGCGCACGCGCCGAGTCCACCTGGCTGCGCGCGGCATTGGCGCTCAGGGTGGCATCGGCCGGATCGAGTCGGAACAGGGGCGTACCGACCTCGACCTCGGCGCCAACCTCGACCAGGCGCCGCTGCACCCGACCCGAGACGAGGAATCCGAGCGCCGCCTCGCGCCGGGCCCGGATGTCGCCGGAGTAGCTGGCAACGGCCGAGGAGCCGGCCGGCGCGACCGTTTGGGTGCGCACCGGGCGCACGTCCTCGTGCGCGACCGGGTCGCTGGAACAGGCGGCCAGCAACGCGGCCAGGAGGGCGGCGGCAAGCGGTGTGGAGCGATTCATGGCTGAATTTCCTTTGACGGTTCAATGAAGTGCGGATCGGCCGGGACCGGTGCGACGGGGGTGCTGCGGCCACGCCCCCTCAGCACCGCGAGCAGGTCGGCGAAGGATCGGAATGGCGTGGAGCGGCCCGTGCGTACGTCTTCGACCAGGCCGGCGACGACACGGCGGTCGCGGCGGTAGAAGCGGACGACGTAGGATCGAATCGGATGCATGCGGGTCTCCCTTGCGGTGCCGACAGGATCGGCGGGAGGTCCGCACTTTTTGGCTACTTATTGCGTTCGCGATGCGCTTCACGTCTCGCGGCGTGCCGACGTCTGGCGATCTGCACGGCCAGCGCCGAGCCGGGCGGTTCGGTGCTTCGCGCGGAAGCCGGCGGTGCCCGCACCGCTCCGGCACCCGCCCGTGGTTGCCGCGCGTCCGCTACTCTCGGGACCGGGGACCGGACCGCTCGTCACGCAAAGGGATTGGTGTTTGCCGGCGACCGAACCGAGGGCACGGGCGGCGTCCGGATGGCACGCTGGAGTAGGGAAAAAAGGGCCAGAGGAATCGTGCATTCGAACAGGCTGTCTGACGCCGGACAGAACGGGCTCCAGCGGTTCAAACGCATAATTCCTCTGGCCCCTTTCTCCCTGGCCCCTTTCTCCACTTTTCCATCCGCGTGATCGAAAGCGCAGTGCCACGCTGCGCCTTGCGTCGAATACCGCCTGACAGGGTCGACAATGCCGGCCCACCTCGCGGCGTTCTTGCCCTCCGTCGCCTACAGCTCTGCAGGACCCTAGACCATGTCCATCACGTTGGAATCATCAGCATCGGGTGCGGCGCCTTCGGCAGGGGCCGATGTGGGGGCGCGCATCGCCGGGATCGACCTGCTGCGTGGCCTTGTCATCCTGCTGATGGCGCTCGACCACACGCGCGACTACTTCCATGTCGGCGGCTTCGGCGTGAACCCGCTCGACCCCGCGCAGACGACGCCGCTGCTCTACCTCACGCGCTGGGTGACGCACCTGTGCGCGCCCACGTTCGTGTTCCTCGCGGGCGTGTCGGCGTATCTCCAGGGGTGGCGCGGGAAGCCCACGCGCGAGTTGTCGCTGTTCCTGGCCAAGCGGGGCCTGTGGTTGATCGCGCTGGAGGCCACCGTGATCAGCTTCGGCTGGTCGTTCGGCGTGCCCTGGCCGCTGTTCCTGCAGGTGATCTGGGCGATCGGCTGGTCGATGCTGGCACTCGCCGCGCTCGTCTGGCTGCCGCGCACGACGGTGCTCGCCATCGGCATCGCGATCATCGCGCTGCACAACCTGCTCGATCCGATCTCGGCCAAGTCCTTGGGCGCGTACCGCCTGTTCTGGGTGTTCCTGCATGACGGCGGACTGGTGATGGGACCGGGAGGACCCATCGGCGTCGCCTCCTATCCGATCCTGCCCTGGGTGGGCATCATCGCGTTCGGCTACGGCCTGGGCTCGCTGTTCACCGATGCGTCGGCGACGCGCGTGCGGCGACTGGCGCTGCTCGGGTTCGCGATGCTCGCGGCGTTCCTGGTGCTGCGCGGCTTCGAGGCCTATGGCAACCCGGTGCCCGTCCTGCGCGGCGGCGCATCCGTCGCGATCGCCTCCTGGCACGACCAACCGACGCCCATGGCCCAGGCCATGCATTTCCTGGACGTGCAGAAATACCCGCCCTCGCTGCAGTTCACCCTGGTGACGCTCGGCGCGGTGTTCGCCCTGTGGCCCCTGCTGGTCCGCCTGCGCGGACCCCTCGCCTCGTTCCTCGGCACCTTCGGCGCGGTGCCATTCTTCTTCTACCTGGTGCACGTGTACCTGATCCACCTGCTCGCCATCGCCGCGAATGCCGCCACCGGCCGCGACGTCGCCGGGCTCTTCAATTTCCTGCTCAACAACTTCAGCGGCTCGCCCCTGCTGAAGAACCTGGGCTTTCCGCTCTGGGGCGTGTACCTCGCCTGGCTCGCCGTGATCGCGCTCATGTACTTCCCGTGCCGCTATTGGCAGCGACTGAAGGAACGGCGGCGGGATTGGTGGTTGTCGTACCTGTGAGGACCGCCGAACGTCGCAGGCCGGGGTGCCATCGCCCCGACACATCCATGCGGCAACCCCTCCGCCTGGTCCCTACTCCCCGACCCGGGGAGAAGGTGGCCCGCAGGGCCGGATGAGGGGCACACCGCGAAGGACATCGATCAGGCTCGCTCGAGAGGTTGGGCAAGGTTGCCCCTCACCCTGACCCTCTCCCCGCTTTGCGGGGAGAGGGGATAGGTTGCTGGCGGTCGGATGCGCCTTGCACGCCACTTCGCCAACATCCTGCGTGGCTAGGGCCGAGCTTGCTCGGCTCGCCCTCGCGGTGAGGGCAGCGGTGCAAGCTCCGCTTCAAATCGGCTTTCGATGCAGCGTGGCGCTTGCGTGGGCCGAAAAGGTCGCGCGCTGGCGCGCGCTCCTGTGGAAGTGGACCGTGCCGGCGTCTGGCGGGCAGAGGGAGACACGTGTCCTGGGGCTCGGCACCGCTGGCGACACGCGCGGCATCGACCTTGAGTTTTCCTGTCGTTCCGGTCCGGGAATGTATATTTCGGGTCCTGGCGGGCACGGTGCCCAGCCGCGAAGCAGGGGACGGGTCATGGGACTGATTCAGGCGGTGGCGGGTTCGATCGGCGGTGCGCTCGCCGACCAGTGGAAGGACTTCTACGCGGTTCCCGACGGCCTGCCGGCGACGGCGGCGCTGTTCGCGGCCGTACCGCGCGGCACGAACGCCGGACGCGGCTCGAACACGAAGGGCTCGTCGAACATCATCACCAACGGTTCGAAGATCGTCGTGCCCGAAGGCTATGGGCTGCTGCTGTTCCAGGACGGCGCGATCACCGGCTTCGCGGCCGAGCCGGGCGGCTACGAGTGGCGCTCGGACGACCTCAACTCGACGTCGATCTTCTCCGGCGGCGGCTTCGTCGATGCGCTGGTGAAGCAGAGCTGGGAGCGCTTCAAGTTTGGCGGCCAGCCCGGTTCGCAGCAGGCGGCCTTCTTCGTCTCGCTGAAGGAACTGCCGGACAACCGCTTCGGCACGCAGTCGGAGATCTACTGGGACGACGGTTTCCTCAACACCCAGGTCGGCGCGGTGACGCGCGGCTCCTACACGCTGAAGATCGTCGATCCGATCCTGTTCGTGAAGAACTTCGTGCCGGCGAGCTACCTCCAGCCCGGCAAGGTGTTCGACTTCACCGACCTCGACAACGCCGCCGCCGGCCAGCTGTTCAACGAGGTGGTGGGATCGCTCGCGCCGGCGTTCAGCCTGTACACGAACGACCCGGGCAAGGGCAACCGCATCACCAAGCTGCAGCAGGATTCCGTCGGCTTCGCCAGGAGCCTGTCGGACGCGGTGGAGCAGGCCTACCAGTGGAAGTCCGATCGCGGCCTGGTGATCGTCAAGACCGCCATCGTGTCGATCGAGTACGACGCGAACACCAAGGAACTGCTCAAGACCGTGCAGCGCGCCGATGCGCTTTCCGGCGGGCGCGGCAATTCCAACCTGCAGGCCAGCGTGGCGGCGGGCATCCAGTCGGCCGGCGAGACCGGCGGCGCGGCGGGCGTCATGGGCATCGGCATGGCCTCGGGCATGCTCGGCGGCCTGGGCGCCCTGCAGCAGCCCGCCGCACCGGCGGCGGAGGATCCGATCGCGAAGCTGAAGAAGGCCAAGGAGATGCTGGAACTCGGCCTCATCACGCAGGCCGACTACGACGCGCTCAAGGCCAAGGCGCTGGGCCTCTAGCCGACGGATCGCGCGACGACCATGTCGAACGCCAACAGCCGGCCGCCGGTGCCTCCGCCCACCGGCCCCGGATCGCCGCAGGACGTGCCACCGCTGCCCGGGTCCCTGCCGCTCGACCCGGCCACGCTGCCCGAGCCCATCCGCGACGAACTGCTGGCACCCGACCCGGTGGCCATCGATACGTCGTCGGCCGAGCTCAAGGACGGGCTGAACCACTGCCCGAAATGTGGCGCGACCGACATCCGGCACAAGCCGGGCAGCGACCTGCTGATCTGCGTGTACTGCCGCAACGAATGGCATGGCGCGCGCATCGAGGAGGAATTCGGGCTCGGCGAGGGCATCGACCAGCTCGAGGGCGACGTCATCGCGTCGGGTGCGCGCGACATCGCGGCCGACGCCGCCAGCGTGATGACCTTCAAGTGCACCGGCTGCGGCGCCGAGGTGGCGGTCAATACCCAGAACGCGATGTCGGCGCGCTGCCACTGGTGCCGCCACGTCTTCGGCATCAACGAGCAGGTGGCGAACGGCGCGGTGCCCGACGCGGTGCTGCCGTTCCGCATCAAGAAGGACGACGCGGTCGCGCGCATCCGCCAGTTCGTGGACAAGCGGCAATTGTTCGCGCTGAAGGAGTTCAAGGAGCAGTTCACGCCCGAGAACGTGGTGGGCGTGTACCTGCCGTACATGATCGTCGATGGCCGGGCCAGCGCCGACGTCGGCGGCAAGGGCGAGATCGAAACGGCGCGCTACACGCGCGGCAGCGGCGACAAGAAGAAGACCTACTACGACGCCGACGTGTACCGGGTGCGACGGCACGTGGATTTCACCGTGGACGACCTGCCGCTGGAATCGTCCACCGAGCGCGGCAACCTCGACACGAAGGTCAACACCAACAACATCATCAACACCATCCTGCCGTTCGACACCAAGAACGCGGTGAAGTGGAACGCCTCCTACCTGTCGGGCTTCAGCTCCGAGAAGCGCGACCGCGACGTGGAACACCTGCGCCCGCGCCTGGAGGACCAGCTGCTCTCGATCGCGCGCGCCCAGGTCGAGGATTCGGTGCACCGCTACGATCGCGGCGTGCGCTGGGAAACGGAAAGCCTCGACGTGCACGGCACGCGCTGGGTATCGATGTACCTGCCGGTCTGGCTGTACTCCTACCACCAGCCCGGCCGGAACGGCGGCCTGCTGCACTACATCGCGGTGAACGGCCGCACGGGCGAGACCATGGGCAGCGTGCCGGTGCAGCAGTGGAAGCTGATCCTCGCCGCGCTCACGGTGGGCACCTTCCTGGAAGGCATCGCGATCTGGATCGTGGCGAGCCAGTCATGAGCGACGATTCCTCGCTGATCCTGCTTGCACTCGGTCCCGCTGGCGCGGCCGGCCTCTACTGGGGCCTGTACCGCCACTACCGCAATACCGACAAGTCGCACGCCTACGAGCGCGAAACCCTGGTCGAGGCCCGGCCGGTGACCGGCTCGGACGAGAAGATCGGCGAGGTGAAGGGCACGCAGGAGACGCGCATCCGCGGCGACAACGTGCGCGCGTACCGCAAGCGCGTGCAGCGCTTGCGGGGCGATGGCGAACGGGAACCGTAGGCGGTTCGCTGGGGAAACTCTCGTCGGAGCCCATGAGCTCCGATCCCTTTGTAGGAGCGCGCTTCAGCGCGCGATCTTTTCGGCGTGCCCCACCATCGGGCTGGATTGAAAGGATCGCGCGCTGAAGCGCACTCCTACAAAGGGCTCGTAACGTGTCGCGAGTCGGAGGGCAGCGAGGGGCCTCAGCTTTCGAATGCGTCCTTCGGCACGTCCCGCACCGCCAGGCATTCGCGCTTGAAATCGTACGGCACCTCGTCGCTGCAGTCGGGCCACAGGTCGGTCGCCAGCCAGAACTCGACCAGGCCCAGGCGCGCGCACAGGCGTGCGAAGCGCGGGTCGTTGCGCAGCTCGTGCATGTTCGACTGGAACAGCAGCGCGGTGCGGTAGGCGTCCGGGCCCATGAGGTCGTCGGACGTGCCCGCAGGCCCGAGACGCGCGGTCCCGGCGATGCGATAGGCGTGATCGACCAGGCCCAGGTGCGCGGCGTACACCAGGCGCGATACGTCGACGCCCCCGGTCCTCGCCACATGCGCATCGAGCGCATCGCGCCAGGCATAGAGGCTCCCGCGCGAGGGGTCGCGCTTGGCGCGGATGAAGCCCAGTCCGTCCTGGAACTCGCGCAGCTGCCGCTGCGCGGCCACGGCCAGCAGCCGGTCGACCGCTGGCCAGTCGTGCATGAAGGCATAGGCGCGCAGCAGGCTCGATACCGGAAAGCTCATGCCGGGCACGCGGGCCACGAGGTCCTCGAAGACCGGGATCGCGTCGGCGATCCTGCCGGCCGACAGGCGCGCGAGCGCCAGCAGGTTCGCGCTCATGGGATCGAGCGCATCCAGGCGATACGCGCGCTCGGCCTCGTCCAGCGCCTCGCGCACGCGGCCCGTCTGCCGCAGGCACCAGGACAGGTAGCGCCTTCCCTCCCCCGCTCCGGGCGCCCGCCGCCACCGCTGCAGGAACGCCTCGGCCTCGACGAAACGCCCGAACGGCGGCATGACGAGGAAGCGGGCCATGAGCGCATCGACGTTCTGCGCATCGAGCGCAAGCGCGTAGGAGGCCTCGCGCACCACGTTCGCCGAGCTTTCCGCGCGCTCGTGGCAGGGCAGGTACTGGTGCAGGAACGCGCGCAGGGACGCGAGCCGGCCCCAGGCCTCGACGAAATGCGGCGCGCTCGCGGTGACGACCTCGAGCAACCCGATGTGGGTGCGCAGTTCGTCCGGTGCGTAGGACTTCGGGCTCGCGCGGAAGTACAGATCGTGCAGCGCCGGATCCACCTTGCGCGTCGCGAAGCCCTGGAAGGTCTGGTCCAGTGCCTGGGCGATGTGCCCGGAGATCTCGTCCTGCAGCGCGAAGGTATCCTCCAGGGCGCGGTCGTACCGGTCGGACCACACGATGGTCCTCGTCGAGGCGTCGACCAGGTGCGCGGCGATGCGCACGCGCCCGGCCGCGCGCTGCACGGAGCCGTCGAGGACATGCGTGCAATCGAGGGCGCGCGCCGCCTCGGCCTTGCGCTCGCCGCGGAACTGGAAGGCGGACGTGCGCCCGATCACCTTCAGCGTCGCGCCGCGCGCCAGGCGCTGGATGATCTCCTCGCTGATGCCGTCTGAGAAGTACTGCAGTTCCGGATCGCTGGACAGGTTGTCGAACGCGAGCACGGCGACCACGGGCACCCCGTCCGGCATGGGCGCGACGCGCGCGGGCGTCGAGGCGCCGGCAACGCCCGCGTCCCGCAACGGAAGCGTGAAGCGATAGCCGCGCCCCGCGACCGTGGCGATCGCCCCGGCACCGAGCAGCTTGCGCAGGGTCGAGACCTGCACGGTGAGGTTGTTCTCCTCCACCACCATGCCCGGCCACGCAAGCGCCAGCAGTTCGTCCTTGCCGACCACGCGGTCGCGGCGCTCGACCAGGGCCAGCAACAGGTCGAAGGCGCGCGCACCCACGGCCACCGGCTCGCCGTGCGAGAGCACGCGGCGCTCGGCCGGCCGGATCTCGAATCCGCCTGCAATGTAGAGCGAGTCCACGCCCCCGTCCCTGATGGCTTCGTTCCCGGCGGCATCACCGGGGCGCAGCAGAAGCATGCGGGATGGTAGCCCACCGCTCCGCCGCCGTTTGACAACGTTTAGGAACTTTTCGGAGCAGCTTGGGGACGCCGCCGGGCACGCGGCAGCACAGTACGTCTGCCGACGACGTGACCGCGGCGCCCACCCCGGAGTGACGACATGAACGACGCGATGAACAACGGACAGCCTTCCCCGAACGCGGCTGCAGCGAATGCCGAAGCGGTGCGCAGGGGCTATCAGGCCTTCAACACCGGCGATATCACGACCCTCAACGAACTGTTCGACGACCAGGCGAGCTGGCATACGCCCGGCCGCAGCACCATCGCCGGCGAACGGCGGGGCCGCGAGGCCGTCTTCGCGCAGTTCGGCCGCTACGGTGGCGAGACCGCGGGGACGTTCAAGGCCACGCTGCAGCAGGTGCTCGCGGGCGACGACGGCCGCGTGGTGGGCATCCACCACAACAGCGCCGAGCGCGACGGCAAGCGCCTCGACGTGGGCTGCTGCATCGTGTTCGAACTGCGCAACGGCCGGGTCGTCTCCGGACGGGAACACTTCTACGACCTGCATGCGTGGGATGCGTTCTGGGCGTAGGGGACGAACGGGCTCCGGGCCCGGGAGGAAATCCCGGGCTCCCGCGCGACCGGAACCGCATTGCAGGCACGCGGCATCGGGCCACCACACGCGGTCGGGCCGCCGTGTCGCGGTGCTACGCCAACGCCCGCTCCATCGCCACCTCGCAATGGATGCGCGTGGTGTCGAAGATCGGCAGCACGGAATCCTGCGCGCGAACCAGCAGGGTGATCTCGGTGCAGCCCAGGATCACGGCCTCTGCGCCCCGGTCGCGCAGCCGGGCGATGGTGTCGGCGTAGGTGGCGCGCGACTCGTCGCGCACGGTGCCCAGGCACAGCTCGTCGTAGATGATGCGGTGCACCTGCGAGCGGTGCTCGGCGTCGGGCACGATCACGTCCAATCCGAAGCGGGATGCGAGCCGGCCCTTGTAGAAATCCTGCTCCATGGTGAAGCCGGTGCCGAGCAGCGCCACGCGGCGGATGCCCGCGGACTGCAGGCGTTCACCGGTGGCATCGGCGAGGTGCAGGAAGGGCATCGACGTGGAGCCCTGGAGCGCATCGAACACCTTGTGCATGGTGTTGGTGCACAGGAGCGCGAACTCGCAGCCGGCGCGCTCGAGCTGACGCGCGGCGGTGATCAACGGCGCGGTCGCGGCGGTCCAGTCGCCGGCGTGCTGGGCCTGCTTGATCGGCTCGAAGTCGACGCTGGCGAGCACGAGCTCGGCCGAGTGGTGGCCGCCGAGGCGGGACTGGGCAGCGCGGTTAAGCAGTCGGTAGTACTCGGCGCTGGATTCCCAGCTCATTCCGCCGATCAATCCAATGGTGCGCATGCGTGGGGCTCCTGGTTCGGGTGTGGAAACCGGGGTCAGACCACAGTTTCGGCCGCTGAGTACGGCGTCCTGCCGAGTCTCGATGTCGAAACTGTGGTCTGACCCCGGTTTCGCCGGTTTCGTACTCAGATGATCGCGGACGCCAGCAACGCATGGCCTACTTATTCGAAAAGCGGGTTGGTGTCGAATCGGTGAGAAAAACGGGGTCAGACCCGGGTTTCGTTCTACCGGAGCGACTGGTAGAGCTGCTCGGTCGCCGCCGACGGCGCCAGGCCCAGCGTGATGGAGAGGATCTGCTTGAGGCGGCGATAGGCGGCGATGGCCTCGGTACGTCGGTCCAGGGCGCGGTAGCAGCGCATCAGCCCCTGGTAGAACGATTCGACCACGGGATCGGCATCGATGCCGCGCAGGTAGGCGGCGATTGCACCCTCGCGCTCGCCCTCCGCCTCGAGCGCCTCGCCGTGCAGGGCGAGCGCATGGATGAAGCGGCCGCGCAGGCGTTCGCGCGTCGCCACGGTCCAGGTCTCGGATTCGTCCTCGGGCAGGAACGTGCCCTGGTACAGGTCGATGGCCCGGGCGCGCAGCGCGCGTGCGCGGGGATCGCGGCGTCGCGTCGCGGCCTCCGAGGCCGCGAGCGCGCGCTCGAAGGCGAACACGTCCACCCACACGCGGTCGAGGTCGAGCCGCAGTTTGCCGCCCTGCTGGATCACCGCGCCCGCATCGCCGAGCAAGACGCGCAGGCGCAGCACCGTGGCATCGAGCGAGCGGGCCGCCACGTCGCCCTCCTCGTCCGACCAGAAGGCATCGAGCAGGCGCTGCTCGGAGACCGTCCCCGGGCCGAGTGCGAACAGCGCCTTGAGCAGGGCCAGGGTCTTGCGCGGGGTCTTGCGCGAATAGGCCAGGGGCTTGCCGTCACGGCGCACCTCGAAGCGGCCGAACGTGCTCACCTCGAGCGGCCACGGCCAATCGACCGCGTCGGCATCGGGCGCGCGCACCCGGAACTGCCGGATCGCGCGGCTCGCGACCTCGGGCGCGATCCCGGCCGCGAGCGCCTCGGCCAGCAGCATCGGCAGCACGCGCGGAAGACACCTCAGGAAGGGATTGCCCAGCACGGGACGGTTGCCGGCGAGCCCGCGCGCGAGCGCGGCGTGCAGCAGCGCGGTATCGCCGCGCCGTTGCGCGGCGTACGCCTCGAGCAGGTCCGCGAGCGGCAGCAGGACGGCGTACGCCGTACCGAGCACGAGCCCGCGCGCCGAGGCCAGCGTCGGCGCTAGGTCGTCGTGCGCCTCGCACTCGGCCAGCGCGTGCGCGAGCTGGAGGTATCCGTAGTAGCGCATCGGCACCACGCCCACGGTGTCGAGCAGCGCCAGCTGCTCGCGAGCGAGCGCGAGGGCTTCGCCGGTGTCGTTGCGGTGAGCCGCGATCAGGCCGCGCAGCCCCGCGTCGAGCGCGCTGTCGACGCGGCGCGCCGCCGACCAGAACGAGGCCGTGCCCGCGCGCGCCCCATCCGCGGCATCGGCATCGCCGCGCGCGAGTGCCACGTGCGCCAGACCCACGCGACTGTGCACGTGCAGCAGCGGGATGGTCAGGGCGTTCGACTCGGCGATGGCGAGTGCGCGGGCGTAGCTTGCCTCGGCCTCGGCATCCTCCCCGCACGCCAGGTGGTGGTGCCCCAGGTGCATCGCCCACATCGACTGGTACAGCGCGTTCACGCCCACGTCGCGCGACGTGGGTTGCACCAGGGCGATCAGGCGCGCCGCCGCCTCGGGGTCCGAGGTGTTGCAGTAGTGCGCCAGCAGCAGCACGCCGGCGTCCATCCGAGTGTTGACCGGGATCCCCGCGTCGAGCAGTTCGTGGATGCGCGCGATGCAGGGCGCGAGCTGCCCGGGCACGGGCCGCCGGAAGCTCAGCGCGAACAGCAGCGCCACGTTCACGCGCAGCTCGGGCGCGGCGCCCGGGAACGCCGGTGCCGCCTGCAGTCCCGCCTGGGTACGATCGATCCACGGGTCGAGCGTGGCGAGGTTGTCGAACTCGAGATAGTGCGTCATCAGCACGCCGCCGCAGCACAGCGTGCAGGCGGTGGCATCGCCGAGCGCGGCGAAACGCGCGTGCGTGGCCTCGAAGCGCGCGCGCGCCTGCGCCGGTGCGCGCGAGGACAGGCCGACGCCATGCCACAGGCCCAGCCACGGCTCCTGCTCGACCCGGTCCGCGGGCAGCGCAGCCACCCAGGCGAGCAGGGTCGCGCCGCGACCGCTCTCGAACAGGAACGGCGCGTGGCTTTGCAGCAGGGCCACCGCGATGTCCCAGTCGCGCGCCGCGCAGGCCAGCGGGAAGGCGTCCTCGGGTTGGCCGTCGTCGGCAAGTACGCGCGCCGCGGCAGCGCGCGCCCTGCGCACGGCCTCCGCGTCGCGCGTGCCCTCGAGGCTGCGCAGCAGGAAGGCGCGGAACAGGTCGTGCAGCTGGTAGGCATCGCCGCGCTTGTCGACGAACAGGCGGCGGCGGTACAGGCCGTCCAGCAGCGCACCGGCCTCCCGTTCACCGGCCAGGCGCGCGAGCTGCGGGGCGGTGGTGCGCGGCATGAGCGCGGCCAGCCGCAACACTTCGCGCGTCGCCTCGGGCAGGGAGTCGAAGATCTGTCCCGCGAAATAGCCGAACAGCACCTCGTGGTCGTTCTCAGCCGGTCGGCGAGGATCCACGCCCAGGCGCCGGGTCTGCTCGAGGACCAGGGTCAGGCCCACCGGCCAGCCGCCGGTGCGTTCGTGCACGGCCTGCAGCGCAGCATCGTCCAGGGTCACGCGCGAGGCGGCGATTCCTCGCGTTTCGTCCAGGGTCAGGCGCAGGTCGTCCCATTCGAGCAGCTCGAGCCGGCCGAGCGCACGCAAGGCCGCGGCTTCCGGCGGCGGATCGTTGCGGCTGGTGACGAGCAGCGCCAGTCCCTCAGGCAGTTCGCGCGCGATGACCTCGATCAGCGCATGCAGCGGCGCGTCCGCCGGCAGCTCGTGGTAGTTGTCGAACACGAACGTCGCCGGCGCGGCATAGCGCGTGAACAGCGCGCGGAAGTACAGCCGCGCGAAGCCGGCGAGATCGCCACCATGGCCCGCCGTGAGCTGTGGCAGCGGCGTGGACTTCCGTCGCGTGCTGCCGGTGGCGGCCTCGCCGAGGTAGTAGAAGAAGGTGGCGGGGTCGGCATCGCCGGCGTCGATCTGGTACCAGAAGCCCGCGCTGCGGCGGGCCTCCACGTAGCTCGCGACGAGCGTGGTCTTGCCCGCGCCCGGCGGGCCGACGACCCAGGTCACCGGGTGCTGGCGGCCCCGGTCGAGCCGCTCGAACAGTCGCTCGCGGGCAACGACCTGGTGCAGCCGCGGGCGCGAGAGCTTGGCGAGTCTGGACATGCGCGATCCCCGCGCGTCTGCCTGCCGGCGATCATAGAGGATGGCCCCGCGACCCCGGCAAGGCGGTGGCGGTCTCGAATAAGTAGGGCAAAAGTGCGCGCCTGCACCCGATCCTGGGCCGGAACCCGCTGCCCAAGGAATCCTGCTCGTGCGCTGCGCATTGCCCAATGATCCGGACGAATCGGCTTGCCCGATGCTTCCACCGTTTCCCGCGG
>Ga0315912_10003201_pt1 | contig 16494 bp, 14 predicted proteins | sample VfabasoilMG_FD_204469 | JGI IMG/M metagenome (GOLD analysis project Ga0315912, IMG submission 204469) | Garden soil microbial communities collected in Santa Monica, California, United States - V. faba soil | ecosystem: Environmental > Terrestrial > Soil > Garden | place: USA: California... | reverse complement strand
TCGCGGGTTCCGCTCCCTCTCGCGGATGACCAGTGCGCGCGGCTGAGCCGGGCCCTTGGGGCGGCATGGCACCCAAAGGGCCCGGCTCAGCCGCGCGTGATTCTCTCCCGCGCGAGCCACTCCGAGCGCAGGCCCAGGCATCGATTCGTCCGCCGTCTCGCAGAACAGCCTGGTGACGGGACGAGGTTCCGCGCGGAAGCGTGGAATCCGCGATGGCTCGGGCTCCCTGCCATGCGAAGTCTCGGACGCGCTGCCGCCCGCAGCTGCGGGCGCTCCGAGCCTCGACCACGCCCCCGCCGGACCCTCGCCGCGCCAGGGCGCCGTCGGGGCCACCTCGCCCGAGCGTCCCCCCGTGCTGCGACGGCCTTCCGGGCCATGCTACAGGCCGAGGCACACATATCCCGATACGTCGGTGCATCGCTCCGGGGCTGCACCCCGGACGCCCCAGCCGGTCCAGGGGAAGCACCCATGCCCGAACAAACGCACTGCGTGCGCGTCTTCGTCTTCCGCCACACCTCGGCCCAGTACGAGTACCTCGTGCTGCGCCGCGAACCCGCGCTCGAGTCCTTCTGGACGCCCGTGACCGGGGTCATGCTGCCGGACGAGAACATCTACCAGGCGGCGGTGCGACACGTCGGCGAGTGGGTCGGCCTGTACCCGCCGCGCCAGATCGTGGACCTGCAGCTCGCGACGCACATCCAGGTCGGCGACCTGGACGAGGTCGACTGGTCGGTGGGCTACGCCTGCCGGCCCGACGCGGCCGACCTGCACCCCACCACCGAGGTGGCCGAGGCGCGCTGGCTGGGCTTCGACGCGACCTACCGCAACCTCGACCTGGAAGAGGACCGGCGCTCGATCATGCGCCTGCACTTCACGCTGCGCAGCGCGGGCTGACGGCGGGCGGCCCGGGCCCCGGCGGGAGCCGTCGGGCCTGCGGCCTCCTGGTACGATGCGCTCCCCCGATGGCGCGCACACGCTCCGGACAGCCGGTCGTGCGCGGGCCCCCGCCGTCGCCGACCCCGGAGCCCCCTCGTGACGCTCGTGAGCTACGCCGTGCACGGCGGCGTCGCCCTGCTGACGCTCGACAACCCGCCGGCCAACGCCTACAGCCACGAGATGCATCGCGCGCTGGACGAGGCCATCCTGCGCGCACGCTTCGACGAGCAGGTGCACGTGCTCGTCCTCACCGGCGCGGGCACCCGCTTCTTCTGCGCCGGCGCGGACATCGCGATGCTCGCCACGGTGAGCGCCGAGTGGAAGTACAACTTCTGCCTGCACGCCAACGAGACGCTCTGCCGGCTCGAGCAGACGCCAAAACTCGTCATCGCCGCGCTCAACGGACACTGCGTCGGCGGCGGGCTCGAGGTGGCGCTGGCCGCCGACCTGCGCTGGGCCGCCGCCGGCAAGGCGCAGTTCGGCCTGCCCGAGGTGGAGCTCGGCGTGCTGCCGGGCACCGGCGGCACGGCCCGGCTCTCGCGGCTGCTCGGCCGCTCGCGCGCGCTCGAGCTCATGGTGACCGGCCGCAAGCTGGACGTGGCGGCGGCCCACGCCATCGGCCTCGTGCACGAAGTGTTCCCCGCCGAGGGCTTCCTCGACGCGGTGCTCGCCAAGGCGGCCAGCTTCTGTCCGCCGCACAAGGCCTCGCGGGCCGTCGGCCTCATCAAGCGCTCGGTCGTCTCGGGCCTCGAGATGTCCTTCGAGGGGCACCTGGCGCTCGAACGCGAGCTGCAGCAGCAGCTCTTCAAGGGCCGCGACGCGGCCGAGGGCTTCGCGGCATTCCAGCAGAAGCGGCCGCCGCGCTTCGAGGGCCACTGAGCCGATGCGGGCCGTCGTCATCCACGAACACGGGGGGCCCGAGGTGCTGCAGCTCGTCGAGCGCGGCCTGCCCGAGCCGCGCCCCGACGAGGTGCGCGTGGCCGTGCAGGCCGTGGGCCTGAACCACCTCGACACCTGGGTGCGGCGCGGAGTGCCCGGCCACCGCTTCCCGCTGCCGATGATCCCGGGCTGCGACCTGGCCGGCGTGGTCGACGCGGTCGGCGAGGGCGTCGAGCACCTGCGGCCGGGCGACCGCGTGCTCGCCGCCCCGGGGCTCTCGTGCGGGCACTGCGCCGCCTGCGCCCGCGGCGACGACCAGCTCTGCGCCGACTACGGCATCCTGGGCGAGACGCGCGACGGCGGCTGCGCCGACTTCGCCTGCCTGCCCGCCCGCAACGCGCTGCCGCTGCCCGACGGCCTCGAGATGGTCGCGGCGGCGGCCTTCCCGCTCACCTTCCTCACGGCCTGGCACATGCTCGTGGCGCGCTGCCGCCTCGTGCCCGGCGAGGTCGTCCTGGTGCACGCCGCCGGCAGCGGCGTCGGCTCGGCCGCGGTGCAGATCGCGCGCCTGCACGGAGCGCGCGTCATCGCCACGGCCGGCACGCCCGACAAGCGCCGCCTGGCGCTCGAACTGGGCGCCGACGAGGTCCTGCCCTCGCGCGAGGGCGACCTGGTCGCCGCCGTGCGCGGGCTCACCGGCAAGCGCGGCGTGGACATCGTCGTCGAGCACGTGGGCGAGGCCACCTTCGGCGACAGCCTGCGCTGCCTCGCGCGCGGCGGCCGCGTCGTGACCTGCGGCGCCACCACCGGCCCGCGCCTGGCTGCCGACCTGCGCCACCTCTTCTTCAAGAACCTCTCGATCCTCGGATCGACCATGGGCAGCCGCGGCGAGCTGCTGCAGATCGTGGGCCTCGTCGCGCGCGGCCTGCTGCGCCCGGTGGTGGACCGGGTGCTGCCGCTGGCGCGCGTGGCGGAGGGCCACCGGGCGCTCGAGCAGCGCGAGGTGTTCGGCAAGATCGTCCTGGTCCCTGGAGGAGTCGCGTGAGCACGTTCCGTTTCGATCGGGTCACCGTCGTGGGCGCCGGCACCATGGGCCGCGGCATCGCCCAGGTGTGCGCCGCCAGCGGCAGCCGCGTGCGGCTCGTCGACGTGGACCAGGCGCGCGCCGACGCCGGCCGCGCCTCCATCGGCAGCGGGCTCGACAAGCTGGTCGAGAAGGGCAAGCTCACCGCCGCCGTCGCCGAGCAGACGATGGCGGCCATCGAGGCCAGCGGCGACATGGCGGCCGCAGCCGCCGGCTGCGACGTCTTCATCGAGGCCGTGCTGGAGGACATGGCGCTCAAGCGGCGCGTGTTCGGCGAGGCGGCCCGTCGCGCGGGTGCCCACACGCTGCTCGGCACGAACACGAGCTCGCTGCCCATCTCGGAGATCGCCCGTGACAACCCTGCCGCCGGACGGATCATCGGCCTGCACTTCTTCAATCCGGTGCCTGTCATGGCGCTGGTCGAGGTGGTCCGCGGGCAGCAGACGGCCGAGCCCACGCTGGCCGCTGCGCTGGAGTTCGCGCGGCGCCTGGGCAAGGACCCGATCGTGGTGAAGGACAGCCCGGGGTTCGCCACCAGCCGCCTCGGCGTGCTGCTCGGCCTCGAGGCCATGCGCATGCTCGAGCAGGGTGTGGCCTCGGCCGCCGACATCGACAAGGCCATGGAACTCGGCTACCGCCACCCCATGGGCCCGCTCAAGCTCACCGACCTCGTCGGCCTCGACGTGCGCCTGGCGATCGCCGAGCACCTGCACCGCGAACTCGGCACCGAGACCTTCGCCCCCCCGGCCCTGCTGCGGCAGATGGTGGCGGCCGGCAAGCTGGGCCGGAAGAGCGGCGTGGGCTTCTACACCTACTGAGCCATGACCTCCCTCGTATGAACGCGCAGAGCGACCCGCCGCGTGGGCCAGCACCGCCCGCGGTCGGAGCCTGTCCCGGGCGGGCGGGCGGGCGAGGCGCGACGGCGGACCGCCGGCCCGAGGCGGAGTGGTCGCGGAGATTCCGGCTGGCATCCTGCCTGCTCGGCATCCTGGCCAGCAGCGGCCTCCGGGCGCAGGACAGGAGCCCCGAGGCGACCGACGCGCACACCGGCCCGTGGTTCGAGGCCGCGGGCCCCGAGACCGGTCTCGTGCACCGCGACCTCTCCGGGCCCACCGTGGCCATGGGCAAGTTCTTCCTGCGTGACACCGTGGGACAGGGCATCGCGGTGCTCGACCTGGACGACGACGGGCGCATGGACCTCTACTTCGCCCAGGGTCGCGACGGCACGCCCGAGGGCGGCGACTGCGGCAACCGCCTGTACCGCAACCTCGGCGCCGGACGCTTCGAGGAGTGCGGCGAGGCGCGCGGCGCCGCGCACCGCGGCTACGGCTTCGGAGCCCTGGCCTTCGACCACGACGGCGACGGCGACACCGACCTGTACGTCACCAACCTGGGGCCCAACGCGCTGCTGTCCAACGAGGGCGGCGCTTTCAAGGACGTGACGGCCGCACAGCCGGGCCTGGCGGGCGCCGACGACGCCTGGTCGGTCGGCGCGACGGCCGGCGACGCCGACGGCGATGGCGACCTCGACCTGTACGTGGCGAACTACTGCGCCCAGGACCTCGACGCGCTGCAGAAAGCCGGGCTCTGCCGGCAGATGAGCTGCGAGGTGCCCTGCGGACCTCGCGGCCTCGCAGCCCAGGCCGACCGCTACTACGTCAACGACGGCAGCGCGCTCGGCAGGCTCGTGTCGGACGATGCCAACCAGAGCGGGCTGCTCGGCGTCACGCCGGCCTACGGCTTCCAGCCCTCGTTCTGCGACCTCGACGACGACGGCGACCTCGACCTGTACGTCACGAACGACTCGCTGCTCAACTTCCTCTTCCTCAACGACGGCCACGGCCGCTTCGACGAGCAGGCGCTCGCCGCCGGCGTGGCCTGCGGGCGCTCCGGACAGACCGAGGCCGGCATGGGCCTGGCCATCGGCCACCTGGACGACGACGCGCTGCCCGAACTGTTCGTGACCAACTTCTCGACGCAGGCCAACTCGCTGTACGTGAACGAGACGGCCGAGGTCGGCGAGCCCTGGTGGCAGGAGGTCGGGCAGCGCGCGGGCGTCGGACGCCCCTCGTGGTTCCAGCTCGGCTGGGGCTGCCAGTTCGCCGACCTCGACGCCGACGGATTCACCGACCTGGTGCACGCCAACGGACACATCTTCCCGCAGATGGACGCCTGCCCTCCCGAGCGCGTCACCTACCTGCAGCCCAACAGCCTGTTCGCCGGCACGGGCGGACACGGCCCCTTGCGCGACCTGAGCCGGCAGGCGGGCCCCGGCTTCGGCCCGCCCGGGCCGCACCGCGCGTCCGTGCTGGTCGACCTGGACGACGACGGGCGACAGGATCTCGTCTTCAGCCGGCTCGACGAGCCGCCCCTGCTGCTCTGGAATCGCACGCGCAACGGCCATCACTGGCTCGGCGTGCTGCTGCTGCGCGAACCGTCGGCCGGCCGCCACCCCGTGCTGGCGGTCGGTGCGCGCCTGCGGGTGGAGGCCGGCGGCCGGCGCTGGACGCGCGACCTCGTCGCGGGCAGCAGCTTCCTGAGCACGGAGGACCCCCGGCTGCACGTGGGCCTCGGCGCGATCGACGCGGTCGAGCGCCTCGTCGTGCGCCTGCCCGGCGGCCCCGAGCTGGTGCTCGAGGCGCCCCCCATCGATCGCATGCTGCACCTGCTCGTCACGGCCGACAACGCGTTGCAGCTGCTGCCGGAGCCCGGGCGGTGAGGGGCTCCGGCCGTGAGGCGCAGCGCGTCGGCCGCGGAGCGCGCGCCGTGACGCCGGCCGATGCGGGCCGGATCCGCGCCGCGTGGCTGCTGGGCCTGCTGCTGCCCCTGGCCGCCTCGCCGGCGCGGGACGACCGGATCGAGCGCGCCCGCAACCTGCGCCGGCAGGGGCAGCCGGCCGAGGCCGCGGCGCTGCTCGAGGCCGCGCTGCCGGGCGGGGCGACCGACGGCGAACTCGTCGGCCTGCTGGGACTCTGCCTGCTCGACGCGGGCGAACTGGAGCGCGCGCGCACCCTGGCCGCCGGCCCGGCGCTGCAGGCCGGCGCGCACTTCCGGCTGTCGGTGTTCAAGGCCCGTCTCCTACGCCAGGACGAGCAGCTCGAGCAGGCCCTGGAGCACTACCGTGCCGCCAGCCAGCTCAATGCCGAGGCCGTGGAAGCCTGGGTCGGACAGTTCGAGGTGGCCATGGCGCTGCGCAAGCTGGGCAAGGCCCTGCGCGCCGCCGAGGAGGTCGCGCGCAGGGCGCCGGACGTCGGGCACCCGCTGGCGGCCGCCGTGCTGCGCGCGCAGGGCGACGAGTACCGGCGCGGCGCCCAGACCATCGAGCTGGCCGCCGACAAGTACCTGGCGGCGCTGGCCCACACGCCGGACGACCAGGATCTGCTGGAGGTGGTGCTCGAGACCCAGATCCTGGCCGTGCGCCTGGACGCGGCGCGCAGCCTGGTCGAGGAGCGCTTCGGGCAGCTGCCGGCGGGGACCGGGGCGGGCACCGAGGCGGGCACCGGGGCGGGCCCCGACTACCACTTCTGGAACGGCCGGCTGCTGTTCGCCGAGCAGGACGTGGAGGCCGCGGCCGCCGCCTTCCGCCGCGCGCGCGCGCTGCAGCCCGAGGAACCGCGCCACGCGCTCTGGCTGGCGCGGCTCGAGCTCGAGGCCGGCCGCCTCGACCAGGCCCGCGCGCTGCTCGAGAGCTGCCAGTCGCTGGGCCTGCAGACGGCCCAGACCGAGCTGCTCACCGGCGAGGTGCTCGACGGCCTCGACGACCTGCAGGGCGCCGAGACGCATCTGCGCCAGGCGATCGCGCTCGATGCGAGCCTGGTCAAGGCACACTACCTGCTCGGCCGCGTGCTGCTGCGGGCCGGGCGCCGCGAGGAGGGCGAAGCCGTCCTGGCGCACGTCGAGCAGATGTCGCAGGCTCCCCCCGTGGACATCGGCGATGGCTGAGGACGAGGCACCGCTGACCGGTCGACATGCGCTCGTGACCGGCGCCGGGCGCGGCATCGGCAGGGCCGTGGCGCTCGGCCTCGCGCGGCAAGGCGCCGCCCTGACGCTCGTCGCGCGCGACTCCGGCGAGCTCGAGGCCAGCGCCGAGGCCTGTCGCCTCCTGGGTTCGCCTAGCGTGGCCTGCGAGAGCCTCGACCTGCTGGATCGCGAGGAGCTCGCCCAGCTGGCCGACAGCGCGGCCGTGGAGGCCGACGTGCTCGTCAACAACGCCGGCAGCGCCCCTTCCGCCCCGCTCGAACGGACGGACGACGACCTCTTCGACGACACGCTGGGCCTGAACCTCTTCGCGCCCTTCGCGCTCTGCCGCGCGGCGCTGCCCGCGATGGCGGCCCGCGGCTTCGGCCGCATCGTCAACCTGGCCTCCACGGCGGCCCTGGCCGGCTTCGCGTACACCAGCGCCTACGTGGCCAGCAAGCACGCGCTGCTCGGCCTGACGCGCGCGCTCGCGGTGGAGGCACGACAGCGTTGGCCCTCGGCCGACCTGTCGGTCAACGCGGTCTGCCCGGGCTTCGTGGACACGGCGTTGCTCGGCCGCGCGGTCGAGCGGCTGAGCAGCGCCAGCGGGCTCTCGAGCGAGGCCGCACGCGCACGGCTGGCCGCCATGAACCCAGGCGGGCGACTGCTGACGCCCGAGGACGTCGCCGCGGCGGTCTGCGGCCTGGCGCTCGAACGTCCCGCGACGAGCCACGGACGGGCGCTCGAGTTCGGCGCGCGCTGAGCGGCGCGCCGCCCACCGGCTGAGCGGCGCTCCGTCCGCCGGCAGGGTGGCGACCCGCCGCGCCGCAGGGTTAGGATCCCCGCCATCATGAGCGACACGTTCCGCGAGTCGATCGACGCCGACGGCGTGTGCCTCATCACGCTCGACCGGCCGCAGCGCTACAACGCGCTCACCTTCGAGGTCTACCGCGAGCTGGCCGACCGCTTCCGCTCGCTGCGCGAGGACCAGCGCGTGCACGCCGTGGTGGTCACGGGCACCGGCAAGGCCTTCTGCTCGGGCGGCGACGTGCACGACATCATCGGCCGGCTGTTCGAGCAGAGCGAGCTGCAGGTGCTGGCCTTCACCCGCATGACGGGCGAGCTCATCGCCAACATGCGCAAGCTCGAGAAGCCCGTGGTGGCCGCCGTGAACGGCATGGCCGCCGGCGCCGGCGCGGTCATCGCGCTCGCCAGCGACCTGCGCGTCTTCGCCGACTCGGCCGCCATCGCCTTCCTGTTCACCCACGTCGGCCTCACGGGGGCCGACATGGGCGCGGGCTACCTGCTGCCGCGCCTCGTCGGCCTGGGTCGCGCCTCCGAGCTGCTGCTGCTCGGCAACACGATCGACGCCGCCACGGCCGAGCGCTACGGGCTCGCGACGCAGGTCGTGCCCGCGACCGAGTGCCTGCCGACCGCCCTGGCCCTGGCGCAGCGCCTCGCGCGCGGACCGCTCGCGGCCCTGGCCAGCACCAAGCACCTGCTCGACCTGGAATGGACCATGAACCTCGACGACGCCATCGAGCTCGAGGCCCAGGTGCAGGCCCGCCATCTGCGCGAGCCCGACCACCGCGCCTTCTACGACGCCTTTCTTGCCCGCCGGCCCCCGGTGTTCTCCGGGGCGCGACACGCCGCTGCCGAGGGGGCCGCGCCGGCGCCGGCGGCCCCCGGCCAGCCGCCTTCCCACCCGAGGCAGGGCCCGTGACGGCCGCCCGTTTCGAGCGTCACCTCTTCGTCTGCACGAACGCGCGCGCCGCCGGCAACCCCAAGGGCTGCTGCTCGAGCAAGGGCGCGGCCGAGGTGGCCGAGGCGCTCAAGGAGCGCGCCTACGCCGCGGGGCTCAAGGGCCGGGTGCGCGTGAACAAGGCCGGCTGCCTGGATGCCTGCGAGGACGGCGTCTCGGCCGTCGTGTACCCCGACGGCATCTGGTACCGCGGGATCACGCTGGCCGACGTGGACGAGATCGTGGCGCGCACGCTCGTGGCCGGCGAGGTGGTGACGCGCCTGCTCGCGCCTGCGCGGCCGGCTCGCCCGGGTCGCTGAGATGGCCGACGACGACCCACGGCGCAAGCTGCTGGCGGCCGTGCGCGCGCGCGCCCGGGACTTCGCCCGGGCCGAGGTCGCCCCGCACGCCGGCGCCTGGGACCGGGCCGGCGCCCTGCCGCGCGCCCTCATCGACTGCATGGGCGCCCTCGGCTTCCTCGCCGGCCCGCTGCCCACCCGGCACGGCGGCAGCGGCTGGGACAACGAGACCTTCGTCGCCGTCTACGAGGAGATCGGCTGGGCCTGCAGCTCGACGCGCGGCTTCCTGGCCGTGCACACCGGGCTCGTGTCGCAGTGCCTGGCCGACCACGGCAGCGCCGAGCAGCAGCGGCGCTGGCTGCCCGACCTGGCCTCGGGCGCCCGCATCGGCTGCTATGCGCTCACCGAGGAGGGCGCCGGGAGCGATGTGGGCGCCATCGCCACGCGCGCCCGGCGCCGCGGCGACACCTGGGTGCTGGACGGCCGCAAGACGTGGATCACCAACGGCGGCATCGCCGACCTGGCGCTGGTCTTCGCGCGCAGCAACGAGCCGGGCGGACGGGCCGAACTGACCGCCTTCGTGGTCGAGCTGCCCAGCCCGGGCTGGCGTGCCGAACCGCTCGGCGTGCAACCGCTCGGGCATCGCGCCTCCGACCACGCGCGCCTCGTCCTCGAAGGCCTGGAGGTGCCCGACTCCCAGCGCCTGGGCGAGGTCGGGCGCGGCTTCGCCATCGCGCTCTCGGCGCTCGACCATGGCCGCCTGGGCGTGGCGGCCGGAGCGGTCGGCATCGGCCGCGCCTGCCTCGACGAGGCCGTGGCCCACGCGCAGAGCCGGCGGCAGTTCGGCCAGCGCATCGGCGACTTCCAGATGGTGCAGGCCGACCTGGCCGAGATGTACGCCGAGAACGAGGCCGCCGGGGCGCTGGTGGCGCGCGCCGCCCGCGCGGCCGACCAGGCCAGCAGCGAGGTGACGCGCCTGACATCGGCCGCCAAGCTGTTCGCCACCGAGGCCGCCCAGCGCGCCGCCGACAAGGCCGTGCTGCTGCTCGGCAACCGCGGCTACGGCGACGGGCACCCGGTCGAGCGCTACTACCGCGACATCCAGGGGCTGCGCATCTACGAGGGCACCAACCACATCCACCGGCTCATCATCGGGCGCGCGCTCGTCGGGCGCCCGCCGGCCGCCGCTGCGCCCTGAGGCCGGCTTGTTCCACTCCAGAGCAGCCGTTAACCTCCCCCGACCGTCGAGCAGAGCCTGCCCGACGACTTCGGGTGGTGAGTGTAGCTCAGCCGGTTAGAGCACCAGATTGTGGTTCTGGGGGTCGGGGGTTCGATTCCCCTCACTCACCCCATCCGGGATGGCAGCACGGAGACCACGGCGCACGCCGTGTCACGAAGCCCACGCAGGTCGGTGTGCGCCCGACTCCGGCTTTCCCCTTCGGGCCTGCGCAGCCTCAAGTCCGGAGCGCCCAGCAACCGAAAGCGTCGGCACCCCGAACCGTGCCCGGCCCGCATCCCCGGAGTCCTCGACCATGGCGACTGCACCGCATCCGGCCGACAACTCCTGGGTCACCGAGAGCCCCGACCGCCCGCAGGTCCCCGCCGAGGTGGTCTTCCTGCTCGTGGTGTTGATGCTCACGCTCATCTTCTCGCTGGCGGGCATCCCGGGCGAAGGCGAGCCCGTCGCGGGCGAGGGCAGCCCGGCCCTGCAGCACGGCTGGCTCGCCCAGCACGAAGCGCAGCACGAGGTCCAGCCGGCTGCGCCCGCGGGCGCATCTGCCGGGCAGCGCTGAGCACACGCCGGGCGCGCGCCAGGCTCGTCAGCCTCGGCAGTTCTGCGCTCGCTCGCGGGCTCGTCAGCGACTGCTCGGGCACTCCCTGCCGGACGCGCCGCGCGCTCCCGACGCCACGCGGACCCGGTCGGCTCCCTTGATCGATCCGCGCGAAACGTGTAGGAACAGGGCTGCCTTTCGGGTGCCTCCTTAGCTCAGTTGGTAGAGCAGCTGACTCTTAATCAGCGGGTCGCAGGTTCGAGCCCTGCAGGGGGTACCAAAGGCCACCTCGGCTCGCGCACCCGCTGCGAGCCCTCCGACCGGCCTCAGGCGCCCCCGCCCTGGATGGCCTCCAGCACCTGCGCCGGATGGTCGGCGGCCTTGGCCACCTTCTTCCAGTGCTTGCGCACCTTGCCGTCCGGGCCGATCCACACGGTGGAGCGGATGACGCCCACCACGGGCTTCCCGTACATCATCTTCTTGCCGTAGGCGCCGTAGGCCGTCAGCACCTTGCGATCGGGGTCGGCCAGCAGCGGGAAGGGCAGCTTCTGGGCGGCCCGGAAGCGCGTGTGGCTCTCGACGCTGTCGGGTGACACCCCGAGCACCACGACGCCCGCCGCCCGCAGCGGCTTGTGCAGGTCGCGGAAGCCGCAGGCCTCCTTCGTGCAGCCGGAGGTCGCGTCACGCGGATAGAAGTAGAGCACGACGTGCTGGCCACGCAGGTCGGCCAGCTTGACCGGCTTGCCGTCCTGGTCGGGCAGAGTGAACTGCGGCGCGAGCTTGCCTTCTTCGACGGGCATGGGGTGCTCCCGAGGGCGATGCGGGGGGACGAGCCGAGGCCGCAGGTATAGGCCGCGTGCCTGCGTGCGACAAGCCTCGCGCGCTGCGCTGCCACCGACCGGCCACCGGGACGCAGCGCCAGCTCCGCTATCATTCCCTCCGCCCGTCGTCGGCCGGCTGCGCAGCGCGCGCCGCCCCGCTCCTCTCGCCGGCGGGTGCCTCAACTCGGCCGGCCCGCCGGCCCGCACGGAGTCCTCGCATGTCCCGCCTCGTCCTGCCCCGGGCCCTGGGGGCCCTCCTCCTGCTGGCCCCGGCCCTGCTGGCCGCCCCGACCGACGTCCGCAAGGGCATCGGCCGCTTCCCCTTCGAGGAGGTCGTGCTCGACAACGGGCTGCGCGTCATCTCGCTCGAGGACCACAGCACGCCGGTCGTGGCCGTGCAGCTCTGGTACCACGTCGGCAGCAAGGACGAGCAGGCCGACCGCCAGGGCTTCGCCCACATGTTCGAGCACATGATGTTCCGCGGCACGGACCGCCTGGGCCCCAAGGACCACTTCCAGTTCATCCGCACGACCGGCGGGGACTGCAACGCCTACACCTCGTTCGACCAGACCGTGTACGTGCAGGAGCTGCCCAGCAACCAGCTCGAGATGGTGCTGTGGCTGGAGGCCGAACGCATGGCCGCGCTCAAGATCGACGCGGACGGATTCGCCACGGAGCGCAAGGTGGTCGAGGAGGAGCGCCGCCTCGGGCTCAACCAGCCCTACGGACGCGTGGCCGAGCAGGTGCTCGACTTCCTGTTCACCAAGCACCCCTACCGCTGGTCGCCCATCGGCCAGATCGAACACCTGCGCGCCAGCACGGCGGACGACATCCAGAAGTTCTGGGACAGGTACTACGTGCCGAACAACGCCACGCTGGTGGTGGTCGGCGACGTGACGCACGAGCAGGTGCGGCGCCTGGCCGAGGCGCACTTCGGCTGGATACCGCGCTGCCCGGACCCGCCGCGGGTGACGATCGTGGAGCCCGAGCAGAAGGCCACGCGTCGCCTCGACATCGACGAGGAGAAGGGCCCCGTGCCGGTGGCCGGCATCGTCTTCCGCGCCGTGCCGCTCGGCCACCCGGACGCGCTGCCGCTCGAGATGCTGATGCAGATCCTGGGCGGCGGCGAGTCGTCGCGCGTCTACCTCGAGCTCGTGCGACGCGAGCAGGCGGCGGCCGTCGCCCTGGCCGCCTTCGTGGGCTTCGAGCAGGCCGGGCTCGCGCTCGTCGGCGGCATCGCCATGCCCTTCGGGAGCGTGGATGCCATCGTCAGCGGCATCTGGAAGCAGGTGGAGCTGATCAAGGAGGCGGGCGTCACCGCGGCCGAGCTGGAGAAGGTGCGCAACACGATGTCGCGCGACTACGTGACCGAGTCCCTGTCCGTGGAGAGCAAGGCCGGCGCCCTGGGCGAGGCGGCCGTGCTGGAGGGTGACACCCAGCTGGCCAACTCGTACCTGGCGCGCGTGCAGGCCGTCACGCCCGAGGACATCCAGCGCGTGGCGCGCACCTACCTCGTGGAGCCGCGCGCCAACGAGGTGCGCATCCGGCCGTCGATCAAGGGCATGTTCAGCAGCATGCTGTCCCTGGCCGGCAACACCTCCGACATGCAGGAGGACGAGGAGGAGGAGGCCGACGAGGCGACGGCGGACGGCGCGGCCGCCGAGCGAGCCACGCCCACGGGCCCCAAGGCCGCGGCCAGCCGCCCCGAGGGCTACCCGACCCGGCCACCCGTCGCCCCCCCGCTGGCCGTGGACATCGACCTGGGCGGCGTGCGCCGCACGCTCGACAACGGCCTCGGGCTGGTCGTCGTCGAGAACCACGAGGTGCCGTACGTGAGCCTCTCGCTGCGGCTGAAGGCCGGCGCCTTCACCGAGGACCCGGCGGCGCCCGGCACGGCCTCGATGGCCACGGCCATGGTGACGCGCGGCACCCACGCCCATGACGCCGAGGCCCTGGCCGCCGAACTCGAGCAGCACGCCATCACGCTCGACGCGGACGCCGACCACGACAGCGGCCGCGTCTCGGTCTCCGCCGTCACCGCGCAGCTCGACCGGGCGGCGCGCCTGCTGGCCGAGGTCGTGCGCGTGCCGGCCTTCGCCGAGCAGGAGTTCGCGACGCTGAGGCGACAGACCGCGACCGGCATGGCCGTGGCCGAGAAGACGCCCGAGGTCATCGCCGAACGCGCCTTCGAACGTGCGCTGTGGGGCGACCATCCGTATGGCCGCCCCGTCGGAGGCACCTCGGACGACCTGGGGCGCCTCGAGCTGGCGAAGCTCGCTGACTGGTGGGCGTCCTACGTGCGGCCGGAGACCTCCACGCTCTACGTGGCCGGCGACGTGGACGTCGAGCAGGCGGCGGCGCTCGCCGAGCGCTACTTCGGCGACTGGGAGGCCGAGGGCGAGGCCGTCAACCGTCCGCTGCCGGAGTGGAACCGCCCCGGCCCGACGCGCATCACGCTGGTGGACCAGCCGGGTGCGGTGCAGAGCCAGATCCTGGCGGGCCACGGCGGCATCACGCGCCGGCACCCGCTCTACGCCGGCAGCGTCGTGCTCACGCAGATCTTCGGCGGCGCGTTCACGAGCCGGCTCAACGACGCGCTGCGCGTCGAGAAGGGCCTCACCTACGGCGCGCGCGGCGGCTTCACACCGAGGCGCTTCGGCGGCGAGTTCGAGGTGAGCACCTTCACCAAGACACCCAAGACCGCCGAGACGGTGGCTGCCCTGCTCGACGAGGTGAAGCGCCTGCGCGACGAGCCCCCCACCAGCGACGAACTCACGAGCGCCGTGAGCTACCTAGCGGGTTCCTTCGCCGGCTCCCTCGAGACGCCGCAGGCCGTGGCCGGGCGACTCTGGACGCTCGAGCTCGAGGGGCTCCCGCCCGACTTCTGGAGCACCTACCTCAAGCGCATCGCGGCCACGACGGCCGAGAACGTGGGCGAGGTCGCGCGCGAGCTGCTCGACCCCGGCCGCCTGCACATCATCGTGGTCGGTGATGCCCAGGCTGTGAAGGAGCAGCTGGAGACCATCGCCGAGGTGGACGTCGTCACGGACGGCGGCTGAGTCCGGAGACGGAACCAGGGTGGCACCGACTTGCCCATCGGTGCCACCCTGGCGTGACGCCCCTCAGCTCACAGGCCGGGGATGGTGAACGGGAAGCGCACCACGGGCTTGCCGTGTGCGTCCACGCTCTTCTCGGCCCAGACCTGCATGCCCGTGCCGGGCTGGATCGACTGCGAGAGCACGCTGCCGTTGGCCAGCACCTTCACCCACAGCGTGTTCGAGAACTGCTCGGGGTGACCCGGGAACACGGTCGGGTTCCACATGGCGACCTGCACCACGAACTCGCCGTCCTGCATCCAGGTCGGCAGCTCGGAGAACTGCTTGCGCGCCTTGGTGCCGTGCGCCAGGGCCGAGCCGACCAGCGACTGCTGCGGCAACGGGAAGGTCGGGAGGACCTCCATCAGCGTGCCGTACCAGCCCTGCACCGTGCCGACCTGGGTGTGGAACTCGTGGATACCCGGGTAGAAGCTGCCGGAGCCGGGAGCGTTGCCCACGACCAGGAAGCACTCGGGGCAGCCGTAGCAGACGTCGTCGATGCTGTAGTGGCTGTCGCTGCCCACCGCCACGCGCAGCTCCACCGTCACGAACATGCCGGTGTCGATGATGCCGAAGAACGCCTCGCCGCCATCGCCCGTCGGCGGCACGAGGTACACGTTGCCGTTGATCGTGATCTCGATGCCCTGCTCGGCGTCGATGATGTAGGCACCCCAGGCGCAGGTGGCGTCATCGAACTCGAAGTCGATCTGGGCGTTGCGGAAGGCCACGTCCGTGTCGCCCGAGAGGTACTTGATGCCGCCCGGCGTCGTGTTGTGGTTGCCGGTGCACGGCGCATCGAGGATCTTGACCGCGCCGCCCTCGTCCGAGGCGCCTTCCACGCGGAAGGGGCCGAAGTCGATCACGCTCTGGACGCCCGAGGTGCAATCGCCCGTGGTGGGCCAGCTCTCGAAGTCCTCGCAGTTGATCGCACCGGTGGCGGCGAGGAAATCCGCCTGGTTGGTGAACAGCTGCACTCCGACCGCGTAGGTCGACGGCGGCGAGGGGACGGCGAAGTCCTGCCCCAAGCCCGTCGGATTCAGTTCAAGGTCCATCTGCTGGGCCGCCACGGGTGCGACCAGCAATGCGACTCCGAGGAGTCCTGCCGGGATGCTCATGTTGTGGTATCTCCTGATTGGTGCACCGTGCGCGGAACGATCTCGTTCCCTCTCCCGCCCGGAGCGAGAGCAGCATAAGCCGACTTGTGAGAAGCGGGGAGCGTCCACCTTTTACTTTCAGCTGCCGCGCTGCCGGGTGGAGGCGCCTCCCGCCGCGCGCCGGAGGGCCGTCGCGACAGGCCGAACCGGGCGGCCCCGCCCGTTGAACGACTCCCGCGGGCTGCCGTAAGTTGGGACGCTGGCAGCCCTTCCGCAAACGACGGCCCCTCCGAGCGCTCCCCATGACCGACCTCGCCCGCCTCTACCGCCGTCTGGAGCCGCTCCACGCCGAGATCCGCGCGCGTGCCCGGCGCCCTCTCACCCTGGCGGAAAAGGTGCTCTACAGCCACCTGGCCGAACCGGCCGGCCCCCTGCCCGAGCGCGGCAAGACGTATGTCGACCTGCTGCCCGACCGCGTGGCGATGCAGGATGCGACGGCGCAGATGGCCCTGCTGCAGTTCGACATGACGGGCCGCGCGCAGGTCGCAGTGCCGAGCAGCGTGCACTGCGATCATCTCATCCGCGCGCGCTTCGGCAAGCAGCGCGACCTCGAGGTGGCGGACAAGGAGAATGCCGAGGTCTACGCGTTCCTCAAGTCGGCCTCGGCGCGCTACGGCATCGGCTTCTGGGAGCCGGGCTCGGGCATCATCCACCAGGTCGTGCTCGAGAACTACGCGTTCCCGGGCGGCCTCATGATCGGCACCGACAGCCACACGCCCAATGCCGGCGGGCTCGGCATGCTCGCCATCGGCGTGG
>Ga0315912_10003200_pt1 | contig 16498 bp, 14 predicted proteins | sample VfabasoilMG_FD_204469 | JGI IMG/M metagenome (GOLD analysis project Ga0315912, IMG submission 204469) | Garden soil microbial communities collected in Santa Monica, California, United States - V. faba soil | ecosystem: Environmental > Terrestrial > Soil > Garden | place: USA: California... | reverse complement strand
CGCACGAGCGTGTCGGCGATCTCGAGGGCTTCCTCACCGGTGTCGGGCTGTGCGACATGCAGGTTGGCGATGTCCACGCCCAGCTTGGCGGCGTAGCCCGAGTCGAGCGCGTGCTCGGCGTCGATGAACACCGCCGAGCCGCCCAGCTTCTGGGCGTTGGCGATGATGGTGAGCGCCAGCGTGGTCTTGCCGCTCGATTCAGGCCCGTAGATCTCGATGATGCGTCCGCGCGGCACTCCACCCACGCCCAGGGCCTGGTCGAGGCCGATGGAGCCGGTGGAGATGGTCTCGATCTCGGGGGCGGCATTGCCCTCGCCGAGTTTCATGATGGCGCCCTTGCCGAACTGCTTCTCGATCTGTTGCAGGGCGAGGTCGAGCGCCTTCGACCGTTCCTTGGCGTTGGGCGGCGGCGTGACGTTCATGACTGCGTCTCCTTCGCAGGGGGCGTCTTACAGGGGCACTGTCTCGGAGTGCGGGGTACCGGTGCCGCGGAGGGTGGTGCCCAGCCGCGGATGGCCTCTCAGGGATGGGCGCATACTACACATTTGGGCAGTGGACGGGAAGCGGATTCTTTCTGGCGGCTTGTGTGTTGCGGCCCATATAGTTAACAGAGTGCGTGCGCCCGCACGGGAGCAGTTATCCACACCTTTCCACCACCCCTCACCCCTGCCGCGAGAGCAGCCCCTCGGCGAGTGGTTCGTAGTGAGCCCCACCGGGCGCCAGCGTGCTCTTCACCAGGTGCAGCCGGTCCACCTGGAAGCGCGACTCGACCGTCGGCACGTCCAGGAGCCGCTTCGTCCAATCCCCCGGCGTGCGCACGCGGCCCACGGTGAGGTGCGGTTCGAACTCCTGGTCGGCTGGCTCGAAGCCATGCCGCAACAGGGCGGTCTCGAGCGAGCTCGCCAGCAGCCGCATCGGCTCGGCGCCCTGCATGGTGCCGATCCACAGCACGCGCGCGCGCTTGGCATTGGGGAACGCGCCGAAGCCACCCAGTGCCGCTCCGAAGCGCGGGCGCAAGGCGGCAGCCTCGCGTATCGCCGCGGTCGCACGCTCGACCGCGCCGGGCTCGCACTCGCCCAGGAAGCGCATGGTGAAGTGCAGGTTGTCGCGCTTCACCCACGCCACCGCATCGCGGCTCGTGCGCAGCGGATCGGCCGCGTGATAGGCAGCCATCTGCACGTCCGGTGGCGGGAAGAGGGCGATGAAAAGACGCATGGTGCCGGGTAGATTACCCTGCCGACCGTGACCACGTCCCCTGCTGAGTCCGCCGCTGGCGCGCGCACGCGCGGTGTCGTCCGCCCCACGCCGCGTGCGGCCGCGGCGGCGTTGCTGGCGGGAGTCGTGTGGTTCCTCATCTACTCCTGGGGCGCGGCGCCCACGGTGCTTCCCGGAGATGCGGCGGAACTCGCGGCGGTGGCCTTCCGAGGCGGCGTGGCGCACACGCCTGGATACCCGACGTACGTGCTGATCGGCCAGGTCGCGGGAGCGCTCCAGAGCGGCGACCCGTCGCATCGCATCGCGATCCTCTCGGCGGTCATGGGTGGCGTCTCGGTGGGGCTCTTCGCACTTGTGCTCGCCGAGTTCGGGCTCACCTGGGGCGCGCTGCTCGCGGCGGCGTTCGCACTGGGCGGCACGTTCACGCTGTGGTGGTCCGCGATCCGCGTCGAGGTCTACACCACCGGGTTCGCGTTCGCGCTGTTCGCGCTCTGGCGAGTGCTGGTGGCTCGCCGCACGCTGCGCGCCACCGACGGCCTGCTGGCCTGCTTCGCGATCGGCCTCGCCATGACCGTGCACCTCTCCTTCGCCGTGCTGCTCGCACTCTCGGGACTGGCCCTCGCGGCGCACGCGCGCCGCGCCGGCGCGCTCACGCCCGCACTCGCGGCCGGGTGTGCGCTCGCATTGCTGGTGGGACTCTCGCCCTATCTCTACCTGCCGTTCGCCGACGCGCACACCACGCTCACCAACCACCTGCGCACGGCTATCGAGCCGGCGGGCGGGCAGTACGGGCTGAGCCCCGAGCGGTTCGACTCGAAGTGGGAGCGCATGAAGTTCCTGATCGCCGGCCCTGAAGCGCGCCCGCGCTCACTGGCCGCGCACGTCCCCACCGCCATGGTGAACGTGGCGTACGCCGCCGCGCGCTCGGTGCTGTTCGATGTCGGGCCGCTGCTGGCGCTGCTCGCCGCCCTCGGCGCGAGCACGATGTTCCAGCGCGACAAGAACGCCACCGTGCTGTTGGTGGCCGCCGGCTTGCTCACGCCCGTACTGGGCTCGCTCGCCGTGGACGGCGCGCTATTGGACGTGTTCATGCTCACGACGACGCTGGTCGTGGCCCTGCTCGCCGCGGGGGCGTTCGAGCGCGTGGCCACCCGAGGCGGCGTACTCGCATTACTGGTCGCGCTCGCTGCCGTCGCGCTGCCGCACGAGCTGCGTGTGCGCGCACAGCGTGCAGGCGAGGCGTTCCCTGAAGGTCTGCGCCCGCGCGTCGAGGGCCCGCCGCCGGTCACCACGCGCGTGCCGTCGTTCCGCAACGAGACCCGCGCGCGCCGTGAGGCCGAAGCGGTGATGGCCGCGATCCCCGAGAGCAGCTTCGTGGCCGCGCGCTGGGACCGCGTGACCGTGCTCAAGTACTTACAGAGCGCCGAGGGCATGCGGCCCGACCTGTGGTTCGACGTCTGGTACGAGCCCTCGCACATCGTGCGGCTCGCACGCTGGCAGCGCGATCACTCGCTCTGGGCGCGGCCCGTCGTGGTGGTGGACTCCATCGCCGGGCTCGACGAACGGCTCGCCTCACCGGAACTGGTGCGGCTCGCCGGCGGCGTCACCTTGCGGATCGAGAGGTCGCGGGTGGACACCAGTTTGGGGAGCGCACCCGCGCCCTGAACGGGCAGCTCGCACACTCCGCCGAACGGCCACAGGTGACGGTGCCTCGCCACCATGCGGTAGCCCATGTCGCGGATCGGCCGCGGCACGAGCCGCAGCATCGAGCCCAGCAACTCCCACCGCCCGCCCAGCAACTGCAGCGTGCGCACGAGAGCGTCCGAGTAGCGCCAGGCGCGGCCGTCGAGGATCAGCATCACCGAGTCGGCCTGCTCGGGCTCGAACCCATGCTCGAACAACAGTTCGCGCCCCTCGTCTGAATCGAGCGGCACGAAATAGAACAGCGAATCGCGGTCATGCTCGATCACCCAGCGCATGCTCGCTCGGCAGAGCAGGCACGGCGCGTCGTGCAGGATCGTGGCGATGGGTTCGTATGGCTTCATGACATCAGTCACTTGGTATCCGTTCTTCGTATCAATCCAGGGAAGGGTCCACGGGCAGCTCGGCGAGGTGACGGCGCAACATGTCGAGCGCGGTCTGGGCGGCCCGCTCGCGTACTGTACCGCGTGTGCCCGCAAAACGGTGCACGCGCACCGCCTCGCCCAAGGGCGAGCTCACGGCGATGAACACGGTGCCCACGGGCTTCTGTTCGCTGCCGCCCGCCGGGCCGGCGATGCCCGTGACCCCGATCCCCACGTCCACGCCGGCCCGCTGGCGCGCCCCGCGGGCCATCTGCTCGGCCACCGGCGCGCTCACCGCCCCGTGCGAGGCCAGGTCCTCGGCGGAGACCCCGAGCATCTGGATCTTGGCGTCGTTGGAGTAGGTCACGAAGCCGCGCTCGACGAACCGCGACGAGCCCGACATGTCGGTGAGCCGCTTGCAGAGGAGCCCGCCCGTGCACGATTCCGCCGGCGCGATCCGCCAGCCGCGCTCGAGCAGCACTTCGGCGACGGCTTCCTCCATGGTCTGGGTGCCCTCGGCGTAGATGACCCCCGCCACGCGCTCGCCCAGCTCCTGGTAGGCGCGCTCGGCGGACTGGCGCACCAGGCTGGCACTGGTACCCGTGACCGTGACGCGCAGGTCCACGCCGAACCAGCTCGGCAGGTAGGCGAGCGTCGCCCCCGGCCACTGCTCGGGCAGCTGGCCGATGCGCTCGTGCAGCTGGCTCTCGAAGAGGCCGTACGTGCGCAGCGTGAAGCTCTCGACCACCGCTCCGCTGCGCTCGCGCAGCCACGGGATCACGAACTCGTCGGCAAGGGTCTCCAGCTCCTGCGGCGGGCCCGGCAGCAGGATGACGGGCTTCTTCCGGTAATCGATCAGGATGCCGGGGGCCGCACCGACCGGGTTCTGCCAGACCTCGGATCCGCGCGGTACCAACGCCATGGTCTCGACCGCGGACGGCAGCTTGCGCCCCATACGGCGGCCGCGCTCGCGAATATGCGCCAACACGGATTCCTCGAGCTGGAGCGGCCGGTTGAGCGTGGTGGCCACGGCCTTGCGCGTCATGTCGTCGGGCGTGGGGCCCAGCCCGCCCATCATGATCACCGCGTCGGCGCGCGACAGTGCCAACTTCAGCGCTTCACCGATCGCCTCCACCGTGTCGCCCACCGTGCTGTGCCACGCCACCACGACACTGGCCTCCTCGAGCGCGCGCGCGAGGTGGACGAAGTTCGTGTCGAACGTCCGGCCCGAGAGAACCTCGTTGCCGATGGTGACGATCTCGATACGCATGGGGAGGCCCCGGGGGCACGGGTACGGGCACTGGACGCACCCTCAATCTGACGCAGCGAGCGGCGAGCGCGCAAGCCTCAGCGCCGCGCGGGCCGCGAATGGCGCGGGTCGCGGCCTTCCGGCCCTCCCCGCCCGGGCCGGCGCCGCTACGGCCTCGGGTGCCTCGCCACCTCGAACGTGAAGCACGAGCGGCCCGGGCCATGGCGCCAGAACGGGTTCACGCGGCTGTCGTGCGGCCCGAGGGAATCCGCCGCGTCGAACGTGGCGCAGAGCTCGTAACGCACCGAGTCCAGCACGGTGTAGTCGTAACGGTCGTGGGTCTCGGGGTCGGTGAGCGGTAACGAGCGCTCGGGACGGCGCTGGTAGAGCGCGTCCAGGTCGTTGGGCAGCGAGCCGCGTTCGCGATGGTGGGCGTCGATCGCCTGCGAGAGCTCGATCAGTTCACGCAGCCGCCGCTGGTCGAGCAGCTGCTTGCGTACGCCACTCGGTGCCCCCGCGAGCCACATCCCCGTCACCGTCACCAGCACCACGGCGAGGCCGGCTGCTCGCGCCAACCGGTTCGGCCCGGGAGTCCGCGGTGCATCGGCCTCGTCGCGCCTGAGCCCGCCCATGTAGTGCGTGAAGAGCCAGCCGGCGATGGCCGCGACGATGGCCGCCTTGCTCAGGAAGCGCGCCGTCAGTTCGCCCTTCAAGAGCCCCAGCAGCACCGCGATGAAGTCGCCGATCAGCACGCAGGCGGCGTTGAAGAGTGTGAGGTACGTGAGCCAGCGGCGAACGCCGGAGTTGCGCTTCTCGGGGTCTTCCGCCACCGAGCGGCCCGTGATTCGCGCCGTGAGCAGATACACCGGGAAGGCCACCAGCAGCGACGCCACGCCGAAGCGCACCCACTCGCGCATACGGTCCAACACGCTGTCGCCGAAGGCGGCGTCGGGCCACTTGTATTCGACCCACGCGAACAGGATCGCACCCGTGTGGTACGCCACCATGTAGAGCGCGACGAACATCAAGAGGTAGAGGAACGCCTCGCGCGCCGAGAACGCCACGCGCCGGCGCGGCACCGGCACCCCGAGCCCGGCGTCGAGCCAGGCGCCCAGGGCCGACTCGATCTCGTCCTCGGCCCAGTGCGCCTCGCGTAGCGCAGCGCGGATCGCATCGCGGCTGGCGCCACGGGCCAGGGCCTCGCGGACGAACTGGTGGAGGTCGGCGTTCATGGGCGGCAGTCTGTGGCCGGCCCCGCACGAACGTCCAGTCCGCGGGCTCCGCGGGCGTTCGTGTCAGCGACGCGACGTCGAGCGACGCGGCTGGACCCTGCCCGGCTCACCGGAAAAGTGATTTGATGCTTCCCCAAGTCTTGTTCCGGCTCGGCGTTGTCCGGCATGTCGCGGGCGTTGCCTGCCAGCTGAGCAAGCTAGTGGAGTCAGGGATCTGGACGAACACGTCATCGCTGCCGGGAACATCGAGGGTCAGTTCTCGCAGCAACACACAGCTCGCGCGCTCGCAGCCCGAGCAGCTGCCGCCGCCGACGGTCTTGGAATAGGACAAGGTCACGGCGAGCAGGAATGATTCCACCGCCGGTGTCACCGAGGCGATGCCCGCCGGAAGCGCGCCTACCCCGATGATGCGAAGCCTCCCGGGCGCGAGGGTGAGCACGGGCGTGCCTGTGACGAGCACGAGCCCCTCCCAAGCGTCGAGGCACGACGCGTCGGCTGCGGTCCACAGGCCGGATGACGAAACCTGGCCACTTCGGCAACCACCCGAAGCGAGCTGCCACCACTCGGGCAACTCCGCCGAGTCGACCACAACGTCAAGCACACAGCGAACACCCAGCAGGCCATTCGGTTCGGGGTCCAGGACCGCGGACACCACGATCCGGGCTGTGCCGACATTCGTGTCGCAGGCGAAGGTCTTCGCCAGCGTTCCGGAATCACAGGCATCCCAATTCAGGGCGGCCGATGACGCTAGAGAGATGCCCGGCGTGAACGACAGGACTACGAACATCAGGAGGCGGAACGAAGGATTGCACAGCGGAGGAGTCATCTTCGCCTCTAGCCGCCAAAGAGCTTCACCACGAGTTGAGAACCGCGTGTTCTCAGTCGGAGGGGCTCGAGCGAGTGGCCGTCGAACGAATCTCGACTCCGCACATTGTGCCCGCTTCGGCCAGCCGATTCCCGCGAGAAATCGCTAGAGAATCGCCAACCCGAGCTTCGCCTGCGCCCACAGCAGGGCCTGCAGCACGCCCAGCGTGGTGAGGCCCGCGATCACGTCGTCGGCGACGATGCCCCAGCCACCGGGCAGCACCTGCACTTCGCGGGCACCCAGCGGCTTCCAGACGTCGAAGACGCGGAACAGGAAGAACGCCGCCAAGAAGACGAGCGGGCGGTGCGGGGCGAACAGCAGCGCGATGCTCTGGCCGATCACCTCGTCGATCACGATGGGGCCGGCGTCGTGGCCCAGGTCCTTCTCGGCCTCATTCGCGATCCATACCGCCACCAGCGTACCGACGGCGAGGATCGCGAGCGCGATGGGCAGGCTCGGCACCGGCAGGAACCAGCCGATGGCGCAGACCACGGCGCTTCCCACGGTGGCGGGCGCGAACGGGCTCCAGCCGGCGGGACCGAGGCTCGCGAGCCAGACGACCGGACGAGTCACGTACGCGGCGGCGGAGCGGGAAGCGGCGGCGCGATGGCCGGCGGTGCGATGCGCGTGGACTCGGGTGCGGGCGACGTCAGCACGGGTGCAGCCACTGCCGGCGCGATCGCCGGCGGCTTGAGCATCGGCGGCGACATGGGAGGCGCCATGGGCGGCGCGACCGTGGTGGCCACGCCCAGCGAGGCGGCACTCGGCGCTGCCGCCGAAGCGGCCATGACCGGCGGCGCGATGGCCGTGGCGATCGCCGAGGGCGCACTCGTCGTGCGCGGCGGCATCGAGGCGTGCGGCGGCGGCGTGGGCGCGGTCGGCGAGGCGGCGGTGGGCGCATGGCCGCTGCCCAAGCGGGCCAGCACGGCCTTGCAGGCGGCGCGCAGCGTCTCGGACACACCTTTGCCTTCCGAGGCGACGGCCTCGTACTCGGGCCAGCCCTGGGGATTGAGAGCCTTGCGGAGGCGCTCGACGGGTGTGGCCACCGCCGAGTCGCGCTTGTTCCATTGGAACACCCACGGGATGCGGGCGAGCTGCTGCCCGGTCACACCGAGTGTCCTCAGGTGGTCGTTCAGGTCGGTGAGCGACTCGCGGTTCGCGGCCTCGCGTGCCGGGTGCGAGTCGGCCACGAACACCAGGCCGTCCACACCCTGCAGCACCGCACGTCGCGAGAGCCGGTAGTAGACCTGTCCCGGCACCGTGTAGAGGTGGAATCGGGTCAGGAAGCCGTTCACGTGCCCGAGGTCGATGGGCAGGAAGTCGAAGAACAGCGTGCGTTCGTGGTCGGTGGCGATCGAGATCATCTTGCCGCGGCGTTCCGGCGGCAGGCGGTCGTGCAGGGCGCGCAGGTTGGTGGTCTTCCCGCACAGCCCGGGACCGTAGTAGACGATCTTGAAGTGGATCTCATGCGTCCGGTGGTTGATGAGTGCCAAGGTGCTGCCCCTCCGGAGCCGGCCGGGTCACTCCCCGAACAGCGCGTCCACTTCCTGGGAAGCCGCGGCCGCGAAGTCCGGGGCTGCCTCGAACGCCTGATCGGGCGCCTCGGCGATGCCCACCTTCTCGAACAGCCCGCGGAACACCCCGTCCAGCACGTCGGCGCCACGCTTGGAGCGCACGCGGACCAGCCCCAGCGTGCTGCGCTTGTCGAAGACGACGGACAGGATCACGCGGTCGGCCAGCAGCCTGGAGTAGACGGACCGCACACGGCCCTCGTTGACCACGGCATCCACGGCCGTCTCGCCCAGCAGCTGGGCCAGCTCGGCATTGGCCGTGAAATCGGCCGCCGCCAGGCTCGCGAACGAGGTCACGTCGAAATCATCCACTCGCCCGGCCGAGGTGATGACCTGGCCCGAGCGGTCGATGAGATGTGCGGACAGCGCGTTAGTGCGCTGAAGCAGCTCATCGAGCACGTCGTCGATGAGCTTGAAGTCGTTTTCGAACAAGGTCCACTGCGGCATGGCGCTCCCTCCGCTCTCCGGCGGATGTGCGATGACCGAGGTGAAGGAACCCTGCGGCACGTCCGTGTTCCAGAGCGCAAGGGGTACCACGCGAGGCGTCGGGTCACAAGCGACAACTGGTGGGAGTCCAGCACTTGTCCGAGGCCCACCCGGGGCTGGACCACTCGCCCCGGGACCGCAGCGCGAGCGCTCCGGGGTGGGCTCAGCTCGTGCCGGGTGGCTGCTCGTCGTGCTCGTCCTCGATCTCGCCCACGATCTCCTCGAGGATGTCCTCCAGTGTCACCACACCGAGGAACCGGCCGTCGCCGCCGCGCACCACGGCCATCTGGCGGCGCTCGCGGCGGAACACGTTGAGCGCGCGCCCCAGTGAGATATCCGGGTCCATGTAGACGGCCGGGTACATGGCGTCTTCCAGGATGACCAGGTTCATGAGGCTGAAGATGTGGAACAGGTCCTTCGTATTGACGATGCCGACCACGTTGTCGGGCTCGCCGTCCCAGACCGGCATGCGCGTGTGGGCACTCATGCGGGCGGTCTCGAGGATGTCGTCCGGCTTGGCGTCTCGGGAGAACGACACCACCCGCTCGCGCGGCACCATGACGTCGCGGACCTTCTTGTCGGAGAGCTCGAAGACGGCCCGCGCGTAGGTGGCCTCGTCGGGCTGGATCACGCCGGCTTCCTGGCCCTCCTCGATGAGCATGTCGATCTCGTCGGGCGAGTGGACCGAACTGTGGGCCTTGACCGGCGGCAGCTTCATCCGGCGCACCACCCAGTTGCCGGCGGCGTTCATGACCTGGATGAACGGCCGGAACATGCGGCCGAAGACCAGCAGCGGTGCGGCCACCACCAGTGCCACGTCGTCGGCGCGCTCCAGGGCCACCGCCTTGGGGGCCAGCTCGCCCAGCACCACGTGCAGGAACGTGATGATCAGGAACGCCAGTGCCACCGCAGCGCCATGCGTGACCGCGAAGCTCCACGGCCCGGGGATGGCGTCGAAGAGCGGATGCAGCAGGTGCGCGAGTGCGGGCTCGCCCAACCAGCCCAGGGCAAGGCTCGAGAACGTGATGCCCAGCTGCGTGGCGGCGATGGAGTCGTCCAGCCGCTCGATCGCCTCGCGCACCGGGACCGAACCGAAGCGGCCCTGCTGCACCAACTCCTCGACGCGCGTCCAGCGCACGGTCACCAGCGAGAACTCGGCGGCGACGAAGAACGCGTTCAAGCCCACGAAGATGAACACGAGCAATAGCTGGAGGACGTCCCCGAGATAGCCCATGGCCGCCGCCTACTCGACGTCGCGGCGCCCTTCGAGGGCGCGCGCGAGGGTGACCTGGTCGGAGTACTCGAGGTCGCTGCCCATGGGCACGCCGCGCGCGATGCGCGTGACGCGCACGCCGAGCGGCGTGAGCAGCTTGGAGAGGTAGAGCGCGGTGGCTTCACCGTTGACGTTGGGATTGGTGGCGAGGATGACTTCTTTCACTTCACCGCCGCGCATGCGCGCCAATAGTTCGCGGATGCGCAGCTGCTCGGGGCTCGTGCCTTCGAGCGGCGAGAGCGCTCCGCCCAGCACGTGGTAGCGGCCCGGGAACTGGCCCGTGCGTTCGAACGCCAGCACGTCCACCGGCTGCTCGACGACGCACAGCACGCGCGGATCGCGACGAGGATCGCCGCACAGCGCGCACGGGTCGGTCTCGGAGAAGTTGCCGCACGTGCTGCAGAAGCCCACGCGCTCGCGCACCGCCCGGATGGCCTCGGCCAGACGCAGCGCGTCTTCCTTGGGCACGCGCAGCAGGTGGAGGGCCAGGCGCTGCGCACTCTTCAGGCCGATGCTCGGGAGCTTCTCCAGCTCCTCGATCAGGAGCTCCAGGTACTTGGAACTGTACATGGGGCTAGCGACCGGTCACGCCGCGGTTCGCGGCGGCGCTGGGAGGTTCGGAGGACTGCGGTGAACTCGAGGGCATGGGCACGTCAGAACGGCAGGTTGAAGCCGCCGGTGACCTTGGAATAGGCCTCCGCCATCTTCTCCTGGGACGTGCGCTGGGCTTCGCCGACCGCGGTGATGATCAGGTCCTCGAGCAGCGTGACGTCCTTCTCCTCGAGTACCTTCGGGCTCAGCTTGATCTCGCGGACCATCTGCTTGCCATCCACGATCGCCTTCACCAGGCCGCCGCCGGAGCTGGCCTCGTAGCGCTCCTCGGCCAGCTTTTCTTGAAGCTCGCCCATGTTCTTCTGCATCTTCTGCGCCTGCTTCATCATGTCGCCGAAGCTCTTCATGTGTTGCGGTCTCCTCCGCGTGGGGCGCGGTCGATGACTTCGCCGTCGAACACTTCCATGGCTCGATCGATCAAGGGCTTGAGACTATCCGCTTTCGCGGTGCGCGTCGCATGCGTGTTGGGCTCGCCTGCCGTGCACTTGAGCTCCAGCGGCCGGCCGAACGTGCGCGCCAGTTCTTCCTGCACCATCGCACGGTGCTCGGGCGCGTCCACGACGGCCCGGTGCAGGTCGTCCATCGCCAGCACGAGTGCCCCACCCGCGAGCCCCACCAGCTGCGACTCCTCGAGGAAAGCGCCCAGCATGCGCTTGCGGCCATTGACCGCGGTGATCGCGCGCTTCCAGTTCTCGGTGATCGCACCGTCCAGCTCGGCTTCGAGTGCGGCGCTGGCCGTGGGTGCGCCGAACGCCGGCGGCAGCGTGGCCACCGGGGCTTCGGGCTCCGCGACGACGGCGACGGCGACCGGCGCTGCGCTGGACGTCTGCTGCACGGGCGGCGCGGCCACGCTCGCGCGCGGCGGCGTGAAGCCGCCCGAGGGCACGCCACGAGTGGCCGCGGGCGGCGCCGGCGTGTAGCTCGGCGTCGCGGGTGCTACGGGGGCTCCGGCCGGTGCCACGAAGCCGTGACCGCGGGTACCCGAAGTCGGAGCCGCCGCGCGCGCGGTCGCGCCGCCCGGCGTGCTCGCCGCGCCGCCTGCCAGCCTTCGCTCGAGCGCTTCCAACCGCTCGATCAGTGCCGCCACGGACTCGGCGGGTTCCAACGTCGCCATCTGGAGCACGGCCGCTTCCAGGTGGACGAGCGGCTGTGGCGAGTCGCGCATCGGCCACTGGCACTCGGCGGCGAGGCGCATGAGACGCAACAGGTCGGTGTCGGCCCAGCCCTCGCCCTGCTTGGCGAGCCGAGCCAGGTCCTCGTTGCTCGCCGCCACCAGGTCGTGGCCGCGCTCGGGATCCACCTTGAGGACGAGCACGTTCCGGAAGTGCTCGGCCAGCCCCTCGGCCAGCTCGCGCGGGTCCATGCCCTTCTCGAACGCGGCGTGCAGTTGCTGCAGTGTCGCCTGCGGGTCGTGCGCCAGGACCGCGCCGGCGATCGTGAAGTAGGCCTCGCGATCGGGGATCCCCAGCACGCGGCGGACCAATGCTTCGTCCACCTTGGGCTCACCCGCCGAGACCACCTGGTCCAGCGCCGAGACCGCGTCGCGCAGCGAGCCCTCGCCCTTGTGGGCGATCAAGAGTGCGGCGCCATCGGTGAGCTGGAACTTCACGCCTTCGGGATCGGCCGTCTCGCGCTTCTGGATCTCGAGCAGACGGTCGGCGACGCGGCGGATCGGCACACGCGCGAAGTCGAACCGCTGCGTGCGCGAGCGGATCGTGTCGGGCAGCTTCTGCGGGTCGGTGGTGGCGAAGATGAACACCAGGTGCGCGGGTGGCTCTTCAAGAGTCTTGAGAAGTGCGGCGAACGCATCACCCGAGAGCTGGTGCACCTCGTCGATGATGACGATGCGGAAGCGCCCACCCGTGGGCGCGAAGCGCACGCTCTCGCGAAGCTGCTGCACGTCGGCGATGCCGCGGTTGCTCGCACCGTCGATCTCGAGCACGTCGAGTGAGACGCCGGCGGCGATCTCGGTGCACGAGGAGCACGTTCCACAAGGCTCGAACGAAGGCGCGGCCTTCGCCGAAGCCTTCTTCGCGCCGCCCTCGGACACCGCAGCCCGGTTCTGGCAGTTGAGCGCCTTGGCGAGGATGCGCGCACTGGTGGTCTTGCCCACACCGCGCGCACCCGTGAACAGGAACGCCTGTGCGACGCGGCCCGACGTCAGTGCGGCCGAGAGCACCGAGGTGACGTGCTCCTGCCCCACCAGGTCGGCGAAGACCTGGGGCCGGTACTTGAGCGTGAGCGCGCGAGAGGCCATGGGCACCGAGGCGTGAGCGGGGGCCCCGGGCGCGATGCCGCGTCAGGGTGCCTTGCCGCGTGGTGCGTTACCACGAGAAGCGGGCCAGGTGGTCCAGCGGCACTCCCGAAGGGTTGCTTACCGCTGCTACCTTCCGGTCCTGACGGGGTTCACAGTTCCGGGTTGCGCTGGGCCTGGCCCAAATGGCGAGGGAATGGTGGAGATGATCGGGATCGAACCGACGACCTCCTCGTTGCGAACGAGGCGCTCTCCCAACTGAGCTACATCCCCACCGAGGCGATTCGCGCCCGCGAGTGGCGCACCCCGAAGGGGCACCGCAGCATCACGGGCGGCGAGCGCGGCGGATACTAGCAGGCCCCCGAGGCCGGTCAAGGCGGCCATTCGCAGCGCGTTGGCTCGACTCGTGATCGTGTCGCCAGCCCAAGGAGAAAGCCCTCGGGATTCTCTCCGAGGGCTCTCTGAGCAACTTGTCTCCCAGCTCCGCGGCTAGCTCGCGGCACACTCCAGGCAACGACCATAGAGGTACACATCGTGTCCCTCGACCGCGAAGCCCTTGGGCGTCTGGGCCTCGCAGGGGCAGTTGCAGCCGAACCAGTCGTAGACGCGATTGCAGCCGTTGCACAGGAAGTGGTGGTGATGCCCCATGCCCGTGCGCTCATAGCGCGGTGCTTCGCCCGGCAGTTCGACCTGCTCGATGTTCTTCTCGTCCAGCAGACGCTGGATGGTGCGGTAGACGGTGGCCATACCGAGGCCTGGCGCAATGCCGCGGGCTTCCTGGTAGATCTCCGGAGGACTCAACGGCCGACCCGCCTTCTCGAGGACGGTGTGGATGGCCTTGCGTTGCGCCGTGGTTCTTTCCATCGCGGTTTCGATCTCCTTGGCGTCTTCGCCAGTCGACCTCGCGTGCTTCGGCCGGCGACGAACTCGGGGGATTGTGGTGTCTCGCGGGAGCTGCGAATCCGACATCAGTTGAGGCTAATGGCGGAGAGAGTGGGATTCGAACCCACGAGGCGGTATTAGCGCCTACACGATTTCCAATCGTGCTCCTTCAACCACTCGGACATCTCTCCGCGGTGTAACTGCTCGACTGCCAGGAAGGCAGGGTTGGCCGGTCGGGACCGGGCCGCCCACAAGCAAGTCATGGCAGGTGAAGCTGTTAGCACGATGTGGCAGCGAAGAGGCGGGGCCCCGAAGGGCCTGGCGAGGGAAGCGGCCACACGCGGCAAGATCTTCGGCAGCCTAATGGCTCAACCTTCGGTGTTCAAGCAAGTTGGGGTTACGGGGGTTGCGCGTTCGAACATGCAGCGGCCCGCAACGGTCGGCGAGTCGCGAGACTCAGGGACCATTTTTTGCCGCGCCGGTCGGCCCGCCGCGCGCGCCGGGCGTGACACGTCGAAATGTAACGTCGCGAGTAACATCTTGCCGTTGCGAGCGCTGAGTGGCGTCGAAGTCTCGCGAGTGTGCGCTCACCACCGCCGCGGACGCGCGCGTGTTCAGTGCGTCACGACGGCACGCGCGCGACTCGCGCGCGCCGCCTGACGCAGCTGCACCCAGTAGAGGCCGGGGCGGACTCGAGCCTGCTCGCCGAACGTGACGTGATGCTCGCCCGGCACGCCAGGCAACTCGCGCGAGTCCACGCGACGGCCAGTGAGGTCGAAGAGCTCCAGTGTCGCTCGTTCCATGCCCGCGAGGAAGACTTGCACCGCGAGAGTCCCGCCCGGGGACGGATTGGGTGTGATCCGCGAGACGCCGAAACTCATGCCGGGCAGCAGCACGCCCGCGCCGAACAGCGCGTACTCGCTGGCGTTCCCGTTGCGATCCACAGCCGCCACTTTGTACCAGGCGGGGCCCGTGTAGGCGACCTCGAACTGTGTGGCCTGGACGAATGCCACCGTGTTCGAACCATCGGGTTCGAAGTCCGCGGCCGCGCCGCGGTGCACCCGGTAGCCGGACAGGTCCGCCGCGGCGCTCGCCGACCAGCTCAGTAACGTGTGACTGCCTTCGACCCGCGAGCGAGCATCCGCGAGCGGCGCGGGTGCGAAGTTGTCCACGGCATAGCCGCTGTCTGGCGGGGAGTCGTACGACTCGAAGCCGGACTCGGTCTGGGCGCGCACGAAGAATTTCGTCCGCAGCCGGCCCGAAGCGCCGGAATCGTTGGCCGTGGTGAGGAAGAATCGAGGCTCATCGCCCGGCGTGCGTTCAAGCCGAGCGACGAATTCCCAGCCTCCAGGCGTGGGCGCGTCGGCCGCGATCGCGGGAGGCGCTTGGCTGCGCCAGATGTCGTAGGCCGTGACGCGCTGCCAGTACTGGGGGTAGTTCCACTCGTAGATGCTCCGGCTCCACGTCAGGACGACTTGTCCGCCCTCGTCGTCCGGAACGTCGAGCACCGAGAGGATCTTCGGGATGTAACGCGTGTCCCTGGCGAAGACCGCGGTGATGGACTTGTCGGAGTTCATGACGAGGGACGCGTCCGGTCGCGTGCCCGTGAGATCGCCCTGCCATCCGACGAAGACCTGCAGGTACGCCGGCCAAGCCTGGATCGCCACGACCGCACCGGCGGGATACCACGATCGTTCGGGCACACTCGAGACTTGCCCCAAACCGGCAATATGGAGGTTGAGCAGGTAGTGGACCGTGCGGAACTCCGCCGTGACCGTTCGCGGCCGATCCATGATGAACGTGATCGAGCGGCTCCCCCCCGTGGCGTCTCCGGACCAGCGCCCGAACATTGCGCCCGGCTCGTCCAAGGCCGTGAGCGTGACCATGGCACCAAGTTCGTACGTGAGCAGTTCGGGATCGCGCCGGACGCGGCCGCCCAGGCCTTGGATGACGGTCGTGAGCGGCAGGCGCGTCGAGGCGCACGCACCCGGGAAGACCACGAGCAGCGTGTCGCCCAGTCCGGCCGCGAGCAGGTCCACGCGCTGGTCGCCATCGAGGTCGGCGAGTGCCAGTGCGTACGTCGCGCGCGGCGGGCCCAAAAGTCGGGCCGCGCCGAGATGGTCCGGGGACGTGGCCGTAGGCCCCTCGTTGGCAAGGACACAGAACGTGCCGCCCGAGTTCGGCGAGCCCACGAGCAGGTCGGGTCGTCCATCCTGGTCCACGTCCGCGATGACCAGACCCAGCGCGCCTCCGGGCACGGCGTGACGCGTGGGGAACTCGAACCCGCGAGCAAGCAGGCCCTGCGGGAACACCGAGACAGAGCCGTCGAGGTAATTGGCCGTGGCGATGTCGGGCCGTGCGTCACCGTCGAAATCGGCCACGCCCACGTCGTAGGTGTAGGCGCCGGGTACGTTGAGCATCTTGAGCAACTCGAACTCGGTACTGGGGCCCGCGTCGTCCATGATCCCGTAGTAGATCCCCACGTACTCACGCTCGGTCCCGAACACCAGGTCCGGCGCGCCATCGTCGTCCAGGTCGGTGACGAGGAGCCCCTTGGGCACGATCGTCGTCGGGGTGGTGAGCGTCTTCGTGAGAAGGAACGTGCCGTTGGCAACGCCATTCGTGGTCTGGCCCGTGAGGAATTTGAACCCCGTGCGCGTGGTGACGAGCAGGTCCAAGACGCCGTCGCGGTCCATGTCCCTTGCCACGACGTCCCAGGCGCTGCCCACGTCGTAGCCGAAGCGCTGCTCGAACGTGCCGTCCCCCACCCCAGCGGAACCCTTGCCGCGAAACGTC
>Ga0315912_10003199_pt1 | contig 16505 bp, 16 predicted proteins | sample VfabasoilMG_FD_204469 | JGI IMG/M metagenome (GOLD analysis project Ga0315912, IMG submission 204469) | Garden soil microbial communities collected in Santa Monica, California, United States - V. faba soil | ecosystem: Environmental > Terrestrial > Soil > Garden | place: USA: California... | reverse complement strand
GAGCGTGGCGACGCCCACGAACGAGAAGCCGCCCAGCAGCATGATGCGGGCGTAGGCGATCTCGGCGTCGCGCACCGGCGCCTCGTGGCCCGCCAGGCGGAACACGGGGCCGGCCAGCGGCGCCATTGCGGCCAGGGCCACCCCCGCGGCAATCACGAAGTAGATGCCCTGCCAGATCGCCGGCCCCACGCGCTGCGGTCGGCCCGCCCCGAGGTACTGGGCGATGAAGGTGGTGAGGTACTCGCCGGTGCCGTTGAAGAGACTCACCACCACCCAGACCGTGAAGCTCGCGGTGACGGCTCCGGCCACGGCTTCCGCCGAGTACCAGGCGAGGAAGAGGCGGTCGATGAACGCCTGCACGACGAAGGAGAGGTGCCCGAGGATCAGTGGATAGGCGACCTTCAGCAGCTCGCGGCCGCCGCCCTCACCGTCCCAGAAGCCCTTCATCGCGGCGGGCGCCTCAGCCGGCGACTTCGGAGGTCGCGAGCCGCAGGTCGGTGGGGGCGTCGGCCGCCGGGATCCGGGCCTGGAGGGCCAGGGCGCTCTCCAGCGCCTCCTCTACCGTCGTCGACCGGGCGAGGATTCCCCCGAGCTCCTCGTGCGTGGTCGTCCTCCCGTCGCGCAGGAGCGTCTCGAGGGGCGGCTGGGGTTCTACGTCCGCGGGCCGCGTCTGGAGCAGGGGGTGCTGTTCGGCCTGGGCGGCGAACTCGGCCTCCGGGAACGGCCGATACCGGCAGAGGAAGTTCAGGTGCCAGGGGAGGAAGCGCAGGGTCCGCCGCTGACCGCGCTCGTCGACGCCGAAATGGTCGAAGAGCATCTCCCGCAGCCGCCAGAGCACGCGGAACCGCTCCTCGGCGGTGGGCAGCCACTCGCGGCCTTCCTTGATCTCCCGGAACAGCCAGGGCTTGATGAGAGCCCCGCGCGCGAGCATCACCGAGCCGACGCCGGAGCGCTGCATGCGGGTGCGCGCCTCGAAATGCGTGAGGATGTCGCCGTTGCCCACCACGGGCACGGTCCTCTCCGCCGCCACCTGGCCGATGAGGTCCCAGTCGGCGGCGCGGCTGTAGCGCTGCTCGCGCGTCCGGCCATGGATGGTGATCGCCGAGGCCCCGGCCTCTTCGCAGACCCGCGCCAGCTCGCGCACGTTCTCCTTGCCCTCGGCCCATCCCACGCGCAGCTTCACGGTGACGGGCGCCCGGACCGCCGCCTTCATCGCGGCCACGAGGCGGCCCAGCTTCGCGGGCTTCTGGAGCAGGCTCGCCCCCAGGCCGCGGCGCGTGATCTCGTTGATCGGGCACCCGCAGTTGAGGTCGATGAAGCGGGCGCCGCGAGCTTCGGCGATCTGCGCGCCCTGGGCCAGCGTCTCCGCCTTCTTGTCCGCGAGCTGGGCTCCGAAGAAAGGCTCGGTGGGATGGCTCCGCAGCAGCGCGAACTCGGCGGGGCTGTTCGACAGCAGCTTCTTCACCACCGCCATCTCGCCCACCGTCACGTCGGCCCCGAACTCCACGCACAGGCGCCGGAAGGGCAGGTTTCCGCCGACGGTCAGCGGCGCCAGCCAGAGCTTGTTCGCGAACGGGCTCTCCGCCATCGCTACTCCCGTCGTCTCCCGAGCGCCAGGAGGCCGGGCTCCGGCGCGGGCGTCTCCCTGTCCTCGTCGTCCGGGGGCTCGTCCTCCGGGACCTCCCCGGGAGCGATGAAAAGGTTGGCCTCGATCCCGTGCTGGCGCGTGTACATCTCGTGGTAGCGGCCCCCCCGCCCGAGCAGCGCGCGGTGCGTGCCGCGCTCCACGATCCGCCCGCCCTCCACGACCAGGATCTGGTCGGCGCGGCGGATGGTCGAGAGCCGATGGGCGATCACGAAGGTGGTGCGTCCGCGGAGGAGCTCGGCGAGACCTTCCTGGATGAGCGCCTCCGATTCCGAGTCGAGGCTGGAAGTCGCCTCGTCGAGAATCAAGACCCGCGGATCGGCGAGGATGGCGCGCGCGATCGACACCCGCTGCTTCTGCCCGCCCGACAGCTTCACCCCGCGCTCCCCCACGACCGTCTCGTACTTCTTCTCGAAACGCTCGGCGAACTCGTCCACGCGCGCCGCCCGGCAGGCGGCCGCGATGGCCTCGGGGCTCGCGTCCGGGCGCGAGAACGTCACGTTCTCGCGGATGGTGCCGTCGAAGAGGAAGGTCTCCTGGAGGACGACGCCGATGCGGCTGCGGTAGGAGTCGAGGCGCACCGTGGAGAGGTCGACGCCGTCGAGCATCACCCGTCCCCGCGTGGGCACGTAGAAGGCGGCGATGAGGCCGATGAGCGTCGACTTCCCGGCGCCCGACGGCCCGACGAGGGCGGTGACCGTTCCCGGCTGGGCCCGGAACGACACGTCCTCGAGGACGGGCTTCCCCTCCTCGTACGCGAAGACGACGTCCTCGAACTCGACGAGACCCCGCACCTCGGAGAGGGCGCGCGTCCTCCGGGGGTCGTCGTCCTCCGGCCGTTCCCTCAGCACCTCCCGCGTCCGCTCGAGCCCGGCCAGGGCCTCGGAGAGCTGCGTCCCGATGGCCACGATCTGGAAGACCGGCGCCACCAGGAAGCCCAGGAACACCGTGTACGTGAAGAAGCCGCCGACGGTGAGCGTCCCCGCCAGGACCTCGTGGGCCCCGACGTACATGACGGCCACGCCGATGAGGCCCAGAAGGGTGGTGGAGGCCAGGCCGAGAACGCTGGTCGCGGTCAGGGATTTCATGACGTTGTCGAGGATGCGGCCCACCCCGCCCCCGAACACTTCCGCCTCGCGAGCCTCGGCGTGATACCCCTTCACCACCCGGATTCCCCCGAGCGACTCGGTGAGCCGCCCCGTCACCTCGCCGTAGATCGCCCCCCGCTCGCGGAAGATCGGCCGCAAGGTCCGCATGGCCCGCGCGAGAACGAGCGCGAAGAGGACCAGGGAGAGCACGGTCACGAGCGTCATGCCCCGGCTCAGGCTCAGCATCACGACCAGGGCGAAGGCCGAGGTCAGAAGGCCGCCCAGGAACTCCACGAGGCCGGTGCCCACGAGGTTTCGGATGCCCTCGACGTCCGTCATGATCCGCGACACGATCTGGCCGGTCTTGTTGGCGTCGTAGTAGGCCACGGGCAAGCGGCCGACGTGCGCCTGCACCTTGCGCCGCATGTCGGCGATGAGGCGTTGCGCCGCCTTCGAGAGCATCTGCGTGAGGGCGAACGACGTGGCGCCCTGCACCACGGTCGCGGCCAGGACGCCTCCCAGGAGGGATCCCAGGAGGTCGATGCGGCGCGCCCCGATCACGTCGTCGACGAGGAACTTGGTGCTGCCGGGCAGGACGAGGCCCGAGAGCCGGTTCACCGCCATGAGGAGGAGGCCGCCCGCCAGGAGGCCTAGCCGAGGCCGGAGGAGGGCCCAGAGGTCGGGGAGCAACGCGCGCAGCCGTTCGGGGCGCGGCCGCGGAGACGCTGCCGATGCCATTACGCCTATTCTACCCGCGGGACCCCCGCGGTCTTTTTCGGGCTATCGGCGAGCGCGACGGCGGCGGCCAGCCGTGGCCGCGCGCATCACGTGCCGGCTCGAGCGGGAGGCGGCACGTCGCCTCACCGCGGGCTCGACCACGGCGGCCGGCTTCAGGGCTGCGGGCGCAGGCCAGACCCGCGCCAGCTCGGACATCCGGCCGCAGGCGAGGCAGGCCACCACGCGGCGGTCGGCCCGCTGGCCGAAGCGCTCACCGCACCGGCAGCGGACGAGCAGGTAGGTGAAGTGATCGAGATCCCGATAACGGAGGACCTTCATCGTATCCATCGCCTTTTCGGGTTTGGGCCATCGCGTCGCACGATGCCCCCCTAACGCAACCCGCGTGCCTGCTTTCCCCATTCCTGTTTTCAGTGACTTACGAGCTAGTGGCACTTTTTCGGCCGGCATTCGGCCAGTGTCCGCGCGCCGGTTTTCCGCTTGCAACCCTTCCCGCGGTACGTAGACTGAGTGCACACGACGATCTGCGGAAGGAGTGGCTTCGCGATGAAATGGGGAATCGGCTGTATCGGCATCCTTGTGATCCTGGCGCTGTTCATCGGCATCTTCGGAGTCGGGTCCTACAACTCGCTCAACACCCTCGATCAGGCCGTGCAAGCCCAGTGGGGCCAGGTCCAAAACGCCTACCAGCGCCGGCTCGACCTCATCCCGAACCTGGTCGAGACGGTCAAGGGCGCCGCGGCCTTCGAGAAGGACACCTTCACCGCGGTGGCCGAGGCCCGCTCCAAGGCAGGTCAGGTTACGGCGGACGGCCTCAAGAACGTGGCCAACGATCCGCAGGCCTTCGAGAAGTTCCAGCAGGCCCAGGCGGGCCTCTCCTCCGCCCTGTCGCGCCTCATGGTCGTGGTCGAGAAGTACCCCGAGCTGAAGGCCAACCAGAACTTCCGTGACCTTCAGGCGCAGCTCGAGGGCACGGAGAACCGCATCTCCGTGGAGCGCATGCGCTTCAACGAGGCGGCCCAGGCCTTCAACACCAAGCGCATGAGCTTCCCCACCGTGCTCATCGCCGGGTTCTTCGGCAGCCGGTTCGCGGAGAAGCAGTACTTCAAGGCCCAGGAGGGAGCCGAGGCCGCGCCCAAGGTCCAGTTCTAGGCGGTGGCCTTTTCCTCCGTGCGGCGGCTCGCGGCCCTCCTGGCCGCGGCCGCCGCCCTCCTCGCTCCGCGCGCCCATGCGGCCGGGGAGATACCGCCCTCACCCACCCGCTGGGTCACCGACAACGCGGGCTTCCTCTCCGAGGGGGCGCGCCGAGAGATCGACGCGCGCCTCGAGGCGTACGAGCAGCAGACCGGCCGCCAGTTCCTCGTCTGGATCGATCGCACCACGGGCGACGTTCCGATCGAGGACTTCGCGGTTCGCGCGTTCAAGGCCTGGGGCGTGGGCCGCTCGGGCAAGGACGACGGGCTCGTCCTCTTCGTCATGGCCGAGGACCGCAAGGCCCGCTTCGAGGTCGGCTACGGGCTCGAGCCCGTGTTCCCGGACGTGCTGGCCTCGCGGGTCATCCGCGAGATCCTGGCTCCTCCCCTGCAGGCGGGCGACCGGGATGGCGCGGTTCGCCACGCCGTCGACGCCTCCATTGCGATCCTGTCGCGCGACGCGAGCGAGGCGGGCGAGCCCTCTCCCGGCCAGGGACGCGGGGGGCGCCCGGCCACTCTCGCCGAGAAGATCTTCCTCGGGGTCATCGTCCTGGTCGGCCTCTTCATCCTCATCACGAACCCTTCCCTCGCCCTCTTCCTCTTGCAGGTGATCGCCTCCAGCGGCAGCTCGGGCGGTGGCGGCTGGTCTTCGGGCGGCGGCGGCTGGGGGGGAAGTGGAGGAGGAGGCTGGTCCGGCGGCGGCGGCCGCTCCGGGGGCGGTGGGGCCTCCGGCTCCTGGTGACCCGCGAGGTGCATCCATGGTCCTGACGCGCAAGCAGCTGATGGAGAAGATCGACGACGAGCGCATCCAGCAGGCCATCCGCGAGGCGGAGCGCCGCACCTCCGGCGAGGTCCGGGTGGCGGTCGCCCATTTCTTCTGGGGGAGCGTGGAGAAGGCCGCCGACCGGTGCTTCGAGCGGCTGGGAATGACGAAGACCGCCGACCGGAACGGGATCCTCTTCTTCGTCGTTCCGTCGCGGCGCCGCTTCGTGGTGCGGGGGGATGCGGGCATTCACGAGAAGGTCGGCGCCCCTTTCTGGACGAGCGTGGCCGAGGCCGTGGCGAAGCACTTCAAGGCCGGCGACTACACGAGCGGGCTCGTGGAGGGCATCACGACCGTCGGGCAGCAGCTCGCTGTCCATTTCCCCCACCAGGGCGAGAAGGATGCGAACGAGCTTCCCGACGCCGTGGACTATGGAGACGCCTAGGCTACTCGGGCAAGCGCCAGACGCCGGCGCGCGTGGGCCTTTCGAGCGCGGCACCGAGCTCCTCGAGGTAGCGCGACCTCGGCCATTCCACCGCTCCGAAGCGCGCGAGGTGGTCGGTGTAGACCTGGCAGTCCACGAGGGGGATGCGCCAGGCCAAGAGCGCGTCCACGAGGGTCACGAACGCCACCTTGGACGCGTCCGCGGCGCGCGCGAACATCGACTCGCCGAAGAACACACCGCCCAGGGAAACGCCGTAGAGGCCGCCGGCCAGCTTCTCTCCCTGCCAGGCCTCGATCGAGTGCGCAAGCCCGCGACGGTGCAGCTCGCCGTAAGCTCGTCGCATGTCGCGCGTGATCCAGGTCCCCCGCTGGCCGCGCCGCTTCACCGCGCCGCACGAACGCATGACCTCGTCGAAGGCGACGTCCGCCGTGATGCGGTAGAGGCCCTTCTTGCGGACCTTGGCCAGGCTCTTCGGGACGCGCAGGTCGGCGACCCGGAGCACCATCCTCGGATCGGGCGAGTGCCAGAGCAGCGGCTGGCCCTCCTCGTACCAGGGGAAGATGCCGCTCGAGTACGCGAGCACGAGGCGCTCGGGCGAGAGGTCGCCGCCCACCGCGAGCAGCCCGTCCTCGGCCAGCTCGGGCGGTGGAAACTCGAGCCGGTCGGACAGGCGGAACACGGGCACGTCCGGATGATAGCGCGGGGGTTGTGACGCTTCGCCAAACTGTCACACGCGGGCACGACGCGGGGCCGGCCGCGCTTAGTCTCCCCCGCGATGCTTCACCTCTACCTGGTGACGGACGGACACGGCTCCTGGCCCCTGCTCCACGACGGCCCCTTGCCGGAGTCCCCCGCTTCCGAAGGACGCCCGCACGTGGCGCTCCTCGGGCGTTTCGAGGACCGCGAGACCGGGCTTGCCGCGCTCGATCTGGCGCGCGCGGCGATCGGGGCCCAGTCCTCGGCCCCGGCGGAGGAGCGTGCTCGGGGCACCGACTTCGCCCTCACCTCGCTGATCCCGGACAAGGACCGTCGCCGCCGGAAAGGCGCCCGGACGCTGCCCTTCGTCCGACCCCCCCGCGAATAGGCCGACGAGACGACGAGCGAGCGGGCTCGTGAAGGCCCGCAGGGACGACGGCAAGGGCGCCAAGCCGAATCGGACGCGCCGTCCGCCCGTCCGCATCGGCGCGTCCGCCGTGAACGCGAGCGACCTCACCGGCCTGCGACGGGCCTGGCGCGAGCGGCGCCTCGTCCTGTTCCTGGGCGCCGGCGTCTCCGCGCAATGGGGCATCCCGTCCTGGAAGAACCTGGTCCTCGCGCTGCTGTTCGACCAGACGGCCAACGCGCGGCGGATGCGCGGCATGTGGCCCCACTACCGGCGGGCCCTGTCGGAGTGGCTCATCGACTACTTCGAATACAACCCCGTCATCCTCGCCCGCGTCGTGAAGACGGACGCCGCCGATCACGACCCCGACTTCCGGGCGACCGTTCGCGACCACCTCTATGCCGACTACGAGCGGGCCAAGGCCCGGCGGCCTCCCGGCGGAGGTCCTCCCACGACCCTCGACGCCGTGGTGCAGCTCCTCGAACGCTCGGGGCGACGGGGCAACGTGCGTGCGGTCGTGACCTTCAACTTCGACGACCTCCTCGAGCAGGCCCTGACGGCACGCGGGCTTCCCTTCCACGTGATCCACGACGACCAGCGCCCCCTCGGCCACGGGATCCCGATCGTCCATCCCCACGGCTTCCTTCCCCTGGCGGGCACGCTCCCGCCGAGCCCCATCGTCTTCACCGAGGACGAGTACCACCACCTCACCGACTCCGTGTTCCACTGGGCGCTCACCCGCATCGTGAGCTACCTGCGCGAGTGCACCGTCCTCTTCGTGGGCCTTTCCATGTCCGACCCGAGCCTGCGGCGGCTGCTCGACGCGAGCCATCGCCCGGGGACGCGCCCCGACCACTGGCAGGTGCAGCAGCGCCACGCGGTCGGCCCCGCGGACAAGCCGCGGGTCATGCAGCAGGTGACGGAGCGGGCCCGCCATCACGGCGCCGTCCTCGGCGACGAGGAGATGAAGGACACCCAGGCCCTCTCCGAAGCCATCGACGCGGTGCTGCGCCAGGCCGACACCTACGACCGTCGCCTCTTCGAGACCATGGGGATCAAGACGATCTGGCTCTCGGACTACGCCGACCTCCCCACCCTGCTGGCCCGCATCGGAGCCCGCTCGTGACCTCGTTTCACACGAAGCCTCGCTGCCCCAGAACGGGCATGCGGCTGCACCTCATGGGGCAGGTTCCGTCGTCGCGAACGCCGTGGCACCTGCCTTGCTGCCACCCATGGTGCGGGCGCCTTGCCCGCGTTCTCACTGCGGAGGTACGGAAATGAGGAAGCTCGCACTCCTGTTCACGCTGGTCCTCGCGGCCAGCTTCGCCGGCGCCCAGGAAGCCCGGCAGGACCCCATGGCGCAGAAGGCTCCTGCGGCGACGGGGAAGACCCACGAGGTCGAGGCCGAGGTCGTGGCCTTCGACGCGGGGACGCAGACGCTGACCATCAAGGGCTCGCCCGACAACAAGACGGTCCCGGTCGACGCGTCGGCCATCGCGCAGGTGCGGGACCTGAAGCCCGGCCAGAAGGTGACCCTCGTGTGCCGGGACAACGAAGCCGGCGAGCACCAGGCCGTGGCCGGCGTGAAGCCTGCCAAGGGGCCCGCGAAGATGGAAGACCGCAAGTAGCGACCTTCCCGGAGCGACGTCGGAAAATGGGGGCCTGGGTGGTAGAACCCGGGCCCCCTTTTCTACAATTCGAGGCTCCCATTTCCACATTGACGCCACTCGGGCAGCCGGCGCATGCTGGTTCTTGAAGCGACGAACGAAGAGGAGGCTTCCGTGACCCGATGGATCGCCCTGGCCGCTCTCGCCGTCATGACCTCGCCGTCCAGCGACGCCGAATCGAAGAGCCGGCGGATCTTCCTCGTCGCGACGGACCAGGCGAACGTGAGCAAGGCCTGCCTCAATAACCTCTCGGGAACGCTCCGGGATGCCGTGGGGCGAGCCCAGGGCGGCCTCGAGCTCGTGAAGAGCCGCAAGGACGCCGACGTCGTCGTCGAGGTCGAGCAATGTCGGATTTCGACGGTCGCGGACGCACACGGGACCGTCGAGGGCGGAGCCGGCCGCGGCGACACCCGCTCCACAAGGGTCGCCGCGAGCGTCAGCAGCGGGGTGCCGAAGTCGATGGCGACGGTGCGGATCACGGCGGCGACCGAGGAGTCCCGCGAGGAGTTCACACCGGGACAGCCCTTGGCCACGAACGAGGCCATGTCGTACGTGGCGGGGGCCCTCGTCCAGTGGGTGGAGTCGCTGCCCTGACTTCGCGGCCCCTCGGCTTGCTGCTCGCCGCCCTCCTGGCCGCGTGCGGGCCCACGTCGCCCACCCCGAACGACGGACAAAGGAAGGCCCTGCGCGACGCGCAGGCCTTGTGGGCGAGCCGGCGCCTGACCGACTACAGCTATACCTACCGGCGGCTCTGCTTCTGCCCCGTCACCGCGCCCGTCCGCGTCACCGTGCGCGGCGGCTCTCCCGTCGAGGCGGGGCGTCCGCGGATCGAAGACCTCTTCCGGGAGATCGAGTCGGCGCTCGATCGTGCGGCCCACGAGGTGGAAGCCACCTACGACCCGACGTTCGGCTACCCTACGCGCTACTACATCGACCTGGACGCCCGCACCGTCGACGAGGAGCAGACGGTGGAAGCGAGCGACCTGGAGCGCTCCTGACCGCCGGCCCCGATCAGCCGCGGTAGCCGAGCACGAGGCGCGGCAGGGCCAGCGTGAGCCCGGGGAAAGCAGCGATCACTGCGAGCCCCCCGAGAAGGGCCACGAGGTACGGGAGGTAGTTGCGGCTGACGTCGTCGATGTCGACGCGGGCGACACCCGCGGCGATCGACAGACCGACGCCGACCGGGGGCAGGAAGAAGGCGATCCCCATGGCGGCCACGATCACGATCCCGTAGTGGACGGGGTCGAGCCCTATCGTGCGGCTGATCGGGAACAGGATGGGGCCGAAGATGAGGAGCGCGGGCAACCCCTCGAGGAGCGCGCCGATCACCACGAAGACGGCGACGGTGAGGGCGAGGAAGGCGAAGCGGCTCGCGCCGAGGCCGGTGATCCACTCACCGAGGGCCTGCGGCACCCACTCGCGCACGAGGATCCAGGCGAAGGCGGACGCGGCCGCGAGCACCCACAACGTGGTGGCGGTCACGAGCCCGCTCTGGGCGAGGAGGGGGACGAGGTCGCCTCGACGCAGGCCGCCTTGAAAGGCTCCGGCGAGGAGCGCGTAGACCACGGCGAGGAGCGCCGCCTCCGTCACCGTGGTCGCCCCCGAGAAGATGCCGCCGAAGAGGAGGACGGGCAGGCCGAGGGGCACGAGCGCCCGCCGTGCCGCGCGGCCGAGGTCGCCCCGCGAGGTCCCGGCCGCCACTGGCCAGCGCTGCCGCCGCGCGCGCACGGCGATGAGGACGAGCAGGGCCCCGGCGAGCACGAACGCGGGAAGGAAGCCGGCGAGGAACAGGGTCACGATGGAGAGGTTCACGAGCGATCCGAGCACGACCATGGTCAGACAGGGCGGCACCAGGATGCCCATGGCCGATGCGGCCGCCACCACACTCACCGACTCCGGTCCGCTGTAGCCGGCCTTCTTCATCGAGGGCACGAGCAGCGAGCTGATAGCGGACACGTCCGCGGCGGTGGAGCCCGAGATCCCCGAGAACAGCACCTCCGCCACCACGACCACCATCGCGAGGCCGCCGCGAACACGTCCCACGATCGCCATGGCCAGGTCCACGATGCGGTCGGAGATCCCCCCCGACTCCATGAGCGCGCCCCCGAGGATGAAGAGCGGGATGGCGAGAAGGACGAACGAGTCGACGCCGCCCAGGATCTTGATGGGCAGGATCACGAGGCTCACCCCGCCGATGCCCAGGAGGTAGGTCAGCGAGGTCAGGGCGAGGCTGAAGGCCAGGGGCAGACCGAGGGCGGCCGTGACCAGGAAGCCGCTCGCGAGAACGGCCAGCGGCGGCGCATCGACGAGCAGCGGGACGAGCACGGAGGCCACGGCGACCCCCGCGGCGCCGAGCGACCACGACAGGCTCTCGCGGGACCGCCACTCCTGCCCGCCATCGGCACGAAGCTGGCCGAAGAGGACGACGGCCATCAGCACCAGGGAGACGGGCAGGACCGCCGACATCAAAGCACCGGACAGGCCGCTCGCGGGAAGCCTCTCCCCCGCGCTCTGGACGGTGAGGTGCCATGCGGGCACGACCAGGCAGGCGAGAAAGCCCAGGAGGACGAGCCGCATGCCGCGGTCGACCGCAGCCCGGCGGGGCGCGGAGAGGAGGCGCACGAGGGCGGTGACGCGGGGATGCTCCGAGCGGCGCAGGGCCAGGATGCCGCCCACGCACATCAGCCAGACGAGCAGGAGCCGCGCGATCTCCTCGGTCCAGGGCACGGGCTGCCGGAGAAGGTGACGACCCACCACTTGCAGGCCCACCACCACGGCCTGGGCGACGACGAGAACGGCGAGCGCCCGACCGAGCAGGCGATCCGCGGGCGTTGCCGGCAAAGGCTCGGCCGCGACGGTCATCGCTGGATGGCCCGGAGCCAGTCGGTCACACCCAGCGCGTGCGCCTCCCGCGCCCACAGCCCCTCGGCCGGGGCCTGGAAGGCCGCGCGGTCGATGTCCCGAATGATCATCCCCTTGGCCGCCAGCGCCTCCGCGGCCTTGGCCTCCTCGCTCGGGCCGAGCGCACGCTGCCTCGTCCCCGCCTCCCACGCTGCCTCTTCGACCTTCGCTCGCAGGCCCGCGGGCAGCCGCGCCAGCCCCACGCTCGACGCGAAGAGGCCGAGCACCCCCGCGATGTGCCCGGTGCGGCTCATGAAGCCCGCGACCTCGTAGAACCGCTGCGCCAGCGTGGTGCTGGCGTCGTGCTCGTAGCCGTCGATGACACCGGTCTGGAGCGACGTGTAGACCTCGCCGAAGGCCATGGGCGTGGGGCTGGCACCCATCAGCTCGATGGCCTTCACGTAGATCGGGGACTGGATGGTCCGGATCTTGAGGCCCGCGAGCTGCGCGGGCTCGCGGACGTCGCGCGACCTCGTCACCACCTGGCGGAACCCGAACGAGTCGCCCCAGGCGAGTGGCCGCACGCGGACGGCGCCCTCCATGTAGTCGGCGGCTGCCTTCCCCACCTCGGCGTCCACGACACCGTGCACGTGGCCCCAATCCCGCCAGACGAATGGGAAGTCCAGCACCTGGAGCTTCGGGGCCACGCTTCCCCAGATCGCAGTCCCCGACACCATGAAGTCCACGAGCCCTTCCTGGAGCTGCTGCACGACCTCCCGCTCCTGGCCGAGGGTGCCGCTCGGGAACAGCCGCACACGGACCGCGCCGGAGGTCAATGCCTCCAGCCGTTCGCGAAAGGCATCGGCCAACGAGTGCAGCGAGGTCGGTCCGGGCGTCATCGAATGCGACAGGCGCAGGATGGTGGGCCCGCCATCGGCGCGGCGGCGGCAACCGAAGGCGAGGCCGGCGAAGACGGTCGCGGACCGCCGCAGGAAATCGCGGCGGTGCGCGCGTCGAGCCGTCGTATGCGCCTTCGTCGTCACTCGAAGCCGTCCGTCATTCCCGCCACTCGGACTGCGCCGCCGCGACTTTGGCCTCCCAGGCTTCGGCCGCCCGGAGGTGATCGGCGGCTTCCTTCACCTCGCCCCGACCGGCGACGAACGCGGCGGCAAGCCGGCGGGCGGGAGCCACCGCCTCGAGCGGGCCCTCGAAGAATGGGCGGAGAAGGTCCATCCCTTCCGCGCTGCCTCTCCCGATCAGGATCCGCGCTACCGCGAAGCGGGCCTGCGCGTGGTGGGACGTGTCCCCGTCCATCATGGCGCGGTAGAGAGGAAGGGCCGCGTCGGCGCCCTCGAGCTCCTCGCGGAGGGACGCACGCTTCAAGGCCTCCGCGGACGTGACCGTCCTCGTGCTCGCCGCCAGATCCAACGCGGCGAGGCGAGCCCGGGCCTTCTCGCACTCCTCGAACCGGGCCTTCCAGGCGTCCCGGATCTCGGCCAGCCACGCCTCATCGAGGCGTGCCGCGAGCTCGTCCCGCCTTCCCTCGAAGAACTCGACCGACGCGCTGCGCTCCACCGCCGGCGGTATCCGCGGGTCCTCACCCAACGACTCGAGGCGCTCCTTGAGGGACGGGTGGGTGTCGTCGTGGCTCGTTGTCCGCAGGAGCGCGAGCTCGAGTACGCCAGGGGAGGGTTGCGTGTTGCCTGGGATCGCAAGCCACGAGGCCATTTCCACGAACGGGCGGCGCTCCGGGCGGACGGAACGCGGCACGTCCGCGAACACCCCGAGCCAGAAGCGTTCCCCGAGCACCTCTCCAAGAAGGGGAAGGCGGATCAGGGCATCGGCCAGGGCTCGCCCGCCGACGAGCCGCTCCCCCCAGGCATCCGCCGCCCGCTCCTGGGCCCTCGCCGCCACGAACGAGTAGGCGTCGAAGTAGGGTGCATACCAGTTGAAGAACCGGATCAAGAGGCCCGCACCCAGGCGCTCCTCTCGCCGGAGCTGCTCCATGAGGCGGTGCCACGCCGCTCGAGTCCTGTAGATCCAACCGCCCAGCGAGCCGTCCGCCGCCGACAGGTGCCCGAGCTCGTGGGCGAGCACGGCCCGCGCTTCAGCCGGCGTGAGGCCGTCCAGGAGCGGCAACCCGAGAATGAGATAGTTGCGGGGCCAACCAAAGACGCCCAGTCGTGGAACCTGGGACACCGCCGCATTGATCTGAGGGGTCACCAAGATCGCGTCGAAGCTCGGAGCATTGAGGGCCTCGCGGATCTTCTCGACCTCCGTTTCCAGGACCGGGAACGACCCCCTCTCGAGAAGGATGCCCCGGGGTGCCTCGAAGCGCACCCACATCCCTCGGACGACGACGAAGGCGAGGCCGAGGAGCGGCAGGCCGAGCTTGATGACAAGAAAGCCGCCTTTGCCGGAGGCGCCCAGGTAGAGGACGAGCGCGGCCAGGGACGTCGCCCCGATGAGCACCGCGCCCAGGAACGCATAGCCAAGGACCGCGAGGACCACCACGCGGCGCCGGTAGGAGCCGGGGTCCTGGCGAGCGTCCTTCTCGAGCCGCTCGATCAGCTCGTCGCGTTCGGCGTCCGTCACCGGCCGCCGACCTCCGCTCCGGCATGACGCTGCATCCGCAGCTCGAGGTGGCGCTTCACATCCGGCCACTCCGCCGCGAGGATGCTGTACATGACGGTGTCGCGGACGGAGCCGTCCTTGCGCGCGGCGTGGTGGCGGATCACGCCGTCCTTCCGGGCTCCGAGGGCTTCGATTGCGCGCTGCGAGCGGAAGTTGAAGTTGTCGGTGCGCAGGCCGACGACTTTGCACCCCAGCGTCTCGAAGGCGTGGCCGAGGAGCAGGAGCTTGCAGGCGGTGTTGACGTGGCTGCGCTGCCAGCTCGCCCGGTACCAGGTGTAGCCGATCTCGACCCGGTCGATGGCGGCCACCACGTCGTGGTAGCGGGTGCAGCCAACGATCCTCCCTCCGTCGGCCTCCCGCACCACCCACGGGAGCATGTGCCCGTCCCGCAGGCCGTCGAGGGCGGTCGCAATGTACTTGTCGAAGTCGGCGGGCGCGGGGACGGCGGTGAACCACAGCTCCCAGAGCCGGCCGTCTTCGGCGGCTTCGGCCAGGGCGTCCCGATGTCCGGTCGCGAGCGGCTCCAGGCGGACGCCGTGGCCCGACAGCTCGACCGGCCGGATCTCGATCACGCTTCCTCCCGATGGCCGACCGCTGCTGCCCCGCGCGCCGGTCGACGTGCGGGCAAGACTATCGGTCCTCGGTGGTTCGCGGTCAATCGACGGCGAATTTACATTCCTCACAATCTCTTTTCGCACTGCTAATGCCATGCACACCCGCTTCCCGGCATCATCCTCCCCGAAGGGGCGAGGAGGCCGTGATGAAGGCGAAGCCGATGGGACGGCGTGAAGCGATGGCGGCGATGGGTGCGGCGGGAGCGGCCCTGGCGTTCGGCTGCGGGGCGAGCTCGCCGACGAGTGCTTCCGACGGAGGCGGCGCTGTCACGCCCAGCCCGACGAGCACCAACGGCTCGTGCGCGGTGACGCCCACCGAGACGGCGGGGCCGTACCCGTCGCTGACCGACATGTTCCGGAGCGACATCCGGGAGGGGAAGCCGGGCGCGACCTTGAACCTCACGGTGCGGGTGGTGAACGCGGCGAACGCGTGCGCTCCCGTGGCCGGAGCCAACGTCGAGATCTGGCACGTGGACGCCTCCGGGAACTACTCTCAGTACGGCACCCAGACCGCCGCGACCTTCCTGCGCGGCATCCAGACCACGAACGCGGCGGGCGAGGTGACCTTCCTTACCGTATTCCCGGGCTGGTACCAGGGCCGGGCCACCCACATCCACCTCGAGGTCACGATGGGCGGCGTGTCGCGCAAGGTCACCCAGATCGCGTTCCCGGAGACGGTCAACGACGTGGTGCACAAGAGCGGGGTCTACGCCTCGCGGGGAACGAACCCCACTACGAACTCGCGTGACGGCATCTTCGCGGACAGCCTGGCCTCGGAGATCGTGACGCCGATAGGCGACCCCGCGAGCGGGTACAGCGCGCTCTTCCAGGTCGGCGTCGCGGTCTAGCCGCCCATGCGCGGGTGGTACATTGTCCGCATGTGGCGGGCGCCGCGGCCGTTCCCCGTCGTGCCGGTGGCCATCGGCGTCATCGTCCTGCTCCTGGGGGCGCTCGCGAGCCTGCAATACCGCTGGGCGGGTGAGCTCAGCGAGGCCGAGCACGCACGGCTGCGCGCCTCGGCCCGGTCGCGGGTCGAGTCCATGGGCCGCGACTTCGACGCCGAGATCTCGCGGGTGTTCCGACAGCTCGGCCTGTATCGGGACGAGATCGCTTCCCGCGACTTCTCGGCCTTCGCGGCCCGCTACGAAGCCTGGCAGGGGCGGACCGCCTGGCCTCGCCTCGTGCGCAGCGTCTATCTGGTCGACACCGAAGCGGCCGACCCCCGGCTCGAGCGGTACGCGGCGCAAGACCGTGCCTTCGAACCCGCGGAGTGGCCCGCCGAGCTCCTGCCGATCCGCCGGCGTCTCCTTCCCGATCGCGGTGGACCGGGCGGCATGATGGAGCCGATCGTCGAAGAGGGGCCCGCCCTCGTCATCCGGCCCTTCGGTCGGGAGGAGCGCGGTGCCGGAACTCCTCCCGGACCCGGGCCCGCTCGCGACCGCCGCTTCGTGGTCGTGGCCCTCGACGACAGCGTGATCCTGCGCGACGTCCTTCCGCACCTGGCGGAGCGCCACTTCGGCGCCGACTTTGCCCTCGAGCAGGACCTGCGGGTGATCCGCCAGCGCGACCGAGGGACGACGATCTGGGCATCCCGTGTGGATGCCGCCCGGAACGATCGCGTCGACGCCGCGGCCGGCCTCCTGGAGCTGCGGAGCGAGCCCGGGCCCGCGGGAGCGCGCGGCATGCCCGGCTTCCCCTCGCGCCCCTATGGCGAGGACTCGGGCCGATGGCGGTTGGAGGTGGCGAACCGGGCGCGCCCCCTCGAGGCGGTCGTGGCC
>Ga0315912_10003198_pt1 | contig 16507 bp, 18 predicted proteins | sample VfabasoilMG_FD_204469 | JGI IMG/M metagenome (GOLD analysis project Ga0315912, IMG submission 204469) | Garden soil microbial communities collected in Santa Monica, California, United States - V. faba soil | ecosystem: Environmental > Terrestrial > Soil > Garden | place: USA: California... | reverse complement strand
GCTCGGGCTTGCTTGCCTTCGCCACCGCGACGGCCACCAGCACCGCGGCCAGCACGGTGAACAGCGGCTTCACCACCGTGTCGCGCAGGTAGCCGGGCCACTCGGTGTAATTCACCACCATGGCCTCGAAGAAGCCCGGGTGCATGTCATCGACGTACCGGGTGCCGATCAAGCCGGCGAGCACGATGGGCACCACGTACAGCCAGAGCAGCGGCTGCGGCACCAGCGGCCCCCGGTGCTCGAGGCGCCCGCGCAGCAGGTAGGCGCCGAGCGTTCCGGCGAGCAGCAGGTTGATCGGGTTGAGGCCGGTGATTCCCAGCATGGCGTGCGGGAACAGCGCGGTCGCCGACACCGGCAGCAGCACGACCAGCAGCACGGCGCCGATGCGGTAGTCGATCAGGATCGCGACGCACGCCGACACGCTGACGCCGACGTAGAGCGCCTCGATCTCGTGCAGCGCGAGCGCGTAGCCTCCCGCGATGGCGCAGGCGCACAGCGCGAACGCCGCGACCAGCCAGGTGTGGCGGCCGGGCGCTTCGCTGCGGGGCTGGGTTGCCGACAGCGTGGCCATGATCAGGAACGACCCTTGGACTTGAACAGCAGCATCGCGCTCTCCCCGTTGCCTTCAGCCCCGCCCGGCGGCTTGGAACCGGCCGCGCTCGCCGCCCCGATGAGCAGGGCGAGCGCGGCGAGCAGGAGCTTGGGTTTCTTCACCGGCTAATACGAGTTCATCAAGGTGCCGACTACGCGCGCGCTGGCATCCGACAGCTCGCGCATCGCCTGCTCGGTGTCCGCGACGCGCGTCTGGTCCTTGCGCGAGATCATCAGCGCGTCGCCTGCCCGGAAGGTGATGGCGGCAGCGTCGGCGTACTCGGTCACCGGCGGCGTGTCGATCAGGATCATGTCGAACTCGGCCTGCGCCTTGGAGAGCAGCGCGGCGAACCCCCCCCGGGACAGCAGCTCGAGGGGGTTGGGCGGCAGCGGCCCGCAGGGCAGCACCGCGAGGCCGGTCAGGCCGGCGACCGGCGCCGCGGCCGACAGGTCCGAGCGCCCGGAGAGCACGCTCGACAGCCCGTAGCGGTCGGCGATGTTGAAGATGCTCTGCTGGCGCGGCGCGCGGAAGTCGGCGTCGATCAGCAGCGTGCGCTGGCCGAGCTGCGAGCACACCACCGCCAGGTTGGCGGCGATGAAGCTGCGGCCCTCGCGCGCGCACGGGCTGGTAATGGCGAGCGTGCGGCGCCCGGCGCCCGGGTTGAACCAGCGCACCAGCAGCTGGGTGCGCACCGCGCGCAGCTCCTCGACCACGGCGTGGAACGGATCCCAGGCGGCGATCAGTTCCTTGCTCACGCCCTCGGGCCCGCTCACCAGGTAGGGGAACTCGTACTGCTTGGCGAGCGCCTGCTGCAGGTCGGCGTCGGTGATGAAGTTCAGCTCGATCGCGGCTTCGCCGAAGCGCCAGCCCAGCTCGCGCTGACGCTTGAGCACCTGCTCGGCGTCGGCGGCGGAGAGCTTGCCTTCGTCCATCAGGATGGCGCCGAGGTGCCGGCCGCCCGAGCGGGCGGCGGATTCCATCGGCAGAACGTTATCGGTCGATTTGGCTAGCATGTTGGTCACCGGTTACGAGGGCTGGGGAAGGGCACGCGCAGCACGCATCGGCGCCGGCAGCAGCCGGCCGCCCGTGGGCTGCCACTTGGAAAGCCGGCCGAGCGACGGCACGGCGAGGCGGGACTCGAGGTCGTAGCGCGAGCGCACGCGGCGGTCGAGCATCTCGAGCACGTAAACGATGCCGGCGGCGAGCAGCAGGCCGAGCACCACCGACAGGCCGGCGATCAGGCCGACCTTCGGGTGCACCGGCTTGATCGGCTCGGACGCCGGCGAGAGCAGCATCACGTTCGTGGTGTTCGCGGTGGCGTCGATCTTGTTGGTCATGTAGCGCGTCAGCACCGCGTCGTAGGAGCGCTGCGCCGCCTCGATGTCGCGGCTCATCGCCGCCATCTCGATGCGGTAGTCCTTCACGTTGAGCAGGCGCTGGTTCTGCGCGTCGATCGCCGCCTGCAGGTCCGCCTCGCGCTTGCGGCTCTGCTGCACCGCGTTGCCCAGGCCGGCGACCAGCTTGCGGGTCTCGGACTTCAGCTTCTCGCGCAGGGCCTGCACTTCAGCTGTGGTGCGCAGGTACTGCGGATGGTTCGGACCGAGGACCGCACTTTCCTGCTCCAGGCGTCCCTCGACACGGCTGAGGTCGACCTTGAGCGCGTTGAGGTGCGCGTTCGACAGCACGTCGGGAATCGCCTCGGGCGAGACGCCGCTTTCCACCACCTCGGTCGCCTGCTTGTAGCGGCTGAGCGCGTCGTAGGTCGCGTTGCGCGCAACCATCAGCTGGGTCGAAAGCTCGGCCAGGCGCGTGGACTCGACGTCGAGGCGGGCGTCCTCGGCGAGGATGCCTTTCTGCTTCTGGTAGGTGTTCAGGCGGGTCTGCGCCTGCACCACCTGGCTGCGCAGCGTCTTCAGCTGCTCATCGAACCATTTCGCGGCTTCGCGCGTCGGCTCGGTGCGCAGCTGCAGCACGGTATCGAGGTACGCCTTGGCGAAGCCGTTGGCGACCTCGGCCGCGTACTTCGGATCGTCCGACGAGAAGTTGACCAGCACCAGGCTGCTCACCGAGGTGTCGATATCGAGCTTCAGGCGCAGGCCTTCGGCGATCCACTCGTCGATCGAGCCCAGGCCGCCGGTGTCCTGCTCCCAGGCCTCACGCACGCCGGGGCGCTGCGCCAGCTTGAGGTCGCGCGCCACCTGGGTCGAGATGCGGTTGCTCATCAGCAGATCGACCTGGGTCTGCAGGTGGGTCGCGCGCTCGCGCGGCGTGAGGCGTGCCGGGCTCATGGTCTGCTCGTCGCGTGCGTCCATCATCAGGCTCGCGGTCGCCACGTACTTCTTGGGCACGATCAGCGCCACCGCGATGGCGGTGACGATGGTCGCGATGAGGGCCACGAAGAACGCCTTGCGGCGCGCGCCGAGGGCCAGGATGTATTGCTTCAGGTCCATTTGCTATATCTCCCTAGAACAGTGCTTCTCTGACGAAAATGACGTCGTCCGCCTTGACGGTGTCGCGCAGGCCGGCGTCGGTCTCGATCAGCTTGCCGTCCGCGCCGGGCCGGCGCAGCTTCATCCGGCGGTCGCTGCCGCGCGGCGTGATGCCGCCGCCGGCGGCGATCGCCTGCATCACCGTCATGTTGGGCTCGACGCGGTAGGCGCCGGAGCGCGCCACCTCGCCGTAGATGTAAAACACCGGGGCGCGCTCGACGTGCACCGTCTCGCCGCCCTTCAGCACGTAGCTCTTGCCGAGCACCGGCACGCGCTCCTCCTTGCCGTCGCGGATCACCAGCACCTTATCGGCGCCCGCCGGGGTGATGCCGCCGGCGGCCGCGATCACGTCTGACAGCTGCGAGCTGGTGTCGTCGAGCGGGTAGCGCCCGGGCCGCGTCACCGCGCCGAGCACCGACACCTGCCGGCTGCGCACCGTGGTGACGGCGACCGCGACCTGCGGGTTCTTCAGGTAGTTGCCGTCCTTGAAGCTGGCGGCGATCTTCGCCGCTGCCTCGGCCTGCGACAGCCCGCCGACCTTGACCTCGCCCACCAGCGGCATCGGGATGACGCCGCGCTCGTTGATGCGCGCGTCCGTGGTGAGATCCGGCTGCTGGTGCACGGTGACGCGGATCGCGTCGCCGATCCCCAGCTTGTCCGCCTGCGCCCACGCGCCCGCGGCCAGTACCAGAAAGAACGTGCCCAGAACCATGCGTTTCATCATGTCAGTTGCCTCTCTTGAATTCGCCCAGATATTCGATGGTCGCCACCTCGCGCAGCCGCTTCACTTCGGCCGCCGCCGTTTCGAGGCGTCGGCGTCCTGCCAGAAATTGCTCGATCAACGGCGCCGCCTGCGCCTCGCTGAGCGGCGCCTCCTCGGCATGCAGCAGCTCGATCACCGAGGCGCCCAGCGGCGTCGCGAACACCGCGATCTCGCCCGGCTTCATGGCCGCGAGGCGCGGCAGGAACGACAGCGGCAGCTGCTCGGCCGGCTGCTCCACCGCGTCCACGCTGTATTTCGCGTTGCGCACGCGCAGCCAGGCCCCGAGCTCGTCCAGGTCGCGCGCCTTGACGGCTTCCGCGCGCAGCACATCCACCATGTCGGGCGGCGCCGATACCGTCAGCTCGCGCAGGCGGTAGATGCGCCGCTCGGCGAACAGCGCCGGGTTTTCCGCATAGAAGGCGCGCACCTCATCGCGCGTACTGCCGGCGCCCGCCGAGGCGGTGCGCTCGAGATAGGCCTGCGCCAGCAGCTGGCGGCGCGCGTTCTCGATCGACTGCTGCACCTGCGGGTCGCGATCGAGCTTGGCGGCGAGCGCCTTCTGCACCAGCAGCTCGCGGTCGATCACCTTCTCCAGCGCCCCTGCGTCCGCGGGGGCGGGGCCTGCCCCCGTGTAGGCGGAGGCGCGCAGCTGGTGCACCGAGATCTCGGTGCCGTTCACCTTGGCGACGAGCTGCGTGGCCGGCCGATCGGCGGCGGCGCGCTCGCATCCGGCGGGAGGCAGCAAGAGAAGCGGCACCATCAGCACGAGCAGCAAGCGCCTGGTCAAAGGGAATGCACCAGGCGCCGGTGCGCGACCCAGCCGGCGAGCGCCAGGCCGGCGAGCAGCAGCAGCCATTTGTCCGGCCCGCGTGCCGAGGAGACCGAGAAGCGCGTCTCGACACCGGGCTGCGCCTGCGGCGCGGCGACGCGGATCGGCGCCTCGCCCGCCGGCTCGGCGCTGGCCGGGCCGGCGATCGGGCCGCTCATCGTGAGGCGGAACACGTCGACGAAGGAGTAGAGCGCCGGATGCGGCGCCGCGCGCTCCTGGAAGCTGGAATCGGCGGCCGCGGCGTTGCCGGCGACGAGCGCGATGCCGAAAAGAAAAAGCATTAGCGGTTTCATGAAGGCGTCGCAGCATCCTAGTGGCGGGGTATTACGGGCCGGAGCCTCGCGCGACTGCCGCCGATGCGCCGTGCGGACTAGTGCGTCGGGCATGCACGAATCGGCGCTCGGCGCCGCGACGCATTTTTTCCCACTGCAAAAATGAAAACGGGGCCACTGGCCCCGTTCGATCAAAGCGACGCGCTGCGGCTCAGGGATTCAGGATGCGAAGCTCGAGCGACTTGCCGATCGCCTGCGTCCGGTTGACGACGTTCAGCTTGCGCAGGATCTTCTGCACGTGGTTCTTCACCGTCAGCGGGCTGATCTTGAGGATCGCCCCGATCTCGAAGTTGCTCTTGCCCAGATAGATCCACTTGAGGATGTCGAGCTCGCGCACGGTGAGCACGCTCTGGCTGGAAGCCTTGTCGGCAGAGCTCGGCGTGCGCTGCAGCTGCGTGCGCACCCAGGAGGCGTGCAGCGCGGGCGTGAGCAGCTGCGCCAGGTAAGTTTGCCGCGGGCCGATGCTGCCGGGCCGGCACGCGAACGTAAACAGGGTGAGCGCGCGGCCGTCGGCGTCGTGCACTCCATGCACCAGCAGCTGCGTGGCGCCCAGGCGCTCCAAGTCCCTGGTGAATGCGCCACTTCCCAACGGATTACCCGCCAAATCCCAAACCACGGGCTGATAGCGCTTCTCTTCCCACGCCTTCAGCAGCGCGGGCGCCACGGCGGTGTCGCGCAGGAAGATGTCCGACAGCGTGCTCGGGTCCGGCGTGGTCATCGAGAAGCCGTCGGCACGGAACGCCGGCGGCTTGCCCAGGCACAGCGTGCAGATGAGCAGCTCGTGGCGGATCAGGCTCTGCAGCAGTCCCTGCGTCCAGCTGAAGAAGTGCGCGCGGGCGTGCACCCTCAGCGAGGCGTCGAGGTTGAGAACGATGGATTCGATCTGGAGGAAATCGGTGGCCGCCGAGCGCGTCGCATCGGTCAGATGCGCGTTGCCGTCGCCCGCAGCCGTGTTGGCCAAAGCGGGCATCGAGGGCGGGATCGGCTGTGGCTGCACCGGGCTGGAAGACGTTTCGGTTGTGGTCAATGGCATGGCGGCGTCCAATATAGTGGAGAGGGATTACGCAATAGTTCGTTTGACTTAGGCGCCAAACGCTAGTCCGGTGAGCCTACGGGCCGAGCGGGCGCGCCACATCAGCGTTGAACCGTGCTCGCCTAATCTGTTTGGGCCTTGCACGCGACACGCGAAACCCGGACGCGCTTGATGCTTCGCAGCCAGCCCGGCCCGGGCCCGCTGCTGCAGGCGGCGCTCGACCCGCTGGTGGTCATCGGCAGCCTGGCCGGCGCGGTGTCCTTCTTCGGCGCCGAATTCAACGGCGCCTGCCTGATCCTCGCCCTGCTCGTGTTCGCCATGACGTTTCCCGGCGGCGTGACCGGCAGCGGCCGGCGCGACAGCGCCAGCGCCGGCGGCCCGCCGGGCGAGCTGATGCTCGACATCGCCACCGGCTGGGTGGCGATCGTCGGCCTGCTGTTCCTGCTCGGCTGGGCGACCAACACCATCGAGGTGTTCGACCAGGGCGTGCTGCTCGCCTGGGCGCTCGCCACTCCCGCGGTGCTGTTCACCGCGCACCGCCTGCTGCCGATCGTGCTGCCGCGCGTGCTGGCGGTGGAAGGCATGCGCAAGGTGGCGGTGATCGCCGGCGCCAACGACCTCGGCCGCAAGCTCGCCGAGCGGCTGGGCGACCCGATGCTCGGCGTGCGCTTCGCCGGCTACTTCGACGACCGCGCCCCCGGCCGCCTGCAGCAGCTCACCGACGGGCAGAACCTCGGCGGCCTGTCGCGCCTCGCCGATTACGCGCGCGCCAACCGCGTCGACGTGATCTACATCGCCCTGCCGATGGCGTCGCAGCCGCGCATCCTGCGCCTGCTGGAGGAGCTGCGCGACACCACGGCGTCGATCTATTTCGTTCCCGACATCTTCGTTTCCGACCTGATCCAGGCGCGCGTCGACTCGATCGGCGGCCTGCCGGTGGTGGCGGTGTGCGAGACGCCGTTCTACGGCTTCAACGGCGCGGTCAAGCGCGCGAGCGACCTGCTGGGCGCGAGCGTGATCCTCGCGCTGATCTCGCCGCTGCTGCTCGCGATCGCCATCGGCGTGAAGCGCTCCTCGCCCGGGCCGATCCTGTTCAAGCAGCGCCGCTACGGCCTGGACGGGCGCAAGATCGTGGTCTACAAATTCCGCTCGATGACCGTGGCCGAGGACGGCGACGTGGTGCGCCAGGCGACGCGCAACGACAGCCGCATCACCCGCTTCGGCGCCTTCCTGCGCCGCACCTCGCTCGACGAGCTGCCGCAGTTCATCAACGTGCTGCAGGGACGCATGAGCATCGTCGGCCCGCGGCCGCACGCCGTGGCGCACAACGAGATGTACCGCAAGCTGATCCGCGGCTACATGATCCGCCACAAGGTGCGGCCCGGCATTACCGGCCTGGCGCAGGTCAACGGCCTGCGCGGCGAGACCGACACGGTGGAAAAGATGAAGGCGCGCATCGAGTACGACCTCGCCTACCTGCGCAACTGGTCGGTGCTGCTCGACCTGCAGATCGTGCTGAAGACCGTCGTGGTGGTGCTCGGCAAGCAGAATGCGTACTGAAGTTTCCACCTGGCATGGTGCCGCGGCGGGCGCGATCGTGCTGCAGATCCTCATCCTCGGCGCCTCGCCGTATGCGCTGGCGCAGCCGTGGGACACGCTCTGGCACTTCCTCGCATACGCGGCGCTCACGCTCGTGCTCTGGATTGCGACCGACGGCCGCCACCCACTCGTCATTACCGGCGCGGTGCTGCTGTTCGGCGCCGCGATGGCGGACTTCGCCGCCGCCGCGCCCGCCACGGTGCTCACCGCCGGTGCCCTCTTCCTGCTGCAAGGAGCCTCGAAATGTGCGGAATCGTCGCCGCGGTAGCGCGGCGTAACGTTGTCCCGATCCTGCTGGAAGGTCTGCGGCGCCTCGAATACCGCGGGTACGACTCGGCGGGCGTCGCCGTCATCGATGGCAGCCTGAAACGGCTGCGCTCGTGCGGGCGCGTGGCGGAGCTGAAGAAGCTCGCCGACGAGCAGCAATTCGAGGGCATGATCGGCATCGGCCACACGCGCTGGGCCACGCACGGCGTGCCCTCCGAGCGCAATGCCCATCCGCATATCAGCGGCGGCATCTCGGTGGTGCACAACGGCATCATCGAGAACCACGCGACGATTCGCGCGCAGCTTCAGGCGGCGGGCTACGAGTTCACCTCCGACACCGACACCGAGGTGATTGCGCATCTGGTCCATTCAAAAGCCAGCCTTGGGCTGGAGTTGCTCGACGCGGTGCGCACCGCGACCCAGGAGCTCAAGGGCGCGTACGCCATCGCCGTGATCGGCGCGAACGATCCGTCGCGGCTGGTGGTGGCGCGCATGGGCGCGCCGCTGCTCCTCGGCCTGGCGGAGGGCGAAAACTTTGCCGCCTCGGACACCTCTGCCCTGCTCCAGGTGACGCGCAACATCGTCTATCTCGAGGAAGGCGACTGCGCCGAGGTCACCCTTCAGGCGCTGCGCATCGTGGACGCGCGCGGCCACGTGGTCGAGCGGCCGCTGCATGTCAGCCAGCTCACCGCCGATACCATGGAGCTCGGCAGCTACCGGCATTACATGCAGAAAGAGATCTTCGAGCAGCCGGCGGCGGTCTACGCGACGTTGCAGGAAAGTCTGAGCGGGGAAGCGGAAAAGCAACTGAGCCAGGTCAATTCCGTGCTGATCCTGGCGTGCGGCACGAGCTTTCACGCCGGGATGGTGGCGCGCTACTGGATGGAGAGCATCACCGGCATCCCGTGCACGGTGGAGATCGCGAGCGAATACCGCTATCGGGAGACGGTGCCGAACCCGCGCGCGCTGGTGATCGCCATTTCGCAGTCGGGCGAGACCGCCGACACGTTGGCCGCGCTCGAGCATGCCAGCAGCCTTGGGCAGCGCACGACGCTTGCCCTTTGCAACGTGGCCGAGTCGGCGCTGGCGCGCAAGGCCGCGCTGCGCTTCCTGACGCGCGCCGGCCCGGAAATCGGCGTCGCCTCGACCAAGGCTTTCACCTCGCAGCTCACCGCACTGCTCGTGCTGGCGGTGAAGCTGGCGGGCATCCGCGGGCGTATCCTGCCGCGCCAGCAGGCGCAGATCCTGGACATGGTGCGCGAGCTTCCCGCGGCCATCACCAACGCCCTGCGCTGCGAGCCCGAGATGGCGGCCTGGGCGGCGAAGTTCGCGCAATGCCAGCATGCGCTGTTCCTCGGGCGCGGGGTGCATTACCCGATCGCCATGGAAGGTGCGCTCAAGCTGAAGGAAATCTCGTACATCCACGCCGAGGCGTACGCCGCGGGCGAGCTCAAGCACGGGCCGCTCGCGCTGGTGGATGCGGCGATGCCGGTGATTGCGATCGCGCCGAAAGATGCACTGCTCGACAAGCTCAAGTCCAATCTTCAGGAAGTGCGCGCACGCGGCGGGGAGCTATACGTGCTCGCGACGCAGGATTTCGAGGAAAGCGATGGCATTCACGTGGTGCGCATGCACGATGCCCCGGGGATCCTTTCCCCCATCGTCAGCACCGTGCCCTTGCAGCTCCTGGCTTATCACGCCGCCCTCCTGCGGGGGAACGACGTGGATAAGCCAAGGAACCTCGCTAAGTCCGTGACCGTGGAGTAATCAGGCAGCCAGGTTTGCGGTGCTGAAGTCGGGCTTGAAGCGATACCCGGTGCCGCGCACCGTCTCGATCAGCTTGTCGTGGCCGCTTGGCGCCAGCGCCTGTCGCAGCCGCCGGATGTGCACGTCCACCGTGCGCTCCTCGACGAACACATGCTCGCCCCACACCTCGTCCAGCAGGCGCGCGCGCGAGAACACGCGGCCGGGATGCGTCATGAAGAAATGCAGCAGGCGCAGCTCCGTGGTCCACAGGTCGATCGCCTTGTCCCCGGCGCTCACCTGATGCGCCGCCGGATCGATGCGCAGGCCGGCGATCTCGACCACGTCGTCGGCGAGCTGCGGCGCCCGGCGACGCATCACGGCCTTGATGCGGGCGAGCAGCTCGCGCGCCGAAAACGGCTTGGTGACGTAGTCGTCGCAGCCGCTTTCCAGCGCGGTGACCTTGTCCTGCTCCTCGGCGCGCGCCGTGAGCAGCACGATGGAAATGTCCTTGGTGCGCTGGTCCGAGCGCAGCCGGCGCGCGAACGTGAGGCCCGGGATCCCCGGCAACACCCAGTCCAGCAGCACCAGGTCGGGACGCGTGTCCCGCACCAGTGCCTCGGCCTGCGGCACGTCCCCCGCGCACATCACCTTGTACCCTGCGCGCTGCAGATTCGCGGCGAGCAGATCGCGCACCGCGGCTTCGTCTTCGACCACCAGAATGGACCCGCCCATGACGTCTCCTGTTATGTGTGAGGGCGAGGCCATGCTATGTCGCGGCGCATCGCGGGCATATCGCCGGTCCCTTATTTAACAGTCGTGTCACATTGGCCGGGTGTCGTTGCTCACCGACAGACCGGCCGAACCGCTTCGTGCTAGAAGAAAATCATGGAAGACGCGGATTTCTCGGACGAATTCTGCAGTTTCCTGCAGTCCAGGGTGCCGACGGTCGAGGCCGCCGAGCTGCTGCTCGTGCTGTTTGCCGACCCCGCCGCCGCCGTGCGGCCGAAGAATGCGGTCGAGTCGAAAATCCTCCAGTCTTTCCACGCCGGCGGGCTTGCCATGGCGAGCGTGGACCAGGCCTACCAGTACCGCCCGAGCAATGAGACGCTGGCGGCCCACGTCGAGATGCTCGCCAAGGCCTACGAGGAGCGCCCGGTGACCCTGATCCGCATCATCTACGCGCTGCGCGATAGCAAGATCCGCTCCTTCGCCGACGCTTTCCGCGTGAGGAAAACCTAGCGATGATCACCTTCAACTTCGTCCTCCTCGGGCTGGCGGCGCTCACCTGCCTCGCCTGCACCGTGCTGCTGTTCCGCGGCTACGCGCGCAGCGGCATGCGCCTGCTGCTCTGGAGCGCGCTGTGCTTCGTGTTCCTCACGCTCAACAACCTGCTGCTGTTCTTCGACCTGATCGTGTTCGCCGAGCTCGACCTGCGGCCGTTGCGGCTCGGCGCGGCGCTCATCGGCCTGCTGTTCCTTCTCTACGGCTTCATCTTCGAGTCCGACTAGCATGATCGAATCGCGATGATCGAATTCTTTTCCGGCGCAGTGACCCTCGGCTTCCTGGTCGCGGCGGGGTTCTTCGTGCGCTTCTGGCGCCAGACCGCCGAGCGCCTGTTCCTCGCCTTTGCCCTCGCCTTCGTGCTGTTCGCGCTCAACCAGGCGCTGGCGAGCTGGCTCACGGTGGTGATCGAGCCCGCCAGCCTGATCTACGCTCTGCGCGTGCTGGGCTTCGTCATCATCCTGGGCGCGATCGTCGACAAGAACGCCCGCCCTGGCCGCTGATCCGATGAACACCGGCATCATCGGGCTGCTGCTCGGCGTCGTGGCGCTGCTCGGCATCGCCATCTGGTCGATCAAGCGCCACAAGGATCCGCACCTCGAGCTGCACACCGACGCGCCGCTGGCGGAGCTGATCCCGTCGCTCTCGGGCATGGCGCTCGGCATGCCGATCCCGGGCAACGCGGTGGAGGTGTTCCAGAACGGCGCGTTCTTCGACGCCCTGCTGGCCGACATCGCCGCGGCGCGGCGCACGGTGCACTTCGAGACCTTCCTGTGGAAGGAAGGCGCGCTCGGCCAGCGCATGGCGCAGGCGTTCGCCGCGCGGGCGCGCGCCGGGCTGCAGGTGCGCCTGGTACTCGACGCCCAGGGCTGCCGCAAGATGGGCGAGGCCGCGCAACGCCTGATGAAGGACGCGGGCTGCCGGCTGGCGATGTATCACCCGCGCACCCTGCGCAACATCGGCGTGTTCGCCGAGCGCGACCACCGCAAGCTCGCGATCCTCGACGGCCGCGTCGCCTGGGTCGGCGGTCACTGCATCGTCGACGAATGGCTCGGCGAGGCGCAGGACCGCCAGCACGTGCGCGATCTCTCGCTGCGCCTCACCGGCCCGGTGGTGCACGCGGTGCAGTCGGTGTTCAGCGAGAACTGGGTCGAGGTGACCGGCAAGCTGTTCGTCGGCGACGACGTGTTCCCGCCGCAGCCGAAGGCCGGCGACGTGATCGCGCACGTCGCGAGCGTCAAGCCGGAGGGCTCGGCGCCGGCAGGCAAGATCCTGCACCACGCGGTGATCTGCTGCGCGCGCCAGCGCATCCGCATCCAGAATCCCTATTTCATCCCCGAGCCCGACGCGGTCGACGCTCTGGCGCGGGCGGTGCGCCGCGGCGTGGACGTGCGCGTCATGGTGCCGTCGGCGGCGGCGTCCGACATGGCGATCGTGCAGCATGCGGCGCACCGCAACTTCCAGGCGCTGCTCGACGGCGGCGTGCGCATCCTGGAATACGACCGCACCCTGCTGCACCAGAAGGTGATGACGATCGACGGCGCCTGGTGCGCGGTGGGCTCGAGCAACTTCGACGACCGCTCGTTCGAGACCAACGACGAGATCACCGTGGGCTTGCTCGACGCCGCGCTGGCGCGGCGCCTGGAGGAAATCTTCGAGGACGACGCGCGCCACTGCCGCGAGCTCGACGCCGACAGCTGGCGGCGCCGCGGACTCTGGCACCGTTTGCAGGACAATGCGCTCTACCTGTTCAACGAGGTGCTGTGATGTTCTACGCGCGCACGTTCGCCCTGCTCACCGCCGCGCTGCTGGCCTACCTGCTCTACCTGGTGCTGTCGCCGCTGGCGCAGCCGATCGCCTGGGCGCTGTTCATCGCTTTCCTGCTGCACCCGCTGCACGCGTGGCTCACGCGCCGGCTGCGCGGTCGCGCCGCGCTCTCCGCGGCGCTCCTGGTCGCGCTGACTTTCATCATCGTCATCGGCCCGCTCGGCGCGCTCGGCGCCGCGTTCGCCGCCCAGGTCACCGATCTCGCACGCTTCGCCCAGGAGCTGGCCGCCGAGCACAAGGGCACCGGGATCGCGGATTTCGAGACCACGCCGGTCATCGGCCCGGTGCTCGCCTGGGCGCAGGAGACGGCCGGCGTGTCGCTGGCGCAGATCCAGGCCTGGGCGGTGCAGGCGGCGCAGGCCATCCTCAAGGGCCTCGGCACGCTCGGCCGCGCCGCGTTCCTCGGCGCGCTCGGCACCGTGATCGGCTTCGTGCTGATGATGTTCATCCTGTTCTTCGCCATCCGCGACGGCCGGCGCGCCTCGCAGGCGCTGCGCGGCCTGGTGCCGCTCGACGAGCGCGAAAAATCGCGCCTGTTCGACCACCTGGCGTCGGTGACGCGCGCGCTGGTCTACGGCACCGGGGTGACCGCGGTGGTGCAGGGTGTGATGGTCGGCGCGGGCTTCGCCGCGGTCGGCCTGCCCTCGCCGGTGGTGTTCGGCGTGCTCGCGGCGCTGGCCGCGCTGATTCCGATGGCCGGCACGCCGGTGGTGTGGGTGCCGGCGGTGATCGTGCTGGCGATGCAGGACCGCTATACCGCGGCGCTGCTGCTGCTCGTCTGGGGCGGCATCATCACCACCATCGACAACTTCCTGCGCCCGTGGCTGGTGTCGGGCCGCGCCGAGGTCGGCGCCGTGACGGTGTTCATCGGCGTGCTGGGCGGCGTGTCGGCGTTCGGGCCGATCGGCATCATCCTCGGCCCGCTGGTGCTTGCGCTCGCGCTCGCGCTGGTGCGCTTCACGCTGGAGAGTCGTCAGGCGGCCTGAAAGCGCTTCGCCAGGAAGCGCCGCGCGAGAAAAGTGAACCCGACGAGCAGCAGCAGGGCGCCGCCGATCAGCCACCAGCTCACCTTGGAGCTGTCCTCCAGGGCGGCGTTGATCTGGTCGCCGAACACGGTCCAGGCGAGCATCCCCGGCACCAGGGCGAAAAAAGTGCCGAGCACAAACTTCCACAGCGGAATCCGCACCGCGCCGGCGATCATGTTCTGAATCACGAACGGCGGCGTCGGCAGCATGTTGGAGCCGAACACGGCGACTACGCCGTGCTCCCGCAGCAGCTTTCCCGCCGGCTCGAGCGCGTCGCCGGCGAGCCGCTTCACCGTCTTGTGGGGCAGGAAGCGCCCGGCATAGTAGGTCACGAGGGCGGCGATCAGTGCGCCGGCGGTTCCATAGACCAGGCCGAGCAGAACGCCGAAGGTCATGACCGCAACCAGCGTGATGAGCGGGCGCGGCAGCAGGACGAAAGCGGCCGGGGTATACGCGGCCACCAGTACGATCGGCGCCCACCAGGTATCGCGCACGGTGCGCGTCCAGCCGAGGATGCGCTCGGCGGTCACGATCTCGGCGAGCGGCGTCCAGCGCCACACCGCGGCCAGCGCCGCCGCGCCGAGCAGGATCAGCGCGAGCTTTCCCCACGCCGGACGGCGCCCGCTATGCGCCCGTCGGACCATCGCGCGGCATTTTCTTCATCATTTCCGTCGTCGCCGGGTACTTCGGCTTTACCGGCGTCGCCTCGACCACGCGCACGCTGGCGAAGGTGTTGTTCTTCATCGCCCTCGCGGTGTTCCTGATCGTGCTGGTGTTCGGCGTGATGCTCGGGATGCTGGTGTTCTAATTCAGCCGAGCAGGCTCCTCAGGAACGCCGGTTCGGCGGGCTTGACGATGTGCTGGTCGAAACCGGCTTCGATCGCCCGGGCGCGGTCCTCGGCGAGGCCGAAGCCGGTGAGCGCGACGATGCGAACCGCGGCGCCCAGGCGGGCGCGCACCTGGCGCGCCACCTCGTAGCCGGTCATGTCGGGCATCGCGATGTCGAGCAGGGCGATGTCCGGCCGCATGCGCGACAGCTCCGCGAGCGCGGAGCGGCCATCATGAGCGACGAACACCTCGTGCCCCAGGGTCCGCAGGACCAACGCCAGCGAGGTGGCGGCGTCGACGTTGTCATCCACCACCAGCACGCGCTTCTGCACCGGCGCGCGCGTCGGCTTGACGGCGCGATCGATGCTCAGGCGCGAGAGCTGCACCACGTCATCGGCGCTGAGCGACGAGAGGCGCTCGTAGGCCTGCGCGGCAAACGTCGCCAGCCGGGACACCGCCTGTCGATCCTCGCGGTCGAAACGCCGCGTCTCATTGTGCGCCACCACCCACACCGTGCCGACCAGCTCGCCGCCCACCGAGAACGGAACCAGCAGGACCTCGTGGACCTTCGGCGGCACATTGGCAAGCGGCGTGAAGTAACGCTGCGGATCCACCATCAGCTGCGCGCCTTTGCGATCGAGCACCGTACCGCAGGGACTGAATTCGCGCGGTAGGGTGGTCCAGAGAAGGGGGGCCCACTTTCCGGACACCGCATGCCAGCGGAAGACCTGGCGCCGCTCCTGCCCCTCGCCGTCGGACTCCACCAGGCTCACGCCGGCGGAATCTCCCTGGCACAGCTCGAGCGTGGCGTCCGTGAGCTTCTGCAGCACTTGCCGGGGCGACGTGGCGAGCTCACGTGCCAAGGCGTCGATGCAGGCCTGGGTCGCGGCGGCCAGGTCGCGCCGCGGGCGGCGGCGGCTCAGCTCTTCGTTGGCGATGACGGAATCGACCGATACCTCTGTCATGCGGTTCTCCGCGGTTATTCCGGCCGGCTGCCGCCGATGCGGTGCGCTTCGAGCATGGGCTCGCCGGCAGTATTGCGGCCGCGCTCGATCGCGGCCTGGATCTCGCGCGGGTCGGCGGGCTTGACGTAGTGGTAGTCGAAGCCGGCCGCGGCGGCGCGCGCCCGGTCCTCCTTCTGGCCGTAGCCGGTGAGCGCGATCAGCAGCACGTGGCTGGTGTCGCCGCGCTCGCGCAGCTGGCGCGCGACGGCGTAGCCGTCGAGGCCGGGCAGGCCGATGTCGAGCACCACGACGTGCGGGTCGAACACCTTGAGCGAGGCGAGCGCCTGCACGCCGTCGTGGACCGCCTTGACCTCGTGGCCCTCCAGCCGCAGGAAGGCCGCGGTGCTCTCGGCGGCGTCGACGTTGTCGTCCACCACCAGCACCCGGCGCCCATAGACCTCGGACGAAGCCTTGAACGGAATCACCGCCGGCGCCGGGCGCTGCGGCTCGACCGCGCTGATGCACGGCAGCCTGACGGTGAACGTGGAGCCGCGGTTCGGGCCCTCGCTTGCCACCGCCACGGCGCCGTCATGCAGCTCGACCAGGCGCTTCACCAGCGTGAGGCCGATGCCCAGGCCCCCTTGGCCGCGGTCGAGGGCGCGGTCGCCCTGCACGAAAAGGTCGAACACCTTCGGCAGCAGCGCGCTCTCGATGCCGGTTCCGTTGTCGCGCACGCTGATCGTCGCCTCGCCCTCGCCGGCGTCGGCGGTGAGCTCGATGCGTCCGCCTTCGCCGGTGTACTTGGCGGCGTTGTTCAGCAGGTTAGCCACCACCTGCGAAAGGCGGGCGAAGTCCGCGGACAGCCACACCGGCGCCGGCGGCACCGACACGCTGAGCGTCTGGGCGCGCGCGTCGATCAGCGGACGCGCGGTCTCCACGCTGTGCGAGATGA
>Ga0315912_10003197_pt1 | contig 16507 bp, 20 predicted proteins | sample VfabasoilMG_FD_204469 | JGI IMG/M metagenome (GOLD analysis project Ga0315912, IMG submission 204469) | Garden soil microbial communities collected in Santa Monica, California, United States - V. faba soil | ecosystem: Environmental > Terrestrial > Soil > Garden | place: USA: California... | reverse complement strand
GGCGTGGTGCGCAAGCTGCACGACCGCGGCGTGTTCATCGTCTTCGGCACGGACACCGGCGGCTCGTTCACGTATCACCGCGAGCTCGAGCTCTATCAACTCGCCGGGATGACGGCGCCCGAGATCCTGAAGCGCGCGACATTCGACAGCGCGCGCTACATCGGCGAGGAGCAGAGCGCGGGCTCGATCGAGAAGGGCAAGCGCGCCGACTTCTTCCTGGTGCCGGGTGATCCGACGAAGGATCTGAAGGCGATCAAGACGATCGCGATGGTGGTGAAGGACGGCGTGTTCTATTACCCGAGCGAGGCGTATCCGAAGTTCGGGATCGAGCCGTTCACGGCGGCGCCGAAGGTGACGGTGCCGGGGAAGTAGGGGGCTCAGGCCTAATCGCTTCAATGGCTTGCATCTTTAAGATCACAAAATGTGATCTTAAAGATCGCGAGCGCTTGCCAAGCAGGCGCAGCTCTTACAACAGACGCGCTGACGTCTTCTAGATTCTGCGCAAACGCGCAACGTTTGCGCATGGCTCAAAATCCACCTGGCCTTCAAGGTAGGCGGAGTGAAGAAGCAGCTGCCCCGTTCTCCGCTCGGCGAATACCCTCAGATCATCGCCATCCGCGGCCAGCGCGTGATGCTCGACGAAACTCTGGCGGATCTGTATGGCGTCCAGACCAAGGCCTTCAACCAGGCGGTCCGTCGCAATCGTGAGCGGTTTCCACCGGATTTCCTGCTGGAAATCGAGGCCAGCGAGTGGGAAATCTTAAGGTCACAAATTGTGACCTTAAGATCTGGGCACGGGCGCCATCGGAAGTACCTGCCGCTCGCCTTCACCGAGCATGGCGCGATTATGGCGGCCACGATTCTGAATAGCCCACGCGCGGTGCAAATGAGCGTGTATGTCGTGCGTGCGTTCGTCAAGGCGCGCGAATTGCTCAACTCCCACGCAGATCTCGCGCGCGAGCTCGGGGCGCTGAGAAAATCGGTAGCGACGTTGGACGCGGAAACGCAACGTCAATTCGATGTGGTCCACGAGGCAATTCTCGGCTTGATGAACCCGGGTACTAGGCGGCAGTAACCCGCGCCGAGTGCTCGCCTACCCCCTCCGCGCCGCCTCGATCGCCGCCACGTCAATCTTCCTCATCTTCATCATCGCCTCAAACGCACGCTTCGCTTCCGCTCCGCCTGCCGCCATCGCCTCCGTCAACACCCGCGGCGTGATCTGCCACGACAAACCCCAGCGGTCTTTGCACCAGCCACACGCGCTTTCCTGTCCGCCGTTCTGGACGATCGCATTCCAGTAGCGGTCCGTTTCTGCCTGGTCGTCGGTGGCGATCTGGAAAGAGAACGCCTCGCTCTGCTTGAACGCCGTTCCGCCATTGAGACCGAGACAGGGAATGCCGCACACGGTGAATTCCACCGTGAGAACCTGACCTTGCTTGCCGCCCGGAAAGTCACTGGGTGCCTTGTGCACGGCCGTGACCTCGCTGTTCGGGAACGTGGCGGCGTAGAAACGCGCCGCGGCCTCGGCGTCCTTTTCGTACCAGAGACAAATCGTGTTCTTTGTGTTCACGCAGTTCTCCTAAGCATCAACCTGAACCTATTCTCGAACTTCATGTACGACTTCGGAAGCGGCGTCTCGTCCGCAGCCGAAGTAATCGCTCCACCGCTTCCGCCCCGCTGACGTGGGTCCGAGTCGCCGCCCTATTGCCGCGATGCGCACCCTTGGCAATGTTGCTGAAATGGAATCGCCTTCCTCATCCAGGCACCTATTAATAGTGTTCCTGGCCAGCCTGGCCGCTGGTTGCGCGCATGTAGAAAAGCCTCCTGAAAAACAAGGCAACTTGGGCAAGCAGCGCCAGATGCTGGCCGAGGGATACAGCATCCTGTATCACGATGCCGGCAACCTTGATCTCTCCGAGCTGATCCTCTACGTGAAGTCCGAATCGGACGCCATGAAAAAGGTCGTGACCGAGATTGGCGAGGTGGGCGGCGACGTGAAAAAGGATCTGGAGCGAATCGCCAGGGACTATCCAGGCGTGAAGATCGATCTCGATCCGCTGCCGGAAATGGAAAAACGCAAGCGCGCCGCGATCACCAAGGACCGCATGAAGGATTTCGCGCCGCTCGTCGGCAAGGGTGGCCGTGAATACGAACGCACGATGTTGCTGAGCTACGCGAATGGCCTCAACCACGAGCGGCACCTGTGTCAGGCAATGGCCGAAGCGGAACCGGACGAGGGCTTGAAGAGGTTCCTGCTAGACACCGAGAAGCGCTACGACGGTCTCTACGATCGCGTCACGGCGTTGCTCGAGAAGGAATACTTCAAGAATCCCTGAGCGTCTATACTCGGTCGAATTTCGATCGAGGGGTCCATGATCAAACTCTACCGCGCGTTCCTGATTTCTTTGTTTGCCCTGCTCGCCACCACCGCCGCCCACGCGGAAAAAGAACAGTTCAGCGTATTGCTGTTCACAAAGGCTGCCGGCTGGCACCACGAGTCCATTCACGAAGGCGTCGAGGCGATCCGCCACCTCGGGCAACTGCACGACTTCAACGTGTTCTGGACCGAGGACGCCTCGCGCGTCTTCAACGACGAGGAACTGAAGAAGTACAAGGTGGTGATCTTCCTCAGCACCACGGGCGACATCCTCAACGACGAGCAGCAGGCCGCGTTCGAGCGCTTCATCAAGGCGGGCGGCGGGTTCGTAGGGATTCACGCCGCATCGGACACCGAATACAAATGGCCCTGGTACAACAAGATGGTCGGGCACATGTTCAAGATTCATCCGGCGGTGCAGACCGGGACCATCAAGGTCGAGGATTACAACTTCCCGGGCATGGACCGCTTCGCGAAGCGTTTTCTGTGGACCGAGGAGTGGTACGAGTTCGATGCCTCGCGCTCAGACAAGCTGCACTACTTGCTGAGCGTCGACGAGAAAACCTACAAGCCTTACGCGAACTGGGGCGCGAGGGGAGAAGGCAAGGGCATGGGCGCTTTCCACCCGCTCGCCTGGTACCAGGAATACGACGGCGGCCGCGCGTTCTACACGGCGCTGGGGCACATGCCGGCGGCGTACAGCGACGCCAACTTCCTGCACCACATCTACGGCGGCATCTACTGGGCGGCGACCGGCAACGGCTTCACCGCCAACTGACCAGAGCCCAAAAGTCAGTCGGCTTTGCGCGGGTGGATGAGCGTCCACCCGTCTTCGGTCTTCTGATACCGAAACAGCATTTCCTGCTTTTCGGGATTCGACCCGCAGGTGTAGAACGCGCCGACCCACATCTTCTGGTCCTGCAATTTGCCGTGGGACGTGTCCTGCAGCTCGCAATCCGGGTGCAGTTTCGCGAGATCTGCCGCGACCTGTGAGTCACGCGGGCCACTGCATCCTGCAAGAAGCAGGGCCGCTGTCAGCGCGCAGAGAGGGAACCGGCGGGTCACGGCCGCCACTCTAACATCGGCTGATCAGTGCGCTCAGCAATTCAAAAGCGCAGAATGCCGCCAGGTCATCCGAGGTAAGCGGCAATGTTCAACACCGGATATGGCGGCCTTTTCGGCCTGTTGGTCTTGATCGGCGACATCTGGGCGATCATCAACATCCTGCAGAGCTCCGCTGACAACACGAAGAAACTGCTCTGGATAGTCGTGGTGGTACTCCTGCCGCTGCTCGGCCTGATCCTCTGGTTCTTCCTGGGACCGCGCACCGGCAGGACGTAGCTGCACGGCGAGGGAGACCGCTCCATGAAGCATCGAATCACGTGGATGCTTTTCGCGGCGTTCGGTGTATCCGATGCCGCCCTGGCCCAACACTCGGCCATTCAGCCGCTGCAGTGGATCATCAAGGAGTCCACGGGCGGGGACATGTGGGCGTACGTCGCGCCCGATGGCAAGACGATCACTTTCTCCCGGACGCTCGATCGAAAGACCTTCGAGCTGCTAACTACTGACGTTGACGGCCGGCAACCCAGGCCGTTCCTGGCGGCATCACCCGCCGCCAGCCTCACGCGCGGCGCGTGGTCGAGAAAGCATCGCCGCCTGGCGTTCACGGGCAGCGGCAGCGGCGACTCGGACACGGCCGTCTACGTGGCCGACGCGAACGGCGAAAACGTGGAACGCATTCCCGCGAAGGGCCTGTCAAAGCAGTACCTGTACCCGTCGTGGATGCCGGATGGAAAATCGGTGGTGGTGGTCGATGCGGCGGCTCCCGGCGGAAACACGCTCTTTCGAATCAATCTCGAATCCGGCGACAGCAAAGCTCTGACGGATCCAAAACAAGTGCTCACCGGGATGCCGAGTGTTTCGCCCGACGGAAAATTCATCGCGTTCGCGGGACAGTTGAACGAAGGTCAGAAGTACGATCAGACGAAGAATCAGATCTGGCTGATGCCCATCGGCGGCGGCAAGCTAACATCATTGAGCGCGGGCCAGGGGCGACAGCCGGACTGGTCACCGGACGGCAAGTGGCTGGCATTCTCGTCCGGTCGCGGTGACCCCGCTGGCCACCACGCGGTTTTCATCGTCGATCGCGCTGGACGCAATCTGACGCAACTCACCGAACACGCCGTGAATGCCCAACATCCAGTGTGGTCGCCTGACGGGAAATGGATCGTGTTCTCGGCAATAGCAGATGAACAGGGGAACGTGTTCGGGCTTGCCCGGATTTCAATTCCCAAGTTGTCTCCTCCGCCCTAGGGAATCTCCCAGTCGGTTTTCGCGCAATCGATCTCGGTTTTCCAGCGCGCTGCAGCACAAAATGGCCGGCGGTGCTCGGAATGAATGAAACCCATCACAAGAGATCCAGCCAATCAGCTGTCTGGCTGCTGCTCGGAATTCTCATCACGTTCCTGGCGATGGTCGGGCATCGTTATCTCCCGGAACGCCGGCTGTCGATCGACAGCTCGACGGAACGCGGCCGCTTCTTCCTGGGGCAAACCGGCAATGGCCCGTCCGCGGAAATGAAGTGGATCGACCAGGCGCATCTTCACTATGCCTGCCGGGTTCCCGAGGCGACTGTCTGGCAGAGCTGCAACTTCGGCTACATGCTGTCTATGGCGAACATCAGCCAAGGCATCGATCTCTCGCGCTACAACACCTTGAACCTGGCGGTCCGGTACACGGGCAAGTCTCAGTACGTGCGTGTCAGCATCCGCAGCTTTGACCCGCGCTTCTCGAACCTCGAAGACGGCAATTCGACGAAGTTCAACTTCGTCAACATTCCGGCCAAGGATCTCGCCCAGCCCATCGCGCTCAAGATGAGCGAGTTCACGGTGGCCGAGTGGTGGACGACTACCTACAACCAGCCGCGCGCGTATTCGCAGTTCGATGTCAGCAATGCCATCGTCTTCAACATCGATCTGCAGGGAAATATCGATCTCTCCGGAAGCCAGCACGAGTTCCAGGTCGACAGGATCGAGTTCGTGGGCGACTGGATCAGCGCCGAGTCCTGGTATCTCGCCATCCTGTGCCTGTGGATGGTGATCGGAACGGCGTACGGCTCCTCGCAGTGGCTGAGGATGCGGCGCAAGCATCGCGCGCAACGCGAGCAGATCCACGATCTCGAGAATGAAAAAGAGATGTACCAGAAGCTCTCGACGCTCGATGCGCTGACGGGAGTCATGAATCGCTACGGCATCGGCCAGTTCATCGCGGCGTTGGGGATAACCCGGCAGTCCGCGAGCGTCATCGTCATCGATCTCGATCACTTCAAGCGCATCAACGACGAACGTGGCCATCACATCGGCGACCGGGTGCTGCGCACGATGGGCGAGATCCTGGGCTCCGCCATACGCAACACCGATGCGGTGGGCCGCTGGGGCGGCGAGGAGTTCGTGCTGGTGTGCCCCGGCGCGACCCTGGCAAACGCCGCGGACCTGGCTGAAAAACTGCGTCACCGGATCATGGAGACGAGCTTCATCCCGGAAGATCCGTTTCCGATTACCGCGAGCTTTGGCGTGGCGGCCTCAGGGGCCGACCAGAGTTTCGAAGACGTGTTCCGACAGGCGGACCAGGCGCTGTACCTGGCCAAGAATCGCGGCCGCAATTGCGTCGTCACCGCGAACGAAGAGCAGATGAGCAGGATCACGGGGACGCGAAAAGGCGCCCTGGCACTGGTCAGCGGGCGCTTCAAGCTGCACAAGTAGCGCGCGCTTACGCCCTGTAAAAGGGCATTTCCGGCACCGGATCACAGTTTCAATTGAAACAATCGGGTCGGTAAATATCCGCAATGGAATGCCGATAATGGGTCCAGGTACTCCGCACCTGCTGGCCCTAGCATCGGCCCTTCGGAATGAGCGAGCCCGTCCACAAGAAATCTGGTCAGTCCGTGGCATTGGCTGTCGGCATCCTGCTGACCTGCCTGGCCATGGCCGCGCACCGCTTCCTGCCGGAACGGCGGCTGACGCTCGACACTTCAAGAGGCGGCGACTTCACCTTCATCATGCAAACCGGTGTTGGACTGCCGGCGGAAATGAAGTGGATAGACCAGTCGCATTCCCACTTCAGCTGCCAGTTCCAGCAAGAGGTCGTGCACGAAGGCTGCGGCTACGGCGCCTACCTGTTGTCCGCCACGGAGATGAGCCAGGGCCTGGATCTCTCGCGCTTCCGGACCATGAACCTGGTCATTCGCTATACGGGCAAGGCCCAGTACCTGCGAGTCGCCATCCGGAACTTCGACCCGAAATTCTCGCGTATCGAGGACGGCAACTCGCTGAAGTACAACTACGTCAACATCCCCACCCGGGATCTCGGCCAGCCCGTGCCGATCGGCATGCGCGAATTCATGGTGGCGGAGTGGTGGGTGCGCGAGTACGACCTGCCGCGCGCCTATTCGCAGCCCGACCTTGGCAATGCCACCGTGTTCAACATGGATCTGCAGGGTGACCTCGCCGGGAGTTACCACGACATCCGGGTCGACAAGATCGAGTTCGTGGGCGACTGGATCAGCGCGGAGTCCTGGTACATGGGCATCCTGTGCCTGTGGATGATCCTGGCCGCCACGTATGGCACCTCGCAGTGGCTGCTGTTGCGCCGCCGGCATCGCGCGCAACGCAAGAAGATCGAGGATCTGGAAACTGAAAAGGAAAAGTACCAGAAGCTCTCGACGATCGACGCGCTCACGAGAGTCCTGAATCGCCACGGCATCGATCATTTCATCGCCGCGCTGAGAATCACGCGCGTGCCGGCGAGCGTCATCGTCGTCGATCTCGACAACTTCAAGCGCGTCAACGATCAACGCGGCCACCACGTGGGTGACCGAGTGTTGCGCGTGACGGGCGAGATCCTGCGCACCGGCACACGCAACACCGACGGCCTGGGCCGCTGGGGCGGCGAGGAATTCGTGCTCGTCTGCCCGGGCGCGAGCCTGGCACGGGCCGTGGACCTGGCTGAGAAGCTGCGGCACAAGATCATGGAGACGGACTTCATTCCGGAAGACCCGCTCCGCATCACCGCCAGCTTTGGTGTGGCGAGCACCGGTGCCGATCAGAGTTTCGAAGATGCGTTCCGGCAGGCGGACGAGGCGCTGTACCTGGCCAAGAGTCGCGGCCGCAATTGCGTGGTTTGTGCGAACGAAGACCGGATGCAAAAAGTGACCGGGACGCGCAAAGGCGCCCTGGCAGCAATCACCGGGCGCTTCAAACTGCACCGGTAGCGCCCGCTACAGGTTCCGATGCGCGAAGCTCAACGCGCGCGTCACCTGCCACACATCCCCGGTCTGTTTCCACACGATGGCGAACTCGCCGATCCCTTCACACGTGGTCGGCGTGTGGCAGAACCGATGCGTGCCCATCGTCATCGCGCCAAAACCGGGAATCGGATACACGCGAAAGCTCGGCGCATCGAGCTCGCGCCGGAATTTTCCGCACACGTTCTTTCGCGTGGTCTCGACCACGGCGTCCGCGCCCCATTCGACGCCCCCGAGGTCGTGATAGAACTCCACGTCCTTGGCGAAGAACGCGGCGTGCTTCGCGAGCTGCGCGGGATCCGCGCAGCGATTGAACGAGTCGAACATCGCGGTGTCGAGCGCCAGCATCTTCTGATACAGCGGATCGGGCGCGGCGGCGGTCGTGCTGGTGACGGGCACGAGATCCATCACGACGCGTACCTTGTCGTCGCCAATCTCTCCGATCGCCTCGCCCCGGAGGCGATCGCCGTCACGCTTCAGGGCAACCTTCAACACCTTGCCCTGGGTACTGGGTGTCTCGAAGGTGAGCTGGTTACCGGACGCAACACCCCGTTGAATCGGAGCCTGCTCCCCAGCCTTGGGCCCCGCGGTCCCGGCAACGGATTTTCCGGTCTGCTGGAGCACCAGCCAGGCCGTGTCGGGGACCACGCGCCCGTCAGCGAAGTGGATTTCGAAGCTTCCGGACCAGGTGCCGGTAAACGAGGCGTCGCCCGCAGCAGCAAGGCCCATGGCCGGCGCGAGAGCGGCAATCCACCCGAAAGCAAACAGACGGAATTTCACGTTGTGACTCCCATGTCGATAATTCCGAGACCCATTGAGACGACGCTTCAGCCCTTTCGGTTGCAAGCATTGCTGGTGGATGGCCATGCCTGTGGATGGCCAGTGGGCTGAGTAGTAGCATCAACCGCGTGACAACAAGAACAACAAGGTCACTCACTCTTCTTATATGTCTCCTCGCCGGGCGCGTTTTCGCCCAGGCGCCGATCGACATCGAAACCGACTTTTCACCCGGCTCGAACAAACGCTTTGCCGAGCGGGTGAACAAGGGCCAGGCGTCCATCTACGCGGACGTGCTCGCCGCGTACGATGCGCGAATCGCGAAATACCCGGACGACGTGTCAAGCAACATCGAGCGTTGCCGCTTCATCGAGACGTTTGCGTACTCCGAGGACATGGTCATCGAGTCCGCGAGTGATGACCTGGAGACCTGCCGCGAGCAGCTCGGAGGGGGCCCACACGCCAAAAACGTCGACGTCATTCTCTATGGCATCGAGAACACCTGGGAGGAGGAGGACGCTGCGAAAGCGCAAGCGTTGATCCCGGAGTCGCGTGGCTGGACGAACGAGCAGCGGGCGACTTTGTTCGAGCTGCTCACGGACAAGTTCAATTACAAGGAGCCGGAGCTGGCCGCGCAATACGCCATGCGCGCGGTCGAGCTGAAGCCCGGCACGCGCGTTTTGATCACCGCCGCGGAGCGCTGGATTCAGCTCGGCGCCAAGGACAAGGCGCGCAGGGTGCTCGTCAATGCGCCGGCCAGCACCTGGGAAAACGTGTATCGCGGCGGCGCCGCCAAGCTGCTCATCGACATTGGCGATCCGAAGGCGGCTGCGGCGATTCTTCAGGGCGGCGAAAAGAAACCCGACGAACCTCCCGACATCATGCTGGCGCGGGTCCTGACGGAGACGGGCGAGATCAAGGCCGCGCGCGAGATCTATCGCGCGGTCATCAAGGGCGAGTACGTGCCCTATGAAAACCGCGTCGAGTACTTCGAGTTCGAGAGCCAACACGGCAATCGCGAGGAAGCCGTCGCGGCGTATCGCCAGCTTCGTGACGAAGGTTTCGGCGCGGATCTCCTGAGCCGCCAGCGGCTGTCATTGTCGGCCGCGTATCCGAGCGCGCCGTGGCAGTGGGGCGACGTTACGGGATTCCTGCTGCTCGTCGCGTTGATGCTGATCTTTGCGGCGGTTCCCGTCCTGACGATTGCGCCGATCCACTATCGTGGCCTCGCGCGCCGTGTCGCGGGCATCCCGCCAGACAAGCCGGATCCGAAGTGGACGCTGCGCCACGCGTGGTACGCGCTCGGCATCTTCTGGGTCGGCGGCGTCATTGCGTTGTACGCATTCACGGTGGCGGGCCTCGAAATGATTCTGCCGTGGAGCAAGCGCACCGACGCGAGCGCGACGGACATCGAGCTCGGCTACGAGCTGCTCTTCGCCGCCGTGTTCGGGCTGCTGCTCGTCACGCCGCTGCTGCGAGGCCGATCCGTCAAATCGGTGATGATCGGCCGGTGGTCGTTGGGCAAGTCGATCCTCGTTGGTATCGGCCTCGCGATTGCGCTCAAGGTTGTGTTAGGCATCGTCGGCCTTACCATCCAATCCTTCGGTGCGCTCGGCAACGACACGACTCGAGCCATGCAGGGTATGCATCAGTCCTTCGGTCTCCTCGGAATGCTGCTCGTCGTGTCGGTCGCGGTTCCGTTTCTCGAAGAGCTGATTTTCCGCGGCGTCATGCTGGAGGCATTCCGCGGCCAGGTGACTTTCTGGTTCGCCACGATCATGCAGGCGACCACGTTCGCCGCGGCTCACGAATCCCCGGGCGACATGCCCTACCTGTTCGTGTTTGGCCTGGTTGCCGGCTGGCTCGCGAAGCGCAGTGAAGGGTTGCTGGCCTCGATGGTGATGCACTCGACGTTCAACCTCACGTCGGCACTGGCGATCATTGGCATCACGTCGTTCATGAACAGGTAGGCGACGGACCTCTCTCCCTCCTGTCGATTTGACCCTGCGCCGTTCGTTTAGCTAGTGTCACCGGCCGGAGGGAGTCACCCATGCAAGCCGCACCAACGGTTTCTGGCGAGCGCATCGAAGTCGTCGACGTTCTGCGCGCCTATTCGCTGTTCGGCATCATCATCACGCACTCGGTCACGGGATTCCTCGCCGGTCAGCCGCCGAGCCCGGATTTCATGTTGTTCAGCCCGATCGACCGCGTGGCCTCGACCCTCGAGAACCTGCTGACCTTCGGCAAGTTCTTCACGATCTTCTCGTTCCTGTTCGGCCTGAGCTTCGCCATCCAGTTGCGCAATGCAACGCAGAAGGGCGTGGGCTTCAAGGGGCGCTTCACGTGGCGCCTGGTGGTGCTGGCGTTGATTGCACTCGTGCACGGCGCGTTGTTCACGGGCGACATCCTGATCGTCTACGCCTTCCTGGGCTTGCTGCTGATCCCGTTTCGCAACATGAAGACCCGCACGCTGGTCATCATCGCGCTGCTGCTGGTGTTCAACATTCCCGGCCTGCTGCTCGGAATCGCGCAGGTCAACGCGCATCCGACGCCAGAGCAGGTGGCGCGCAGCGCAGAGGTGCAGGCGCAGTTCTTCGCAGCCTTCCAGCGCGCATTCGAGATCAAGCAATCGGGAACGTTCGCGGAGCTGGCGCACAGCAACCTGACCATTGGCCTGCTCAGCAAGCTCGCGTTCATGGTGTTCACCGGCCGGTTGTGGATCACGTTCGGCTTGTTCCTGCTCGGCATGTGCGCCGGGCGACTGGAGATCTTTCGGGACACGGAAGCCAATCGCCGCTTCTTCCGTCGCCTGATGTGGCCCAGCGCTGCGGTGGCGCTGGCGACGACCATCGTCGCGATCGTCCATCCGGTGGGTTTCCAGGTTCAGTCTGCAGTGGACCTGCTGGCGTCGTACGCATTCACGGTCCAGCAGCTCTCGCTGTCCGCGTTCTATGTGGCGGCGGTGACACTGCTCTACTGGCGCCAGCCCTCTCGCGGTGTGCTGCCGGCACTCGCCCCCATGGGCAGGATGGGCCTCACTACCTACCTGAGCCAGTCCGTGTTCGGCGTGGTGATGTTCTATGGCCTAGGTTTCGGGTTGTTAGGCAAGGTCGGCGTCGCGACGGCGATCGGCGCCGCGATCGCGTTCTACGTGTTGCAAGTGCTGCTGGCGCAGCTCTGGATGAAGCGCTTCAAACTGGGGCCGGTGGAGTGGCTGTGGCGCTCGCTGACGTATTTCAAGCTGCAGCCGTTATCGCGGGCGGCGCCACAGTCGGCCTGATCGAGCTTAAAGATCAATAAGTTGGCCTGCAGCAGCGGGCGTCGTGGAACCTTGGGCGCGCCTTTGAAATCCAACGATCGTGAAAACACGAAATGCCCTGGCAGTCATTGCGTTGATCGCCTCGCTCAACGCCGACGTCCACGCCCTGAATCCTCCCTCGGACTCCGACGGCCCGATCAGGCTGTTGAACTGTGTGGTCTCTTCAGGCGGCCGCCTCGAAGCCGAAGTCGACAGCCAGTCCGACGATGCGCTGCTCTGTAACTTCCGCTGCAACTACGAATTCGGCGGCAAGACGCTTTCACAGTGGTTCGAAGCGAAGGTCCCCGCGCATTTCAGCGGGCGTGTGGGGAAGGTCGACACGTCGGGCGGCAAGCCGGGCAACTACTCGGGCGAGGTGGGGACCTGCAGGAAAATCGACGCGCGGGCTGTCGAATCCCGATAGTCCCGTTCGGCTACTCTTTATTGCAATCAAGGAGCAGCCGCATGAAAGTCCTGGTCTTCGTCAAAGCCACGCCCAACAGTGAACAGGGCATCAAGCCCGGCCCCGAGCTGGACAAGATGTTCATCGAGATGGGCAAGTTCAACGAACAGCTCATCAAGGCCGGGATCATGCAGGAGGCCGATGGCCTGAAGCCGAGCAGCGCGGGCAAACGCATCCAGTTCACCGCAAGCGGTCACACCGTGGTGATTGACGGGCCCTTCGCCGAGACCAAGGAGCTGGTGGCGGGCTATTGGGTCTGGAACGTGAAGTCGATGGACGACGCGGTGGAATGGGCGCGACGCTGCCCGAACCCGATGCCAGGTGAGGAGGGCGTGCTCGAGATCCGCCCGTGTTACACGCTCGAGGAAGGCAAAACGGTGGGCGGCGGCGGGGAAGAAGGCCGGCAAGCTCAAGGCCAAGCGCAAAGCGCCGCGCGCGAAATCGAAGAAATAGCGATTCACGCGTAGACGTTCCGAGCGATTTCTGCGGGGAGGCGACCCGCCGATTGATCCGGGCGGCGTACTATTACGCCATGCGACGCCGCGGCTATCTCATCGTCACTTTTCTCTTCGCGTCCACATGCGCACTGGCGCGTGAGCCGGTCATCGGTCCCTGCGAAGGCTGCGAGGCAGTGTTCGAAGGCGCGCCGGCGAATCCTTCGACGAAGTCCCGCATCGCACCGAAAGGCGAACCGGGCGAGCCACTGGTCCTGACGGGTGTGGTCACGGGCGGCGATGGCAAGCCGCGGGCCGGGGTCATCGTGTACGCCTACCACACGAATGCGCAAGGCATCTATCCAGGTCGGGACGATGCGAAGACGGCATCGGAGAGACATGGCCAATTGCGAGGCTGGGCACTCACGGACGCGAACGGTCGCTACGCCTTCGAGACCATTCGTCCGGCGGCCTATCCACGCAATACGATTCCGCAGCACATCCACATGCACGTGATCGAGCCCGGCTGCGCGACTTACTACATCGACGAAGTGCTGTTCACCGACGATCCGCTGCTGGATCGAAACAAGGTGAACGAAGAAAAGCGCGGCGGCAGCGGCATCGTGACGCCGACGCGTGATGCGGCCGGCGTCTGGCACATTACCCGGGACATTCGCCTGGGGCTGAATATCCCGGGCTATCCGGGCTGCGGCTGAGCGGCCTTCAAAGCTTTGGCGGATCCCGTGAGCTGATGGTCATGACGACCGAGCGGCACTGGCCGTTCTCGCGCCACGCAAAGAAGATGTGCGAGTCGCTGCGCAACGCACGGATGGTCGCCACGTGCCGCGGATCGGTGGTGGTACAGGCGCGCTGCAAGCCGGCGGAATTTCGCGCCACACACACGGCCAGTGGTCCAGCTTCGTTGTAGCAGCTGATGAACTGCGCGCTGTCCGTGGACTGACGCGCGGCGCCGAGTGCGCCGGAGGCGGAGCGGGCGGTGTCGTCGATGACGACCTGCAGCACGCGGCGCGAGCCGGCCTGGGCGCTCATGACAATCGCAAGGCAACCGAGAGCAGCGATCAGTGTAGTTTTCGGTTTCACGCGCGTGACCTCAGCGTTGCTTGGCGACGTTGAACGAAGAATTCCTGAGCAGGCTCACGCTGCAGACGGCGGAGATGAGCTCCGTGCTGGCATTGGGGCGCAGCGCGTCGCCTTCCCAGCGCACCTGCAGGTACGAGCTGCCGGTCAGCGCGCGCAGCTTGGCGTGCGTCACCGGATCACTGCTGGCGCATTGGTAAAAAAAGTTCTGCGGGGTGTTGTCGTTGACAAATCGGCAGCCGGAGGAGATTTGCCCGGTCAACGCGGCAAACACGTCGCACTCGATGAAGGCGCGGGTGCTGACGGAATCGTGAATTTCCCCCAGCGTGCCGCCGGCGCCGCGAATGTCGTCGAGCACGAAGAGGCCTGAGGTGGGGCTCGCGGGTGCGGAAGGACGCGGCGCCTCCTGCGAGTTGGAGATCACCGTGATGTGGGTGCAGTCGGCGTCGTCGTTCCATCGGAACGTGAGCATCGAATCGTCCTGCATGGAGCGGATGACGGCGAGGTGCTCGGGGTTCGACGTCCAGCAGAATCGTTCACCATCGCGCTCGGTCGTGATGCCATCGAACGCTTCGCCGTACGCGTAACAGGCCGCGGAGTCATTGCGACCGTACAGCTCGCAGCCGATGTAATTGTGCGCGGTGCGGATGGGCCCGCCCAGCGAACCGGAGGCAGTGTGCGTGACGTCATTGATGAAGACGGGTGAGGCCTCGCGGCGCGAGCCGGCTTCGGTGACGGGGACGATACCCGTGATGCACAGGCCAATCCAGATGAACTTGTTTGTCCTTTTCATGTGCTCCTTCCCTAGAACGGCATTCGATGTGTGTCGAGCTGCAATCGATCGGCGTTGATGGCGGCCGCGACGCGCCGAAGGATCTTCACTCGCTCACTGCCGTCAAGATCACCGGTGGCGGCTTCCATGGCGGCGACGTCTTCGTCGGTCCAGTGACCGACCACGAGTGCGTTGTCGACGATTGCATTGCCGGCGCGCACGCTGGCTTCCTGCTCCGCGGTCAGGGTGGGTACGGGCGGAGCAGTCGGTACGGCGGCTGCAGCGGCAGCTCCCTTCACTGGTGCATCGTGCCTAGGGTAGTCAGACGCCAGCTTGGCCTCGACCCGTTCGAGGCGAGCCAGCAGTTCCGCGGGCACCGGCTGTGACGGCGCGGTGCGAGTGCCGAGAAAAAATGCGCAGGCGAGCGCGGCAACGGCGAGGAGCGTGCGCGCGATCATGGTTGTTTCGCCGGATAACGCGAGGAATTCCGCGCGGTCAGCGCGGTGCATTCGCCGGCGGCGTTCCACTGAATGTCGACGCGCGAATCGCCGCGAATGGCGCGGATGACTTCGATTTGCGCAGGCGTTTCGGTGGCGCAGGCGCGGGTGAGGCCCGTGGCGTCGCGCAGCGTGCAGCCCCCTTCACCGCTGCTGCGCGTGAAGCAGGTAATGAATTGAACAGAATCCGGGGAGTTGCGCGAGGCGGACAGTCCGCCGAACGCGATGTCATTGGTTATGAAGACGTTGTGAAGCAGCCTTTGACCGGCCACCGCGGTTGCAGCGACCGCCAAACCAGCCACCAGGATTCCGAATCGACGCACTTTCCCTGATGCCATGGGCACCTCCCTTTGACGGTATGAGTACCGCGAGGGAGGCAGCGGGTTCCATGCGCCGAACGAAATGGCAATCCCTAACTAGGCGCGCCATGGAATCGTAAAGGCTTTGGCTGTCCAGAAGGGTCCAAACGTCTGACGGCGTACCCCGCTGCGATTGGTCACAATCCGCCGGTGCCATTCACCGTCTCACACGCCGCCGCGGTCCTGCCGATTCACTACTTCAGCAGGCACAGGCTGCCGCTGACGGCTCTCATGATCGGCAGCATGGCTCCGGACTTCGGCTATTTCTTCTCGCACGAATTCAACCGGGCGCTGACGCACAGCTTTTACGGCCTGTTCACCTGGTCGTTGCCTTCCGGGTTGAGCGTGTGGATGTTCTATGTTGCCTTTCTCGAGAAGACCACGATCACGCTGCTTCCCGATCGCTGGCACACGCGCTTCGCGCACACGGACGCGATCACGCTGTCGCTGGTCGTGCGCGCCGCCATCGCAATCGTCCTGGGCGCCGCGACTCATATTCTCTGGGATGCCTTCACGCATCGCGGCACGTTCGTGACGAATGCGATCCCAGTGCTGCAGGGCCCGACGCCGGGCTTCAGCTGGCTGCCCATCTACCACGTGCTGCATTTCCTGAGCACGGTGTTCGGTCTCGTCGTCCTCGCGATGTGGATGCGGCACCTGCACCGTCAGCCGGCGCGGTCCCTCATCCGGCCCTACGAGATCAGCGAACGGGCGCGGATGGGGGCGAACTGGTTCCTGCTGGCGGCATCGCTGATCACAGGGCTCGTGCAATGGTGGCCGTATGCTTTCCGCCGCTACGACAAACAACTGTTCTCATTTGCCGTGGGCAGCATGTCGGGCTTGTTCGTCGCCTGGTGTTGTGTGGCGATCGTCCTGTGGCTGCGCTCGCGCAGAGGACGCACACATTGGCCAAATCCGCGTTGACAGCCGCGGTGGGCGCAAGTTAATTTTGCTCCGTGCTCAAAACCGCTTTCTCGTATTACTTTGCCTACCGACATGACTCGGAGGCATCCGTTTGAGCACACGAAACACGTAACTCAATACCAAATGCCTCCCTAGCGGAGGCGTTTTTTTGTGCGCATCCGCCCGGGAGTTGAAGGATGCGCCAATGCTGGACCCCGACCGCC